>Ga0265318_10000283_pt1 | contig 42089 bp, 37 predicted proteins | sample 4821metaG_FD_192431 | JGI IMG/M metagenome (GOLD analysis project Ga0265318, IMG submission 192431) | Rhizosphere microbial communities from Carex aquatilis grown in University of Washington, Seatle, WA, United States - 4-8-21 metaG | ecosystem: Host-associated > Plants > Roots > Rhizosphere >... | reverse complement strand
CGATGCCACCGCGCGCACGGACCCGTGCCAGGCGCCGCGCGAGCGCCTGCAGGCGCGCGAGACGCGCGGCCTGGTTCGGGGGCACGAGATCGTTCAACGTGTGGACCTCGGCGAAGGGCCGCAGCGCGGGGGGAGCCGCGTCGCGCGTGCGCCGCAGGATCGCCGCCACCACCGGCGTGTCGCGGGCGTCGTCGGTCAGGACCACCATGCCGCCGTTGGCGTTCGCGGCACGCGGCCCCCCGTCGAGCACCCGCTGGGTGCTGTCGGAGATCCGGTAGAGCTCGCTCGTGGTGTCGCGATCGCTGAGCAGGTGGTGCATGTCGTACTCGAGCGCCCCGCGCAGGAGGTAACGCCCGCCGAGGCCGAGCGCCCCGAGGCCGAGCCCCGCCATGACCACCAGCAGCGTGCGGGGGGCATGCCCCACCGCCCACACGAAGGGCCGCTCGAAGTGCGCGCCCACCCGCGGGATCAGCCAGCTGCGCGCGAGCACGTCCTCGGAACCTTCGCCATCGCCCCGGCCAGGGATGGGCCGCCGCCGCCGCACGCGCACCCGCGCACCCGCGCGCTCGATCAGCACCACCAGCGGGGGCAGCAGGAAGATGCTGGCCAGCCAGCACAGCAGCATCCCCGTGCCCCCGATGAAGGCGAAGTGGCGAAACCCGCGAAAGCGCCCCACCCCGAGCGCGGCGTAGGCCGTCGCCGCCGCCGCCGCCGCCGTCAGCGTGGCCCCCGAGGTCCGCGCGAGCGCGAGCTCGAGCGCCCGGACCACGGACCTGCCCGCCCCACGCTCCTCGATGAAGCGGGAGAGCCAGATGATCCCGAAGTTCACGCCGTTCCCCATCACGATGCTGAAGAGAAAGGCGGTCGCCACGTTGAGGTGCCCGAGGGCGAGCTCCGTCACTCCGAAGGTCATGGCGCACCCGGCCCCGACCGCGAGCCCGAGCGCCACGACCGCCATCAGCGAACGGAAGTGGAGCAGCACCACCGCCAGGACCAGCGCCGCCCCCACCCCCCCGACCTGCAGCACGTCGCGGCTGACCAGCTCGTACTCGGCCAGGCTGGTCGACAGATCGCCGGCGTAGCCCACGCGCACCGCCGCCGCGCCCGCCACCGTGGCGCGCGTGCGCTCCACGATCTCCCGGATCCGCGCCAGCGCGGCGCGCGCGCGCGGCAGATCGCCCGTGACGGCCCCGACCTTGACCTCGACGACCAGGGCCAGCCCGGTGGACGTCGGGGCCTCGAAGTACCCGTCCGGATAGCGATCGAGCGCGCCCACCTTCTCGAGCAGGGCCTTCTCGATGGCCTCGGCCCCGAGGCGTCCGTCGCCCGCTCGGCCCGCCCCGCCCTCATCCTCGGCGCCGTCCTTGTCGTGGTCCTGGTGGTGGTCCCGGTCCTGGCCCCGGTCCTGGCCCCGCTCCTGGTCGTCGTCCTGCTCAGCGCCCAGGTCCGCCCCGATCGCGTGCCGGAAGGCCCGGCGCTCCTCGGACGCGAGATGCCCCTCGAGGACCGCCAGATCCGCCTCCGGCAGGAACAGCCCCGCCCGCGGTCGCAGAAAGCGACTCGCAGCCTGCAACCCGTCGCGGGCGCTGTCCACCCAGGGCTGGCCTTCGGCGGGCAGGCGCCGCACCAGCGCGTCGCCGAGGCTGCGCAGCACCGCTCGTTCCTGGCCCTCGAGCAGCAGGTGGACCGTCGAGAGCCCCCGCGTGCGGGCCAGGATCCTGTGCAGCTCGAGCACGCTCGGCTGATCGGGCGACAGCAGATCCGCGAAGTCGGTCACCAGGCGGAGCCGGGAGGCCCGCCAGAGCCCGACCCCGGCGAGCACCACGAAGATCCCGACGAACGCCGCGGGACGACGGGTCTCGAGCACGGCCAGTCGTCGCCAGAATCGCGTCACGCGCGCGGCAGCTTGGCACGCGCGTCACTCGAGCCGCGTGACGATTCTGTTGCGCACCGCCGCGCCCCGACCGACCGTCACCCGCGCCCCGCCGCGGACCCGCCGCGGCCGCGCCCCGGGCTTGGTCCGGGGCCTCAGGCGGCGTGCGCGCCGGCGCGCACGAGCCGGTGCGGCCGGTCCCCCGCCGGGCCCGCCTGTGCTCGGCGCGACCGCTCCGTCCCCGGCAGATCCTCCTCCGAGAACCGGAATTGCTCCACCAGCTCCTCCAGCTCGTGGGCCATGGTCGCGAGCGCCGCCGCCGCCCGCTGCGACTCGTCCGAGCAGCTGTTGGTCTCGTCCACGGCGTGGGCCACGTCGGAGACCGAACGGGCGATGCCCGAGCAGGTGTGCGCCGCCTCGCCCATGTCCCCGACGATCTGCCCGGTGGTGCTCGCCTGCTCTGCGACCGCGATGGCGATCGAGCTCTGCAGGGCGTGGATCTGCGTGACCATGGTCCGGATGCGTTCGATGTGGTCGGCGGCCCCCCGGGTGGACTCCTCCATCGTGGCGATCTTGGTCGCGATGTCCTCGCTGGCCTTGGCGGTCTCCTTGGCCAGATCCTTGACCTCGTTGGCGACCACCGCGAAGCCCTTGCCCGCCGCCCCGGCCCGCGCCGCCTCGATGGTGGCGTTGAGGGCGAGGAGGTTGGTCTGCTCGGTGATCGACGTGATGAGCTTGACCACCTTGGAGATCTCCACGCTGCTCTCGCGCAGCTTGCTCACCGACGCGTTGGTGATCGCCACGAACTCGACGGTCTCGCTCGCCACCTCGCGGGCCAGGTTGGCGTTGCGCGCGATGTCCTGCACGCTCGAGCCGAGGCCGTCGGCGGCCGCGGCCACGCTGTCGACGTTCTGGCTGACCCGCTCGGCCGAGTCCCGGACGGTCGTCGCCTGGGTGGCGGCCCGCCTGGCCGCCTGGCTGAGGTTGTTGCCCACCGACGCGAGGTCGGTCGAGGCCGCCGTCAGCAGGCGCGCGTTGTGGCGAATCCCCGCCAGGGTTCCCCCGATCTTCTCGCAGGCGTGGTTGAGCGAGTGCCCCATGTGTCCAATCTCGTCCTCGGAGACGATCTCCACCCGCTGGGCCAGATCGCCGCCCGCCATCGCGTCCAGCATCCGCACCGTACCGGGCAGGGGGCGCACCACCCGTCCCCCGAGCAGGAAGGTCGCGAGCCCGGTGAGCCCGATGCCGAGCGCCGAGAAGAGCACGATGGTCAGGAAGGCGTCGAACGAGCGGCTGAACCCCACCACCACCTGGCCGATGACCTTGCCCCCCTCCTTGATCGGCGCCACCGCCACCAGTTGCTTGCCCACCATCTGGGCCCGCAGCTGATCGCGACCCGCGCCACGGATCACCGCCGTGGCCACCGAGGCGTCGCCGCCGAGGCTCGCGAACGGCTGCCCGTCCTCCTTGAGGACCAGGGCGAACCGAAAGTCGTGATCCTCCTGCAGGGGGACCAGCACCTCCCGGGCGCCGGCCGGATCGCCGAGCGCCAGGTTCGGCCCGGCCAGGTTCACCAAGAGCGGCAGCACCGATCGCGCCTTCTCCGTGAGGCCGGTCTCGATCGAATGGCCCTCCGACGAGACCGTGTACCCGGTTTGCACCGCGGTGGCGAGCAACATCGGACCGACGCTGGCGAGGAGGAACTTGGTCCGGAGCTTCTGCATGCGCGCTTCAATCTCCGAGGAGCAACAGCGCCACACCGGCGGGGAGGGACTTGGCCGCGTCGGCCGGGACCACCGCGATGGCACCTGGGTTGTTCCGGACCGCCTCCACCGCCTCCGCGGGGCTGGCCGCGGTGATGGGCTTCTTCATTTCACCCTTGAAGACCTCCTGCTTGATCTTGGTCAGCATGGTCTTGGGGGCCACCTGGAACACCTTGTCCGCCAGCCAGCCGAGCTGCGGCGAGTCCTCGGGCCCGAGCACCACCGTCACCACCCCCACGTCGCTCCAGGTCTTGGTGCGCCCGGTGAACAGGTTCTTGGCCTCGGCCTTCGAGAGCTTGGCCGCACCGTTCTTGGCATTCTTGATGAAGACGAAGTCGTCCGCCCAGCAGGGCGTGGCCGCCAGCGCGAGCGTGGCACCCACCACCACCGCCGCCCAGAGGGAAGCCAGAGCCCGACGACGACTGCGAGACGAGGCGGACCGGTTGCAATGCACGATGGTCATGGCGCGGGGTCCTCTCAGAAGGCGAAGGCACATTGAAAGGACACCGAGCTCGTCTTCGAGCCCGTCACCGGGGTGATCTGCCCGCCCTCGAGCTTGAGGGCCACGTTCTCCGAGACGAGGTAGCGCAAGCCCGCCAGCACCGAATAGAAGCTCCCGCGTAGCCCGAGCTTGTTCTGCGCATAGAACGGATCCAGCACCGACGGGAACGAGACCTTCTCGTAGCGGGCGTACGGGGTCAGGCTGCCGAAGGTGTAGCCCGCCTCCACGAACCCGGCGTGGGTGTTCCCGCTGGCCACGTCGCTGCGGTGCTCGATGCGCAGGAACTCGCTGATGAGGTGGATGTTGTTCTCGAGGTAGACGAGGTGGGCCCCGTAGATGCGCTCACCCACCGTGGTCACGGCCGGCATGGCGATGGGATCCGGCCCGGTGGCGGGGATGGTGTCGAAGTAGGCGTTGACCCCGATGATGAGGCCGTCCGGGAACGACGGCTCGAAGCGCAGCCGCAGGTTGTAGGCCTTGGCGTTGTTGTGATCGACGAGGTTGGTCACCTCGTCGGGGACGTTGCCGCGGCCGTTGGCGATCTCGACGTCGTAGCGCAGCGAGCCCGCGCGGCGCAGGCCGAAGCGGCCGTCGGCGTGCACCCCGACCGAGTGAGCGGGGGTGAGCCCCCCCTCGTCCTCGAAGCGGACCATCTCCGGGCGGTCGACCGTGGTCTGGAAGTACCTTCCGTGGTGGTATGCGTCGTTGTAATAGCCGATGGCGGTGTGAAAGCGCCCGAGGTGCAGGCGAAACCAGTCGGCGAAGAGGTAGGACACCTCGACCCGCTCCATGTCGACGGCGAAGGCGTTGTCCCCCCCCACCTCGAACATGGTCTCGGCCAGGAACGACAGGCGTCCCTCGGTCGCGGTCGAGAAGATCTCGAACCGCGGGCTCTGAAACGAGTTCGTGGTCACGCCCTGGTGGGCGACCACGTAGTCCACGTCCCCGTAGAGGTTGAAGTTGACGTCGGCCGCCCGGGCCGGGCGCGCGAGCCCGACCACCGCGGTCGACACCGCGGCGATCGCGGCGACCGCCCTCCCCCAGCTCACCCACCATCGCTGCAGATCCCGCGTCCTCATGGCTCGTCTCCTCCGCGTAATGAGCGTCCGTCCCGGCGCGCCCGCGCGCGCCCCAGCCCCCGCGCCCCGCAACCGCCGGGATCGCCCCCCTCGTCCTTCCACCATTCCCACCTGGGCCGAATCGACACATGGTGCTGGCAGCTTGAGTCGTACCCGGCGCGGGGCCCCGTTTCGGCGCCGGCACCACCCTCCGGTTCAGGCCGGACTCAACCCGTCCGATGAGGTGCGGCATGACCCTCCGCGCCTCCACGCTCGCCCGCGCCGCCGTGCTCTCGCTGCTCCTGGCCGCGCAAGGGGCCGCGACGCTCGCGTCGCCGCCCGGGGCCGCGGCCACCGAGGGGATCTATGCCCGACCCTGGCGCTGGACCACGGAGCTCGGGGAGGCCCGCACGTTCGACGCCTGGCGCGGCCAGACGCTGGTCGTGGCGCCGTTCTACACGTCGTGCCAGGTGCGCTGCCCACAGACACTGCGGAAGCTGAGCGGGATCGCGGAGGCCTACCGGCGCGCGGGACGCCCGGCGACCTTCGTGCTCGTCACCCTCGATCCCGACAACGACACGGCGCCGCGGCTCCGCCGCTTCAAGGAGCGCAACGGCCTGCCGGCCGCGTGGCACCTCCTGTCGGGCAGCGCCGCCGACACCCGTGGGCTGGCGGAGTTTCTCGAGACCCGCACGGCCTACGACGCGAGTCACATCGATCACCAGGTGCGCATCGCGGTCTTCGATCGCCGCGGGCACCTCGTCCGCAACCTGCACGGATGGGACTTCGACGTCGCACAGGCCGTGATCGACTGACAAACCCCTGATGGTCGACGCGCCCCGGGGCCCGCGGTCGCTCGGGGATCACATCGGGGCGGCGCGCAGGAGGATGAGGCCGTTCCAGCGGGTGCTCTGCAGGATCTGACGGGCCGCCCGCCGTCCCCAGGTGAAGCCGAAGCGGCCCGGCTCCTCCTCCCCATCCGCGAGGACCATGAGATCGGCGCGGGTCCGCGCGGCGTGCGCCGCGAGCTCGATGCCCGGCGCACCCACCAGGCTTGTGTGCACGCACCGCACGCCCTGCACCCGTCCCATGCGCTCGCGGCGCGCGAGGGCATGCTCGATCTCGCCCAGCAGTCCGTCCAGGTTCTCGAAGACGCGCGGGTCGTGGCGGGTGAAGGCCTCGGTGAAGCCGTCGAACACGTGCACCAGATCCACCAGGGCGTCCGAACCGAGCGCGATCCCGAGCGCCAGACGGCGGGCGCTCTCCGCCGCGGTCGAGAAGTCCATGCCCACCAGGATCCGGCGGGCCCGGATCGAGGTCCGGCTGCCCCAGGTGGCGTGGTGGATCCGGCTCACCGTCGAGGTGGTCGCCCCCGCGCTCGGCGAGGCTCCGCTTCCGAGCTCGCGCTCGAGCTCGGTCGAGTTGGCGGGCCGCACCTGGCGAACCAGCTGCTGGACGACCTCGGTGCGGGGGATCCGGTTGGCATCGGTCATCGCGACTCCTGTGATGGCGAAAGGGCTTGGATGATGATCGTGGCCGACCCGGCTTTCCCCTGGATGACGGCCGGATTAACCAATGTGTCGGGCCGCGGTCAATCGCTGGTGGCGAGCGGGCCCGGCGCGCTGGCGGGCAACGTGAAGGTGACGGTGGTGCCGCGGTCGACCTCGCTGGCGAGCTCGATGGTTCCGCCGTGGGCCTCGATCACCCGCTTGGCCAGCGCCAGGCCCAGCCCGACGCCGCCGGTGGCCCGGGTGCGGCTGCGATCGGCGCGGAAGAAGGGCGAGAACACCCGGGGCAGATCCTCGGTGCGGATGCCGAAGCCTTGATCGATCACCTGGATCACGTAGACGTCGGGCGCCCCGTCCGGGCCGCGGGACCTCCGCACGGTGGTCTGCACGGGGCGGTCAGAGGGGGAGTACTTCTGGGCATTCTCGAGCACGTTCTCGAGCGCGCGGCGGACCAGCATGCCGTCCACGTGAATCTGGCCGCTCGCGCACCCGGGCTCGACCCCGAGCAGGAAGGGTCGACTCGGGAACTGGCCGCGCAGGCGGGTCACGGCCTTCTCGGCCAGCGCCGACACCGACACGTCGGAGCGGTTGAGCGGGACGGCCTCGGGTTGGCCTCCGAGCGCCGCCATCTCCAGCCGCGCCGCCGAGAAGATGTCCTTGATGAGCGTCTCGATCTCGGTGAGATCCTCGGTCACGTCGAGCAGCGAGGCGCGCGCCGTGGTGGCGTCCCCCTCCTCGGCCAGATCGATGGCCACCCGGATCCGGGACAGCGGCGTCCGCAGCTCGTGGGAGACGCTGGCCAGGAGCTCGCACTGGGCGGTGAGCAGCTTGGCGATGCGTTCGGACATCTCGTCGAAGGCGCGCGCCACCTCGCCGATCTCGTCGCGTCGATGCACCCCCGTGCGCACCGACATCTGTCCGCGCCCGAAGGCCCGGGCGGCGGCCGCGATCCGCGCCAGGGGTCGCCCGAGCGTCCGCGACAGCAGGTACGCGGCGAGGCCGATCCACGCGAGCGCGATCGGCACGTCGACGGCCAGCTCGCGCCGGTGGGGAGGCGGGATCGGCCGGGCCACCCCGATGCCCAGCCTGGCCCCATCGTGAACGAAGGGCACCACCACGGTCGTGGCCGGACGGGTGACGCTGGCCCCCTGCTCGACCCGGCGGAGCTCGTCGACGGTCGGGGCCGGCAGAGGAGGCTCGAGGTTGCTCGCCACCAGGCGCTGGCCGTCGGGCGTGTAGACGGACAGCCAGATCTCCGCATCCCGGCGCAGGCGGGCGAGGTAGGCCTCGAGGTCCGGCCCGGCGTGCGCCCCGGCGGGGCCAGCCCCGACCGAGCGGGCCGCGGGCGGGCGCGCGAGGTACTCGACGGTGCCCGCCACACCGAAGGCGGTCCGGGTCGCGAGCGGGCGGCGCGAGCGGTCGCGAAACACGCGGGTCGCGACCATGGTGGCCCCGACCGCGAGCATGGTGAGGATCCCGATCGCGTAGAGGCGCAGCAGCAGGCGGCGCGGGTACCCGGACCGCGGCTCACTCGTCGGGGGCACCATGGTCTCCATCCGCAACCATGTAGCCGAGCCCCCGGACGGTCTTGAGCAGCCGCGGGTGGCGCGGATCGCTCTCGAGCTTCTGGCGCAGCCGGAAGATGTGCACGTCGATCGAGCGATCGAAGGCCTCCTCGGCGTTGCCGCGGGCCAGATCGAGCAACTGCTCGCGGGTGAGCACCCGCCCCGCGCGCTCGGCCAGCGCCCGCAGGAGCGCGAACTCGTACGACGTCACATTCACCTCCTTGCCTTCGAGGGTGACCCGGATGGCGCCGAGATCGAGGCGCAGCGATCCGACCACCACCGACTTGGCCCCGGGGCCGAGGCGACGGCGCGCGCGGCGCACCTGGGCCCGGATGCGGGCCAGGAGCTCGCGCGACGAGAAGGGTTTTCCGATGTAGTCGTCGGCGCCGGTCTCGAGGCCGAGGACCCGGTCGGCCTCCTCCCCGCGGGCGGTCAACATCAGCACCGGCACGTCGGAGCGGGCGCGGATCTCGCGGCACACGTCCATCCCGCCGATCCCCGGCAACATGAGATCGAGCAGGACCACATCGAAGGCGCCGCGCACGAAGGTCCCGATCCCGGTCTCGCCGTCCTGGGCGCAGACCACCCCGATGCCGTGGGTCTCGAGGTAGCGGGCGGTGAGGCGCGCCAGCTTCTCGTCGTCCTCGATCATGAGGACCCGGATGCCCTCCTCCACCGACGTGCGGCTCGCCAGATCCCCGGAGGACATCATCCTCACGAGCTTAGCGCCACGACCGGAGCGAGATCACGGCTTAACAGTCCGAAATCCGGGTGCGACGACCCGGTCCGTTACCGATTGTTTCAGCCGCTGCAGGGGCGGCGCGGCACCGTCGATCGGAGTGAGCAGGAGGTTACCCATGTCCATTAGTGCAGTCCCATCCAGTCTCTCCGTGCTCGGGGTTCAATCTGTCTCATCGAACGGCCAGCCAGCCGCCACCAGCGCGGGCGGCGCGGCATCCGGGGTGTCGGTGGACATCTCGCAGCCGGGTCAGCTGCTCGCCAGCCTCAAGAGCCTGGCCAGCAGCGATCCGGCGAAGTTCAAGTCGGTGACCGCCTCGATCGCCCAGCAACTCAAGGACGCGGCCAGCGCGCAGAGCGGGGCGGGGGCCGACTTCCTCAACAAGCTGGCCGACCGCTTCAGCACCGCCTCGCAGAGCGGCAACGCATCCGACTTGACCCCGGATGCCGGCAAGGCGCAGGGCCACCACCACGGACACGGGGGGCATCACCACGCCCAGAGCGCCACCGCCGGCGCATCCTCGGCCGCGGCCGCCACGGGGGCGAGCGCGCCCGACCAGATCGGGTCGATCGTCCAGGGGATCATCTCGAAGGCGCTCGACTCCGTCTCCGCCTGAGTCATCCCATCCCCTCGCCCCGCGAGAGCGGGGCGAGCATCGGGGACGGGAGCGGTCGGCGGGGCCAGCGCGCGCGGATCCCCCGCCAGACCCTGGCCGTGTCGTCCGCCAGGGCCGGCGCGGCGCTCAGGCGCCGGCGATCTTCTTGACCGCGGCCACCAGCAGGTCGGCCTTGAACGGCTTGATGATCCAGGCCTTGGCTCCCGCCTTCTTGGCGCGCTCGATCAGCGCAGGCTGTCCTTCGGTGGTCAGCATGACGATGGGCAGGGCGGCGTGGGCGGGATCGCGCTTGACCCGCTCGAGCATCTCGAGGCCGTTCAGCCGGGGCATCGTGACGTCGCAGATCACCATGGCCAAGGTCCGATCGGTGTCGATCTTCTCGGCGCCGTCCAGCCCATCCACGGCCTCCGCCACCTCGTAGCCGGCCTCGCGAAGCGCGTGCCCGACCTGCTGCCGCACCGTCGCCGAGTCGTCCACAACGAGCACCCGTTTCATCGCGCGCAAAGCCTCCGTCGTGAGCTGGACGGCGGATGAACCCTCTCCACCGTGGATTTTATCCCCACCATCATGTCCACCATCTTTCCCCTGACAACCATCGTCATGAACGGTCCGAACTTGAGGCCCGGCCCCGCCCCGGTGGGCCTGGGGGGCATGCTGAAAATCTGCTACACTCAAATCGGTGAATATTCTGGTCGCGGAGGACGATCCCGTCACCGCCAACATGCTCCACGCCGTGCTCGGGAGGTCGGCCCACTCGGTGGTGGTGGTCGGGAACGGCGTCGAAGCCCTCGAGCAGCTGCGGAAGCAGCCGTTCAAGCTGCTCCTCACCGACTGGATGATGCCCGAGATGGACGGCATCGAGCTCCTGCGCAAGGTTCGCGCGGAGATCCGGCCAGTTCCGGTGGTGCTGATGATGAGCTCGATCAGCAACCCCGAGGCGCGCCAGTATGCGCTGCGGACCGGCGCCGACGGTTTCCTCGCCAAGCCGGTCGCCCAGATCGAGCTCCTCGACCTGATCCGCAGCAGCCAGGCGCACGCGCAGCAGGGACTCGACGCTCCGCCCGTGAGCCCCGCCCCGGCGGGTCAGGTCAATCCGTCGGCCCCCGCGGCCCCTCCGATGGTCCGTCGCCAGCCGTCGTGGATGAAGAAGGCCGCACCGGTCCCGGCCTTCCCAGCCTTCGCGTGCTGCGCCAGCACCGGGGGCCCCGAGAGCCTGCGCACGCTGTTCTCCACCCTCAGCGTGCGGGGTGACGCGGTCGGGTTCGTGGTCATCCACGGCCCCGACTGGATGCAACGGCAGTGCGCCGAGCTCTTCCAGCGGGAGAGCCCGGGGCTCGTGTTCCAGGTGGCGGAGAACAACTCCATCGTGGAGGCGGGCCATGTCTACATCGCCCCCGGAGACCGGCACATGGTGGTGAACCCGGGCAGCTCGACCATCAGCCTGCTCGACACCCCCCTCGTGAACTTCGTGCGTCCGGCGGCCGACCCGCTCTTCGACAGCGTGGCGCGGGCCTTCGGCCCCTACGGGATCGGCGTGGTCCTGACCGGCCTCGGCAGCGACGGAACCGCGGGCGCCACCGCCATCGCCGCCGCGGGCGGCAAGGTCTTCATCGAGGATCCGAAGACCGCCATCGCGCCCCAGATGCCCAAGTCCGCCATCGAGGCGGTCGGGCCGCTGGCGCACGTTCGGCCCCTCGCGCAGCTCGGCGATCTGCTCTCGCAGAGCCTGCGCGTCCTCTCCGACCAGTGCCGCGCCGCCCAGAGATAGTGAGATCGGCCCCTCTCCCTGACCCTCCCGCTCCGCGGAGCGAGGGGATGAGAAGGGAGCGGGGAGGGTGAGGGTGAGGGAGAGGGGCCCCACTTTTCCGTAGCGGGGCCCGGAGGACGAACCTGTCGCCTCACACCCTCAGGAGGCAGACCGGACGCGATCCTTGAGGCCGGCGAGGAGGCGGTTGATGGCGTCGTCGTCGACCCCGAGCAGCGAGCGGCCGATCATCACCAAGGCCTTGTCGTCCTCGGGGTTGCTGGGGCCCACGAAGAGCCCCTGCTGCTTGGCGAGAGCGTTCCCGAAGCACACGATGTTGGCCACCGACGAGCGAGAGGCGGCGTCGAAGTCCGCGCAGGTCTCGATGGCCTTGGCCACCGGCTCGGGCATCGCCCAGCGCCGGGCCAGCGGCACCGCCACCTTGCGGTGCGAGCGCTGAAGCACCGCCACGAAGACCGCCTGATCGATCCACCCCTTCACGGATCGCATGGCCATCATGTTCTCGGCCTCGAGCATCATGGTGGCCAGCACCGGCTTGCCGATGTCGTGCAGCAGGCCAGCCAGGTACGCCTCCTCGGCGTCGCAGCCACCCACCAGCACCGCCACGTCGCGCGCCAGCAGGCCGACCGCCAGGGAGTGCTCCCACAGGCCCCGCGTGGCCTTCTGGATGTTGGCATCCTTCGACTCGAAGAGCGGGCGGGTCGAGGCCTCGACCAGGGCGATCCGCAGCCGCTGGCTGCCCAGCTTGGAGACCGCCGTCTGGATGTTGCGGCTCGGCTCGCGCGAGGCGTAGGCGGCGCTGTTGGACAGCCGGATGAGCTGCGCCGCCAGGATCGGGTCTGCCTCGATGAGCCCCGCCGCGCGCTGCAGGCTGAAGTCCGGCTTGCGCAGGAGCTCCATGCACTTGGCGGCCACCGCCGGCATCGAGGGCAGCTCCAGGCGATCCTTCTCGATCCGGTCCAGGATGATCGCCTCGAGCTGAGCGGACAGCCGCTCTTCCTTGGAAAGTTGCTCGGGAGAGGCGGCCATGGAGGCTACTCCGAGAGCTTTCGCGCGTCGGCCAGGCTGGCGAACATCGGGATCGACGCGGTCTCCGTGAAGCCCTTCAGCGTCTTGGTCAGACCCGGGCCCGCCACGATGGCCACGCCGAGGCCGACCTTGTCGGCATGTTGCTGCAGGGCCTGGATCAGCTGCGCGTTGCGGGTCTCCTGCTCGGGCAGCTTGGTGGCGTCGAAGATCACCCGCTCGAAGCAGGCCACCGCCACCTTGCCGACGGCGTCCTTCAAGGCCCCGCCGATCCGGCCGTAGTAGCGCTCCACCTTGTCCTCGCGACCGGTGTAGGCCGGGGTGGAGACCAGGCTGCCGTCCACGTTCACCGGCTCGGACGCGTCGAAGAACTGCTCGAGGAACTCGTCCATCATCTCGGGGGTGAAGGGCTTGTAGACCACGTCGTCGAAGCCATCGTCCTTCACCTCCTGGCGAAGATCGCTCGCGCTCCGCAGGGTCAGGGCCAGGCAGGCCGCCGATGGCTGCAGCACGCGGATCTGGCGCAGCAACGCCACGCTGTTCATGTCGGGCAGCTCGCGGTCGATGAGCACCACCCGGAAGGCCCGCTCGCGACACAGGGCGAGCCCGGCCTGACCGTTGGTCACGCCGAACAGCGACAGGTGGGTCGGCACCAGGCTGCGCAGGCGCTTGGAGACGTTCTCGATGTCGTCCACCACCAGGATGTCCCCGAAGAGCCGCGCCGCCCCGAGGGGCAGCCCCTCTTGCAGGGCCGCCATCGGCGCCGGCGCCGGTGCCGCCCGGCCTGCCGTATCGGAGGACGAATGGCCGCCGGCGCCACCACCCGCGCTCCCCACCGGGCGCGAGGCTCCCTGAGCGGGGCCCGGATCCGCGACCTTGAGGGCCTTGACCACCTTGGCCCGCAGCTCCTCCGGCTTGAAGGGCTTGAGGATGTAGTCCTCGATCTTCAGCTTCATGACCTCGACCACGATCGACCGCTTGGATTCGCTGGTCAGCATCAGCACCGGGGTCTCGTTCCCGGTCTCGCGCAGCTTGGCCAGGAAGCCGGGTCCGTCGAGGTTCGGCATGGTGACGTCGAGGATGATGAGGTCGTAGACCAGCTCCTCGAGCTTGGCCAGCCCCTGCAGGCCGTCCTCGGCCTCGTCGTAATCGCACCCGAGGTTGACGAGCTCTCGCCCCACCACGGCGCGGATCGCTCGGCTGTCATCGACTGTCAGGACACGTGGCATCGCAGCACCCTCCTCACCCTGGAACCGGATCGTCCGAAACCCTTCACCGACGCACGGCTCACGGCAGCACACCCTCGCAGATCCACAGGATGAGCCCGACCTGGTCGGCCTTCAAAACCACCGACTGCCCGGTGCCGCCCTTCGGCCCGGGGGCATCACCGCGGCTGCTGCTCCCGATCACCCGGGGCAAGCCCAGCGCCTGATCCAGCGACATGGTGGCCTTGACCAGCCCGGCCGTCATGTTCACGAGCTCGCACAGCGAGTCGTCGATCATGCTGGCGTCCACCTCCCCGGCGCCGCAGGCGAACATCGCCGAGCTGAGCGCCGCGCATCCGCTCTCGTCCGACGACAGCCCCACCGTGATAGGGCTCCTCCCCGGGATGGGCAACACCGCGGTCCTCCAGCTCAGGCGCGGCAGGCGGGCCGCATCCGCGTCGGCGTGGAAGGTCAGGCCGAGCATGGTTGTCGTGACGGTCGAGACCAGCTCGGCCAGCTTGTCGGGGGTGGGAAGCGCTGTCATTGGGTCGCCCTCATGGTTTCGAGTGATGGCTCGTGCAGAACGGTGGCGGGGTAGAGCCCCGGGAAGAGCGAGGGCCCGGGGAGCAGCTCCGCCGCACCCACCCCCACCACCCCCTGGTGCGTGAGCCCGGTCGCGAGGCGCCGCAGCGCCCGTTGCCGGTTGCGATCCTCGAAGTAGATGAGGACGTTGCGACAGAGCATGAGATCGCAGGCGGGCGGCGCGGGGTCGTGCCCGAGCAAGTTGAACGTGCTCCAGCGCACCCGCTGCCGCAGGCGCTCGCGCACCCGGAAGCTGCCACCGTCCTGCTCGAAGTGGCGCATGAGGCGCATGGCGGACACCCCGCGGTTCACCTCCAGCACCGAGTAGCGGGCGGCTCGACCCTGGGCGATCGACAGCGTGGAGATGTCCGTCGCGTAGTACTCCGCCGACGCCGCGGCGTCCGGCCACAGCTCGTCGAGCAGCATGGCCAGCGAATAGATCTCCTGACCGGTCGAGCAGGCGGCGGACCAGATGCGGAGCGGCCGACCGGGCGCCCGCCCGTGGATCAGGCGGGGCAGGATGTGCTCCTCGAGGGCCTTCCAGAACCCGGAGTCGCGAAAGAAGTAGGTCTCGTGGGTGGTCATGGCATCGATCATCCGCTCCACCAGCGTCGAGGCCCCTGACCCGCCGCCGCAGACCGCCCGCACGTAGTCGTGCACGCTCGGGAACTTCAGCTCGCTCGCCACCGGGCCGAGCCGCGCCTCGAGCAGGTAGGACTGGTCGTTCGCCAGCACCACGCCACACCGCTCGTGCATGAAGCTCTGGACGCTGGCCCAGGTCGCGGCCAGGCTCGCGCCGCCAGGGCCGACTCCCGCGCCGCCGCCGCCGCCGCCGCCGCCGCCGCCGACATTGGCGCCGAGACTGCTCCAGTCAGCCATTGACGATTTCCGCCACTCGCTCGCACAGCGAGTCGGCGGTGAACGGTTTCATCAGAAAGTCGTTCACTCCCGCCGTCAGCGCCGCATCCACCATGGTCATCATCGCCTCGGAGGTCACCATGATGACCTTCAAGGCCGCGTGGCGCGGGCTCTGGCGAATGGCCTTCGTCAGCTGAATCCCGTCCATTCCCGGCATGTGCCAGTCCGTGACCACCAGATCCCACCCCTCTCCCGCGTCGAGCGCCTCCAGGGCCTCGTGCCCGTTCGCGCCGGTCTTGACCGCCCACCCGGCCGACTCCAGCGCCTTCTGGACCATCCGCCGCATTGCCATGGAATCATCGACGACCAGTGCTTTCACGACTTGCTCCCGTGGCTCGGATCTTCGGCAGTCAGGGCCGCGATCTTCAGTCCCAGGACCAGATGCCCTTCGATGGGACAGATCCCGAGCACGAAGGTGCGATAGCCGCGGGCCAGCGTATCCGGCGGCGACCGCCAGGCCGCGCTCGGCAGCTCCAGCACGTCTCCGATCTCGTCGACCACCACGCTCAGCAGCCCCTCGTTGGTCTTGAGGACCAGCAGCTTCTCCTCGCCGGTCGGCACCCGGGCCTCGAACTGCAGCCTCGACCGGAGGTCGACCGCCGGGATGATCTGTCCCCGCAGGTTGAGCAGCCCCACCACGTAATCGGGCGCCAGCGGCACCGGGGTGAGGGGTTGATGCATGATGACCTCCTGGACGTCCTCCACCCGCACCGCGAACATCTCGTCCGCCAGGAAGAAGGTCGACCACTGCTCGGACTCGCCGCGCCGCTCGGCGGTGGTCATGCCGCCCTCCCGGCCGACGCGGTCGGCGGAGTGAGCTCGAACAGTCCGCACTCGATCAGCGCGGACATCAAGGCCTCACGCTCCCGCTTGTTGACGCACTGGCGGGCTCCGGCCGCCATCACCCGTGCCCGCAGCCGGGGGTCGTCGTGCTGGGTCCACACCACGACCGGCAGCTTGGGATGCTCGCGCCCCACCGCCTCCAGCACCCCGAACCCGTCGAGCCCCTCCATCTCGAGGTCGGTCACCACGGCATCCACCGGCTGCAGGCTGGTGGAGCTGCGCAGCTCGCGCAGCACGGCCTCCCCGGAGGCCACCTCCACCACGTCGATGCCCTGGGCGCGCAGGAAACCACCCACCGCGGCGCGCATGGCGCCCGAGTCGTCGGCGACGATCAGGCGCGGCCGGCGCCGGTGGAGCAGGGGCTTCTCCTGCGTGAACTCGGGCACCTGCCGGCGGAGGAGCTCGTAGACGTCGAGCACCAGGGTGGTGTGCCCGAAGATCGCGACCCGTCCGAGGGTCAGGTCGTTCGTGCCCCGGCGCACGTTCGAGTCCATCTGCACGTCCACGATGTCCACGATGTGGTCGATGGCCATCCCCACCATCTGGCCGAAGTCGAACACCACCAGCTGCTGCTCGGTCTGCGGGGTTCGCGGCCCGAGGGGCAGCACCTCCTCCGGCCGGATGATGGGCATGATGGTGTCGCGGTACTGCAGCACCTCGCGGCCACCCACGCTCTCGATGGCGCTCGACTCGACCAGCTCGAGGCGCGCCACCATCGCGAGCGGCACGGCGCACGGAGCGTCCTTGCCCGCCCGGAAGACCAGCATGGTCTGCATGCCCTCGCCGGTCCTGCGGGCCGGCTCGGCCGCGACCAGCTCGTGCCGGGAGGACACGTCGAGGCCGGCGTTGGCGGCCACCCCGGACACGTCCAGGATCAGCGCCACCTCGCCGTTGCCGAGCACGGTGGCCCCCGAGTAACAGGACAGCCGCTTGAGCGGACCGTGGAGCGGCTTGATGACGATCTCCTCGGTGTCGTAGATCTCGTCGACCACCAGGCCATAGCGACAGCTGCCGACCGCCACCACCACGATCGACACCCCCTCGGCGGCGGAAGGCGGAGCGGCCCGGGAGGCCAGCACGTCCCGCAGGCGCACCAGCGGCAGGACCTCGCCGCGCAGGCGGTAGATCGGCGCCCCGCGCACGTGCTCGATCGAGGTGCGGGCCTGATCCTCGTTGAGGAATACCAGCTCGAGCAGGTTGGCCTGGGAGATGGCGAAGCGCTGGCCGCACGCCCGCACCAGGAGCGCGGGGATGATGGCCAGGGTGAGCGGCATCTTGAGGCGCACGGTGGTGCCGCGGCCGAGCACCGAGTCGAGCTCGATCTGACCTCCCGCCCGCTCCACCTGGGTGCGGGCCACGTCCATGCCCACCCCGCGGCCGGAGATGTCGGTGACCTTCTCGGCCGTGCTGAAGCCGGGCCGGTAGACCAGCTCCAGGGCCTCGCGGTCGGTGAGCCGGTCCGCCTCGGCCGAGGAGATCACCCCGCGGCGAACGGCGTGCTCGCGCAGCTTCTTCGGATCCATGCCCTTGCCGTCGTCGGTGATCTCGATCAGGACCATGCCGCCCTCGTGGCTGGCCCGCACGCTGAGCGTGCCGGTGCCGGACTTGCCGCTCTGCTCGCGCACGGCCGGCAGCTCGATGCCGTGGTCGATGGCGTTGCGCACCACGTGCATGACGGGATCGCGGATGGCCTCCACGACCGCCTTGTCGATCTCGGTGGCGTTGCCGTCGATCTGGCAGGTCACGCGCTTTCCGGTCGCGAGGCCCACGTCGCGGGCCATGCGCGGGATGCGCTCGAAGACCCGCGCGATGGGCTGCATCCGGGTCTTCATGATCTGTTCCTGCATCTCGGAGGTGACCAGCGACAGGCGCTGCAGGGCCGCGGGGTTGGCCGGCTGCCCGCCCCGGGTGGTCTTGTGCATCTGGATGATCTGGTTGCGCGCGAGCACGAGCTCGCCCATGAGGTTCATCAGGCGATCGAGCACGGTCACGTTGACCCGCACGCTGCTGTCGGTCGCGTCGCCGCGCGAGCCCGCCGTCTGGTCCTTGCCGGCCTCCTTGCTGCCATCGGCGGTGCCGGCGGCCAAAACCTCGGCGGCACCCGGCACGGCCGGGGCTGCGAACGGGGCGGGCTCGGGTGCTGGCGCCGCCAGGACCGGAGCCGGAGGGGCGGGTTGCCGTGCCGGTGCCGCCGCGGTCGCGGCCGGCCCCTGGGCGCCCACGGCGGGGATGGGTCGGGTCGTCGCGGGCAAGGCAATCTGTGCGGACGGAGCGGTCGAGGCACCGGGGCTGGTGGCCGCGGCGGCCGGCGCCAGCGCGGACCGGGCCTCGACAGGCGGGATGGCGGCGGCGTCGGCCCGCAGGCGGCCGGCCAGCCCTTCGATGTCGAGGGGACCCTCGTCGTCGGTCTCACGCACCCGCTCGATGAGGCGTCGGAGCACGTCCACCACGCCCACCAGGCGCGCGAAGTGGGCGGGCTTGGCCACCCGCGGATCCTCGCGCAGCACCGCCAGCAGATCCTCGGCGGCGTGCGACAGCGCCCCGATCTTGTGCAACGAGAGGAAGGCCGAGGTCCCCTTGACGGTGTGCACGGTGCGAAAGAGCGTGTCGAGCAGGTCGGGGGCGCCCTCGCCCTCCTCGGCGTCGAGCAACAGCTTCTCGACCTTCTGGAGCTGCTCGAGGGACTCCTCGATGAACAGATCCAGGATCTCCTTGTCGCGCTCCGGGACCTGCCCCTTCGCCTGACCGCCCATGGATGATCCCCCTCGGTCGCTCATGTTCCCTCCCTCGTGCTCTGACCCGTCGCGCCTGGCGGCGCCGTCGAGGTCGATGTCGCTGTCCGTCTGACCACCCATGCGCCGAGCTGCTCGGCTGGAACCACCGCGCTCGCGACCCCGGCCGCGCACACCGCGCCCGGCATGCTCCACACCACGCTCGACCGCTCGTCCTGCACCACCACCGGAGCGCCCCGCGACGCCAGCTCGACGGCCCCGAGGGCACCGTCCGTGCCCATTCCGCTCATGACCACCCCGACCGCGGTGGGACCGCAGGCCTCCGCCACCGAGCGAAACAGGGGATCGACGGCCGGGCGGCAGTTGTGCTCGGGCGGGCCATCGTGGTGGGCGAGGACCAGCCCACCCCGACGCCGGGTCACCCTCAGGTGCAGCCCGTGCCCGGCCAGGTAGGTCACGCCCGCGCGGATCGGCTCCCCGTCGTCGGCCACCCGCACCGGGCGCCCGCTGCGCTGACCGAGCAGCTCCGCGAAGTACGGGACGTGCAGCTTCGGCATGTGCTGGACGATCACGATCGGGATCTCGAAGTCCCGCGGCAAGCTCTGCAAGAACGTCAGCAAGACCGGAGGGCCCCCGGTGGAGGCACCGACCGCGATCAGCTCGCGGGGGGCGCGGCTCGGCTCCACCGCCGGGACCGTCGGCGGCCGGAGGCTCGGGCGCGCCACGCCCTGGAGAATGCGCTGGAGCGCGCCGCGCAGCTCGTCGGCGGCGAAGTCACCGGACGGCTTGAGCACGATGCCGGCCGCGCCGAGCAGGAGGGCGTCGACCGCCGTGCGGGCGCCCTCGGTCTCGCCGCTCGTGACCAGGATGGGCACCACGCCCGGCAGGCGCTCGCGCAGCCAGCGCACGAGATCGAGCCCGGACTCGCCCGCCAGGTTCACGTCGATGGTGACCGCGTCGATCTCACCCGCCTCGATCTTGCGCCGCGCGGTGGCCAGGTCGGCGGCGATTCCGGCCACCACCACCCCGGGGATCTTGGCCAGCGCCCGGCTCACCGCCTGGCGGTAAGCCGCCGCGTCGTCCACCACCAGGACGCGCAAGGCTGGGGCCGCCGAGGCGTCGGTCCCCTGCCCGGCCCATGCACCTACCGGTGTACCGCTCATGTGCAGCTCATTGGACCCACCGTCCCATTGCCCATTGCTCGATGCTCGATGCTCGATGCTCGCCGGCGATCGTGTTCTCTCGGGCGGTTCGTCTCGGCTTTGCGACTCACACCTTCTTGGTCAGCTGATTGCCGAGCCACTGGGCCAGCTCCTGCAATCCCCGGGCGCTGATCTGCGTGAGGGAGGAGTTCTTCTCGGCCTCCTTGGCGGCCGCCGCGACCCCGGAGATGTTCTCGACCACGTTGCCAACCCCGATCGAGACCTCGCCGGCGTTGCGCGCGATGTCCTTGACGGTGGCGGCCTGCTCCTCCACCGAGGCGGCGATCGAAGAGGCGAAGCCATCGATCTTCTCCATCACCTTCACGATGTTGCCGATCCCGTCCACGCTGCGGGCGGTGTCACCCAGCATGGCCTCGATCTGCTGCGAGATCTCCTCGGTGGCGCGGGCGGTCTCCTTGGCCAGCTCCTTGACCTCGTTGGCGACCACCGCGAACCCCTTACCGGCCTCGCCGGCCCGCGCCGCCTCGATGGTGGCGTTCAGCGCCAGGAGGTTGGTCTGCTGGGCGATGGTGCTGATGACCTTCGTCACCTTGCCGATCGCCGCGGAGCTGTCCTTGAGCGCGAGCACGGTCTTGTTGGCGCCGTGGGCCATGTCCCGCGCCTCGCGGGCGATCTTGGCCGAAGCCGACGCATTGGAGGCGATCTCCCGCACGGTGGCGGCGAGCTGCTCCGAGGCGCTGGCGACCGACGACACGTTGCCGCGCATCTGCTGGGCGCCAGCCGCGACCTTGGCGGCCTGAGCGGCGGTCTGGGTGGCCCCGGCGGCCATCTGGCTCGAGACCTCCGTCAAGGTCTGGGCCGACGAGAGCATCTTGGCCGACGAGCTGGCGATGTCCCGGGCCGTCTCGGCCTGCCTCGTCTCCATGACGGCGCGCTCGGTGATGATCTCCCACCAGACCGCCGGGCCCTGGTACTGGTGAGCGGCGTCGAACACCGCGTAGACCTTGAGCTCGAGGATCTCGGGGCCGACCTTGATCCGCGCGGTGTGCGGGAGATTGCGCGGGTCGGACATCATGCGCCGCTGGCGCTCGGGGTTCTTGTGGAACACGTCGAAGCTGCCGCCGACCATCTGGTCGACCTTGATCGGCAGGTAGGCCTCGAGGGTCCGCAGGGTCCGCAGGGCCGCCGGATTGGCGTAGCGGATGATGAAGTCGAGATCGCAGAAGATGGTGGGGTTGGGGGACTGGTCGATGAGCGACGCCAGCATGTCGAAGCTCGGGCCTGCCGGGCCGCGGCCAGGTTGCGCCGCCGGATACGCGGCCTGCGGGGCGAACGTGTCGTATCCGGGTGCGGACGGGACGCCGGGGCCCTGTCCCTGTCCGAGGGCCTGTGCCTGTGCCTGGGCCTGGGCCTGGGCTTGCCCGTGGACTTGCCCGTGCAACTGGGCCTGCCCCTGTCCGTTTCCGCTGCCGTTGCTCTCCGTCGAATGCATGTATCCCTCCTCGATGCTGGGTTGTCCGGGATTGGCCAGACCCCGCTTCATCGCTTCCGCGATGTGTTGATATGTTCCCTGCCAGGCGGCGTGGATCGCGGGTGTCCACGACCGGTCTTCGAGCTCGGCCAGCGCGCCCAGCAACGCCTCCCCGGCTGGAGCCAGGTGCTCCGGAGCGACCGCCAGCTCCGCCAGGCGGCGTCCGAGCGGCGCGAGCACGGCCTCGAGCTCCGCGGGGCTCCTGAGCGAAGCCACCACCACGGCCAGGACCGCCGTCAGGTCCTCCGATTGTTCCGCCAGCTCGAGCGACGGACGGGTGCGAAGCCCCGGGTAGAGCGCCAGCAGCCGCTCGAAGAACCGGCTCGCCAGCAGGGTGGCGGGCGGATGCGCGCAGATGCGCGCGAAGGAGGCCTCGACCAGCCCGGCGTCATCGACCGGTGCAGGCGGATCGACCGCCTCGGCACGGGACGCTCGAGCGGTCCGCCCGCGCGCGTCCGGGCTGACTGCGGCCCGTCGCTTGCCCTCCCGTTCCCCGCGCGTGTTGCCCATTCCGCTCCTATCCAAGAGATCCCTGTGCATCCGGGACCTGCCTGACGCCCGACGCCCGACGCCCAGACGCCCACACTTGACCCACGAGCTAAGACAGTTCGGCGGCGCACTGGGTTAACTTGAGCCGCCCACTCGGCCCCCCCCGGTCTCAGAGCAGCGTGAGCTCGCCGGCGTTGGCGGGATCGTAGTCGCTGCTGCCCCCGATGGTCATGTGCAGCGGGGGGATGGGCGAGACCTCCACCTCCAGGCACGCGGCGACGCGGACCTCGAGATCGTGGAGCCAGCGGTCAATCTCGAGCAATCCCTGCGCCGTCGAGTCCTGGAACTGCAGGTGCGACAGGCTCTCACCCGCCCGCGCCAGCACCTCCGCCAGGATCCGGTCTCCGGTCTGCATGACGTGCATGATGTTCTCGCGCATCTGCTGCTCTTCCTCGCGCACCTGCCGGATGCTGTCGCTGAGGCGGTTCGAGAACTCCTCGGTCAGCGCCTCCATGCGAAACGCCAGCGCCGACACCCGTGGGATGGCGTCCACCAGGTTGGCGCCGAGCTCGGCGATCTGAGCGTTGGCCCTCTGCACCTCGGTCGACAGCGCCTGCATCTCGGTCGAGATGGCCGAGAACACCCCGCCGCCGCGGGCGATCTTGGCGGTCTCGATCTTGGCGTTCAGGGCCAGGAAGTGGGCCGCCTGCGACAGCGCGGCGATCGACTTGGCGGCGCTGCGGATCTCGGTCGAGTTGGAATGCGCCGTGGCCGCATGCTCGAGCTGGGCCGCGAGGTGGCCCGACATCTCGGACAGGAAGTCGGTCATCGCCTGGGATTGCTCCGCCGCGGTCTCCCCGCTGCGCGCGCCGTCCTGGCCGATGGGACCACCGGCGGCCGCCGCCTCCAGGACGCCCCGGGTCAGGTTGACGTGCTCGCGCGCCCGCTCGACCACGTCGTTCAGCCCCTGACCCGCCGCCAGGACCTCCCGCTCGGTCATCCCGGTCATTCCGAGCAGGCGCTCCCGCACCATGGCGCGCATGCTCGAGACCTCCGACAGGATCTTGTGCTGGTCAGCCGTCTGCATCTGCATCTGGTCGTCGCCTCAGCCGGCCGTCTTGATAAGGGCCTGGACCGCGCTCACCAGCACCTCGGCCTTGAATGGCTTCACCATCCACGCCTTGGCGCCGGCCTGCTTGGCCCGCTGCTTGAGCTCGGCCACCCCCTCGGTGGTGAGCATCAGGAAGGGCAGCCGCGGATGTTTCCCTGCGGCCTTGACGCTCTCGATCATCTCGATCCCGTTCATGTTCGGCATGTTGACGTCACACACCACCGCCGCGATCCCCGAGACGGCCTCGATCTTCCTGGCGCCGTCCGCGCCGTCCACCGCCTCGTGGACCTCGAACCCAGCCTGGCTCAGCGCCGAGCCGACCTGCTGCCGCACCGTCGCCGAATCGTCCACCACCAACACTCGGGTCTTCGCCATGAGAGCTCCTCTCGGATCCTGTTCGGTTGGGTGTCAGTGGGCCTGAACCCGGCCGGGACCCGGGAGCTGGGCGCCGGGCGCCGCCGCGTGCCCGCTGGCGGTGGTTCCAGGCTTGGAAGGGCTCGGCACCGGACCGCGGGTGAGGACCTCGGCCGACCACGAGAACTCGAACCGGGTACCGCGCCCCGGCTGGCTCGACACCTGCACCGTGCCGCCGGTCTCGAGGCAGGCGGCCCGCACCGCGCTCATCCCCACGCCACGCCCGGAGATCTCGGTCACCTCGTCGCGGGTCGAGACGCCGTCGCTGAAGAGCGCCTCGACCAGATCGGCCGGGGTCTCGGCGGGCAGACCGAGCGAGATGGCGCGGAGAGCCAGCTTCTCCCATGGGACCCCCCGCCCGTCGTCCTCGACTTCCACCACCAGGCGGCCGCCGCGCACCGAGGCCCGCAGGGTGAGGGAACCTGCCTCGGACTTGCCGGAGGCTGCACGCTCCTCGGGGAGCTCGAGACCGTGGTCGACCGCGTTGCGCACCACGTGGCTGATGTTGCTCCAGAAGGCGGCCAGGGCCCCCTTGGGCAAGCGCAGTCCTCCGGCGTCGACCCGCACCGAGATCTCGCCCTTGTGGAGCTGCCGGGCCAGCGCGCTCGCCTGCTTCCCGAGGCGGTCGAGGCGACGGCGCACGGGCTCCCCGCTCCAGGTGCAGACCAGCTCGAAGAGCGCCGGGTGCGGCGCCCCCTGCCCGATGGCGGCGAGCAGCGCCTGGTGCTCGGAGGCCTCGATCTCGAGCCGCCGGGTCTCGTCGGCCTCCCCGAGCAGGAGCTGGAGCCGCCCCTCGGCGTCCTGCCACGCCTTGTCGAGCTTGCCGCGGTCCTCGCCGGAGAGCCCGGCCGCCTCCTCGGCGATCCGGGTCTCGAGCTCCTGACAGACCCCCGCCACGCTGCTCAGGTTGAAGACCCCGCAGTTTCCCTTGAGGGTGTGAACCTGGCGCTTGAGCGCCACCCGGCTCGACGCCGCGGCCGCCGCCGGGGGCGCCGCCGCGCAGATGTCGTCCTTCAGGCGCTTTCCGTCGGCGAAGAACTCCAGCAAGCCGTGCCGATCCTTGAGCAACCACTGGAAGAGGCTGACCAGCTCGCGCTGCTCCACGGTGGCCCGCTCGCGCTCGACCGCCGGCGTGATGTCCGAGATGACGATGAGGATGTGGGTCAGCTGGGTCCCGCGGTGGATCGGGCGGTAGAGCAGCTCGAAGGTCTTCTGCCCCACCAGCGTCCGGTTGGGCAACTGCGAGAGGGCCACCTCGACCGGGAGGATCTCGGCGGTGACGTTGTCCCAGAACAGCTCGAACCAGTCGGCCAGCTGGGGAGCCTCCGTGGCCAGGTACCCCCAGATGGGATGCCCCGGCTTCCAGGGTCCAAACCAGGTCTCGAGGATCGCGGAGTGCTCGGGCAGGAGCTCCCCGTTGCGCTTGACCGACAGGAAGCCCTGTCCCACGTTGTCCATGATGAGCTTGAGATCGCGGTTGCGGCGCAGGATGGCGGAGGCCATCAGCAGGACCACCCCCAGCGCCACCAGGATACCGACGGTCGCGATGGCCACCACCCGGACCACCATGCGCGCGACCGCGGCCCGCGCGCTGGCGGTCCGCAGCCCGATCGCCACGGTGCCGAGCTCCTTGGTGCCGGGGCGGAGCGGGTGCAGCGCCACCAGCACGTCTCGCCCGGGCAGCACCCGCGGGACGGACACCAGCGACAGCGGCGCCACCAGCTCCGCGCGCCGGGCCGCGGGGCCCTGGAATCCCACCACCCGTCCGTCGGCCGCCAGCACGGCCGAGAACGCGAAGTCCGAGTCACGCTCGACGTACCCGAGGCCCTCCTCGACCCCGTGCGGATCGTCGAGGGCCAGGCTCGGCCCGACCACGTCCACCATCAACTCCGCCAGCGAGCGGGCCTTCTCCTCGAGCCCGCCCAGCATGGCGGCTCTCTCCGCCGACACCGCGTAGATCGCCTGGAGGCCCGCCGCCACCACCAGCGGCGTCATGCACCCGACGAGCAGCTTGAACCTCAGTCCAGCCCCCGCCCGCGCGCCCCTGTCGGCGCCGCCTGCGGACCCTGCGGCCTTGGCCACCTCCGTCGTTCGCCCCGCCGAGTCAGCTCTCCCCACGTGTCACGCCCCTTCTCCTCGGTCTTCGAGGTGATCTGCTCTCGGACGCCTGGCCGGAAAACTTGACCCACCGCGGGCCCGGCGCCGCAGCGACGCTGAGCCGACGGCGGCACGAGCTACAGGTAGGCCTTGACGGCGGCCCGCACGCTGCCCACCAGCTGGCGGCAGGCGCCGATGTCCACCCCCAGCACCGACTGCCCGATCATCACCATCGCCTCGACGTCGTCCTTGTTCACTTCGCCCTCGTAGATCCCCTGCTCCTTGACGATGGCGTTGGCCAGCCGAACCGCGTTGGCCGCCGACGACCGCTCCGAGCTGTCGTAGTCGTCACAGTCGCGGATCGCCCGGATCACGGGCTCCGGGACCTCCCACTTCTGGGCCAGCTTGATCCCGAGCGGCCGATGGATCTTCTGGACCACGGTCAGGAAGTCCGCCGGGCTGATCCAGACGGCGTCGGGGCGGCTGAGGCGGATGCTGCGCTCCGCCTCCAGCAGCATGGCCGCCACCACCGGCTTACCCACGTCGTGCAGGAGCCCGGCCAGGTAGGCGGTCTCGGCGTCCCCCGAGTTCGCCAGCGCGGCGATGTCCGCCGCCACCGACGCCACCACCAGGGAGTGCTCCCAGATGCGCTTGTTGGTGTTCAGGATCCGGGTGTCCTTCGACTCGAAGAGCCTGCGGGTGGCAGCCTCGACCAGGAAGGTCTTGAGCTGGTTGACCCCGAGCCTCGCCACCGCGTCCTGGACCTTCTTGATGGGCTCCCGGGTCCCGATGGCGGCGGAGTTCACGAAGCGCAGGAGCTGGACCGTCACGATCGGGTCCTTCTCGATCACCGCCGCCAGATCCTTGAGCGAGAAGTTGGGGTTCTTCAGGACCTCGAGGCACTTGGTCGCGACCAGCGGCAACATCGGGAGGACCAGGCTGTCCTCCTCGATGCGCTTGGTGATGATGCGCTGGAGCTGTTCGGCCAGCCGCTCGGCCGAGCTCGCCGGCGGCACGTTGGGGGAAGCCATGGCCCCCCCGTCAGGACATGCGCAGCGCTTCGTCGACGCTGGCGTAAAGTGGCATCTGGGCGGTCTCGGTGTACTGCTTGAGGGTCTTGGCGATCTCCGGGCTGCCGACCAGGCGAATCTCGATCCCCATCTTGGAGATGCGGGTGTTCAGCTCGAGCATCATGCGGGCCACCTTCTCGGCGTTGGGGGGGACCGCGCTCACGTCGAGCACCATCTCCCCGTAGCAGGCGGCGGCGATCTCCTCCGAGTACTTGGTGATGTTGGAGACCACCTCGATGAAGTAGCCGTCGAGGCGGTTCTCGCGCCCCTTGAACTTGGAGACCTTGAGGACGTTGTCGTCCTTGCTGACGAGATCCTGGCTGTTGAAGTACTGGAGCAGGAAGTCCTCGACCGCTCCCACGTCGAAGGGCTTCATCAGCACCCCGTCGAACCCGTTGCTCTTGGCCACCTCGAGCACGTTGTTGCTGGTGCGCACGTAGAGGGCCAGCACCACCGCCTTCGGTTGCAGCGCGCGCACCTGGCGCATGAGGGCGACGCTGTTGACGTCGGGCATGTCGTTGTCGATCAGGATGGCGCGCACCCCGCGGTCCCGGCAGGCCGCGATGGCGGTCTGGGCGTTGAGCGCCCCGGCCACGCTGAGGTGCTCGGGCACCATCTGGCGCAGGCGCTTCTGGACGTTCTCCATGTCGTCGATCACCAGGATGTCGACGAAGGCGCGGTTGGCCGCGGCCGGATCGCCCCCGGAACCGCCCGCGGAGGCTCCGGCCCCGCCGCCCCCGCCCCCCGACGCGGCGGCTGGCCGCCCCACCTCGCTGGCGCTGGCCACCGGCACCGGCGCCCCGATGTCCTGACGCAGGACCTTGGCCACCTTGGACTTCAGGTCCTCGGCGTTGAAGGGCTTGAGGATGTAGTCGTCGATCCCGAGCTTCATCAGGTTCGCGATGATCGAGCGCTTGGACTCGGAGGTCAGCATCAGCACCGGGGTCTTGTTACCGCCCTCGCGCATCTTGGCCAGCATCGCGGGACCGTCCATCACCGGCATGGTGATGTCGAGGATCACCAGATCGAAGGTCAGCTCCTCCAGCTTCTCGAGCCCCTTCTCCCCGTCCTCCGCCTCGTCCAGATCGTGACCGAGCGCCCGCAGCTCCCGGGCCACGATCATGCGTACCGAGCGGCTATCATCAACTGTGAGAATCCTGGCCATGCGCGTCCCTCCGAACTAAATGCCCTCGCCTCAACTTGGTTCTTCGGTGACCCAGATCAGCAGATCGAGGGGTCCCCGGCTTCGTAGCAAGATGCCCTGCTTCTTGGCGGCCTGAAACAAGGCCTGTCCCTGGACGCCCGGAACGATCCTGGGAAGTCCCAGGGCCTGATCGATCGAGAGGGCCCGCTTGATCTGCCCGGCCGCCATGTTCAGGAGCTCGCACAGGGAGTCGTCGATCATGTCGGGCTCGAGCTCGTGCGCGGGGAAGTGCAGCAGGGCCGCGCCGAGCCCCTCGCAGCCCTTCTGATCGGACGAGAGGATCACCCGCAGCGGGCGCTCTCCGGAGATGGGCAAGGACGCCACCCGCCAGGAGTGGGCCCCCTCGTCCACGGGCGAGGCTTCCGGGCAAAACGAGATGCCACACATCGTCTCGGTCACGTTGGACACCAGGGTGGCCAGCAGCTCAGCATCCGGAAGCTCGGTCATGAGAGATCTCCAGCGCATTTGCCGCGCAACTGCTTGATCGGTGGAATCGCCGCCTGGCTTGACACATGGCGGGCCGAATTTCCCTCAGCGACGAAGCAGGCGACGAACCAGTCCCGCCCCGCGTGCACCGAAGGACATCTGCGGGCCGCTCTCATCCGCGTCCGCATCGCTGACGACCTCGTAGACCCAGAGCCGGAGGTCGGCGCTGCCCGAGCCGCGGAGCAAGGCCGAGCCCCCGAAGCCGCCCGCCCCTTCAGCCACCAGGTCGGCCAGCGTGATGGCGCGGATCGCCCCGAGCGTCTGATCCACTTGCATGACGTTCACCACCTGCCCGCCGACCATGCTGAGCAGCTCCCGCAGGGCCGAATCCACCTCCGCCCGCGCGACTTCCTGCAGAGGTCGGCGCAGCATGGACGCCGCCAGGTTGCGCGCGGTCGCGGTGTCGCAGGACATGACGATGTTGATCCGGCGAAGTCCGATCAAGGGGAGCACCAGCATGCGACTGCAGATGGACTCACCACGGTCGCCGCCCTCGCCGACCACGAAGGAGACGCCGCACATGGTCCGCGTCACGTTGGAGACCACGCGGGCCAGCTCGTTCATGTCCAGGGTGCCCATGGTGATCCTCCCGGACCACATCGGCGACCCCACCCTGGAACTTGACCTCGTGAGCCATCCTCAAGATTTCGCGCCGGAAGCCGAAAATCCCAGACGGAAGCCGAAAGACCGGCGACGGCCCGGTCCGCTCGTCGGCAGCACATGGGGAGGCTCGAATGGAGCTCGGGGTGAACGCGATCGATACCAACCACACTTTGACCAAGGTCGAGCCGGCGACCTTCGCCCTCGACATCCAGCTGGTGGCGAGGATGGACCAGGTATCGGTGGTGCGGACCTTCCTCGAGCAGTACCTGCGCTCGAGCTCGCCGGACCCGGACCTGCTGGCGCGGGTGACCGTCGCGGCGCATGAGCTGCTGGAGAACGCGGCCAAGTATTCCTCGCAGCCGGGGGCCCGCTTGCGGACCGGCATCGAGCAGCGCGCCGGACGCTGGTTCGGCTGGGTCGAGGTTGCCAACCAGGGCGCGCCCGAGCACGTCGACGACCTGAGGATGACCGTGCAAGAGCTGGAGGATCCGGCCACCGCGGTGGAGATGTATCAGATTGACATGCTCTGCTCGGCGCTGAAGGGCGACGCATCAGGGTTGGGGTTGGCACGCATACGGGCGGAGTTGGAGATGGACCTAAGCTTGCGTTTAGAAGGGGAGACAGTATGGGTAACGGCATCGGCGACAACGGAGCTCCTGTGAACGGCTCGGCAATCTTCGAGGTCAACGAGCCGACCTTCGCGGCCCGGCTGTCCCAGGCGGATGGCGACATCGCCATCATCCTCTCGGGGACGGCGGACGTGGTGGCCCAGCCCCACCTCGAAGGGCTCTTCAAGCAGGTTGACGCCGCGGCGCGTTCGGCCCACTCGAAGCGGGTGCGCCTCGACATCCGGGACCTGGTGTTCATGAGCTCGTCCTGCTTCAAGCAGGTGGTGCTGTGGGTGCAGCGGGTGCTCAACCTCGAGACCGACCTGCGCTACCAGGTGGTCTTCCTCTCGGCCCTGGCCCAGGCGTGGCAAGCCCGGAGCCTCAAGACCCTCACCCACTTCGCCCAGGACGTGGTCCGCGTCGAGAAGAGCTGAAGAACGCGCCTTCGGCGCTCGCGGGAAGGGGAGGACCGGACGCGCCTTCGGCGCTCGCGGGAAGGGGAGGACCCCTCCCCGCGGGCCCCTCCCGCGGACGACGAGAAGCGGGCCCGGATCTGCTTCGCCAGTGTCTTCTCCGGTTGGCAAAGCCAACCTCCGATCCACCACATGGTGGGGCGCGATCCCGGGGGCCGCTGGATCCTTCTGACCAAGTTGGCCAAGCCGGCCGAGGCGAGCCCCATCCAATCCCCTCGCCCCGCAGGAGCGAGCGGAGCGCGGCTTTGCCGCGCGGAGCGAGAGGGGCGCGGGGACGTGCGAGCGGCAGCGAGCCACGTCCCCGATACAATCCACCAGTCACGATTACCGCTCAGCGGACGTGGGCGACGATGACGGTGAGGTCGTCCTTGAGGGGATTGCCTTGCAAGAAGCCCTTGAAGTCGGCGTGCAGTCGGCCGAGGAAGGCCTGGGCGTCGTCGTCCGTTCCCGGGCGCAGCAGCCGGCGGGCCGTGTCGTGATCGAGCTCGTACGATCGCTGGTCGTCGTTCATGGCCTCGACCAGCCCGTCGGAGCACACCACCACCACGTCACCCGCCGAGAGGGCCATCTCGCTGACGCCGAAGTGGGCGTTCGGAATCACGCCGAGCAAGGTCCCGGGCGCCGAGAGCTCCAGGGCCTCCCCGGAGCTGAGGCGGACGATGGGGGGATTCCCGGCGTCCGCCAGGCGCAGGCGCCGCTGACCCGCGCCCACCTCGATGTCGAGGCAGCTGGCGGTGGCCATCAGCGAGCCGTCGGGAAACAGCTCGACCAGGCGCTGGTTCAGCGCCTCGAGCAGGCCCTGGGGATCCGCGTGGGTGAACTTCAGCCGCTCGTACTCGGAGGCGATCAGGATGGTGCGGAGCGAGGCCTGCACCCCGTGTCCGGTCGCATCCGCCAGGAAGATCCGCACCACGTCCGGCGCGATCAGGGACACGTTGTAGACGTCCCCGCCCACCAGATCGAGTGGCCCGTAGCTGGCCGCCAGGCTCAGCCCCGGGTGCTCGGGCAACGCCGACAGGATGCGGGACTGGAATTGCTTGGCCTCCTCGAGGTCGGCCAGGATCAGGTTGTTGTGGTCCTCCAGTTCCTTGAAGGTGCTGGTGAGGTGCTCGTTGGTCTCGGTGACCTGCGCGGTGCGGTCTGCCACCTGCTGCTCGAGGGTGGAGCGCAGGGCCTGCAGCTCCGACTTCTCGCGCTCGAGCTCCTTGAGCAGCGCCAGGTTCGCGGCGTGCATCCCGATCTGCCGGGCCAGGTTGTCGAGCAACACCACGTTCGCCGAATCGAATGCCACCTCGACCGGGGTACGGCTCGACTCGAAGCCCGCCACCAGCAGCGCCGGTGGGTGCCCCGGCTGCAGGCTGACCCGACTCCACAGGAAGCGACCGAGCCCCACCGCCCCGGCCAATCCGGCAAAGCGCTCGTCGGTCGGATCGTTGCAGTACCCGGAGGGAAACGCCGCCAGCAACTCGATCGTGGCAGGAGAGAGGGGCTGGGTGGGGGCCGGTCGCGTGGTGACCATCGGCGTCAACCCCGCCTCATCCACCCCCAAGAGCCGCACCCGCTGGACCCGCAGGCCGGTGGTCAGAGCCTTGCAGAGATCGCGCAAGCGGTCGGGCTCCGCCCGGTCGCGCAGGAAGAACCGCGGGAGGGACAGGGCCAAGGAGAGCTGGGTCCCCTGCTGCTCGAGCCGGTACTGCGCCGTGAGCAGCTCGCGCTTGAGCCGCAAGAGCTGCTGCGCGAGCGACGTGAAGCCCGGCTGATCGTCGCCGTGCTCCCGCGAGGCCGGCGTTCCCGGCTCCCGTGCGGTCGGCTCCACGGCGCCCGACTCACGGGCGCCGACGGTGGCCGGGGTCGCCCCGGGTGCCGACGCCTCGCCGAGGCTACTCCCTTGGATGTCGTATGGCGCGGACACGTCCCCCCCTGTCCCGGCCAATGTCCTGGCAAGCTCCCGGCGTTGGCCATCCGCCGCGAAGCCCCGCCCGCACACCGCCGATCGTCGTCATCGGATCGATCACCCTCAGGTCGTCCATCGACGGATTCCGCTTCGAATTGAGGCCCTCGGTCGACCGATTCACGGGTAAAGCTCCTGTCCCAGCAGCTACTAGGTCTTCGGGCGGTAGTAGAGGGTCTTCTCGGCCTGCACCGCGGTGAAGCGGTCGTCGATGTTGAACATGGTCTCACCGGCGCCGAGGAAGACCGCCCCGTCCGGCCGCAGGAGCTTGTGAATCCGGGAGACGATGGCCTCCTTCACCGGCTTCTCGAAGTAGATGAGGACGTTGCGCAGGAACACCACGTCGAGCCGCGGCAGATCGTAACGCGCGTCGAGCAGGTTCATCTGCCGGAAGGTCACGCGCCGACGGATCTGGTCCTTCAGCTTCCATTCCAGGCGGTCCCGCTCGAAGTACTTGACGAGCATGGGGGCCGGCAACCCACGGTTAACCTCGAGCTGGGTGAAGATCCCGTCCTGGGCCCGCCGCACCATGGCCGAGGAGATGTCGGTCCCGAGGATCTGCACCGACCACCCGGCGAGGGCGGGGAAGTAGGTGTCGAGCAGCATGGCGATGCTGTAGGCCTCCTGGCCGCTCGAGCTCGCGGCGGACCAGATGGTGAGCGACTTGGTGCTCTCGGCGCGCTTGAGGAGGACGGGCAGGACCACCTTGCGCAGCGCCTCGAAGGGGGAGTTGTCGCGGAAGAAGTAGGTCTCGTTGGTGGTCATCGCCTCGATGACCTTGGTGTGGAGCTCGCCGTGCGGCGACCCGCGCAGCCGGCGCAGCAGCTCATCCACCGACCCTCCGCACACCTTGGCCGCCAGCGGCTCGAGCCGCGACTGCACCAGGTACTGCTTGCTGTCGTCGAGCGAGATGGCCGCCCCGTCGCGGACGATCTTGCGGACGAAGTCGAAGTCCGCCGCGTTCATCCCACCACGCGCTTGGGGTCGCCGGCGCCGGCGCCGGCCCCGCCCTTCCCCGGCGAGACCCGGGTCACGAGCGCTGCGGCCAGGTGCTCGAGCGGCAAGACCTGTTCGACCAGCCCCGCACGCACCACGAAGCCCGGCATGCCCCACACCACGCTCGAGGCCTCGTCCTGGGCGAGGAGGCGTCCCCCGGCGGCATGCAACAAGCGCGAGCCCACCAGCCCGTCCTGCCCCATCCCTGTCATCATGATCCCGAGGGCCCCGGCACCCACCTGCTCGGCCAGCGAACGAAACAGCACGTCGACGGCCGGCCGACAGGAATTCTCGGGCGGGCCCTTCCCGAGGCTGATCCGGTAGCCGCCGCTCCTCCCCACCACGCTCATGTGAAAGTCTCCCGGAGCGATGTAGGCGGTCCCCGGCTGCAGGGGCTCGCCGTCCTTGGCCTCGCGCACCGCGATGCGCGAGGTCGCCGCCAGCCGCTCGGCCATGAGCGCGCTGAAGAGCGGAGGAATGTGTTGCGCGATCACGATCGGCACCCGCAGGTCGGCGGGCAACGCGGGCAAGAGGAGCCCGAGCGCGTTGGGGCCTCCCGTGGAGATCCCGATGCCCACCACCTCGATGGGCTTGCGTGGGATGCCGGGGGAAGGCGCGGGCGCGGGGGCAAACGCCAGGTTCGGGTGACCGCCCCCCGCGACCGGCGTCCCGGCCAGCGTCGCCGACCCTCGGGGATGGGCCGCCGGGAAGCTCGGCGAGATCGCCGCCCGCTCCGCCAGCGCCTTGATCTTGGGGACGATGTGGGCGCGGATGGCCTCGACCGCCAGGTTGGCCGCGGCGAACTGGGTCGGCTTGGCCACGTAGTCACTGGCCCCGGCCGCCAGCGCGTCGAGGGTCGCGGCCGCCCCGCGCTCCGTCAGGGTGCTGAGCATGATGACCGGCAGCCGCGGCCACCGCTTGCGCAGCTCGCGCAGGCAGGCGAGGCCATCCATCACCGGCATCTCGATGTCGAGCGTCACCACGTCAGGCTTCAGCTCCGGGATCTGATCGAGGGCCGACTGTCCATTGGCCGCGGTCCCCACCACGGTCAGCCCAGGATCGGTCTCGAGCAGCGACCGCAAGAGGCGGCGGATCGCCGCCGAGTCGTCCACCACCAGCACGCGGACCTTGGGTGTCGGGGTGGTGCTCATGGCGTCAGCCCGACGATGACCAGCTTGTCGTGGAGAGCTTCCTTGGTGAAGGGCTTCATCAGGTACTCGTTGGCCCCGCTCTCCAGCGCCTCGACCATGCGCGAGATGTCCGCCTCGGTCGTCACCATGACCATTCGCATGTCGTCGTAGAGGGGATCCTTGCGCACGGCCTTGACGAACTCGAGGCCGTTCATCTCCGGCATGTTCCAGTCGACCAGCGCCAGCTCGATCGGACCGTTTTCCTTCAACCGCGCCAGCCCCTCGCCGCCGTGCCCGGCCTCGAAGGTCTCGAACCCCTGAGCCCTGAGGATGTTCTTCATCACGAGACGCATGGCCCGGGAATCATCGACCACCAGTGCACGCATGTGAGCCTTCTCCTACCTTGCCTAACCTTCAGCCATGACGGTCTTTTCGACGTTGAGGAGCAGGAGCAGACCGTCCCGCAGCTTGTAGACCTGCGAGATGAGCTCCCGCACCTCCGGCATCAGGTTGGCGGGAGGGGGCTCGGCCTCCGGAGCCCCAACCTCCACCACGTCCCCGATCTCGTCGACCAGCAGGCTGACCGGGCCATCCTGGGTCTGGACGATCACGTTCATGGCGGCGGCCGGCCGCTCGCCGCGCGGCAAGCGCAGCCGCGCGGCCAGATCCACCGCGGTGACGATCTGTCCGCGCAGGTTCATGAGCCCGCGCACCTCGCGGGGAGCCCGCGGCACGCGCGTCAGGGTCTGTGCGCGGAGGACCTCGCGCATGGTGGAGACCTCGATCCCGAGGCAGAGGCCACCCACCATGAAGGTGCACACGGAGCGGGTGCTCCCGTCTCCAACCTGGGACACGTCACTCACGGCGTCACCTCCAGGCCGGCCGTCGCGCCGCCGAAGTCGGTCCATTCCGACAGATCCACCACCTCGATCAGGCGGCCCCCGACCACCACCGAGCCGAGGGTGCCGCTGCGCGCGGTCCCGGCCGCCGGCGGCCCGACCCCTTCCACCACGTCGAGGATCCGCTGCACCTGGAGCCCGATGCGGCGCGACTTGCCGCGACAGGCCACCACCTGGATGGTGGTCTTGCGGGCGGCGGCCTCGTCCATCTCGTCGCCTCCTCCTCCAAAGCCCGCGCCCATCCCCACCATCTCGCCGAGCGACATGACCCGCAAGATGTCGCCGCGATACTGGACGACCGCCTGGTCGCCGAGCCGCTCGACCCGATCCCGGTTGAACTCCTCCAGTCGGTCGACCGACGCGAGCGGAATCCCCAGCCGACGACCCTGACCGACGTCGCACACCAGGAGCGACATGCCGCCGCTCGCCGGGAGCCCTCCGGCGGTGTTCGCCGCGGCCACGGCCGTCTCGCGGACCCGGGCGAACCCTTGCAGGTGATTGGCCAGGCCCGCCGCGTCGAGGATCAGCGAGACCGAGCCGTCGCCCATGATGGTGGCGCCGGCGAAGAGCGAGACCGCCTTGAAGTGCTTGCCGAGTGGCTTGACCACGATCTCGGAGGTGTCCATCACCCGATCCACGACCAGGCCGAAGACCCGCTCCTCGGACGAGAGGACCACGATGTTGAGGGCTCCCGTGTCGGTGGCGGCGTGGGCCGGGGGGCCGCCGCCGCCCTCGTCGGCCAGCGCGTCCCGCAGGAAGAGCAAGGGCAGGAGGTTGCCGCGCAGCCGGTAGACCGGCGTGCTGTGAACCATCTCGATGGCGCGCTTCACCTGGTCGCGCTCGAGGCGCACGATCTCCATCAGGCTGATCTGGGGGATGGCGTAGCGCTCGTCCCCGTTGCCCACCACCAGCGCGGGGATGATCGCCAGCGTCAAGGGCAGGCGGATGCGGATGGTGAGCCCCTTGCCGAGCACGCTCTGGACGTCGACCGTGCCCCCCACCTTCTCCACGTTGGTCCGCACGACGTCCATCCCCACCCCTCGGCCCGAGATGTTCGAGACACTCTCGGCGGTGGAGAAGCCGGGGAGGAAGATCAGGCTCACGAGCTCGCTATCGGTCATCCGCTCGGCCTGCTCCGGGGTGACGAGCCCGCGGGCCACGGCCTTGTCCTTCACGCGCTGGCCGTTGATCCCGCCGCCGTCGTCGGCCACCTCGACCGTGACCTGCCCGCCCTCGTGGAAGGCGCGGATGGCCAGCCGGCCCTCCGGGTTCTTGCCGGCGGCCTGGCGCGCCTCCGGGGACTCGATGCCGTGATCGACCGAGTTGCGGACGATGTGGGTCAGGGGATCCCGGATGGCCTCGAGCAACGTGCGGTCGAGCTCGGTCTTCTCACCCTCCATCTCCACCCGCACCCGCTTGCGGCAGGCGCCGGCCAGATCGCGGACCAGCCGAGGAAACTTGTGGAGCACGTTGCCGATTGGCTGCATGCGCGTGCGCATCACGCTCTCTTGCAGCTCGGAGGTGATCAGGTTCAGCCGCTGCGAGGTGGCGAGGAAGGCCTGATCCTGCTGCATCGAGCCCACCTGCAGGACCTGGTTGCGGGCCAGCACAAGCTCCCCGACCAGGTTCATCAGCCGATCGAGCAGGCTGACGTCGACCCGCACGCTCTCGCCGCCGCCCGGGGTGCCGGCGCGTGGACCGGCGTCGGTCGCGCGGGCGGCCTCGAGCTCGAGGGCGGTGTCCGGCGGTTCGGCCGGCGCTGGCGCCGGCGCCGCGAGGGGCGGCCCTGGCGGAGGCGCGGCGGACGGGGAAGCTGTGGACGGGGAAGCTGCAGCCAGGGGAGGCGCCGGGGGCGGCGCCGCGGCGGCGGGCCTGGGCGCGGGCCCGGGCGCGGGCGGAGCCGCGGACAGGGACGGCGCCGCGGCGGACGGGGTGAGGCCCGGTCGGCTCGGTGACATGGCGGGGGGGGCGCCCGGGCTCTCGGTCTCCGCCGGCGCGCCGTCCGAAGCCACCGTGAGGGCCGCCAACCGATCCATGACCTGGCTGTAGTCCTTGCTGCTCTCTTCCCGCTTGGCCTCGATCTGGGCCAGCATCTCCCGCAGGGCGTCGACCGCCGCGAAGAGAGCCTCGGCGATCTCGCGGTCGAACGCACGCTCCCCGTCGCGCAGCAAGCTGAGCAGGCTCTCGCCCACGTGCGCGAAGGCCTGCAACTTCTCGTAGGCCAGGAACCCCGCGGTGCCCTTGATGCTGTGAACCGCGCGGAAGATGCTGGCCAGGCGGGCGGCGTTCCCGGGATCCTTCTCGAGGGCCAGGAGATCGTCGTCGACCCGGTCGAGCCCCTCCTTGCTCTCGGCCAGGAACTCGACGATCACTTCCTCCATCTCGTCGGATGTGCTCATCTTGGTGTCCTCGGGGTTCGGGCCGGCGCGAAATGGAAAGGCTGGGCGCTCAGAGACGTGAGACGGAGCGGCCCGCGCCCGTCAGGACGCCGCACGCCATCCGCCGGAGCTTCCACCCTCGCCCCGCCCGCTCGAGCCCGTCGACCCCGTCCCCCGGCCGTTGACCACGCTCAGACCGCGGCGCAGGCCCCCCGTCTCCCGGGGCACCCCATCCTCGTAGCGGAAGGCGGCCACCAGGCGCTGCAGGCCCGCCGCCATGCGCGCGAGCTCGGCGGCCGCCGTCTCGGTCTCGGAGGTCCCGGTCGAGGTGTTCTGGGCCGTCTCGGCCACCTTGGTGATGTTCCCGGCGATCTCCCCGCTGGCGCTGGCCAGGTGGTTGATGTTCTTGCCAATCTCCGAGGCGGTGGCGGCTTGCTCCTCGACCGCGTTGGCCACCGAGGTCTGGATCTCCTTGATGCGGCCGATGATCTCGCCGATGCGGCGGATGGCCTCGACCGCCCCCCCCGAGCTGCCCTGGATCATCTTGATCTTGTTGCTGATGTCCTCGGTGGCCCGGGCCGTCTGCTTGGCCAGCTCCTTGACCTCGTTGGCCACAACCGCGAAGCCCTTGCCGGCCTCGCCGGCCCGCGCCGCCTCGATGGTGGCGTTCAGCGCCAGCAGGTTGGTCTGCTCGGCGATGGAGGTGATGACCTTGACCACGATGCCGATCTCGGCGCTGTTCTCGCCGAGCCGACCGACGGCGGCGTTGGTGCTCTCGGTGATCTCCACCGCGGTCGAGGCCACGCGCTCGGCGTCGGCGGTGTTCTTGGCGATCTCCTTGATGCTGACCGACATCTCCTCGGCGGCCGCGGCCACCGCCTGCACGTTGGTGCTGATCTGGACGCTGGCCTGCGACACCGAGGTCGCCTGCTCCGAGGTGGCGGACGCGTTGCCGGAGAGCTGGCGGCTGAGGGCCGTGAACTCCTCGGCGGAGGCCGCCAGGGTCTGCGAGGTGTCGCCGATCTGCCGGACCGTGTCCCGGATCTTGCTGACGAAGCGGTTGAAGTAGCGGGCCAGCTCGCCGAACTCGTCCTGGCTCGCCTCGTCGATGGTCTGGGTGAGATCCCCCTCGCCCTCGGAGATGTCGCGCAACCGATCGACCACGAGCCCGATGGGCTGGGTGATGCTGCGGGCCACCAGCCACGAGACCAGCGAGGTGAGGAGCAGGGCCAGCAAGGGCGCCAGGACCATCATGAGGTCGGAGCGCTCCACCGTGGTCGCGACGGCCTTCCCGACCTCGTCGAACCTGCGGTTCGACATCGCCACCAGATCGTCGACCACCCGCCGGTGCTCGTCGAACTTGGCCTGCAGCGGCCCATCCAGCACCGCGCGCGCGGCCACGGTGTCGCCCTTGGCCAGCGCGGGCACCAGCTGGCCGTCGATCACCGAGATCACCTCCGAGAAGCTCGGGACCAGACGACGCTCGAAGGCCTCCCGGACGGTGGGGTCGGTCATGTTCTTGTGCCAGAACTCCACGCGGCCCTTGAACTCGTCGTCGAGCTTCTTGACGGCCCGGATCAGGGCCTCCCGCTTCTCCGGGGGGGCGGCCATCATCAACTGGGCGTCGAGGAACGGCTCGATGGCGAAGATCGGGGGCGGCAGCGCGTCGGCCAGGACGTCCTTCACCTCGACCATCTGCGCGTATACCGGCCCGCCGACCCGCGCGGACGACAGCGTGTGCGCCGAATCAGCCGCGACCATCACCACGCCACCCACCGAAACCGCCAGCAGGAGCCACAGGCGGGTGCTGATTCTGAAGTTCTGAAGTACGCTCACGTCCACTCTCCCCCGGGTTGGTTCCGTTCACGGTCCGGCGACGCCGTCCCGTGTCCATTCGATACGCCCCTTGCGGGGGTTCGTCCGATTCAGCCGATCGCTTGAGGTCGGGGGCCGACCAGGTGGCCGCCCGAGTCCGCGCCGAGATCGACGGCCCTCCCCGGGGCGGCGCCATCCACGGGCAAGCGGATGAAGAAGGTGGTCCCACGCCCGGTCTCGCTCTCGAAGGTCAGGCTCCCGTGGTGCTTCTCGACGATGGTGGCCCGGCAGAGGTACAGGCCCTGACCGGTGCCCCTGCCGACCTCCTTGGTCGTGAAGAAGGGATCGAAGATGCGGTGGCGGATGGCCTCGGGAATGCCGCCGCCGTCGTCGCCGATGGCGATCTCGGCCTCCCCGCCCACCCGGCGCGTGCGGATGGTGATGTGTCCGCGCCGGTCGGTGCCCGCGAAGCGCTCCGCGATGGCATGGGCGGCATTGACGATGACGTTGAGGATGGCCTGATTGACCTCCCCGGGCAGACAGCGGACGAGGGGCAGATCGCCGAGCTGCGTCTCGACGTCGGCCACGTACTTGTATTCGCTGCGCGCAATGGTGAGGGTGGTGGTCACGGCCCGGTTCAGATCGGTGAGCGACTGCTCGGCGGAGGGAGGATGGGCGAACTCCTTGATGGAGCGGACGATGGTGGCGATGCGCTCGAGGCCCTCGAGCGCACGGTCGATGGACGGACCGATGTTCTCGAGCAGGTAGGGCAGATCGCTCCGAGCCTCGAGCGCGAGGGTCTCTCGCACGGCCGCCGCCAGCTCCTCGGGCAGGGTCTCGAGCTGGGGCCAGGCCAGGTCACGCGCCCGATGGTGGCTGGCGAGCACCGACTGCAGGTCCAAGAAGGCGTCCTTGAGGAAGTTCACGCTGTCGCTGACGAACTGGACCGGGGTGTTGATCTCGTGGGCGATCCCGGCGGCCAGCTGGCCTATCGACTCGAGGCGCTGGGTCTGCTGAAGCTGCGCCTCGAGGCTGCGGCGCCGGGTGACGTCGCGCAGGATACAGACGATCTCCCCGTCGGCTCCGCGCACCACGTGCGCCTCGTAGGCGCGGGGCGGGCTCAGCGTGGAGCGGAGCTCGGCCGTCTCCGACCTTCCTGTGGCGCGCACCCGCACCACGAGCGGGAGCAGGACCTCCGCCAGCCCCGCGGAGGTCGCCCAGGCGTCGAGGCTGGTCCCGAAGCTCGGATCGGGCCCGGCGAGCGGGGTCGGCGGGATCTTGGCGTCGAGGATCAGGTTGTCCTTGGTCACGCGCAGGAGCATGTCGGGGACCGCGGCCACCAGCGCCTCGAGGCGCCGCTCGGCCAGGACCCGGTGGGAGATGTCGCTGAACACGATGAAGACCCGCTCGATGTCCCCGGTGTCCTCGGAGCGCTGGGTCACCGCCCGCGCGAGGAGCCAGCGGTAGCCGCCGTTCTTGTGGGCGAAGCGCCAGGTGTGGACGAAGGGCCACGAGCCCTCGAGGTGCTCGATGAACTTCTGGTCGGCCGCCACCCGATCGTCCGGGTGCGAGAGCTCGAGCCACAGGGCCGCCGAGTCCTCGAGCTCGTCCGCCTCGTACCCGAGCAGGGCCTTCCAGCGCGCGCTGTAGTGCACCTGGCCGGTCCTGAAATTCCAGTCGAGGACCCCGTCGCCGGCGGCCTCCAGCACCTGTTGCAGCAGCTTCATGGTTCAGGCTCTCCCTGGCGCGAGCTTGAGGATCACCCGCAGCGGCTCCTTGACGGTTCCGGGAGGAAGGTTGCGCACCCGCTCGAGGAAGCTCGGGGTCACCTCGAAGCCGCGCGCCACCAGCAAGGTCCCCGTGCGGCTCTTCACGTCGTCGACGAACACCATGCCCGCGCAGAGCACGGACAGGTAGATCTCGCGAATCCCGGCCCGCGGGCCCTGCCCCCCGCGCAGCTCGGCCAGGGCGTCGAGGACCGCGGGCCCGTAGCGGGTGGCCCGCCCGCGCATGGTCTCGACCGAGGTCGAGGCCGGGCTGCCCTGGGTGTCGAGGGCGTCGAAGTCCACCGCCGCGCGAAGCACCTGCGCCTCGAGGTCGACGCGGGCCAGCCCGGGATTGCCCTCCACCAGATCGCGGCGAGCCCGGGAGCGGCTCTCCGCCGCCAGGATCTCGGCGACCCGCTCGAGGCGGGGAATGTTGCGGAGGAGCTGGTCCGTGACGACGGGCGCCCGCTCCACCATCTTGTGTTCTTCCGGGGTGAGGGGTTGGCCGAAGTGCAGCTTCTCGATGGTGTCGGGTGGCAGGGTGATGGTCCACAGCTGCGACAGCATCGCTGCCACCTCGAGCTGCCAGCGCGGCGTGAGGGCCAGCTTCTCGGCCAGGCTCGACACCAGCTCCTTGATGCGGGTGGCGCGGCCGAACGAGATGGGGTTGGAGAGGGCCAGCACGTCGGTGAGAGCCCGGATGGCGCCGTGGAGGGTCTGCTCGAGCAACACCCGCTCGGCGGTCACCAGGCGATGCTGCTCGACGGCGGCCTCCACCGCCCTCACGAGGGTGGCCGGCGGACAGGGCTTGGTCAGGAACCGAAAGATCTGGCCCTCGTTGACCGCCTTGGCCGCCGACTCGGTGTCGGTCATCCCGGTGAGGAGCAGGCGAATGGCGTCGGGGGCGACGGTCCGCGACTCGGCCAGGAAGGCGGCGCCGTCCATGCCCGGCATGCGCATGTCCGAAACGATCACCGCCACGTCCGGATCGCGCCGGAGGGCGACGAGGGCCTCTGCCCCGCTCTCCGCGGTCGTGACCTCATAGCGACGACGCAGGTGCAGCGTCAGCCCCTCGCGGACCAGCCTCTCGTCGTCGACGCACAGGATCTTGGGGCGTGGGGGAGTCTCCAAGGGCGGCTACCTCGCGGAGGGCTCCCTCGCCGCCGGCGCGCGCTGCCTGCTCCGCTTCGCGACGCCATCTCGGCAACTC
>Ga0265318_10000281_pt1 | contig 42259 bp, 31 predicted proteins | sample 4821metaG_FD_192431 | JGI IMG/M metagenome (GOLD analysis project Ga0265318, IMG submission 192431) | Rhizosphere microbial communities from Carex aquatilis grown in University of Washington, Seatle, WA, United States - 4-8-21 metaG | ecosystem: Host-associated > Plants > Roots > Rhizosphere >... | reverse complement strand
CATGTAGAGCAGACCGTCGCCCGAGGTCTGCACGCCCAATGCTCCGGCGAACAGGAACGGCGTATCATAATTCGCGCTGGCCTGCGTCAACTGACCGTATGGACTGTACTCATTGCGCTGGACGACCTGCCCGGTGCTGTTGCTCAGCGCGATCGTGTTTCCGTTGTGGTCGAAATGATAATAAACCAGTCCCGTCGGCGCGGGTCCGCCTTCGGAAATCTCATAGAGCAACTGCCCCGCCCCGTAGACGTAATAATATTTCGTGCCGTTGGGCGGCTCGCGGGTGAGCAGTTGCGCCATGGCTCCTCCGGCATAAACATGATAAGTGGTGCCGGTGGCATCCGTGCGCGAAAGCAGGTTGTTTTCCGCATCGTAGACCCGAGTCTGGCCGGGATTGGCGGTCAGCCGGTTGCGCTGGTCAAAAGTATAGGAGCCAAAACCACCAGTGCCCTCCGTGGCGTTGCCTAGCGGGCCGCTGGTCAGGTTGCCATCGGCGTCGAACGTGCAGCTTGTTCCCCCGAAAGTAGCGAGCCGGTTGTCCGTGTCATATGTCATGGCCGCAAGGGCCGGGGGAGCGGACACCGGCACGGGGAATTGTGCCGTGGAAGTGATCCGTCCGGCCGCATCCAGTTTGTAATTTAGCATCGTCTGCATCATGCCACTGGGACTACGCTCTTCGATTCGCTTAAGATGTCCAGCATCGTCATACGTGAGGGTCCGGGTGCTGAAGTTGGGTCGGGTGATGGTGGATAGCAGCCCATCGGCCCTCCATCCGAACGTGGTGATATTGCCCGCCCAATCCGTCACCTGATAGAGCCGGTTCAAACTGTCATATGTGTAGGTAACGGTGCGGTTGGCCGGATAGGGATAGGTGATCGATTTGAGCAGCCCATTGGCGTAATAATGATATTGGATCACGTTCCCCCGTGAATCAGTGTAGCTTTTCACCCGGTTGTACGGATCAAAGGTGCGGGTGATCGAGACGCCGTTCTCGGTGATCGTGGTGCGATTGGCATTGGCGTCGTACGCGAATGAAACCGCACCCAACTGGGTGGAACCCAGTTTTTCGGTCAACGAACTCACCCGGTCAGCGGTGTCATAAGAATAGGTGGTCTGCTGCGTCGATGGCTTGGTGAGCGTTTTTAAGAGATTGCGATCATTGTAGGCCCAAGCGGTGGCATAGCCCAGCGGCGTTGTCTGGGTATTCGGCAGGCCGTTTTTTTCATAGGCAAACGTGTAGGTGTTGCCCAGCCGGTTTTTGAGACTGAGCCGGTCGCCCCAGGCGTTGTAAGAAAAAAGGGTTGTTTTGCCCAGGGCATCGGAGGCGGAGTCAGACTGACCGCGAGCATTGTAGGTTTGGCTCACGACGCGACTGGTCACGCCATCGGGCAGATCGCTCACCGCCGTCTGCCGGCCATTGGCATCATACGTGAAAGTCGTCACATAGGAATTAGGATCGGTCACGGTCATGACCCGGCCCGAATTATAGTACGCGAAGGCCGTGGTCTGGCTGTTCACCGGCCCGACGGAATTCTGCAGCCAGTCGCGCGCGTCGTAGTTGTTTGTGACAGTGGTAATGGCGTTCGTCGTGTCATAGGTGTTCGGAGCGGTTTCCTGAAGGCCGGCCTGGGTCGAAAGCAACTTCCCGGTGGCTGACCAGGTGTTTTTCACCGTGTGTCCGAGGGGATCGACGAGATATTGCAGGTTGCCCTCGTTGCTATAAATGTACTTGGTCACTGTCGACGAATAATCCGGATTCCCGGAATAACCGTCACCGGGACCGGTGTCCGATGTTTTCTGGTGTCGGAGGTTATATTGATAACTGAAGACGTTACCGTTCTTGTCCGTGAAGGTCTGCAAGTCACCCGCCGCGTTGAAGGCATAGGACTCCGAAAAAACGCCCCCGGCTGGATTGGGCGTATCGATCTACTTGAGAAACCCCACCGTGTCGTATTTGCAGGTCGTGAGGCGATTGCCCTCGGCGCTGGTGCGGGTGATGGTGGTTGGCTTGCCGGCGGCGGCGCTGGTGGCGGGCTCGTAAGTGTACTTGGTCGTGACGCCGCGAGGATCACTGGTGCTGTCGGGTCGGTTGGTGAGATTACCGGAATTATAAACGAGTTTGCTGGTGCGGGTCGGCACCGTGATGTCCGAATCAACCTTGTCAACCTGGGTGAGGCGCTGGGAAGAATCGTAAGTGTTGGTGATGGTGGCCCCGAGCGGATCGGTGATTTGGGTCAGATTCTGATTGGCGTCATAAGCGCAGGTCGTCACCTCCGCTTCGGGCGTGGTGGACTGCACGACGTGGTCCTGGCCGTCGTAGACGAGCTGGTTGCGGTTGCCGTCCCCGTCCATGGAACCAAGGCTGCGCCCGCGCCGGTCATAAAAATAAGTGGTCTGCTGGGCCAGGGGACTCTGCTCGACGTTGCGCACACCCGACCAGAAGAACGACCAGTTGCGGGCGGCGAGTCCCTGGTTGAGCTGGGTGACGACGCGATTCTGCGCGTCATAGGTGTTTTGAATGATGACCGCCGCGTCTGGATTTTGAGTCTGGGTGATAAGATTGCCCGTGTAGGAAAAGGTCCAGATTTTGCTTTCGGGATCGGTATAGGTGTTCAGGTTGCCGTTGCCGTCCGTCGTTCCGTAGCCGACGCTGCCGGTGGAGGTGCCGTTGTTAAGGGTGACTGACGACAGGCGCGCGCCCGTGTAGGCAAAAGTGAGCGTGCGGCTGCTGGCATCAGTGACCTTGGAGAGCCGGTTGCCATGGGCGGAATCGTAGGTGAGCGTCATCGCCTTGCCGTCGAAATCGGTGATGCCCGTGCAAGACAAAGCGGAGGCATTGGAGAAGAGGAAGGTACGGCCAAAGCGTTCGGTGAGCGAGTAGTCGCCGCTGCCGTTCTTGGTCAGGGCAAGGGTCGAGCCGGCCGGCGGCTGGTAGGTGCCGTCGGGCTTGCGGATGAACTGCATCGACTCCTTGCCCAGCGTGAAAGAGACCGCGTTGTTCTTGAGATTGTTGACCGCCCAATTGGCGAGGAGGGCCGTGAGAGTCCAGTCGCGGGCCGGAAAGCTCGAATTGCTCCGTTGGATGTCGATGGCCGCATAAACCGCGGCGAGGTAGGCAGCCATGTCGCAGGGAGTGCTCTCGCCGATGCCGGCATCGTCGGCCGAGCGCAGGCTCGCTTGCAGATTATAGCTGTGGGTCCAGCCCGGGCCGAGTCCGGTGGGGTCGAAATTAATGCTGTTGGAATTGTACGAGCGCACCAAATGCAGGCCGCGAGGCTCGGCTTCGCCCAATGACAGGTCTTCATTCTCAACCAGAAATGCCCCGGTATTCATATCGACGGGCTCTTGGGCGGTGGGATCGGGCGTGTTGAAGGTCGGACTGGTTAAAGCCGGTTGAGTCGCGCCGCCCCCAGTCACAGCCGCGCCGGGCGGGGCGGGATTCGTCACTGAGGTCAGGTTGCCCGGATCGCTGTTGAATCCCCCGCTCATGGCCCCCGGCTGGATGATCATGTCGATGGAGGTGCTGGATAATTGCACATAGCCGAATCCGTTCCAAGAAATGCCCAAAGGATTCCGGGCGTTTTTGGGGAGGATGAAAGTGGCACCGGCGTTGATGGCGCTGGTGGTCGCCGTCTTGAAGTTCGCGGTATAATTGACCAGGAGATTTTGCACGGTCGGCCAACTGGTGGCATCGGCCCGGTAGACCTGATTGTGCTGGGCATCGGTGGAGTCATTCGCAAGGGCCAGAATTTTGACGGTCGAAACCGCTCCATCCGCGCTCGGTTGCATTTGTTCGATCACCCCGTGCTCATGCGCGGAATCAAAAAAACCGGTCATCTGAAATGCGCTGTTCTTGTCATTGACCACGCCCGTCAGGGAATAGGCGCCCGAAAATTGCTGGTAGACGTCGATGTAGTAGGAGGCTTCCTGGGAGACCCGGCCCAAACGATGGTGCGCCAGCATGTCAGCGCCGATGATATCCCCTCCCACCCGTTCACTCAGTCGCGTGTTGTAGAGCCAGGTGAGCCCCATGACATTCAGTGTTTCCGTGATGCACTGCCTTTTGAGCGTCGCATCCGTAATCGTCGATAAATCCAGGCTGCCGGACGGAACGCTCATCAACGCCCGCGCGCTGCGGATAAAGCCGTCGAGTTTCCGCTGGCGCTGCCGCAGTTGACTGCCGTTGGGATCGAAACCGTACACAATGGCATAGGCATAGGCATCGTTCACGTTGTAGGTGGCGGTTTTGGCAGCGTTGAAACTGCCGGGGTAGCTGGTGGGGTAGTTGAACTGGGTGGCAAGGGGGACACTGGCGGTGGTGGCCGAACCGGTATTGACGGTCAGCAGAGCCGTATCTTCCTGCCAGAGGGTCACAACACCATGGGAAAACGTCATCGAGACCCGCTGGCCCGCGAGATCCGACACATTCAGGGTGGTCGCTTGGGCGGAGTAGCCAGTGCCGGGGCCGATGGTGAAAGTCAGGGTGACCCTGCTTGCAGCCGGGATCGAAGCGCCCAGATCCGTGACTGTGCCCTGCGTTGTCAGGGGAGTTGCCGTGGGCAATGCACTGAGTTCTGGCGTGCCGACGATCTTGGCCCGGCCCAAAAAATCGTCCACGGACAAATTGGGCGTGCCGCTGCTCTTGATCGAATTGACCAGCGCATTGGTGTATCCGGACAAAGTTGTCTGGATGCCCGTTTCACTGATGCCACTGGAGGTATAGGCATTCGCCGGACTCGCGGCACCGGCATTTGCAAGCAAGGTGCTGCGATTGTAGCCCATGGCCGTGCCCAAAGAGGCAAAAGGCGTTGCTCTGACACTGCGCTTGAACGACGGATCGAGAAGGAAGGTCGTCCCACCCCGGACGAATTTCACCCAGACTCTTTCCAGAAGAATAGACTTGGTCGGACCATCGTAGGAAAATGAACTGGGCCATCCGCGATTTACGGAAAAATCCGCGGCGAGAATAAAATGCTCCTTGGATGCGAGATCCCAGCTTTCGAAGGTTGAGTCACCGGCAAAAGGATCGGAAGGGTAGCCAAGACTTTGCAGCGCCCCGTTCCACGTCGTTTGTTGCGCAAAAGGAGTCGGAGAGACTCCGGTCCAGGAGACAAAATCATTGCCCGTCCCATCGCCATAGGGGACGATTTGACTGCCTTTCTGGTAGGAAATGGTCCAGCTTGCGCCGGTATTTTGCGCCGCCACGGTGAGCAGGGCGACCAACAACGCACACTGGTCGTAATCGTTGCCGCCCCCTTCCAGCAGGGTTTGGGCCGCGCCCTTTTTGGAACCGTAATAATGTTCATAGGTGATATTGTTCAGCACATACCCGAAGATCAGTTCAGGCTTGTTGAGCAAGCCGCTCGCCAGCGCAGTAATATCGGGAGAGGGAGCCTCCGCGGTCAGGGCACTGGGGGCCAGGACGGTCGAAACCGGTGGTGTGATGGTCTGCTCGGACCTGATGGCTCCAGACGGCGCTTTGAGTCGTGAGTTCGCGAGTTCCCATTGCGCGTACATCGCCGGTTGCGCACAGCCCAGGGCGAGAAGCCCGATTAGGAAATACGGCCTGGAATGCCGGAATTTAAGCAAAGGCATGGAAGGAAATTTTCTGGAACCGAGTCAGGTTAGTTTAGGTTTCCCTCGGAATCAGGGGAGAAGGTCAGGGCGGCACCTGCCGCCGGGGTGCAGTTGGTCAGTTCGTTTCTGAGATTGTAGGTGTAGCTGGTGTTATTGGCGGGAGCGGTGAGGTTGTTCTGTGTCGGGTCCAGACCGAGGGCCGCCTCATCGCGGTCCAGCAACCCATCGACGTTGTTGACCGAAGTGGCGGTAACGGTCGTCAGGTTGCCAAAATAAGTCATTTCCCAAGCGTCATTGACGCCATTGCCATTGGCATCGACGTAGTTGGCGATGTTAAGGGTGAGCGTCGCAGAGTAAGTACCGGCGGTATTTGTCGTCGTCAGATTGACATTAAACACCCCAAAGGATGTCGGCGTTCCAGAAAGGCGTCCCGTGGTGGCATTGAAATTCAACCAGGCCGGCAGACCGCTCGCGCTATAACCCGTCGGACTGTTGATCGCGGTAATCTGATAATTGAATCCTGTGCCCAGAGTACCCCCGGCAGCACTCGGGCTTATGATCACCGGCAGGTCGCCGACCGCGAAGGATACGACGGCCTGGCTTGGCGCGATCACCAGCGCCACGGCAACCAGGGGCAGGGACAACGACAGGATGAACAAGAGGCGTTTCAGTGGCATGGGAAAATGAGAAAAAGATCGCGGTTAGAAAATCAGGGTGTCGTTCGCGCGCAGGCACAAGTCCTCCGCCTGTCTGAAATCAGGCATGGGCATTGCGATGCGACCGTATTTGGGAACATCCATGGGGGGGGGGGGAAAGAAAAATTGTTGCCAAGACGGACGGCCTCATCCGCTTGGCAACGAGGTGAACAAAAAGGGCTGGGATGGCGGGAAGGCAAGCGGGAAATAAAAACGACCCGTAGGGTCGTGTTAGAAAATAGCAATTTACGGCCTAATGAGCCGTGCGAAAAAAGAAACGACAGGCCGACAAGTGGTTGCGCGCCGTGGGCGAAAACATTCGTCATGAACGGAAGATTGCCGGATTGACCCAGGAGAAGCTTGCCGAGTTGGCCGATTTGGCTCCCCGCGTGGTTCAGAAAATCGAGGCCGGCCAGATCACCATTCTGATTTCCACCCTTCGTCGCCTGCGCAAAGCCATTGGCTGCCGCTATGAAAGACTGCTGGAAGAGTGAAATTGCAGGTGGGAGCGATCAGCATGGGCTACCGACAAAAGGCCGGCGAGGGTCGTAAGAATCAAGATGCAGGGATTATTCATAGGATGCCCATAAACACCGCATCTTCATGCGGTGTCAAGAACCCTCCAGTCCAGTTAAGCTCCATGGGTGACCGCCCTCAAATGCCTGCAAGCGAATTTGAAACGCTTGCGCTCAGCCCAAGGCTTTACCCAGCAAACCTTCGCCGAGAGGGCTGGACTGGACTATAAATACTATCAGCGAATCGAGGCGGGGCACTGGCCCGGATTGCAGTTGAGAACGGTCGATAAGTTGGCGAAAGCCCTTAAAATCGAAGTTTCCGAGCTGCTAAAGCGGCCCTGATTCTTTGCAATATCTCTGTCAGGAACATTTGGGCGGCGAACGGCTGCTCGAAGCCTGGATTTGAGGATGGATTGAAAACACATCCAAGCGCGTACCTTTATAGCTTCGCACGGCAAGGGTAGGCCCAGAGGCACGTCTATTCGACATGCGGCGTGGCCTATGCAGTCGGCATGCTCGCCGACTCTGCCACTGCGCCATCTGCTGTGCAGTAGGGTGTCACCGACCCTCACTGCAATTTCATCGGCAGGAGTTGCAGGCGGCGCGCAAGGTCGGCGAAGGCCGCGCCGGTCTTGGACTGCGCCACATCAGCGCCGGTCTTGAAAGTTTGTGAAGCGCTGAAGCTGGTCAGCACGGCGCAATAGCCGTTATTGACCATGATGCCGATCAGATCGCCCTGCTTGCTGAACATCAGGTCTCCGCTCCTGGGGGCGAATTCGCCAAAGAGGCGCGTGACAATCCGGTTGTCCACCTGGACGTATCCGGGATTGGCGGCATCGATGCGGAAAGGCGTCTCGCCGTACTTGCCGTCATCGGCACGCACGAGCAGCGCTTCCGAGGCCTTGAAGATGTCCGTCGCCAGATGATATACCTTGGCCCCCATCAAAGCCGCGTATGAGTAATCGACCGGGGCCACGATGATCCGCGGATCGGCGGCGAGAAACCGCAGTTCCTTGAACGCGGTGCTGTAGGTGCCGCGGCTGAGCTTGCCGGCGATCTGCTCGTAGTCGGGCGGATTCTCAAAGGTCAGGAAAAACGGCGTGTCGCTCACGTGCATGAGCGCGTAGGTTTGCTGGCCGTCACTCACGAGAATGGTCGAGGCGGTCTTGTCACGCACTGTGGGGCTGAACAGTCCGGGCCGGCGGGTGGTGATCGTGGTGCTGATGCGGTTGGCGAGGAAGTCGGCGAAGATGACGTTGGGATTAACCGGCTTGTTGTCGCGGATTTCCTTGGTGAGTTCGCCGGATTTCGCCGCGAGCTGGCCGACGCCCTGGGTGAGCTGGGCGGTCTGCTCCTGCACCTTGACGCGTTCGGTGCGCTCGACCTCGATCTGCTGCTTGGCCTCGGTGAGATTCTGGCTGATGAGTTGTTTTTCCTGCTCGGCGACCCGGACGGCGACATTGAGGTTTTCGATGCGCTGGCGGGCCTCGGTGTTCTGGCGTTCGAGGGCGGCGAGGCTTGCAGCCTGGCGCTCGGCCTCGGCTTTGCGCTCCTCGAGTTCGCGCTGCATCTTGGCCAACTGCTCCTTGGTGAGAAACGCCTCGTTGGTGGCGCTGGAATATTTCTTCTCCAGTTCCTTGACGTTGGCGTTGGTGGTGGAGAGGGCGCCTTCGAGCTGCTCCTTTTGCTGGGCGAGGCGCGAGAGATTCTGCTCACGCTCGGAGAGCGTGGTCTGGGTGGTGTTGAGCTGCTCGGCGAGTTTTTCGCGGGTGGATTTCTCATCCTCCAGCGACACCCGCATGAGTTCAACCATGTCGGCGTTGACGGCCGGCGCGCTGGCCTCGGCCTGTTTTACCGCGGTGACTTTCTGCTGACTTGGTGGCTCAGCCTTCTCCCAGCGCGTGAGCGCCAGGAGATTGAGCAACATGAAGTCGCACATGATCAGGAGAAGGGTCTTGTTCATGACCGGGGATCAGGCTTTCACCGCGGCGGCGGAGAGGGACGTGACCGCCAAGGATTCAAGGATGAGCTTGCGCTTGTAGGGGCGCACATGGCGGATCTTGACGAGGGCCACGCAGACGATGCCAAAAAGATTGGAGGAGTAGGCCGCGAGGAGGTTGGCATCGATGATGCCCAGCACCTGGAGCACGAGGGCGGTGGCGGTGCCGGCGATGCCGATGTAGAGACCGCCGTCGAAAAGGTTTTCCTCGTTCTCGATGAGGCGGAGTTTGACGGCGGCGGTCTGCGGCTGGCGATCCACATCGGAAATGCGCATCAGGCAGATGATGTACATGCCCACTTGGATGAGGGCGAAGATCGAGATGGAGAGGAGGGTTTTTGTTTCCATGGTGGTGGTGGGTGAAAGAGGGGCGGGGGCGACGGTGGATTGGCTGAGAATGGGAATGACCAGTTTGATCTGATAATCGGTCGAGGCCGCGGCGCTGAGCAGAAACGGCTCGGAAAAAACAAAAAAGATAAACGTCAGGATCGCCGCGAGCACGCTGCTGCCCATGCGGGGAAACGCGCCCGGCATGGCCGACTCGATGCCGGCGAACATCCGCAGATCGACCGAGCGGAAAAGCAAAAACACTCCGGCGAGAAAGGCCGCATACTTGACGATCAGCGCGAGCTCGGGCCGGTGCAGGGCGAAGGAGGCGCCGAACTCATACTCCATGCCAATGCGGTTGGTGACCGGCACCTGGCGCAGCACCAGTTGCTCGACCGCACCCTCATTGAAAGAAATGGCCTGGCGCAAGTGCTCGATGCCGGGCTTGCCATGGGTGATCAGATAACGGGCGACACCGTCGGAACTCTTTGCCATCAGAGCGGCGGTATAGATGACCGGCAGATGTTCCGGCGCCACGCGGGTGAGATGGGCGAACTGGGCAACGGTACTGGTGCTCGTCGCCGTGCGCAGCAGCTCGGAAAGCTGCACCCAGTTGAGCCGTTTGCCGAGCGTGAGAATATCGATATAAAAATCCTCCAGCGGTCCCATCTGTCCGGTGGCGACGGCGCTCTCAGCCTGGTCCCGCACCTCGCGCTGCAGGGTGGGGGCGAGATGCTCCGTCTGCCAAAGATAGGTGGTGAGAAGAATGACCGCCTCGAGCGGCTGGCCACCGGGCCGGCGGGCGGGCACGAAGCGATGCGTGCCGGTAATATCGGCGGTCTTGAGCAATGTTTGCACGCCGGGCAGGCGCGACACTTCGAGATATTTCCGGAGATTGTCGCGCGCCCGCTGGGTCACCATGAAGGTGAGAACCGGGGTCGAAACGGGAGTCACCGCGGCATTCTGTCCTGAAAGCAGGGGCTCAAGCGCCACGTCCCAGCCGCCCCACGGAACCATCTCGGGGTGCTTTTTCTGGAAATCGTCGAAAATCACCCCGAGGGCGCCGGCACCAGGATCGTTGACCAGCCGGGCCGCGTCCAGCACCAGTGCAGCCGGACCGGGTTTGTCGAGGGCGAGCAGATCGCGGCTGAAGACACTCGCCGAAGGGGTGTCACGTCCGGCCTCGCGCAGGAGCGCCGGATTGAGCGATTTGACATTGGCCGGCAACATCCACGCGACCGCGAGCAGGCCCAAACCGAGGACAAACAAAGCCACCCAGGCAAAAGAGCGTTGGCTCCGAGCGGGGGGTTGCGTACTCATGGGAGAGGTCATAGTGGACAATTTTCGGATAAACAAATTTATTTGCCGGAATATTACTCAGGCAAATAGGATACGAAATACGACCCATGCCGAAGAACATTGTTCACTTCAACCATCCCATCCTCCGCAAAAAAGGTGTGATGATCACGCGCTTCGACGCCGCCCTGCGCCAACTGGCCGACGAGATGGTGGCGACGATGCATGCAGCCCGCGGCATCGGGCTGGCCGCCCAGCAGATTGGCGAGGCCCTCCAGCTCTGCGTGGTGGATCTGCGCGAAACAAAAAGCGAATTCGACTGGGAGCTCGACGGAGCGCACACCCCGCTCGATCTGTTCATGCCCATGGTGGTCGTGAATCCTTCCGTCACCGCCGTGCCCGAGCCCACCACCGTCTACGAGGAAGGCTGCCTCTCCTTTCCCAACATCCACGGCGACGTCGTGCGCCCGGATGAAATCACCCTGAAATTTCAGGACGCGCATGGCACGCCCCACACCCTGCATTGCAACGGACTGCTCGCCCGCTGCATTCAGCACGAGGCGGACCACCTGAACGGCATTCTCTTCATTGACCGGATGGACAAAGCCACCCTCGAACTGATCGATCCAGAAATCAAGGCGTTGAAAAAGCTCACCCGGGAAGCGGCAAAAAACTAGCCCATGGCCGACACGCCCTCACCCACCCCGCACTCCATCGCCACCCGCACGGGCGATGCGGGCACGACCGGGCTCCTCTACGGCCAGCGCGTGCCGAAAGATCATCCGCAGATCGAAGCGGTGGGCGTGCTCGATGAACTCAACGTCAGCCTCGGCTTCGTCAAAGCCAACCAGCCGGACCGGCGCAATCACGCCGAAATCGAACGCATTCAACAGGAGCTGGTCGCCTTCATGGGCGAGATCGCCTGCGCGGAGTCCGATTCCGCCCGCTACGCCGCCTCCTCCTTTGCAAAAATCGACGAGACCGCCCTCGCCCGCCTCGATACAGCCGTGGCCGCCATCGAGGCCCGCCAACCCAAGTTTGATGGCTGGGCCACGCCCGGTGCCAACCTCGGCTCAGCCGCGCTCGATCTCGCCCGCACCGCCGCCCGACGGGCGGAACGCCGGCTGACTGGTCTGAGCAATCACGGCCGCACGCTCCGTCCGCTGCTCCTCCAATATATCAACCGTCTCTCCGATCTGCTCTGGCTGATGGCCCGGGAAGCGGAAAATTGAGTTCAATTTTAGCTTTGAGCGCACCGCGTGCTCCTGTCCTAATCACCCTTCATGGTCGCCGCGCTCATCCTTATCTCCCTCGCCGTGCTTTCCCGGGTGCTGCCGACGATGGATTTGTCGCTGTCGAATTTCTCCCCCTTCATCGCGATCGCTTTCTGCAGTTCCGTTTATTTTCGCAAACCCTGGCTGTGGGTGGTGTCCTTTCTCGCGCTGGAGGCCTCGGACATCTACCTCAATTATTTTCATTCCCGCGAATTCGGTTTCTATTGGTCACTGGGCGGCTTCATCGCCCGGGCCTCCTGCTTCGGCGCGGCCCTTCTCCTTGGCACCTGGATCGGCAAGCGCAAATCCTGGTTGTGGCTGCTCAACGGCAGCCTGATCGGCGCACTGCTGTTTTATTTTGTGACCAACACCCAGTCGTGGTTCACCGATCCGTTCTACGGCAAAACCCTCGCCGGCTGGTGGCAGGCGATGACTGTCGGGCATCCCGAATATCCGCCCACGATTTTATTTTTCAAGAACACCCTCTTTGGCGACCTGCTGTTCACCGGCCTGTTTGGCGGCGTAATGGAGTGGATGGCGCAGCGCAAAGGCGAGCCCAGCCTGCTTGACGACGGGGACGAAGTGGAGACGGAAGAATCCGAGAGCGAACCCGAGCCGGTCGAAGCCGAGTCGGGGAAGTAAGCGAAGCCGCTTTACAATCTCAGGGCATCGGGCAAAACCCAAAAGCCTTGTTAGACACACGACGAGCCGGCCAAGCCGGCTGCTCGTTAGTTTAAGGCAACCTCAACTCTATTCTGGCATGACTTCTTTAGTACGCATGACGCTATTAATGTCCGTGATCATAGCGACCAGCGCCGTGGCCGACGACATTGTGTTAAAAGACGGTCGAGTCTTCGCGAATGCCACGATCATTAAACAAGCGCCCCGCACCGTAACGATCAAATATGCCTCCGGACTCGCCTCGGTCGCCAAGGAACTGCTCCCGCCGGAACTTCAAGTCCGGTATCCCATTGATGAGGCGGCGGCTCGTGAGGCCGAACAAAGCGCAAGTCTTGCGCGCGAAACCGCTCAGAAAGCGCAGGCGGCCGAAAAGGAGAGTCTCGCCAAGTTGCGAAGCCAGCACGAGGTGACCGCCGCCGCCCAAAAGGTTGCGGACGAAAAGGACGCGGCCCAGTTGGAGGCAAAAAAAGATGCCGTAAAGTCAGACGTACGGTTTGCGGCGATAAAATATTTCGAGCAAAATTATGCGACAGTTCCAGACACGACTCCGGAAGTAACGGTGACCATCAATGAGGTCCACCCAATCGAAGGATGGTCCGGCCGGTGGCTGGCAAAGGGGCAGGCCATAATCCGTCGCTTCAAGAATCACGACATTGAGTTGAGTCGCCTTTACTCAAGCCAGCCAGCTGATGCCGCGGGTCAGGAAAAACGCCTGCGACAGATTCGCTTCCTCGAATCCGATTACACGCGTGAATTTGTCGAATTCGAATGCACGTATCCCACTGACAGCTCAGCCCCCTCTTTCGAAATCAGAATGCACACCCAATCGCGAGGAGTCAGCGAATTCTACCTGCGCAAACGAAATTCATCCCGCGCACGCGAGATTGTCCTGTCACAGCAGATCCGCAGCCAGCTCAGCCAGCCGCGAGCGCTCGCCTTTCGACAGCTTCACATGGGCGTGCAGCGACTGTCCTTTCATCCGGTTGTGGCAATAGACCAGTCCGTTGCTGCGCGCGTCAACGTATGGATTGTCGATCTGCGCGGGATCACCGATCAGGACGATTTTTGAACCCTCGGAAATGCGCGTGATCACCGTCTTCACCTCGTGCGGCGTGAGCTGTTGCGCCTCATCGAGAATGAAAAAGCGCCGGGCGATGGAGCGTCCGCGGATGAACGCGAGGGCCTCGATCTCGAGCACGCCATTCCGGATCAGCCGCTCGTAGGGTTTCATGGGCGGCATTCCGCCGCCGCCATGGGCGGGCTGCGGGGCGGACATCATCGACATGACGTCGTCGTGCTTCTTGTTTTTCTTGCTCACTTTCTTGGCGACGAACTGCTGTTCCTTTTGCGGTTTGGAGGGCATGAGCACCTCGAGCGCATCGTGGTAGGGTTGCAGCCAGGGCTTCATTTTTTCCTCAAGCGTGCCGGGCAAAAACCCGATGTCCTTGCCGAGGGCGATGACCGGGCGCGAAATCGACAGGCCGTCGTAGCGCGAGGCATCGTCGGTGGTCTGGTGCAGCGCGGCCGCCGTGGAGAGCAGCGTCTTGCCTGTGCCGGCTTTGCCAAAACAGGTGATGAGCGAGATGCTGTCGTCCATCAGCGCATCGAGAAAAAACTGCTGCTCAAGATTGCGCGGCCGGATGGGAATCCCGCCGGGCGCTTTCACGAATTCGGGAAAACGCAGCCGGCGCACGACCCCGCCGCCAAAATAGCGGCCGGGCATCGTCTTGCCCTCGGGCGTCATCAGCAGGACGTACTCGTTGAGATAAAGTTTTTTCGCGGTGTCGTCGGCCAGTTCGAGCTGCCCCTCGGAACAGAATCGCTGCATCTCATAGACATCGAGGTTGAGCGTCGGGTAGGAATCGGTATCGGGCGCCTCGGGCACCTTGTCGTTCAGATAGTCCTGGGCCTCGAGCCCGACGGCGCGCGCCTTCAACTGCACGTTCACATCCTTCGTGACGAGGATTGTGGGCGGTGGAAAAGTCTCCTGCACGAAGAGCGCGCTCGCGATGATGCGGTTGTCCTTCTTGGTGAAATCGGAAAGCACGGCGCGCAGCCGCTGCATGGCGGGCGACGACCAGTTGTTCTCCACCAGATAGCGGTTGATGATGACGGAGAGCGTGCCGCCGTTCTCCAGCTTCACCCCCTCGTGCATCGAGCGGGAATCGGGCAGCAGCTCCTGCAGCAGGCGGTGCACCCGGCGGGCGTTGCGGCCCCGCTCCGTGGACTGCTCGCCCTTGATGGCGTCGAGTTCTTCGAGAACCTCGACGGGAATCGCGAGATTGTTCTCCTCGAACTTGAAGATGGATTGGGGATCGTGCAGCAGAACGTTCGTGTCGAGAACGTAGGTTTTTGCCCTGATGCTGACTGACTGCCGCGACGAAAGTGGTGCCACAGTATGAGTTTTTTCCATCGAGTGGATAACTTGTGAATACCGAATGTATCCGCTTTTCCGCTTTGTAAATACAAGAAATGCGCGGTGTTGATAATTTCATGTTACATTTCAGCGGACGCATCATTGACTTCGCGCCAAGCCGTGCATCACGGTCGCACGCGATTTATTTTTCATGACGAGCATGCACTTCGAACCCTGGCAATGGGCCCTGCTGATTCTTGGCTCGCTCTGCGTGGGGCTTTCAAAAACCGGCGTGCCCGGCCTCTCGGTCTTGTTTGTCGCCGCGTTCGCCAATATTTTTTCCGCCCACGGAGGGGCGCGCGCCGCCACCGGCGTGGTGCTGCCGATGCTGATCATCGGCGATCTCTTCGCCGTGGGCAGTTATCGGAAACATCTCGTGTGGTCGCATCTCTGGCGGCTGTTTCCGTGGGCGCTCCTTGGCGTCCTGTTCGGTTGGTTCGCCCTGGGAAAAATCAACGATCTTTGGTCGGCCCGGCTCATCGGCCTGATTTTGCTCGGCATGCTGGGCTTTCATCTTTGGCGGAAAAAATCCGCGGTGTCCGGCCATCAACCGGAAAGCTTCGACCAGGCCCCAGGGTGGCGGGCCGCGCTGACCGGCACCTTGGCGGGATTTTGCACGATGGTGGCCAATGCCGCCGGACCCGTCATGAGCATTTATTTGCTGGCGATGCGCCTGCCCAAACTCGAATTCATGGGCACGGGTGCGATCTTTTTTCTTCTGCTCAACTGGCTCAAAGTTCCTTTCATGGTGAATCTCGGGATGATCAACCCCACGAGCTTTCAACTGAATCTCTGGCTGGCGCCGGCGGTGGTTCTGGGTGCGCTCACCGGACGTTGGTTGGCTGGCAGGCTCAGTCAGCGCTGGTTTGAGACCATTATTCTGATTCTCACCGCACTGGCCGCCGGCAACCTGATCTGCAAAACCTAAACCCAGTCGGGCTCCTTCGGTGGGGCTGGGTTCTTGGGGCGGGCCGGCGGACCCCACACCCGCAGAAGATATTCCGTCAAATTCAACAGGCTGACCCGACGCAATCCCCCCGTGTTGAGGTCGCGCAGCACGGGCACCTGCTGGCTGCGCTCTCTATAATATTCCCACATCTCCCTTTCGAGTTCCCGCGCCACCACGCCCTGATCAGCCGATTGCCGGGCGGCCTCGTGTAGCTTTCCATGCCAATATTTCCGCTCCTCGGTATGCCGGTCAATATAGTCGAAAAGTGTTTGTTCGTATTTATTTAAACTCATTCGCAATAGAATTTAGCGATAAACATGAAAAAACGTCGAATTGCTTTTGAACATATAGCTGCTATGAGGGTCATAGAGTTAGATACTCAAAACATACACCAACATGTGGCAAAAGCTCAAAGATCAAATTCCCGCAATCATTCTCACCGCCCTCATTCTTTGTGGTGCCGGTTTTTTCCTTTATCAAAAGGCCGTGAAAGATTGGAACAAGGAACGCCAGGATGAAATCACCGCCCTGCGCGAAGAAAACAAAGCCGAGCTGAAGGCCTCCGCCGAGGAAACCCGGCGTCACATTGAAGCCGTCAACCAGCTTCTCAAAGACGCCATCGCGAAACGCACGGCCGACGTCTTCATGACCGACGAGGAAGTCGCCAAGCTCAATGCGGAAAAAGTCGAGCAGCTCGCCGAAGCCATTGCCAAAAAAGTCGCGCCCGCCGGCCAGATCGCCAAGACTCCGGAAGAGGCCGAGAAAATCCAGAATGAGCAGATCGACAAAGTGGGCGGACGGCTCGCCGAAAGAATATCGCCCATTTTGGCCGACATGTCCAAGGACCAGAATCTCACCCGCGAGAAAATCAACGAATACAGCCAGCGCATTTCCAACCAGATCAGCGGCGTGCTCACCTCCGAGATGGCCCGCAACCAGGAGCTGAACAGCCAGGTACTGGCGTCCCAAACGATTGCGCAGGACTCGATGAAACTCAGCCACGAGCTCACCGCCCTCTATCTCAGCAGCTTCAAGGATCAGGGTCTGATCACGCGCATTCTGTCGCTTCCCGCCAATGTCGTGCGCGATGCCGCGAATCTCAGCATCGTCAACAGTTCGGAGCGCAAGAAAATGGAAGAGCGTCTCGTCACAGAAATGAACCAACTGCAAAAACGTTTGGATACGTTGCAGGCGCAGATGCCGAACAAATAATCCATCCGTCAAAATTTTGCCTGGCCGGCCGCGTTTCACAGCGCGGCCTTTTTATTTCTGTGTCAAACACCCCAAAGCTTTCCGGGCATTGGGCCGATAGGAAGCAAGCGATGGGCACCAATGCCGGTTCAACCCATTCAAATGGGTGCATGACCCCAGTTTTCGGTGCCTCGGGAGCAAGGCTGCGGGCAGTTTCCCTTTAAGTTTTGGGCCGAATGAGACGTCTGAAGAGGGTAACGCCCGGTTCATACCAGGCTCCCGAACCGGCGGGAGCCCCTTGCATTGCCTTATTAGTCACGCATGTCCCGCATCCTCACGCTGAATCTGGATTTTATCCTCATCCTGCAGTGCGGGCTTTTGCTGCTTCTTGGGATCGCCTGTTGGAGCAGGAGCCGGCGTGACGGGACTCAACCGTGGCATTGGTTTGGCTGCTATGCCATTTTCCAGGCCCTGCGAGCCGGACTCGACTTGGCGGTTTACGAAAACAGCGCACCACCCCTGCTCAATTTTCTAAATGATGCGCTTATTGCCGGCTCATCCCTGTGCCTGATCGAATTTGCCCGCGGTAGTTTTTCCCGGGGGGTGGGGCGTTGGGTACACCTGCCCCTGATCGGAGGTCTGGCTGCGGCCCTGTTGACGAACGGCAACGCCATTCCGCTTTGGGCGGGCATGACGATCGCCCTGCTGGCCGGTCTCTGGGCTGCGGCGGCATTCCGGCGGGCGGGTAATGACCCGGCGCGCACCAACGGCAATCATCCGCTGCATCTGGCCGCCCTGATTCTTGTTGCCTGCCAACTGATTATTGCGTTGCCCGATCAATATTTTGCGGAAGAAATCAATATGCTGCCGCCCAGCGCTCTCCGCGGCGCGTTGTTTTTCATCCTGACACTCGCTGTTCTCAACCATCAGCAAGCGCTGGATACTGAGTATGCAGCCCGGCCCGTCGCTCAAACCGCCGCGCGAAGACGCCACCGGCTGATTTGCGTCTTCGTCATTGTGCTGCTGGGACTCGCCGGCTGGACGGGCGCCAATTTCATTGGTCGGAACCAGGACCAGTCGATGCGCCAGCAAATTCTGGCCCGCACCCAGATCGCCGCCGCCGCCGTCCATGCGGAGGAAATCGCCCAACTGCACTGGGATGAGCGCGATCTCCCCAATCCTGCCTATATAAAACTCAAGGCGCTGATGATCTCGATGCATCGCGCCAATTCCGACCTGAGGTTTGTCCTGCTGGTAGGTATCAGGGAAAAGCAGGCCTATTTTCTGGCCGATTCTGAAAACCCGGAATCGAAAGATTATTCTCCTCCTGGCCAATCCTACGATGAAGCGGCTCCCGATTACCTCGCGGGGCTGATCTCGGGCCGGCCCTTCGTGCTCGGACCGGTGACCGACCGCTGGGGCACCTGGGTTTTTGGCGACTCTCCGGTGATGGACGCCAAAGGCCAGACCCTGGCCTATCTCGAGCTCGACATCGCCGCCGCCGATTGGGACACCCGCATCCACCATGCCCGGCTCCCCGTCCTGCTGATCACGCTGCTGATTGTCGCGCTGGTGCTGGGATCATTCCTGGCCTTCGAACGCTTGCGCGACAGCTCGGCCGAAATCGCCCTCTCGGAACAGCGCAATCGCAGTCTCGTTGAAGGTTCACCCGATTGCGTGCAAATGTTTGATCTCGCCGGCCACTACCTCGCCGTCAACCAAAACGGTCTCCGTGCCCTAGGCCTGACCGAAGCCGAAGTGTTGGGCCGGCATTTCTCCTCGCTGTGGCCGGCGGAAACCCGGCCCAGGATTGAGGAAGCCATCCGCGCCACTGTCGCCGGCCAGCCCACCAGTTTCGAGGCCGACTACATGCTGCCCGATGGACGCATTGTGACGTGGCGCGTCGCGACCAATCCGGTCTACGACAACAACAATTGCGTCCGCAGCTTTGTGGGGATTTGCGTGGACCTGACGGCACGCAAGCAGGCCGAACTCGCCTTGCTCGCGGCAAAAAAGGCGGCGGAAGACGCCACCCAGGCCAAGACCGATTTCCTCGCGGTCATGAGCCACGAGATCCGCACGCCGTTGGCCGGAGTGCTCGGCATGCTTGATCTCCTGCAACAATCCTCCCTTGAGCCGCAGCCCCGCCGCTACACCAAATTCGCCCGCGACAGTGCGGACACTCTGCTGCACCTGCTCGATGATGCCCTCGACTCGGCGAAGATGGAGGCGGGCAAACTGACCATCGAAGCCATCCCGTTCCGGCCGCACGAACACTTTGAGGCCGCCTTCGAATCCGCCTCCATGCGCGCCGATTCCAAGGGCATCAGCTTCCGCCATGAGGTCGCATCTTCCGTGCCCGCCATTCTCATCGGTGACCCCACCCGTCTCCGCCAGATCATCAGCAACCTGGTCAACAACGCCCTCAAATTCACCGAAAAGGGCGGTGTCACCGTCACGTTGAATGCCGTGCCCGTCGGCATCGGATCCATTGTCTTAAAGATCGCCGTCACCGACACCGGCATCGGCATCAGCGAGGAAGCCCGGTCCCGGCTTTTCTCCAAATTCGCCCAGGCGGACTCATCCACCACCCGCCAATACGGTGGCACCGGTCTGGGTCTCTCTATCGTGAAAAGCCTGGCCGAGCTTATGGGCGGCGACGTGAACGTCACCAGCACACCCGGCCAAGGATCCACCTTCACTTTCTCCTGTGGTTTTAAAACCGGCACTGAAGACGTGCGACCGGCTAAATCCATCTCCGCCACTTCGAACACCGCGACCAAGACCCCGCATCCCCCCCGGGCCCGTCCTGCCCAGCAGCTCCGTGTGCTGGTCGTCGACGACGACGTCTCCAACCGCACCGTTGCCGAATCGCTCGTCACTTTCCTGGGTCACCGCGACGTGGCTTTGGCGGTCAATGGCCGCGAAGCGGTCGACCGGCTCATCGCGGAAAAATTCGACGTCGTGCTCATGGACAACCGCATGCCGGTCATGGATGGTTTCACCGCCACCCGCCTCATCCGCGACCCCGCGACCAAGGCGACCGACCCCTCCGTCTACATCATCGCCTTGACGGCCAATGCCTCCACCGACGACCGGGCAAAATGCCTCGCCCACGGCATGAATGATTACATCACCAAGCCCGTCCGCTCGCCCGACATTGGCGCCGCCTTCGCCCGGGCGATCGAACATATTCGCAACCGGGCCAAAGCCGCCATTCCCGTTCCCGCTTCTCCGGTCCAACCCGCTTCTCCTGCTTCAGAATCTGCTCCTCCGGGCCTGAGCGAAGCCGAGCTTCTGGCTTCGCTTGATGCCGAGGAGGCCGCCACCGCACAGGCGCCCGCCGTCGAAACCATGACCATGCCCCCGGGCATGCTGGAAAAAATCACCGTGATTTTCCTGCGGGAAACGCCCCGGCGGCTCGAATCGATGCGCACCGCTTTTGCCAGTCAGGATGCCGTCACTCTCGGCATGGAGGCCCACACCCTCAAGAGCAACGCCCGCTATCTGAACGCCACTCACCTCAGCGAACTTAGCGCCCGGATTGAATCCCTGGCCGATAAAAAGCAACTCGGCGAAATTGGCCCGCTCCTGCACGAAGCGGAACAGGTCTTTGCCACCGTCCGCGACCAGTTGCTCCACCCGCTTCCCGCTTAATCGCCGCCTGCCATGAAAAAAATCTTCATTGTGGATGATGACGACATCGAGCGCACCGCGCTGAAGGAAATCCTACAAGCCGAGCCCGACTGGCAGATCACGGAGGCCGTCGACGGTCAGCAGGCCTTGGATCTGCTGTGCGACGGGCTGCGTCCGCACCTCTCCCTTTTTGATCTGCGCATGCCAAAAATTGACGGCATGGAGCTGCTCCAACGGGTCCGCCGCGATCCCGCCCTCAAGCAGTTGCATGTCGCCATCTCCTCCGCCACCCGCGATCGCGACACGGTCATCGCGCTCTCCAAACTCGGCATCAACGGCTATCTGCTCAAACCCTACGTCGCGGACAAAGTCCTCGCCATCCTGCGGCAAATCATCGCCGCCTTGCCCGTCAGTGCCGAGCCCATCGTGGCCACCCGGAATCTCCTGCACAAGACGATATTGATGGTGGAAAACGACGTTCTTGAACGCACCGCCCTCACCGCCATCATCAAACAGGAAGCCGGCTGGGATATTGTCGAGGCCACCTCCGGCATCAACGCCCTGGAACAGCTCCGCGATGGCCTCAGGCCCGATCTTTGCCTGATCGATCTGCGCATGCCGCAAATGGACGGGCTTTCCCTTCTGGAACAGATCCGGGGGGACGGCGCCCTGCAAAAATTGCGTGTCGCCATCATGTCGGGAGAGCAGGATCGCACCAAAATCATATCCCTCTCCAAACTGGGAATATCCGACTACCTCCTGAAACCCGCCAATCCGGCCAAGTTGCGCGCCGCTCTCCGTGCCGCCGCCGGCCTGCCACCCGCCACAGACTCGGCTTCAACCTCATCCGCGCCCGCCGCTCCACCGACAGCCGTCAATGCGGGCTGATTTTGCATCCTGCCTTTCATCCGAAAACATTTCTCCCAATCAACCAAAACAAAAAATGAAAACCGATACCCTGACTTGGACTCCGCAAAAAGGCTGGGCCCCCGCCCTTGCCTCCGCTCCCGCCACCGCCGATCTCGTGCTCTATTTCGGCTCCACCAGCCTGCTCGGACAAACCACCGGAGCGCTCTCCGCCTTGCTTGACCGCTATCCCGGCGCCGTCTGCGCCGGCTGCAGCACCGCCGGCGAAATCCTCGGTACCAATGTGACCGACGATACCATTGCGGTCCTCTGCATCAAATTTGCCCACACCAAGGTGCGGGCCGAATCCATCATCGTGAAAGATGCCGCCGACAGCCATCAGGCGGCCGCCACCCTCGGCACCCGCCTCGCCGCTCCCGATCTCCGCCATGTGCTTGTGCTCAGCGACGGACTGCTCGTGAACGGCACCTCACTCACCACCGGTTTCCGCGCCAGCCTGCCCGAGTCGGTCCACGTCACCGGCGGCCTCGCGGGCGATGGCTCAAATTTTAAGCGCACCATGGCCGGACTCGGTCGCGACGTCAGTCCCGGCCGCGTCGTGGCCATTGGTTTTTATGGCGACCACATCAAGCTCACCCACGGGTCCGCCGGCGGCTGGGAAGCCTTCGGTCCACGCCGTCTCGTCACCAGCTCCGTGGGCAATGTCCTCTACACCCTCGACGGCCAGCCCGCGCTCTCCCTCTACAAATCCTATCTCGGCGACCGCGCCTCCGGTCTGCCAGCCACCGGACTGCTCTTCCCGCTTGAACTCCTGTCCGACAAATCCGCCAAGAGCGGTCTCGTCCGCACGATTCTCGCGGTCGACGAGGCCAAACAATCCCTCACCTTCGCCGGTGACATTCCGCAGGGCCACTATGTCAGCCTGATGAAGGCGAATACCGACGCCCTCGTCGGCGGCGCCGAGTCGGCCGGTCGCATCGCCCTCACCGCCGCCGATCCCGTCAACAGTTTTGCCGTCCTCGTCAGTTGCGTCGGCCGGCGCCTCGTCATGGGCCAGCGCATCGAGGAGGAAGTCGAGGCCGTCCTCGATCAGATCGGCCGCGGCGTGGCGGCGGCGGGTTTTTATTCCTACGGGGAGATCTGCCCGAGCGGTCTCGTCCATAGCTGCGATCTGCACAACCAGACCATGACCCTCACGGTCTTCACCGAAGCCGCCTGATCACCGATGGATTCGCTTCTCGCCCGCCAGTTGCGCAAGCACCTTCCCTCCGTCGACCCCGCGTCGCCGGAGTGGCAGGGCTTTCTCACGGCGGTCGAGAACGCCTATGTCGATCTGCGCCAGGACCGTTCCTTCATCGAGCACACCTTGGAAACCACGTCCAAGGAGCTGACGGAGGCCAACGAAAAACTGCGCCGCGAGGCGGAAAACAAAATCGCCTCCCTCAGCCGCTACTACCAGCAGACGCTCGAGCTCCAGCAAGGCATGATCCAGTGCGTGCGCCTCACCCCGCGCGGATTTGAACTCACCCTCTGCCGCGGCCAGTTGCTGCAGCGTCTCGGTCTGACGCCCGAGCAGATCGAGGGACGCCTCGTCGAGGAAATCGCCCCGCCAAACAAGGCCTCTGTGATCAACGCCGGCTACGCCCGTGCCTGGGCCGGCGAGGAATACTCCACCACTTACACGACGGACAACGGTGTCGAGATTTTCGTCCTGATGCGCCCCCGCCGCGAAAACGGCGAAGTCTGCGAAATCATCGCCTCCTGCGTCGAGATCACCGCGCTCAAGGAGGCCGAGCGCGCCCTCATCGCCGCCAAGGAGCGCGCCGAGGCCGCCGACCATGCCAAGAGCGAATTCCTCGCGGTGATGAGCCATGAGATGCGCACGCCGCTCAACGCCGTGCTCGGCTTCTCCGACCTCCTGCTCACCACCACTTCGCTCGATGCCCAGCAGATCACATGGCTCTCCTCCATCTGCACCAGCAGCGAGGCCCTGCTCACCCTGATCAACGATATTCTCGACTTCTCCAAGATCGAGGCCGGCCGGTTCACGCTGCATCCCGAGCCGGTTCTTCTCCTGCCGTTGCTCAACGAAGTGGCCGATATTTTTGCGCCTCGCGCCGCCGAGAAAGGCCTCGTCTTCAACCTGGAGACCCACCCTGGCTTGCCGGAAACGATCACCATCGACCGTCTCCGCCTCCGCCAGATTTTGCTCAATCTCATCGGCAATGCCGTCAAGTTCACCACGCAAGGTTCCGTCACGGTCAGCGTGTCGGCCGCGCCCGACGCGACGAACCCGGACCAAGGGGTGCTGGCCTTTTCGGTCGCCGACACCGGCATCGGCATTCCCTCCGACCGGCGCGACCGCCTCTTCAAGCCTTTCAGCCAGGTCGACTCCTCCACCACCCGCAACTACGGCGGCACCGGCCTCGGCCTCGCAATTTCCGACCGCATTGTCCGCATGCTCGGTGGCGAGATCATCCTTGAATCCACTCCGGGAAAAGGCTCGGTCTTTTCCTTCACGATCAACGCCGCCTTCAGCCAGTCGGAAAATGCGCCCATTCCTCTGCCGCTGCCCGAGCCGGCGCCGGCGTCTCCGGTCCGCACCCTCCGCATTCTTGTCGCCGAGGATCATCCCATCAATCGCGAGCTCATCAGCCTCATTCTGGAAAGCCGCGGCTACACGCCCGATCTCGCCGAGAACGGCCGTCTCGCCCTCGAAGCCGCCCTCCGCCAACCTTACGATCTCGTCCTCATGGATCTCCAGATGCCGGTCATGGACGGCTTCCAGGCTTCCCGGGAAATTCTCAGCCAGGTCGGAGCCCACAAACGCCCGACCATCTACGCCCTCACCGCCAACGTTTATCCCGAAGACCGCCAGCGCGCCGCCGAAGCGGGCATGCTCGGCTTCCTCGCCAAGCCGGTGAACACGCAGGAGCTTTTCACGGTGATCGACAGCATCACCAAGGAAAAAGCCGCGGGCTGATCCGCCGACCGCCGGCCTCTCGTCCGAATTTCCGCGCGGAACACTGGAAAGTGAACAACTTCCCCTTGCATGTTATCGCTCCCGGTTATTGCACTGATCCGTGCGCTTAATTTCGCCCTTTCTCCTGCTCATCGTGTCCCTTTTTTCCGGCTGCGAACGCGCGCCTTTGCGCAGCACCCGGCCGCTCGATGCGGATGCCTACGTCTGGCAGCGCGGCCGCCCGGCCGCCGTCAGCGAAGCGGTGCGCGCCCACGCCAGGGCGTTTCATGCCCTCGTCGTTCTCGCCGCCGAGGTTTCCTGGAAAAAAAACGATGGCGGACGCACCCCGCAAATCTCCCGCGTCGCGCTGGACTGGGCCACCTTGCGCGATGTCCCCCGGCTCGGTCTCGCTCTGCGCATCAACGCCTACCCCGGTCCGTTTCTGCGCGACGATGCCACGACCGGCGCCCTGACCTCCCTCGCACGGGATACCCTCGCCGAAGCCGCCGCCAATGGCGTCACCGTCGCCGAACTCCAGATTGATTTCGACGCGGCGACCGCAAAACTTTCGGGCTACCGCCAGTGGATCGACACCCTGCGCGCCACCGCGTCTCCTGTCCCGCTCACTTTCACCGCCCTGCCCGCCTGGCTGCGCGCGAAAGATTTCCCCCCTCTGGCCCGCGCGGCTGACGGCTATGTGCTTCAGGTCCACTCCCTCGCCCGTCCCAACAAGGCCGAGGAGCGCTTCACCCTTTGCGACCCGGATGCCGCGCTCGCCGCCGTCGAACTCGCCGGCCACCTCAATGTGCCATTCCGCGTCGCGCTGCCCACCTACGGTTATACCCTTACCTTCGATGCCTCCGGAAACTTCGCCGCTCTTTCCGCCGAAGGTCAGCACGCCGCCTTGAAACCCGGCTTCACTGTCCGCGAGGTTCATGCCGAGCCCGCCGAACTCGCCACGCTCGTCAACACCCTTGCCCCCGATCACCCGGCCGCGCTCACCGGCATCATCTGGTACCGTCTGCCCATCGCCGGCGACCAGCTCAATTGGTCGTGGTCCACTCTCGCCGCTGTCATGCAGGGGCACACCCCCGCGCCGCATCTGAATGCGCGCCCCGCGCCGAAAGGCGATGGTCTTGTCGAACTCACGCTCGTCAACGATGGCAATGGCGATTTCAGCGGTCCCGTGCATCTGCTCACCCGCTGGCGTCAGGCCCGCCGTCTCGGGGCCGACGCCCTCAACGGTTTTGCCATCACCGCCGAGGATACCACGTCGCTCCAATTCGACGCCGCCGCCTGCCCCCTGCCTGCGGGCGCCCAGCGGGTCATCGGCTGGCTCCGCCTTTCCGATCCGAATATCTCTCCCGATGTCATTCTTCAAAATTAAATTTTTCCTGCTGCTGGCCGCGCTGGCGGGCACGGCATCCGCCTGCGGCCCGTTTTTTCCCTCCACGATCATTGACCAGCCCGACGCTTTGCTCGCCGCGCCGTTCGCCCGCTTTGCCGACTCCTTGGCGAAGATCCCGTTGCCAGCCGCCGAGTTTCGCGCCGTCAACGCGAACGGAAACAAATCCAACAGCGAGCAGACTCTCGCCGCCGAGATGGCCGATCTTTCCGCCGCGGGCGTCCCGGCCGGCCTGATCGAACGCCATCGCATCCGCCGCGCCACGCTGGCCGCGCTCAAAGCCCTGCCCGCCGGACAACCTCTCCCCGCCGAGCTCACCCAAACCGACGGCCTTCCCCCGGAGTTCGCCGAATACCACAGCGCCACCTGCGCGTACCTTTCGGGTGACACCGCCACCGCCATCCGGCTCTGGCAACACCTTCTTGCCCGGCCGCCGGCCGAGAGAAAATACAAATCCGCCTGGGCCGCCTACATGCTCGGCCGCACCGCCGGCCAGGAAGAAGACGCCCGCGCGTATTACCAAAAAACCCGCCAGCTCGCCCGCGACGGCTGTGCCGATACGCTCGGTCTGGCTGCCGCCAGTCTCGGCTGGGAAGCAAAGACGTGGCTCGACGCCGGCAATTTCCCTCGCGCCGCCGATCTTTATCTCGCCCAGTTTTCCGCCGGTGATCCCACTGCGGCCATTTCTCTCCGCACCCTCGCCACCCGCGTGCTGGCTTGTAACGACGCCCCGCTCCTCCGCACCTTCGCCGGGGATGCCCGGCTGCGAGAAATCATCACCGCGCTTTTTCTCAGTCAACGCGAGGAAGCCCTGTATTTGCCCGACATGGAAGTCTCCCCGGCCGACCGCACCGGTGCCACCGCCCGCTGGCTCACTGTGCTCGAACAGGCCGGCGTCATCGACTCTCAGGGCGCACCTCGTCTGGCCCTGGCCGCCTACCGCGCCGGCGAATTCACTTTGACCGCCCGCTGGCTCAAGCTCGCTCCCCCCGATGACGCCCTCGTCCTGTGGCTCCAGGCCAAGCTCGCCTTGCGCGCGGGCGATCTCGATGGAGCGGCGAACAAACTTTCCCTGCTCGTCCATCGCGCGATTCCGCCGGCCGATTCTCTCGCCGGTCTCTGGGTTTTCGAGATGGACGAACAGGAAACGCCTTCCGCCGAATCGCATCTGCTCGCCGAACTCGGCGCCCTGAAGCTCGCCCGGCGCGATTACACCGAAGCCCTCGAACTGCTGCTGCGCGCCGGCTACTGGGAAGATTCCGCTTACATTGCCGAACAGGTGCTCACCGTGGACGAGTTGAAAATATTTGTGGATTCCCGCGTGGGCCCGGCCGCTCCGACCACTCCTTCCACCGCAGAAAACTTTTCCCTGGCGCATCCCGATATCCGCCACCTCCTCGCCCGCCGGCTCGTGCGGCACGACCGCCTCGGCGAGGCCCGCGCGTATTTCCCAGAAAGGCTCATCCCCGCCTTCGACCGCTTCGTCGTCCTGCTGCATGCCGGCCAGGATACCGCACAACCCGCCGCCGTGCGCGCCGCCGCTCTCATGGACGCCGCCCGGCTCATGCGCGCCGAGGGCATGGCTCTGCGCGGCACGGAACTTGGACCGGACTGTGCGATCTGGGAGGGCAGTTTCTCCGGCGGCCTCAACCTCGTCTCACGGGCGCGGCTTCCTGATTTGCTCCGCCCCTCCGCCGACGAGTTTGCGCGCTCCTCCCTCCCGGAAATCGACGCCGGGCATCGTTTCCATTATCGCTACACCGCCGCTAATCTCGCGTGGACCGCCATCACGTTGATGCCCGACGACAGCGAAGTCACCGCCCGCGCTCTCACCGAGGCCGGTGGCTGGCTCAAGGCTCGCGATCCCCGCACGGCCAACCGTTTTTATCAGGCGCTGGTCCGCCGCTGCCGCCACACACCGCAGGGAGAAGAAGCCGCCCGCAAACACTGGTTCCCCTACGAGAAACTTTAGGCGGCTCAATTCAGCAGCCGCAAAATCACCGTGATGAGGAACGATCCGACCACGACGCTGAATGTTTTTGTCGTCAGCGTGAGTTGAGCCGCCTGCCCGATCGCGTGATTGACGCTCAGCTTTTTCAACAGGAACAGCATCACGATGCCGGCCACCAGCTCGTCCGCCATAAACAGCGTGGGGAAACCCAACAGCAGTTCCCCGATGAGCTCCATGGCTGCGCGCACCAGCACATCCGCTCCCGAAACGGTGAACAGTGCGCTCCAAAAAACTTCCGCGCCCCAGTATTTGCACGCCAGCTTGAGCGCCGCCACGGTGAGCAAGAATTTCAAAATCATCCCCAGGACAAAGCCTGTAACACTGAATTTTTTAGGCAGGGGCGGATGCTGGTCCTGCTCGTGACTTTTCTCCATCCCTTCAACGGCCTTATCCATCGCCGCTGCCGGCGTGTAATCCGGTTCCGCCGCGTCCTTCCCGGCGACCGTCGGCTTCTGCTGTTTCTCCGTCAGAGCCGGCTTGTTCTCCTTTTTCTGCACCGGCTTGGCAACCGCCGGTGGCTCGGGTGCCACCACCGCGTCACTCAAGGCGATTCCCTTGGTCGCGACGACTTTCCCTCCTTCGAGTTCGATCCGCACGCCTTTGGGATAGATCATGATTTCCCGCCCGCCCAGCTTCGCCACCGAACCGGGTTTGCCCAGTTCCTCAATCACCTGTTCCCGCGTCGCATCCGGCGTGAGCGCCCAAGCCGCCGCCAGGCACGCGAGAAAAATTCCGCCCAACAAGCCATGTCGCATGGAAAAAATAAGCCCCGTCGCCCGCCCGCTGACAAGCCGGCATTTCACGGAGGTTATCCGTTTGCCCCGCCGCTCAACGCCCGTGCACACTTGCTCCATGTTGACTGCCACGCCTCTCCCTCTGCCGGAAAATTTCGGCCTCGCCTTCACCGGTGAGACGGCATGGCCGCCGGCACTCCTCACCGCCCGACAGGCAAAGACTCTGGCCGCCACGCGCAATCCCGCCGGCCGGCCCAACAGCGACGTGCTCCGTTCCTTCGTCGGCAAAACCGGCCGCCGCCTCCGCAAATCCTGGCGGATTGATTTTCCCGCGCATTACCGCGAGCAGGAAGCCGCCCTGCACGAACGACCTTTCGCCCTGCTCCGAAAAAATATCGGACCAACCTCCGGCTTTTGGTGGCTCAACCCGCATGCACAGCCGCCGCTGCGTCACGCCCTCGCCCGTTTGGACCGCTTCCTTGCCACCGCACTCGATTCACCCGAACCGGCCTGGTCGTGGTTTGAAGATGAACATTTGCCCGACAGTTCACTGCTCGTCGTCGCCCGCGACGACGACTTTACCCACGGCGTGTTGCAGTCCGCCGTGTTCGCCGCGTGGTGGCGGGCTTATTTTAGGAAAACCGCACCCGCGCAAGTCATCGAGACATTCCCGTTTCCTTGGCCGCCCGCCACACCGCTCGGGTCGCTCACGAAAGCCCGGCAGGACTTCCGCTCCGCTGTTGTCCGCGCCGCAATTTCAGGCGGCACCGAACAGCTAAACTCTGCTGTCGCAGCCGCGTACGGCTGGCGTGGCAGCTTGGATGAGGACGAAATTCTTTCAGAGTTGAATGCCCAAAGCTGCAGCCGGAGTCGCTGACCCCGGCTGCAACAACCAACTCAGAACTTCCATTCGACCCCGGTGAACGCGCCGAAACCAAGCTGCGGATACCCGTTCACCTGTTCGTATTTTTTATCGAGCAGATTTTCCAACCGCACCTTCACGGCGAGCCGCTTCGTCGCCTGCCACGCGCCATAGAGCCGCACCACCGTGTAGCTCTTGGCATCAATCGTCGCAAAGGTTGCGGCATCGACATCCTGGTAGTCCGCCGCGAAAACAACGCCGGTGCCGGCGCTGAAGCCGCGTCCGAAATCTTGCCACAGATCAAGTGATCCGCTGTTGCGCGGCCGGCGCAACAGCCGCGTGCCTTCGCTCAGATTGTTCGCGTCAAGATACGTGTAGGCCAGCCGCGCTTTCCACGATCCGGGCAGATCAAACTTCGCCGCGAGTTCGACTCCTTGCGTGCGGGCCTGCTCGACATTTTGCACCGTACTGGGGAACGATGCGAAGTCGAACGTGATGAGATTGGTCAGATCGGTTTGGAACCACGTCGCACTGAGCGTGCCGGCATTCTTCGCAAAATAATAGTCCACGCCGGCATCCCAACCCTTCGCCTTCTCAGCCTTTAGGTTTGGGTTTCCGACATAGTATGCGTTCTGCCCGTAGAGATCCAAAAAACTCGGCGCGCGGAATCCGGTGCCGTAGCTCGTGCGGAATTTCAGGTGATCCTGATTCGTCAGCCATGCCGCCGTCACGCGACCCGTCGTAGCCCGGCCAAAGGTATCGAAATCATCGCTGCGCAATCCGCCCGTAAGATAAACGCTCCTCACCGGCGTCCACTGGTCCTGCACGAAAAACGCGAACAGTTTTTGCCGTTGGTTGATGTTGCCGAAGCCGGTGTTGCGCGTCGTGTTCAGCTCGGTGGTGAAACCGCCCGTCACGCGATGCTGCTCGCTTGCCGTATAGGTGCTCTGCCAGTCGAGGATGGCGCGGCGGTTCTTGACGATCGTCTGGGAGAAACCAAACGGACTGGGGCTGTCCGCGACGTAACGCCGGTCCTGCCCGCCGAGCACGATGTGGCTCGTGAGCGCAGGCGAGTGCGTGAGATCCGCAAAGATCGTCGCGAGCTGGTTGCTCTCGTTCTCGGTGTTGTCGGGATCATTCGCGCCGAAACCGCGCGCCGCGCCGGGCGAGCCGTAACGGCCGTTGAATCCGCGCCACGTCATGCCGATCGCCACGTTTTCCGAATACCGATGATCCAGCCGCAACGTGTACGTCGCGCTGTCAAAGGCATTGTTCACGCGCTCATTGTCGGTGTGTCCGCCCGCCGCGGAAAATGCGTAGCCGCTTTTCGCATCGCCGCCCTGGGCGCTGACCGCACCTTGCACGGTGCCAAACGAACCGCCTTCCACCGCGACGCTCGATTGTGCGGCGCCATTGCCGCGCTGACCGCGGATCGCCACCACGCCACCGACGGCTTCGCCGCCGTAGAGTGTGCTTTGCGGTCCGTGTGCGACCTCGAGATTGTCGCACGCGCCGAGACATGCGCCGCCGAGCACGACGGCGTAGTCGGTGTTGGGATCGCTCATCCGGATTCCGTCCGCCAGGAAGAGCGTCTGGTTGGAATTGGTGCCGCGCATGAAAAGCGACGTAACGCCACCGGGCGCACCGCTCGCAAAAGTCGGGGCGCCGGGCACGCTGCCGAGCGCGCTGTTCAGGGAGGTGAGTTGCATCCGCGCGAGTTCGTCCGCGCTGATGGTATCGACCGCGCTGCCCGCCGTGGTGACGGCGATGGGCGTGCGCGTGGTAGTGACGACATAAGGCGTCAGCTTGGTGGTTTCGCCTTCTTGCGCGAAAGCTGCGAGTGCCGGCACGAAGCCGGCGATAACGAGAAGGCGTCGGAAAGACGCCGGAGTGGACTGGATCATGGTCTGCTTTATTGCTGGGCAAGAGCAGACCGCCATGGCGCTACGCGCCGCACGTTTCCACTCTCACACTTCATTTTATGCGATGAAGATTTGTCGCCGGTGCGCGCACACGCGCCGGCGCAGTGAGTTTCGACAGCCAGATGTTCGGACTCCGCATTTCTTACGTGCTACGCACAAATCTCAAAGGCCAATGGCCAAATCCCAAAAAGATGACAGCGCTTGGCCGCTCTTTGTTTGGACTTTGGCAGTTTGGCAGTTTGAAATTTGCACGCAACGCGTGTACTCGCCCTCGCCTTCACCTCCGACCCCTGTCGAAGATTGGTTTTGCCCGGCGCCTGTCGCCGGTGGGGGTTTGTGATGCGTTACCGCAGCGCTACTGTGGCCGGTTTTCACGGCCTTCTCTGTTTTGTCGAATTGATTGAAAGAACGTCAGGGAACGTGCCCACCAATCACTTTGGCCCTGTCGAAGGCAAGTCAAAAGCCAATGCACATCTTGCGGTTACGCTTCCTTTCTTCCTCTTTTTCTCTCATAAACCCTAGGCCTGCTTCCCTTTAATACATCCATGGTTGCTTTTTATATATCTTCGTATCCTGATGTGTCGATACGTTAAATAGCATGTCCTCCACGCCGCACCAGTCATCTTCCGAAATAGCCCTGCGCAAACTCCTCGCCGAACGCGTCGCCATCATTGATGGCGCCATGGGCACGACCATCCGCACCTACAACCTCACGGAGCAGGACGCGCGCGGAGATCGCTTCAAGACCGCCCTCAAGGACCTTAAGAACAACGGCGACATTTATTCGCTCACCCGCCCAAACGAAATCGGCGACATCCACCGCCGCTTCCTCGAGGCTGGCGCGGACATCATCGAGACCAACACCTTTTCCGCCACCAGCATTGGCCAGAGCGAATTCTTCATCGAGGACCCGCGCGAAAAAGGCGGCCGCAAAGATCCGGCCTTCTACCAAGGCGTCATCGATAATCCGTTCCTCACCGAGCTCGCCCGCGACATCAACTTCACCTCCGCCCGCCAGTGCCGCGAGTGGGCCGACCGCATCGCCAACGCCACCGGCCGCCGCCGCTACGTCGCCGGCGCCATCGGGCCGCTGACCGTTTCGCTCTCCGTTTCACCCGACGCCGACGATGCCGGTTTCCGTGTCGTCACCTTCGACCAGGTCAAGGCCGACTACCGCCGCCAGGTCCGCGCGCTCATCGCCGGCGGCGTGGACCTGCTGCTGGTCGAAACCATTTTCGACGCCCTCAACGCCAAGGCCGCCCTTGTCGCCATTGGCGAAGTGTTCGCCGAGGACAAGATCAGGCTCCCGCTCATCATTTCCGCCGCCGTCGGTCGCGGCGGCGAGACGCTGATCTCCGCGCAGACCGTCGGCGCATTCTGGAACGCCGTCCGCCACACCAAGCCTCTCGCCGTCGGCCTCAACTGCTCGCTCGGCCCCGATCTCATGCGCCCGTTCCTCGAGGAGCTGGGCCAGAAGTCCGACACGTTCATCTCCTGCTACCCGAACGCCGGCCTGCCCAATCCGCTTTCGCCTACCGGCTTCGACCTCGGCCCCGCCGACATGGCGCGCTACCTCGGTGAGTTCGCGACCAGCGGCCTGCTCAACATCGCGGGTGGCTGCTGCGGCAACACCCCCGAGCACATCGCCGCAATCGCCCAATCCCTCGCGCCCAAGCCGGCGAGAAAGGTGAACCTCCTCAAGCCGGAGGCACCAACGTCCAACACTCAAAGTTCAACCGAATCACCGCGTCCGCTCCAGCTCTCCGGCTCGCTCCCCTTCACGCAGCAGATCGGCACCTTCATCATGATCGGCGAGCGCACCAACGTCGCCGGCTCCCCCAAGTTCGCCAAGCTCATCAAGGCCGGCAATTACGAGGAAGCCGTCGCCGTCGCCCGCCAGCAGGTGGAGAACGGCGCCAACATCATCGATATCTGCATGGACGAGGGCCTGATCGACGGCGTCGCCGCGATGAACCGTTTCCTGCACCTCCTTGGCGGCGAGCCCGAGGTCGCCAAGGTGCCCTTCATGATCGACTCCTCCAAGTGGGAGGTCATCGAGGCCGGCCTGAAATGCATCCAGGGCAAGGGCGTCGTGAATTCCATTTCCCTCAAGGAGGGCGAGGCGAAATTCCTCGACCAGGCGCGCACCATTCTCCGCTACGGCGCCGCCGTGGTCGTCATGGCCTTCGACGAAAACGGCCAGGCCTCCTCCTACGCCGAGAAAATCCGCATCTGCGAACGCGCCTACCGCCTGCTCGTCGACACCGTCGGCTTCCCGCCCGAGGACATCATTTTCGATCCCAACATCCTCACCGTCGGCACCGGCATCGAGGAGCACAACAACTACGCCGTCGATTTCATCGAGGCCACGCGCTGGATCAAGGCCCACCTCCCCCACGCCAAGGTCAGCGGCGGTCTCTCCAACGTCTCCTTCAGTTTCCGCGGCAACAACGTCGTCCGCGAGGCCATGCACTCGGCCTTCCTCTACCACGCCATCAAGGCCGGCATGGACATGGCCATCGTCAACCCGTCGATGCTCGAGGTCTACGAAGAGGTGGAAAAAAATCTCCTCGAACACGTCGAGGACGTGCTCTTAAATCGGCGGCCCGACGCCACCGAGCGTCTCGTCGACCTCGGCGAAAAACTAAAGGCCGCGGGCTCCGTCTCGGACCAGAAAGCCAATATCGAGATTCTCGAAACCTGGCGCCAAGGCACTGTTGAGGAACGTCTCTCCCACGCCCTCGTCAAAGGCATCGACGCGTGGATCGACCAGGACACCGAGGAAGCCCGCAAGAAATACGGCAAGCCGCTCCTCATCATCGAAGGCCCGCTCATGGACGGCATGCGCGTCGTCGGCGATCTCTTCGGCTCGGGAAAAATGTTCCTCCCGCAGGTCGTCAAATCAGCCCGCGTTATGAAGAAGGCCGTCGCCTATCTCCAGCCGTTCATGGAAGAGGAAAAAAAACGCAACCGACGCATCCTCGAATTACGTCTGCTTGGTGAAAAATCTTCCGGTGATCGCATCACTCTGGTTGAGGGCTTCACCTATTCGCCTTATCCCGGACTGACCAAGGCAGAACGCGCGATCGAAAGAAAGTTCGCTGCTGAGCTCGCCGTCGATCTGGAGGATGCGGCCCTGCGCTACGAAAAGTTGTTCAACAATGTGCTCGACCGGAACAATGCGCAGGAACTCAGCCCCGACTATTCGGCCACCCGAGCCAGCCGCCAGCGCTGGAGCGTCGCCACCCTGGGCCCGTCCGGTGGATTCATTGACTGGCTGTATGCGAAAAAGATCGCCGCCCTGCCGCCCGAAAGCCTCATCGCCTTCAATGCCGGCGGGCAAGGCAGCGGGAAAACCACCGCCACCTTGGCGGCAGAGATTGAGCGCAGCGCCGACCTGCTGATGGATGGCACCCTTCAGGACGAAAAACGCAGCCGGAACCAGATTGAAGCCGCTCTCGCGCGCGGACACTTGGTCCAAATCCGTTTCGTGTACTGCCCGTGGGAAAAAGCTGTCACCAACATTTTGCGCAGAGCGTCGGAAGAGACCGGCCGCATCGTCCCCTTGGCTCGTGCCGCAGGCGGCCACTTTCAAGCGGCCAGAACCGTCCTGGCGTTGGCCACGGTGCAACTCGATGACCCCGACGACATTTTCGTTTTCGATAACTCGGATTTTAGCAACCCAATCAAACGCGACCTGGCCTGGCTGCGCCAACATACCTATGAATCAACCGAAAAGCTCCTTGAAACCGGCCGGATTGTGGCCGATCAATACTTCAGTGAAAACCATGACAACCGAGACATCAGCATTGAAGCAGTTCGGGACGGATTCCTCCAAGCGTCAGCGCGCGTTGAAACGGTTCCGTCAACTGAACGAAGCAACGATCCTGACGCTCAAGCGGGCGGGCGAAGCCCGTCTGCTGCGGGAGCAGAAGACTCGGTTGAGTCCCAACTCTCGGTAGCCGACACCGACTCTTCCGGTCGCGTTGTCCTCGCCACCGTCAAGGGCGACGTCCACGACATCGGCAAGAACATCGTCGGCGTCGTCCTCGCCTGCAACAATTACGAGGTCATCGATCTCGGCGTCATGGTGTCGTGCGAAAAAATCCTCGCCGCCGCCAAGGAAAAGGAAGCCCACGTCATCGGCCTCTCCGGCCTCATCACTCCCTCGCTCGATGAGATGGTGCACGTCGCCAAGGAAATGAAGCGCCTCGACTTCAAGCTCCCGCTCCTCATCGGCGGCGCCACCACCTCCGGCGCGCACACCGCGATCAAGATCGCGCAGAACTACGACGAACCCGTCATCCACGTCCTCGACGCGTCCCGCGTCATCGGCGTCGTCTCAAAGCTCCTCAGCCCCGAGCAAAAACCTGCCTACGTCGCCGAAGCGAAAGCCAAGCAGGAAAAACTCCGCCTAGAATTCGCCGACCGCAAAGGCGCCAGAAAACTCCTGTCGCTCGCAGACGCGAGAGCGCGCCGGCAGCCAAGCAACTGGGCGGAAGTTGATATTCCCCGTCCTGAATTTCTTGGTACGAGGGTGTATTCAACAGGTAGGGCGGGACCGCTGGGCCCGCCGTCTTCTCCTTCGTCCGCAAACGAAACCAACCCGAACGGCGCGCCCAGCGGTCACGCCCTACCTCTGAGCAATCATTCCTTGTCACTTGCCACTTGTCCCTTGGACCTTGCTGAAATAACGGACTACATCGACTGGAGTCCGTTTTTCAGCGCCTGGGAACTCCACGGCCGCTTCCCCGACATCCTCAAGGACGAGAAGGTCGGCGAGGAAGCCACCAAGCTCTACGCCGAGGCGCAGGCCATGCTCAAACGCATCGTCGCCGAAAAACGCTACACCGCCAAAGCCGTCATCGGTTTTTGGCCCGCCAACAGCGTTGGCGACTCGGTGGAAGTCTACGCCGACGAATCCCGCTCGCGCGTTCTCAAAACTTTCCACTTCCTCCGCCAGCAAAACGAAAAACCCGCCGATCAGTTCAACCACTGTCTCGCCGACTACATCGCGCCGAAGGACAGCGGCCGGATCGATTACCTCGGCGGTTTCGCCGTCACGGCTGGGCACGGTGTCGAGGAATTCGCCGCCGAGTTCCGCGCGAAGCACGACGACTACAACGCCATCATGGCCCAAGCCCTCGGCGACCGCCTTGCCGAAGCCTTGGCCGAGCTGATGCACAAGAAAGCCCGCGAAGCTTCCGGTTACGGCAAGACCGAGAACCTGGAGATGAAAGACATCATCCGCGAAAAATACCGCGGCATCCGCCCCGCCCCCGGTTATCCCGCCTGCCCCGACCACACAGAGAAGCCAGCGCTCTTCGAGTTACTGAACGCACCTGCCCTCACCGGCATCACGCTCACCGAGAGCAATGCGATGTTTCCGGCGAGTTCCGTTTCCGGCTTCTACATGAATCATCCAGAGTCGAAGTATTTCGCCACCGGCAAACTCGCGAAAGACCAGATCGAGGACTATTCAGCTCGCAAGGGTCAGTCCGTCATCGAATCAGAGAAGTGGCTGGCGCCTTATTTGGATTACTGAGCACGGGAAAACTCAGACTTGCACGCCCAGCATCAAATCGTAAGTTAGTCTCATGACCGTCCTGATCGCCAAACCTTCCGATAAGCAGGTGCAGCAGGAGCTCCGTGCCATGAAGAAAGCCGGAAAACGCATCAATGCCACCCCTGCCAGTGCACGCGCATTTCTCCTGAAACACGGGTTCATCACCAAGACCGGAAAGCTGCACCCGCGTTATCGCTGACATGTATGCCTCCGCTTTCGTGCTCGGCTTCCATGGCTGCGACGAAAGCGTCGGAGAACGAATATTGGCCGGAAAAGAACATTTGGTGTCCAGCACCCAAGACTATGATTGGCTCGGTCATGGCATCTATTTTTGGGAAAACAGCCCGGAGCGCGCGCTGCATTGGGCGGAATTTCTGACAAAGCATCCGCGTAAATCGGAAGGCAGGATCACCCAGCCTTTTGTGATTGGTGCCATAATCGATTTGGGCAACTGCCTCGACTTGACCGAGGCCCTGTCGCTCGGCCTGGTTCATCGAAGTTATGAATCGATGAAACAAGCTTTTGCCGACAACGGGCTCGTCCTGCCGCGCAACGAACCCGGCGCCAAGGGAGACGCCGATCTGCTGAAACGGAAACTTGACTGCGCCGTGATAAACTATGCGCACGCGATGCGTGAAAAAGAAGACCGGCTGAAACCGTTTGATAGCGTGCGCGGTGCCTTTTCCGAGGGCAAGCCGCTCTTCCCCGACGCGAAAATCATGGCCCAGACCCACATTCAAGTCTGTGTTCGCCAGCCCACATCCATTCGCGGTTACTTTCGCCCCATACTCTGATTTTGGGCGCACAAGCCGCCACCGGTATTGAATATTCACTGACGTAGCGCGGCAGCGCGGAGATGGGTCATCCACAGGATGAACCCCGAAGGGGTGATCAACACGGGTGCCCATCGGGCAGTGGTGGTCACAAAGCTTCGCGATGATGCCCGCCTCCAGCGTGAGCGGCTGGTATTTCAACCACCCGGAGTCCAAATATTTCGCCGTCGGCAAATTAGCAGCCGACCAAATCAAAGACCTCGCCGACCGGATGGAACTACCAGTCGCAGAAATCGAGAAGTGGCTCGCGCCCTATCTGGATTATTGATCCTGCCTGATTGCGGTCTCGTCGATTGTTTTTAGGGTATCCGGGTCAAACCGCAGGTATGATGTCGTTTCATAGTCCAAAAGCGGCCGACCGAAAATCGTAGCTTTACCTGTGGCTGCATCAGGCCACATGACCGAATAAGGCATTGTATTCGAGTGCTTGTAGACTTTCAAAATCGCTGGCGGTCCTCCGATCGAAGGGTCAATCTTAAGCCGAATCATATCCCGAAGAACCTCGAACGGTTCGTAGTCGAATCCGTCATTCTTCGTTTTGCCCTTAGCTCTCAAGTTTCTGTAAAGACGTGCCTTGAACTCTGGAAGAGCGTCGCCAGCAATTGCCAGCTTGTTTCCGTACCACATCGGCGGCGTATGATGTCTCTGACACCACGATGGCCGCAATGTGGGCATCATCTGTAAGGAGCTTACTCGTCGTTATCTTCAGCATAAACTCTACCATCGAAAATTCTGCACAGACGCACCCCAATAAGTATGCGAGATTATCTTCGCGGATTTTTGAGTTGGACATTTTATAACTGATGAAGGGTTAGGGCTGAATTCGTGACACGATGGATTAGGGCGTGTTTTCAAACCTCGCGAGTGAGCCAATCGAGGATGGCGGCGAACTGAACAAAGGCGAGAAAGGTGAGGGCGAGTTTTTCATAGCGAGTAGAGATGCGGCGATGGACTTTGATGCGACCGAAGAAGTTTTCGATCTGGTGGCGGCAGCGGTAGTAGCCGCGATGGAATCGGATGCGCTGACGGCGTCCTCGTTTGGGTGGAATGCAACATCGGGTCCGCTGTTGGCGCAGCTTCTGGCGGAAAACGTCGGCATCGAATCCTTTGTCGGCGACGATCCGGTGTCCTCGGGCCCTCGCCAACACCGGGCCAACCGCATGCTGGTCGTGCTGCGATCCGGATGAGAGGCTCAGCGCAACAGCCCGTCCATGGCGATCCACCAGCGCGGAAAGCTTGGTGTTGAGTCCGCCCTTCGTCCGGCCCATCGCCTGGGCGCTTTGTCCGCCCGGGGGATTCGCTCCGTGTTGATGCAACTTGATGTGCGAACAATCCAAGTGGCGGAGTTGCCCGGTCGCGCGTTTGGCCAGGCAGGCCAGCAGCCGGTGCCAAAGCCCGCTGGCACCCCAGCGGCGGAACCGGGTGTAGACCGTGTTCCACGGACCGTAGCGCTCCGGCAAATCCCGCCACGGCATACCCGTGCGCAGCAGGTACCACAAGGCGGTGACCATCAGCCGATCGTCCTTGGGCGGCCTCCCGCCTACTGCGCCATTCTGCCCTGTACGCGTTTTGGCGCGACTCAGCTTAATTTTTTTAGCCGTCGCCACAACGGCTCAGGCAACTCGAAACGCTTCAGTGTTTTCATTCGCGCATCTCCGAAACCAATCTTTCGACATTGTTCCAGAGGTTTGAAAACACGCCCTAGATCGAAAGCATTCCCTGCAACGCGTCTCTCGTTTGGCGCCATTCATCGATCCACACTAGGCGGACACCTAGATGGGCAGTCGATGCTTCAATCAATTCTTGTTCTTCTACCGTTTTCGGGCACCGATTAATCCAATAGTGCCTAGTAGAGGCGTCCGGTTTGCTGCCAATCCGACGAAGTTCGTCAACCCGGTTTGCATGCACAAATCCAAGCCAACGTCGCAGGTTAGGATCGGCAAACGAGAGCCCTACAAATACGAGGCTTTGCGACATCGCGGTATTTAAAAATATCGCCGATTGCCACGAATAGTTCGAGCTAGCCAATGAGAGATATTCCGTCTCGGAAAACACCAGCTTGTCCAGCGATGCCGTATGACTCCTCGGAGCCTGACCGGGTAATGGGAGTAGACCGTGACAAAAGTGATACGGTACGCGGCCAGTTTTTCGGTAAGAAATGCCTCTAAGCGATACATCAAAATATTTTTTCTTAGGTAGCGTAGAGTTGCATCGCAGATAAGCATTCGTTGAAGTCAGCACAAGCGGTTCGGCATTGAACGAAAGTATGGCTGCTGGCGGCACTTCATTTTCAATAGCGCGACAAAGCGTTTCTGCGATTTGAACCGGTGTTGAGTCTGGAAACTTGGTCGTGAGGATATTTAACAACCGAGACGCATCCGCATCCGTCATCGCTGATAAGTTAGTGTCCTGAAACACGCGTTGCACCAGATCCCACTCCGGTGTCGTCAAGTTGCTCTTGAAATTTGCGTATAGCAAACTCGAGAGCACTTGAGCGCATTGATAGGACGGCAGAGATTTACGGTGAAAAACCGCTTGGATTAATGATTCCAAACTAAGTGTCGCGCTAAGTCGTTGAATCTGGTCGTCCTTCAGTGTGCCATCTGACCAGCGAATTAATCCATCAACCAATTTACTCCAGCGAGGGAATATTGGATCTGATGCGCCAGCCCCAATACATAGAGCCCAGCCGTTATTGGATGATCCCGATCTAAGGCATCCTTGGCATGTTTTAATATTTAATCCGTGTTTTGCCATCGATTGAAGGTAAACGAGAAATGGCGGAAGCTAGCGATACCGCAATCGCAAGAACAACGCCTAAGTCCGTGTATAGTTGTCCGGAAATACGACGAACGGTCTTCGTAAATACTGGAAAGTTAATGGTCGCATAGACTTAGTCTCACGGTTTGCATGTGGACACCCGCAATGAGTGCGCTAGTTCCTCATCCCAACGTAGAGTTAATCAAAGCTTCGGACGCACCTCGGCTCCTTCAGCAGATCCGACCCGCGTGGCAAGCTAAAGACTTAATCGATCGCGTACGGCGGTTGCTCAGCGTAGATCCAAGCAGTGCCTGCCAGCGTCTTTTCAATGCTGCGATGCACGACCTGCGAGAAAAGATCGTTATAGCGGGAGTAGATATCGCAAGAGAAGCGGCAAAACAGCATAAATTGCCTCCTGTTGAAAGGGCGGAAGACATCGATGAATATTCAACGTCAAAACTAATCGATTTGGCACATAGAATAGGCCTCCTCAGCCGCCCAGACTGGAGACGACTTTCCAGGTGTTACGAGATTCGTCGAGATTTAGAGCACGAAGATGACGAATACGAAGCAGGCCCAGAGGATTGCATATATATTTTCCAGACATGTATAGCTGTAGTTCTCTCGAAGGATCCAATCCATTTACTTAAAGTTTCCGACGTAAAGGAACTTATTGAGCAACCTGTTCCAGCCGCAGCTACACCGAGTTTACTCCAAGATTTTGAACATGCCCCTCAGCCGCGCCAAGAGGAGATATTGAAATTTCTTGTCGCAATAGCCATGGATGAGAAACAAGCCGAATTAGTCAGGCAAAATGCCTTTGCCTTTCTATCGAGCCTTTCGTCGCTGACACTGAATGCAGTAGCCCTAGTTCTTGCGAATCATCTTCAGGAAAAGATCACCAGAAGTGGACCATCAAGGCTTGTGATTCGCGTTGCATATGCCGCCGGTGTTCTGCCGTACCTAAAACAAGCCCATCTTCGCGATTTCTTTGCCACAGTTCTCGATGGAATGCACAAAATCGGCACGCATTGGAGAGCGTACAATAGTCATGGAGAATTACTTCGTTCTTTCAAGGATGTCGGTGGGCTAAAATATGCTCCACCAAAAATCAGAAATGAAATACTGAAATGGCTAGTTCTTGCCTATATAGGTGAACGAGGTGGCCAAACTACGTATGGCAACGTAAGACATGTTTTCTACAGCAACACAGCAGCTCCACTGGTAGAAGAATTGATATCGGAATCTGCCGACTTAGTCAGCGATGACCTCAAACAGCTTAAAAAGGATAAGGACATTGTTCGCGCATGCTGCACAGATCATATCATAAGGCGTTTCGATGAACTTTTGGACCTTGTGGAAAAGAAATCTTAGAAATCCGACGGCGATAAACATTCCGAAGTAGTCACGGCCGGAAAAAGGGGTCAGGTTGATAATGTTATAATCTGACGCGATCCGAACTGGTGCCTTTCCGAACCGCGCCGCCCCGGAAACCAGTGCGAAATGGAAACGACGAAGGAACTGCTGAGCATTGCCCGACTCAAAATCCACCCCGGCAGACGGGAGGAATTGAACCCTGCCCTCTCGCCAGCCCACTCACAGATTGCGCCCACGCGCCTTCTCACCTTTGTTCGTACATACACCCGACTCGGTCCGTAAGCGTCGCTCCGGGTGCCCCGGACTTTCCGTCGGAGTTGGCACGTGGGTGCGGACCGAATTGGTGACCAACCCGATTCGTAGTGCTCGTATGTAGGAGAACTACGAATCAGATGATCGCTTCC
>Ga0265318_10000280_pt1 | contig 42653 bp, 34 predicted proteins | sample 4821metaG_FD_192431 | JGI IMG/M metagenome (GOLD analysis project Ga0265318, IMG submission 192431) | Rhizosphere microbial communities from Carex aquatilis grown in University of Washington, Seatle, WA, United States - 4-8-21 metaG | ecosystem: Host-associated > Plants > Roots > Rhizosphere >... | reverse complement strand
CGACGTGTTCGCGAGTGAGTTCGTCATCCGGGCGCACCGGGAGGGCATCAAGGTCCTCGAGATCCCCTTCGCGGTGAGCGAGAAGCGCCCCCCTTCCATCAATCTCCTGAAGCGCGTCCCGCACGTCGTCAAGAGCGTGATCCGCCTGGCGATCTCGGTGCGCGAAACCTGAAGGCCGCGGATCCAGACCCGGTACCGCCAATCGTGAAGTCACCGGGCCTGCTCGGGCGATTCCCCACGGATGAAGGCCGAACCCCGCCCTCCATACGATCCCCTCGCCCCGCGGAGCTCCGGTGGGTCGTAGCGGCCCATCCCTACGGATGAAAGTAAGAGTGGGGCCCCTCTCCCTAGCCCTTGTATGTATCGGGGACGTGGCTCGCTGCCGCTCGCACGTCCCCGCGCCCCTCTCGCTCCGCGCGGCAAAGCCGCGCTACGCTCGCCTGATCAGCGGGAGGTGACCAAAGGTTCCAGGCACGACAGACCGTTTGCCCTCGGGTCCTCGAGATCGCGGGAGAGCGTGGGTCGTCGTGCCATTTTTGGCAATGAGCTCGAACAGATGCGTGGGCCTCGAGCCCGGATTCGCGAGGATGAGCCATGCCCGTCTCGTCCACCCCTAGCTGCAAAGGAGGCATTACCACCCGTGGACAAATTCGTAGAAATCTATGTTTCCAAAGCAGTCCTCGATATCGCAGTCTCCCCAACCGCGGAGTCCTGGAGGGTGTCGAATTCAGAGGCAGGCACGCGGGACCTGGTCGAGCGTCTCCGGCTTCTTGCCCCGACCCGTATCGTGCTGGAAGCGACCGGCGGTCTCGAACGGCGCGCGGTCGCAGCGCTGGCTGGGGCTGGGCTTCCGGTGGTGGCTATCAACCCCGGGCAGGTCAGGGACTTTGCCAGGGCCACCGGCCGGCTGGCGAAATCCGACGCTATCGACGCGGCTGAACTGGCCCGCTTCGGGGATCGGATTCGGCCAGAGGTGCGACCGCATCGAGACGCTGATGCACGGGAGCTCGAGGCCCTCGTGGTCCGGCGCCGCCAGGTGGTCGACATGATCACTGCTGAAAAGAACCGACTGAGCGCTGCACCGCCATCAAAGCGGGTCAGGACCGCGATCGGCAAGACCATCAAGTGGCTCGAAAAGCAGCTCGAGGAGGTTGATTCAGGCCTCGACCAGGCGGTCCGAAATTCCCCGGCCCTCGTCGCCTGCATTCGCAAGCTCCTCACTATGCTCAACGCCATGGCCCGCTCAAAATCCCCCTGGTCCCAGGAGTTATCCGCTTGACAAGAAACACAGATGCTCCCCCCGCGATGCGGAGGGAGGGGATAGGAGGGGAGGGGATGAGAAGGGGTGGGAAAAGTCGCTTCCTCATCGAGCTTGGCGCTCAGAGCCAACTTGCGACGGAGGGGCTGCGACGCGACGCGACCGTGATCGGCGTGTCGCGAGGGAGCGTGCCCGAGGCCGGGTGGGTCCGCGATCGCGGACCCAGAGGCTGGCGCGCCACATGCTAGACGCAACGTATGACCCTCCATTCCTCGCACATTCTCCTCGCCGGCATCTGTGCCCTTGGCGCTGCGCTCCTGGTCACCGGCTGCGGCGGCCAATGCGCCCCGTCGGCATCTTGTCGGAGGTCAAGCTGACGCTCCACCTGCCGCCCGAGAAGGATGTCGCGATGCCCGAGTCCGTCGAGGTCTGTCAGCAGCCCGCCTGCCGCACGGGCGTCGTGCCGCCGCTCGCAGCGCCGGGACTCCTCGCCCCTTTTTCCTTCGTGGCGTCGACGGCGACGGCGACCCTGCAGCCCGCACCGGGCGGCGTGCGTCTGCTCGAGATCGACTGGCCGATCATCATGGAAGCCGACGCCTTCACCCCCAAGGACCCGCGCAACCAGTACGACGTCACCGTTGTCGACGCGAACGGCGTGATGACGGGCGCACTCTCCATGCAGATCGTGTACATGCACATCGTCCGCGAGGGGGCGTGCGGCCTGAATGCGTGGACGGGCGCCGCGAGCGACTGAGGCCCTGGCGGGCCCGGCCCTTCCTCCTATTCCCTCGCCCCGCGACTGGACCTCAGATGCCGAGCCAGCCCCGGGTGATGGCTGCGGCGGCGGGGCTGGGCGACCTGGCGGGGCGGAGCTCGAGCGTGCGCTCGGGGGAGGTGCCGATCACGACCCGGGCGGTGCGCAGGCGATCGCGGCGAAAGTAGGCGATCTCCACCCGCTCTCCGGGCGGATGGTCGCCGAGCCGCCGCGAGAACGACGCCGCGTTCACGCGGTCGCCGTCGATGGCCACGATCTCGTCGCCGAAGGTGAGGCCGGCCCGCTCCGCCGGCGAGTCGGGGAGCACGTTCTTCACGATCACCCGGTCGCTGCCCGGAGCGCCGGGGCTGGCGGGTGGGTTCAGCGCAAGGCCGATCCAGCTGCGTCCCCGGGCGCGCAAGATCGGATCGGCTTCGGGGGGCTCCTTGTCCCAGGGACGGCGGAGCCGCACCTCGAGCCCGGCCCGCTTCCACAGGCGCGGCAGGGGGATCTCCACGCGGCCGTGCACGTAGAGCTCGAAGAAGGCGTCGAAGGACCGCCCCCCGACCGCGCGGGCCGCTGCCCGCACGTCCGCCTCGGTGACGGGCGCCGTCTGGTGTCCGGCTCGGTTCCACAGGTGCCCGAAGAGCTCGGGCAGCCCGTGGCGCCCGCGCGTGGCGATCCGGAGCTCGAGGTCGAGCGCCATCCCCACCCACAGCCCCTTCTCGTAGTAGCTGACCGCCCGGTTGACGTGGTTCTCGGCCGGCTTGTACTGCTTGATCCAGGCCTCGAACGAGAGCTCGGTGAGCGGGGCCTCGAGCCGGCCCGGACGGTTCGCGTACCTGGGCCAGTCGGTGCAGATCCAGCGCCAGAAGGCCTGGTCGTCGATGATCCCGGCGCGCAGGATGATGACGTTGGCCAGGTAGTCGGTGAAGCCCTCGTGGAACCACAGGAGCCGGGTGTAGCTCTCGCGCCCGTAGTCGAAGGCCGGGCCGAGCACCGGATCGTGCAGCCGCTTGACGTTCCAGGCGTGAAAGAACTCGTGGGCGGCCAGATCGGCAAAGCGCACGTAGCCCTGCTCCTCGTCGAAGGAGAGGCCGGCGATGTCCATGGTGACCGACGCCCGGTGCTCGAGCCCGCCCGAGGCGACGGGCAGGGCGTGCACGATGAACACGTAGCGATCGAAGGGAAAGCCGCCACCGAAGATGGCGCTCGTCGCTCGAACCACCTGCCGCAGGATACGCAGCAGGCGCTCCGCGCTGGCGTTGGTGCGACCGTAGAGGGCGAGCTCGAAGCGGCAGCCGTCCACCCGGAAGGTGTGCACGACGTGGGTTCCGATCTCGACGGGGGCGTCCACCAGATCGTCGAAGTCCGAGGCGGCGAAGGCCACCGGGGCCGACGAGCGCGGCCCGCGCCGTCGTGCCGCGCGCGAGAACGTCCCCGCCGCGCGCGGCGCGGGCGCTGGCGGGAGGGCGGTGGACACGTGCCAGCCCGCGGGTGGCAGGATCTCCAGCCGACAGGGCCGCTCGGGCTCACCCAGCACCTGGAAGAACAGGCTGGTCCCGTTGAAGTAGGCGTGGCTGTCGTCGAGGAACGAGGTGCGCACGGTGCTCTCGAAGGCAAACACCCGGTAGCGGACGATGAGGGCGCCACCGTCCGCCTCCACGCTCCAGCGTTGCTTGTCGAGGCGCACGTGGGGCAGGGGCTTGCCGGCGCCGTCGGTGATGGTCAGGCGGTACACGTGCCGGACGAAGTCGCGGATCATGTAGCTGCCCGGGGCCCAGGCCGGAAAACCGATCTCGATGGCGGGGTGATCCGGAAGGGCGGGGATCTGCAGCTCGACCTCGTACTCGTGCGACATGGGCTGCGGCATCCGCACCTGGTAGACCAGCGGCTCCTGCGGCAGCTCCCGGGCTCGCGGGGCGGCCGCCCGCCCTCGCGCGGGCCGTCCTCGCACGGGGGCCCTGCGGGAGTGGACTCGACTCTTTCGCGCGGTGGACCTGCCGGTGAGCATGGACTTCACCATAACATCGGCCAACCCGCGGCCAACCCGGTGCCGGCCAGGGCGGTGGTGGGGGTCTGGTAGACTGCTTCACGCGAGGGCGCGCGCTTTCGCCGCCCTGGTCCGAACCCCATGCTCATGTCCCCTCGTCGAGACTTCGCCTCGTTTCCGGCCTCGTTCCCGCGCGTCGCCAGCGTCTCCGTCGACCTCGACAGCGTCGATTGCTACTGGCGGATCCATGCCCTCCCTGGACAGCCTCCCGAGTCGCTCCGGGCGACCATCCTGCGGCGATGTCTGCCTCGGTTCGCCGAGCTCTTCGCCGGGCTCGGCATCCGGTCCACCTTGTTCGTCGTCGGGCGCGATGTGCTGGAGGACGCCGAGGGTCGGGGCCTGCTCGCGAGCCTGGCGGGCGCGGGGCATGAGCTCGCGAACCACAGCCATTCGCACCACTACGACTTCGTTCGGCGGCCAGCAGGGACCATCGTCAGCGAGATCGAGCACGCGCACGCCGCGATCGGCGACTGCGCGGGGCGGGCGCCGGTGGGCTTTCGCGCTCCCGGCTACGAGACCACCGCCGCGGTCATGGCCCGGCTGTGCGAGCGCGGCTACCGCTACGACTCGTCGGCGTTCCCTTCCGTCCCATACTACGCGGCGAAGGCGGTGGCGATGGCGGCGATGCGGCTGCGCGGGCGGACCTCGGGCAGCATCCTCGGCAGTCCCCGGGCGCTGGCCGCGCCGTCCATGCCCTATCGTCCCGCCTCGGACGACCCCTACGCGCGGGGGGATCTGCCGATCTGGGAGCTGCCCATGGCGGTCACCCCGGTCCTCCGCCTGCCGGTGATTGGCACGAGCGTCGTCATGGCCCCGGCGTGGGCGCGGCGGCGGCTGGTGGCGGCGGTGCTCGACGCGCCCTTCGTCAACCTCGAGCTGCACGGCATCGATCTGGCCGACGCGGCCGGCGACGGGTTTCCGGGCGAGCTCGTGGCCCGCCAGCCCGACCTGCGCCACGGCCTCGCGGCGAAGCGGGCCGCCCTCGAGGCGACGCTCCTGCAGATCCGCGCGGCGGGCTTCGCGTTTCAGCCCCTCGGCGAGGTGGCCACGGAGCTCGAGCGGCTGGCCCGCGCGCCGGTCGGGCTGACGGACGCGCCTGCGCCGGGCGGGACCGGGTGACCTGACGTGAGCCGGCAAGACGGGCAAGACGAGGAAAAGGCGAAGGGCTCGGTTGGGCGGCCGGCGGACGCGGTGTCCAGGACCGGCCTTGGTCCGAGGCCGAGCCTGCCGCTCGTGATCCTCGCGGGCTTCCTCGGAGCGGGAAAGACCCACTTCCTGCGGGCCCTGGTTCCGGCCCTGCGGGCGCGCGGCGTGCGGGCGCGGGTGATCCTCAACGATCTCGAGCGCGCCGCCGTGGACGCGGCGGCCCTGCGCGATCTGCAGGTCGAGCTCGCACCGATCACGGGCGGTTGCCTGTGCTGCGAGACCCAGGAGGACCTGGTGGCGGCGCTGGCCGCGACCGGCGGGGAGCCGCACGACGCGATCGTACTCGAAGCCAACGGCACGACCGACACGGCGCTGCTGCTCGAGACGCTGGCGGTGGCTCCCGGGCTCGAGCACCTCGCGTCCCCCATCCAGGTCACCACCCTGGACGCCACCAGGTTCGGGCGCCGCGGGTGGATGAATGCGATCGAGCGCGAGCAGGCCATGACCAGCAGTCACCTGCGCATCAGCAAGGGCGATCTGGTCGACGCCGCCCGCACGCGTGCGGTGCGCACGGAGCTGACGGAGCTGGTGCCAGCGGCGATCTGGACGGCGGTCGGGGCCCTGGCCGACGACGTGGCCGCGGCGGTCGAGCGCGCGGCGGCGGGGCAACGACAGCCCGGCACCACGATCGCCCCACCTCCGCGCAGCGGCCCCGCACCCGTCGAAGAGCCGGGTTCGGCGGGTGCTCGGGTTCACCCGCGCGCCACCGCGCAGACGCACGCCCACGCACAGACGCACGCGCATGACCACCGGCATCCGTTCCTGTCCTGCCAGTTCCCGCTTCCGGACGCGGTGGACGGCGCAGCCTTCGAGGCCTTCTTGCGCGCCCTGCCCGAGAGCGTCGTTCGCGCCAAGGGCATCGTCCGGCTGCGCGAGCCGGCTGGGGCCAAGCGCAGCTTTCAGCTGGCGGCGGGCGAGGCCGAGATCTCGCCGTGCGATCTCCTCGAGCCCGACACCCTCGAGCCGGTGGCGGTGTTCGTCGGCAGCGGGATCGATCCGTCCGCCCTGCGCGCCGCGCTCGCCCGGCTCATGGCGACCGACGCGACGGCTGGGTGACCGGGTCAGACCCGCCGCAGGTGCCAGGCCTTCGGTTGCAGGAAGGCCGTGATGCCGGCGGTCGACAGGGTCGAGCCCATTCCCGAGTGCTTGCGCCCCGTCCAGGGCAGGCGCGGGCTCACGCGGTCGCAGCAGTTCCAGTACACGCTCCCCGCGTCCACCCGCGACAGGATCCGGCGGGCCCGCTCCCGGTCCGACGAATACACCCCGGCGGTGAGCCCATATTCGGTGTCGTTCATGCGCGCGATGGCCGCCTCGTCGTCCGGCACCACCTCGATGCCGATGATGGGTCCGAAGCTCTCCTCGCGCATCACCGCCATGTCGGTGGTGACCTCCGTCAGCACGGTCGGCTCGAAGTAGTTGCCCGGGCGCGCGCTGCGCTGGCCGCCGCACAGTAGCCGGGCCCCGCGCGCCACCGCGTCCCGGACCTGGGCCTCGAGCACCCCGAGCTGCGGCGCCCGCGCCAGCGGCCCGACGTAGGTCGCCGGATCCTCGGGATCCCCGAGGCGGAACCCGCGGACGTTCTCCAGAAAAGCCTCGATGAAGGCCCGCGCCACCTTCTGGTGGACGTAGATGCGCTCGACCGAGCAGCAGCTCTGTCCGGTGTTGTAAAAGGCACCGTCGGCCAGCCCCTCGGCCGCCGCGCTCACCGAGGCCACGTCGTCGCACACGTAGGTGGGGTCCTTGCCGCCGAGCTCGAACTGCGTGCGGATGAAGCGCCCGGCCAGCGCCTCGGCGATCTTCTTGCCGGTGGGGTGGCTGCCGGTGAAGAACACCCCGTCGACGTCCAGCCGGACGAGGGCATCGCCCACCGCGCCGGTGCCGATCACCGGCGCGAAGATCTCGCTCGGCACGCCCGCCCCATGCAGGAGCTCGGCGATGGCGAGGCCGGTCATCGAGGTCAGCTCGGACGGCTTGTAGAGGACCGCGTTGCCGGTCAAGAGCGCCGGGATGAACACGTTCGAGCCCACGAAGTAGGGGTAGTTCCAGGCCGAGACGTTGGCCACCACCCCGAGCGGCTCGTGGGTGATGGTCTCCTCCATCCCGGCGTCGTCGAGGACCGTGGTCGGCTTGAGGGCCTCGGCGGTGGCCCCCAGGAAGAAGTCGATCCGTCCGGTCATCGACTGGGTCATGGCCCCGATCTCGTTCTCGGCCTGCCGGATCGGCTTTCCCATCTCCCGGGTCAGGATCCGGGCCAGCTCGGGCTTGCGCGCGGCGAGGGCATCCCGGAAGCGGGCGACGATGGCCAGCCGATCGCCGAGCGAGGTCGCCGCCCAGCCGGGCTGCGCCGCGCGCGCCAGCGCCAGCTTGCGGGCCAGGTCGGGCCCGGAGTCGGAGGCGAGCTCCGCCAGCGTCTCGTGGGTCGCGGGGTTTTGAACCTTCATCTTGCGGTCACCTGAATGGACAGTCTTTGAATGGTCATGGGGGGGCGCATCCTTCCGGTCGGGTGTGCTGACGCGCGCGGATCTCGGCCAGGAATCCGCGCAGCAGCGTCTCGGGCGCGAGCTGTCCCTCGATGGGGGTGGTGGTCAGGAACTCGGGGTGCCATTGCACCCCGTAGGCGAACGGCCGGTGGCCTTGCACGCGCCCCTCGTAGCGGATCGCCTCCACCACGCCGTCGGGGTCGGAGCGCGCCTCGACCACCACGTCGCGGCCGAGGGTCTTCAGCCCCTGATGGTGCACGCTGTTGATGCGGGCCTTCATGATTGCGCTGCTTGCGCTGGCTGCGTCGCTTGCTCCGCCTGCGGCGCCGGCGCCGCCGTACCAGCGCTCCAGCCACGAGCCGGGCTCGATGACCACGTCGTGCCCGTGGCGATCGTAGATGTCCCAGTTGCGGTGCACGCGGCGCCCGTCGTGCATGGTCTCGATGTCCTGATACAGCGATCCTCCGAGCGCCACGTTCAGGACCTGGGCCCCGCGGCACACCCCCAGCACGGGAAGGTCGAGCTCGAGGCAGGTCCGCACCAGCTCCATCTCGTAGACGTCGCGCGCCGGATCCCCCGACCACTCCTGCCGCACCGGCTCCTCACCGTAGTGGCGCGGGGACATGTCGACCCCACCCTGCAAGATCACCCCGTCCACCTGGCCGAGGAGCTCGCGAACGCCGATCGGCCCGCTGGCCCTCGGCAACAAGAACGGCAGGGCCCCACCCGCCATGATCCAGCCCAGCATCGACTCCTCCGCATAGAGCAGGGTCTTGCCCTTGAAGAGCGGGCGCTGGGGATCGGCGTGCATGATGCAAGCCGACACCCCGATGCGCGCGGTTCGCACCGCGCCCGGCGTTTCGGGCGCTGGCGCTGCCGATGCCGATGCCCGGACAGGACCACCGGTCATCTGACCTGGCCCGCGACCTCGTCCGCGCGCACGCCCGAGAAGGCCCGATCGAAGAGCTGTCGGAAGTCGCCCTCACCGACCGGCCGCGGGTTGTTCGCGTGGCAGACATCGTGGACCGCGATCTCGACCAGACGGTCGAGGTGCTTGCGGTCGACGCCCGCCTCGGTCAACGTGCGCGGGATTCCGAGGTGCGCCTCGAGCGCGCGCAGCCAGCCCATGAAGCCGTCGGCGGTCGGGGCCGCGCCCACCGCCGCCCCCAGGCGACCCAGCCGATCGGCCACCACCGCGCGGTTGAAGTCCATGGCATAGGGCAGGACGATTCCATTGGCCAGCCCGTGGTGCACGTCGCAGACGGTGGACAGCGCGTGCGCGAGGGAGTGGGTCACCCCGAGCCCTTTTTGAAAAGCCACGCCGCCCATCAACGCCGCGTTCAGCATGAGCCCGCGGGCCTCGACGTGACGGGCGTCGGCCGCCAGCTCCCGCTCTCCGTTCTCGATCCGCCGGGCGAAGTCCACGCAGACCGGCAGGTTGGCGGCCGCCAGGCGCAATCCCTCGAGCGCGATGCCGTCGCACATCGGGTGAAATCCCTTGGCGAGGAAGGACTCCACGAGGTGGGTGACCGCGTCCATCCCCGTCGCGGCCGTGACCCTCGAGGGCAGCCCGACCGTCAGCTCGGGGTCGACGAGGACGCGCACCGCGAGCAAGCGCGGCGAGAAGATGATCTTCTTGACGTGGGTCTCGTCGACCGAGATCACCGTGCTCCGGCCCACCTCGCTCCCGGTGCCCGCGGTGGTGGGCACGGCGATGAACGCCGGGATCTTCTGATCGATCGGGCGGGCGCCGGGCAGATCGTCCTCGTAGTCGAAGAGATCCCCCGGGTGGTGGACCATGAGTGCGATGGCTTTTGCCACGTCGATGGCCGCGCCGCCCCCGATGGCCACGATGGCATCGGCGCCGGCCGCGCGGAACGCCGCCACCCCGCTCGTGACCTGCGCCTTGACCGGGTTGCCCCAGATCCCCGAGAAGACCGCCGCGTCGATGCCGGCGTCCGCGAGCAGCTTCCGGGTGCCGACCACCGGCCGCAGACCGGCCAGGCCCTGATCCGTCACGATCAGCGGGCGGCGGAGGCCGAGCTCACCGAGGACCGCCGGGAGCAGCCCGATCGCCCCCGGGCCGGACTGGATTCGGGTCGGGAAGTTGTACTGGTCGAACGCCATCGCGGTCCTCCAATTCTCGCAGTTCTCGCAGTTCTGGGATGTCTGTTCAGATGATCTGGAAATAGCGCGCCAGCTCCCAATCGGAAACGGCTTTCCCAAATTGTTGCCATTCCCAGTGGCGCGTCGCCGAGAAGTGCTCCACGAACTCCGCGCCGAAGAGCTCGTGCGCGATCTTCGAGCGCTCGAAGCGCTGCGCCGCCTCCTCGAGGGTGCGCGGCAGCCGCGGCGCCGACGCGTCGGCGTACCCGCTGCCGGTGACCGCGGGTGAGGGCAGCGGCAGCTGGTTGCGGATGCCATAGAGCCCGCTGGCGAGGGTCGCGGCCAGCGCCAGGTACGGGTTTCCGTCGGAGCCCGTGACCCGGGTCTCGATGCGGGTCGACTTCGGCCCGGCCTGGATCACGCGGAGCGCCGTGGTCCGGTTGTCGATGCCCCAGTTGGCGCGGGTGGGGGCCCAGGCCCCCTCGACCAGGCGCTTGTAGCTGTTGACGGTCGGGGCATACATCGGCAGGACGTCCGGCAGGCAGTGCAGCTGTCCCGCCAGGTAGTGTTCGAACACCTCGCTCAGCTGGCCCGGGCGCGCGTCGTCGAAGAACAGGTTCCGCTTCTGTTCGGCGTCCCACAGGCTCTGGTGGATGTGGCCGCTGCAGCCGGGCAGGCTGGCGTTCCACTTGGCCATGAAGGACGGGATGATCCCGAAGCGGTGGGCGATCTCCTTTGCCCCTGACTTGAACAGCACGGCCCGGTCGGCGGCCTCGACCGGATCGGAGTAGAGGATCGCCGCCTCGAGCACCCCGGGGCCGGTCTCGGTGTGCAGCCCCTCGATGGGGACCCGAAAGGCCGCCATCTCGTCGAAGAGCGCGTTGATGTAATCCCGGTTCTGGGCCAGGCGCAGCAACGAATACCCGAACATCCCCGGGGTCATTGGCTGGGGCTGGCGGAACTGCTTGTCCTCCAGCGACTGCGCGGTCTCGCGAAAGTTGAAGAACTCGTACTCGAGCGAGGCGCAGGCCGAAAAGCCGCTCTGGGTCAGCTGGCCCACCACCCGCTTGAGCAGCTGGCGCGGACAGATGGCGAGCGGGCCGCCGTCGGCGTTGCGAAAATCCCCCAGGAAGAACGGGACCCCCCCGTCCCAGGGGATCTCCCGGAAGGTCGACAGATCGATCTGCGCCAGCGCATCCGGATACCCGGAATGCCATCCGGTGTAACGAACGTTGTCGTAGCAGACGTCCGCCGCATCCCAGCCGAACACCACGTTGCAAAATCCGAAGCCACCGGTCGACTTGTCCACCGCCGACAGGAACTTGTCCCGGTGAATGTACTTGCCCCGCAGGACTCCGTCCGTGTCGACGATCGCCACCTTGACCTTGATCGAGGGGGACTGCTTGATGCGTTTGATGGTTTCCTCGACGTTGAGGGGCGCCCTGGCCATGCGATAGTTTACCCCAACGTGGCCGGCCGCGGGCCTGGTCTGGTCGCCTCGACGCGCTCGGGACACCATCCTGTTCGTCGGGGCACGCACCGGCGCGGTTTTGGGTTAAGGTCCGCAGCCAAGCGGGGGCCGAGAGATTGCCGCATGAACGACATCGCCATTCGGATAAAGGGACTGGTCAAGAAGTACGCCGACGTGGTGGCGGTCGACGGGCTCGATCTCGAGGTCGAGCGCGGCGAGTGCTTCGGCCTGCTCGGGCCGAACGGCGCCGGCAAGACCACCACCATCGAGATCATGGAGGGCCTCAACACCCCCACCGCCGGGACTGTCGAGATGCTCGGGCGCGACTGGGCGCACCACGGCGACGAGCTGCGGGCGCGCATCGGGGTGGCCCTGCAGGAGACCAAGCTGTTCGACCGGCTCACGGTCGAGGAGACCCTGCGGCTCTTCCGCACCTTCTACCCGTCCGATCGGGCGCTCGAGGTCGAGACCCTGCTCACCGAGTTACAGCTCGGTGACAAGCGGCGGGCCTGGGTGCAGAAGCTGTCGGGCGGGCAACGCCAGCGCCTGGCCGTCGCGCTGGCGCTGGTCGGGGATCCGGACGTGCTGTTCCTCGACGAGCCGACCACCGGGCTCGACCCCCAATCGCGTCGCGCCCTGTGGGACACGGTGGCGTCCCTCAGAAGCCGTGGCAAGACCGTGGTGCTCACCACCCACTACATGGACGAGGCCGAACACCTGTGCGATCGGGTGGCCATCGTGGATCACGGCCGGCGTATCGCCCTCGGGACGCCGGCCGCGCTGATCGACGACATCGGCGGCCACCACCTGGTGGAGCTCTCCTCGGTCCCGAGCTTGCAGGCCGAGGTGTTCACCGACCTCGTGGGCGTGCGCGCCGTGCGCGCGTCGCAGCGAGATCGCAGCGAGCCGCAGGACGGGCTGGTGCTGTCCATCGACGAGCCGCACGTGACGTTGCCGGCGCTGTTCCAGCGCCTCGCCGAACGCGGGGCCAAGCCCACCCGCCTGGTCTCGCGGACCGCCACCCTCGACGACGTGTTCCTCTCCCTGACCGGGCGCACCCTGCGCGAGGATTGAGGCGCGGAAGATCCAGCGGCTCCATGCGGCGTGTGACACATGACACCAACATGACACCAACATGTCGACCAAATCCCTGAGGAGCCGGAGCCCATGAGCCTGTCGCAGTCGCCCCTGTTCGCCCTCGGCGCGTCCCGGATTCGCACCTTCCTGCGCGAGCCGGGCGCGGTGTTCTGGACCTTTGGGTTTCCGCTGCTGATCACGGTGGCGCTCGGCATCGCGTTTCGCAACCAGGGTCCGGGGCGCTTCCCGGTCGCCCTCGTCGAGGGCCCGGGGGCCGAGGGGCTGGCCGTCGAGCTCGCCCATGACCCCGCCATCGCGGCGCGGGTGTCGTCGGCGGCGGAGGCGGCCCAGCTGTTGCGAACCGGTGGGGTGCTGGTGGTCGTGTCCCTCGGCGGCGAGGGCGCCGGGCGGGCAGGGGAGGTGGTCTACACCTTCGATCCCTCCCGGCCCGACGCACCCGCCGCCCGGCGGGCCCTCGACGATCACCTGCAGCGGCGCTCCGGGAGGCGGGACGTGCTGCTCACACGCGATCGGGTGACGGTGGTGCAGGGCGCGCGCTACGTCGACTGGCTGGTCCCGGGGCTGCTCGGGATGCAGCTCCTCAGCGGGGCGCTGTGGGGGACCGCGTGGAACATCGTGACCGCGCGGCAGCGCAAGCTGCTCAAGCGCCTGGCCGCCACGCCCATGCGTCGCGGCCACTACCTGCTGTCGTTTCGCCTGGCGGGTCTGGTGTTCGTCCCGGTCCAGACCATCGTGCTCTTCGTGTTTGCGCGGCTCACGTTCGGGGTGGTGATCCACGGGAGCTGGCTCGCCGTCCTGGTGCTCGCGCTGCTCGCCTCCTGGTCGTTCGCCGGGCTCGGCCTGCTGTGCGCGGCCCGGGCGGAGAACACCGAGACCGCCAATGGCCTCATCAACCTCGTCACCATGCCGATGTTCGTGCTCTCGGGGGTGTTCTTCTCGTCGGCGCGCTTCCCGGCGCTGGTCCAGCCGGCGATTCGATTGCTGCCGCTCAGCGCCTTCAACGAGGCTCTCCGGCACGTCGTCAACGACGGCGCGTCCCTCTTCTCGCAGGCTCTGCCGATCGCGGTGCTGGTCGCCTGGGGCGTGACCAGCTCCGTGGTGGCCCTGCGCCTCTTCCGCTGGACGTGAAGGCGCCGCGCGTGACCTTCCCGCCCCAGGCGAAGGCCTCTGACCCCCGCGCTTCCTGGTTCGGGTTCGAAGCCCGCGTCGTCGTCGGCGCTCGCCTCGCGGGATGGGGGCGTGATACGTTCTTGCTTTCATCATCGGCACTGGCGGGAGGATCGAATGATGCGCGCAACTCGCAGCTTGTTCGTGACCGTGGGTTTGCTCTCGATGGCCCCCTTTGCCGCGGCAGCTCCCAGCGCCGCGGGCTCGGGGCCCGCCTCGGTTGACATCACCTGGATGTCGATCTCGAACGTGTACTACGAGCTCGGCTCGTTCGGAGTGTTGACCGACGGGTACTTCACGCGCCTGCAGGCCCAGAACTTCTTTGGTGGGGGCGGGGGCCTCGCCCAGACCCGCAGCGCGAGCACGCCCGACGCCGCTCTCGTGAAGCGGGTGCTCGGCGCGATCACCGGCGACGCATCCACGATCGGCCTGTTGCTCACCGGACACAGCCACTTCGACCACGCGTTCGACACCGCGACCTGGTCGGCGTTGACGGGCGCGCCGATCATCGGCGCGCGCAGCACCTGCCTCCAGGCACAAGCTCAGGCCATCCCCGTGGACCGGTGCACCACCGTGGTCGGCGGAGAGAAGATCGCCGTCACCGGTGGCGTGACCATGCGGGTGATCCGCTGGAACCACAGCGGCGACCACCTCGGCAACCCCGAGCAGCACGACCCGGTCGAGCTCGCGGCGGTCCCGGTCCCGGACCCGGCAACGGGGGGGCTGCATGCCGGCGTGGCCGAGGACTTTCCGAACGGCGGCGGTGGGCGCGCCTTCCTCTTCACGGTGGACGCGCCGGGCGGGCCCTTCAGCTGGTTCTTTCAGAACTCCGCCAGTCCTTCCGACCTCAACGCCGCGATCGTGGTCGACGGCACCAACTACGGCGCCCCCCTCGTCAACCTCAAGGCGGCTCTGCAAGACGCCGGTCTCGCCGGGGTCGACCTGTGGATCGGCAGCGGCGGCGCCCAGGTGGCCCAGCTCGTCTTGCCGATCCTCAAGCCGAAGGCCTATCTTCCCGTGCACTGGGACGGTCTGTGGGGTGCCTTCCTCTCCGGTGTCCCCAGCAAGTACAACGATTCGAGCCTCGCCTCCCTGCTGTCGCGCGCAGGTGTGAAGCTCCTCAAGCCGGTGCAGTACATGGACAAGTGGCGCCTCGATGCGAGCGGCGTCAAGTCGGTCCCCAACGTCGCCGTCAAGCAGGCCCTCGGCTTCTCGCCATAGACCGGGGGCGCCGCGCCTTCGGATCCCGCGGCTCAGGGGGAAAGGGCCGCCGTCGCCCGGCGGCTGTCGGTGTCGGGGCCCGAGGGGTCGGCGGCGAGCCGCAGCAGGATCTCCGCCAGCTCGGGCGGCAGTGGGGCATCGAAGGTCATCCGGTGGTCCGACGGGTCCCCGGGGCCGCGGGCTTCTGGGTGATGCGGGGGCTGGAGGCGGACCGTGGCGGCGTGGAGGAACATGCGCCCGAGGCCGTGGCGCTGGCGAAACCAGCGGTTGTGCAGCCCCTTGCCGTAGTTCACGTCGCCGATGACCGGACAGGAGATGTGCTTGAGGTGGCGGCGGATCTGATGCAGGCGGCCGGTCTCGGGTCGGGCTTCGACCAACGCGTAGCGGCCGTAGGTGGCGAGCGTGTGCACGTGGGTGCGGGCAGGGACCCTCGTCGCGCCCGGTCCCTCGTCGCTCGGGATCGGCTGGTCTATCCACTGGGTGCGTGGGGCGGGGATGCCGCGCACCAGCGCGAGGTAGCGCTTCTCCACCGCGCCCGCCGCGAAGGCGGCGCCGAGCACGCGGGCGGTGGCGGCGTCCAGCGCCAGCACCAGGACCCCGCTCGTGCCGCGATCCAGGCGATGCACCGGGAACACCGCGCGCCCGAGCTGGATGCGCAGCCGCTCCGTGAGCACATCGCGCTCCCGGGCCCAGCCGCGGTGAACCGCCACGCCGGCTGGCTTGTTGATCACCACCATCCCGGCGTCGAGGAAGAGCACCGGAACGTCCCCGCGCGTGCCGGGGCTCGCCGGGCCCTGGTGCTCGGGCTCGTGAACGTCCATTTGCGGCCGACCGCCGCGGCCTCGGCTCAGCGGCTCTTCGAATACCACTCGAGCGTTCGCCGCAGACCCTCGGGAAAGTCGATGGCGCCCCGATAGCCCAGCACCCGCCGGGCCGCCTCGATGTCGGCCAGGGAATGCATGACGTCCCCCACGCGGCGCGGGGCATAGGTGATGGGAATGGGGTGACCAAGCAGCGGCTCGAGCTGCTTGACGACCTCGTTGAGCGTGGTGGCCGTCCCGACCGCCACGTTGAACACCTTGCCCGAGGCCCCGGGCGCCGAGGCGGCCGCCAGGTTGGCTTCGACCGTGTTGTCGATGAAGCAGAAGTCGCGCGACTGCGTCCCGTCCCCGTAGATGGTGACACCCTTCCCAGCCAGCGCCGCGGTGATGAAGCGTGGGATGACCGCCGCGTACTCGGAGGCCGGGTCCTGGCGCGGTCCGAAGACGTTGAAGTAGCGCAGCGAGACCGTCTCGAGCCCGTACGCCCCCGCGTAGACCTGCAGGTAGTACTCACCGGCCAGCTTGGAGACCGCATACGGAGACAGGGGCGCCGGAGACATGGTCTCCACCTTCGGCAAGACGGGGGTGTCCCCGTAAGCCGACGACGAGGCCGCGTAGACCACCCGGCGGACGCCTGCCTTCTTGGCCTGGTGCAGGAGCTTCAAGGTGGCGGTGGCGTTCGAATCGTGGCTGCCGATGGGATCGACCAGCGATCTAGGCACGGACGGGATGGCCGCCTCGTGGAAGACCACCTCGACGCCGGCGAGGGCGCGCTCCAGCATCGACTCGTCGCGCACGTCACCTTCGAGGAATTCGATGTCGCTCGCGACTTCGGCCAGATTCGACCGTCGGCCGGTCGAAAGGTTGTCGAGCACTCGAACGCGATCTCCCCGCGTGAGCAACGCTCGAACGATCGCCGAGCCGATGAAGCCGGCACCACCCGTCACGACGTACAAGGAAGAAGCCATCCTTCCAAAGTACCGGAACGAGCGGATTTTTGGAAGGGTGCGTCGACAGGTGGCCGGGTGGCCGGTGCCGATCTCGGGTGAATGTGGGTGTGCTCACCCACTCTTCCCTTCCAGATGCGCCCCATGCGCCACACCCGCGCTTTTGACCGGACTCGAACCGACAGCTCCGGCGCGCTCCCACATGGGCTCCGAGGCGCGACCTTCAGTCCCGCTGCCGCTGTTCGCGATCGCTCGCGCTCGCGCAAAAAAAAAGCGGTGCGAGATACCTAGCTCCAGCCCCCTGGTCTAGGTGTCTCACACCGCTAATCCCCCCGCCCTACCTACCCACTCCATTCCCGTGTCTGTTCCCCTATTGGACCTGCTATTCAATTTTTCGATGAGGGACCTTCGTATTTAGTTTTCTGCCGAGTGTTCTATGTTGCACCGCCTTCTCCCTCTAACGATTCGGGCGATTGATTCTTCCAAATTTCCCCGATTCCCACCGTCAAATCCCGCCCCCGTCTTTGCCCTTGCCCCCTCCGCCGACCTCCTCCCGCCTCCTCCCACCTGCCACTCGTCCCGCTGTGAAAGCTAGTCTCTGTGAACCACTGCTGCATTCATTCGATGGTTCTTTTATAGCGCCCGAATGTTTCAGCATCCTTTCGGAGGAAAGAATCTTTCGTAACAACGCCTCCGCAACCCTTCTCGGGTGCGGACGAAAACGCCGACATGCGACCACTCGTGGTCTGGGCCGTGGCATTTTCTCTTGGGATCGCAGCGCGCGCGCAGGGGTCTTCGCTGTCGTCTATCGTCGGGGCGTCGGTCGGCGCGGGCGTGGTCGCTCTCGCGATCACGCGCCGCTGGCCAAGAGGCCCGTGGAGGTGGCGTGCGGCCTCGCGGCGGCTGCTGCTGCCGACCGTATGCGCGCTCGTCGCGGGCGGTAGCTGGTTCGCGCGCCATGAGCAAAAGTATAATAGCAAAATGGTGGAGCTCGTCGGCGCCGTGGAGACCGATCGCCCCGTCCCCTGGTCGGGGATCGTCGTCTCGGCGCCCGAGGCCGCGCGCGCGGGCTGGCGCATCCGGGTGCGCGCGACCCGCATCGCCGGGCGCGAGGTGCAGGCGCTGGTCGCGCTCTCGCTCGCCGCCGGCCAGGCGGACCTGCTGCCCGGCGACCGGATCGAGCCGCGATCGAAGTTGCACATCCCGCGCGGGACCGCGAACCCGGGCGTCCCCGATCCCGAGCTCCAGCTGCGGGCCGCCGGGATCGAGCTGCTGACCGGCGTCGGTTCGGTGGCCGACCTGCGCCTGGTGCGCCCCCACGGGGCGGCGGAGCGCCGGGGCTGGTCGGCGCTCGACGCGTGGTGCTGGTGGCTGCGGCGGGCGGCGGTCGCGCGCCGGGCGCTGGCGGCGGCGGTCGATCGCCGGGTGGCGGGCGCCCCCGGGCTCTTTCTCCACACGGCCATGCTGGGTGAGCGGCGGCAGGCCGACGTGCGCGTCGAGGACGGGTTTCGCGCAGCCGGGGCGACCCACGTCCTCTCCGTCTCCGGGCTTCACCTGGCGGTGGTGGCGATGGCCCTCTTCTCGGCCCTCCGCGCCATCCTCCGCCGCGTACCGCGGCTGGCGCTCACGGTGTCGCCCGCCGGTCTGGCGGCCGCCTGCACCATCCCGGCCGTGTGGTTCTATACGGCGCTGACCGGCGGAGCGATCGCCACCGTTCGCGCGGCGTGCATGATGACGGTCGGGTTCGGCGCGCACCTCGTCGGCCGCCGGAGCTCGACCGTGGTGTCCGTCGCCCTGACCGCGCTGCTATTGACCTTCGCGCTCCCCGACGTGATCTTCGACGTGTCCTACCAGCTCTCGATCTGCTCGGTGCTGGCGCTGGCGCTCTGGCTCCGGCGTCGCGACCGGCCAGGGCGGGTGGGGTGCGGCGGCGGCGGCCTGGCCGCCCGCGCCCTCCGCGCCGCCGGACGCAGCGTGCGCGGCCTGGCGTTCGCGACGCTGGTGGCGGGCACGCTGACCGCCCCGCTCGTGGCGCATCACTTCGGCGAGGTGACTCCGGCTGCCCCCCTCGGCAACCTGGTGCTGGTCCCGCTGGTCGAGAGCGTGGTGGTCCCCGTGGGGCTGGTGGGCGGCGCACTCGGGGCGACCCTCGGAGACTGGGCCTCCGGTCCGCCGCTGGCGATCGCCGGGTGGACGGCGCAGCTCGTGCTGTCGCTCGCCGAGCTGTTTCGGCGGCACGCGCCGGTCCTGCTCACGCGGGCGCCGAATGCCGGCGAGACCCTGATCCTGTCCCTGGCCGGCGGGCTCGCGATCCACGCCTGCGCGCGCCTCGAGTGGCGGGGGGCGGACGCTCGACGGCGGCTTCCCTTGCCCAGCATCTCGCCGCCCGCCGCGCGGCGACAGCTGGCCCTGGCGCTGCTCGGCGTGTCCGCCGGATTTGCCAGCCTCGCGCTACGCGATCTCTCTCGCCGTCGCCGGACCGATCTCGTGGTGACGTTCCTCGACGTGGGGCAGGGGGATTCAGCCGTCGTGCAGTTTCCCGGTGGGCACACCATGCTGATCGACGCGGGAGGCACCTACGACGGCGCGTTCGACCCCGGCGCGCGGATCGTGGAGCCATTCCTGCGCGCCGCGGGAATCCTGCGGCTCGATCTGGTGGCGCTCTCCCATCCGCACCCGGATCACATGGGCGGGTTGCACCGGGTGCTGCAGCGGTTCGAGGTGAACGCGCTGTGGACCTCGGGGGACGACGGCCACAACCCCGACTACCGGACCCTCCTCGCCGAGGCGGCCGAGCGCCGGATTCCCACCCCCGCCCCGGCGCGCTGCGCCCTCGGCGATGGCGGAGCGCCCGCGCTGGTCGAGCCCCTCGGGCCGTTCGTGACGGATCCGGACGGACGCGAACGGATCGGACCGCCCGACGGAGCGTCGGTGAACGACGCCTCCCTGGTCCTGCGGGTGGCGAGGGCCGGCCGGGCGGTGCTGTTCTCGGGAGATCTCGAGGGCCCGGGCGAAGGAGAGCTCCGTGGCCGGGTCGATGTCGGTCAGACCATCGCCGCCGACGTGCTGAAGGTGCCACACCACGGCAGCCGGACCTCGTCCTCCGAGGAGTTGCTGAGCGCGGTGCATCCCCAGGTGGCGGTGATCTCGCTCGGCTGGCTCAACCGCTTTCATTTCCCGCGGCCCGAGGTGATCGCGCGCTACCGGCGGCGGGGCATCCGGATCCTGCGCACCGATGAGGTGGGAGCCATCACCCTCACCCTCGGTCCTGGCGGGGAGCTCGGTCTCGACTGTCAGCGCGGCTGCGATTCGCCCGACCCCGCGCGATGAGCCGGCGGCGTCTGGGTGCGCCCGGGTGCGCGGGAGCCCCGCGCACGCTCGGTGTAAAGTGCCGGCCATGGCGCTGCGATTGAAACTCCTGCCCCGGGGAGCCGGTGTCCCGGGCGAGGCGCGCGAGGTGGGCCTCGGTGGGGAGTCCGAGGTTCGAATCGGCCGACACCCCGACAACGATCTCGCGTTGCCCTTCGCTGGCATCTCGGCGATGCATGCGCGCCTCTTCCGCCAGGGCACCCCTCCCGGGTGGTGGCTGGAGGATCTCGGGAGCTCGAACGGAACCTGGCTCGGGACCCGCCGCCTTCCTCCTCGGGCGCCCGAGCTGGTCCAGATCGGCGACCGGTTTCGCCTCGGCGAGCTCGTGCTGGTCGTCGATGGCATCGACGGAGGCCCGCTCTCCGCATCCGCCGAGAGCACCGCCACCATCGGCCGTCGCCTGATCGGCGGCGGCTCCGCTCCCCCCACACCCAGATCCACCCCAAGCTTCGCGCCACCCTCATCCGCATCCCAATCTCCCTCTCGCACGTCGACTCCGCGCGCTCCGTCGACCATCCCGCACGCCCGAGCACCAAGCCCGCGCTCGACGACCCCGAACCCAGCCGAGCGCCGGCGGCCGACCGAGTCCCCGCCTCCCGCGCCCGGCCGGTCCGTCGGCCGCATCGCGGTCATCGCCTTCGCCGTGGCGATGACCCTCCTCGCCGTCTCCGGCCTGATCGCTCTCGCGATCTCCCTGCGGTAGCCCGTCGTCTGCGGCCCGTGGCCGTTGAGCCAGACGCGGACCGGGAAGGGCGAGGGCGCGTAAGAGGAGAACTTCCAGCCTCGACCATCTCCTGCGCGACACCGCGGGGCGAGGGAGCCTCTCTTCGTCGAAGCGCCGGAGCGAGCGAAGCGAGTGTGTCTTTCACCGGGAGGGGCGGCTTCGCCGCGCCGGCTCACCGCAGCAGGATCCGGGAGGGCCCGCGGGGGGGACGAAGTCCCCACCCGCGACCGCCGAAGGCGCGTCAGCGGTTCTTGCGTCCCGCCTTGCGCGCCTTGCGGGCATCCTTGCGCTTGCGCTTCTCCTTGCCCTTGTCGACGTTGCGTTTGGGGGCCTGGAAGTGCCCGCGCTCCGCCGAGGGCGTGTTCATCATCGACGCGAGCTGCTCCATGTCCATCCCGGCGAACTTCTTCAGCTGCGCCATCTGCTTGAAGCCGGGGATCTTGCCCAGCAGGCCGGTCGACATCCCGATCTGCATCATCATCTGGCGCATGGTCGCGAAGCGGTTCAGCAGATCCGCCACCTCGGCCTCCTTGCGTCCGGCCCCCCGCGCCACGCGACGCAGTCGACTCTGGTCGTAGAACGCGCTGCGCTTCTTCTTGCGCTTGCCGCCCTCCACCACCTCCTCCCAGCTGGTGATCACGAACCGCTCGGGGTGGCGGCGCTCGTCGTCGGTCATCGACGAGATGACCGCCTTGATCCGGTCGAGCTCGCGATCGTCGATCTTCGCGCCCTCCGGCATGGCGTCGGCCATCCCCGGGATCTTGTCCACCATGTCCGACAGGGAGCCCATCTTCTTCAGGACCGCGATCTGTTCGAGGAAGTCGTTCATGTCGAACTTCCCCTTCAACATGCGGACGGCGTCCTGCTCGGCCTTCTCCTCGTCCACCACCTCCTCGAACTGCTGCACCAGCCCCACCACGTCGCCCCGCCCCAGCACCCGGCTCGCCATCCCGTCCGGCCGGAACTCCTCCAGGCGGTCCGACGACTCGCCCATGCCGACGAACTTGATCGGCTTGCCGGTCACCGCCTTGACCGAGAGCGCGGCCCCGCCCCGCGCGTCGCCATCCAGCTTGGTCAGCACCACCCCGTCGAGGTTCAACCGATCGTTGAAGGCCTTGGCGGTCCCGACCGCGTCCTGCCCGATCATCGCGTCCACCACCAGGAGGATGTTGGCGGGGTGCACCCGCTTGTCGATCTCGGTCAGCTCCTGCATGAGCGGCTCGTCGATCGCCAGCCGTCCGGCGGTGTCGAAGATGACCACGTCGCGTCCGGTCTCCACCGCCACCCGCACCGCCCGCTCGCAGATGGCCGGCGGCGAGCCCCCAGGCTCGGAGTACACCGGCATCCCCAGCTTCTCGCCGATGATCTTGAGCTGCTCGATGGCCGCCGGCCGGTACACGTCGGCCGCCACCAGCAGCGGCCGCTTGTGGCTCTTCTCCAGGAAGCGGGCCAGCTTGCCGACGGTGGTGGTCTTTCCGGAGCCCTGCAGGCCCACCAGCATGATCCCGGTGGGGCCCTTCTTGGCGAACTTCAGGCTGGTGTCCACCGGGCCCATCAGATCCACCAGCTCGTCGTGGCAGATCTTGACGAAGTGGTCCTCGGGGGAGACCCGCCGCACCTTCTCCTTGGTCGAGGCGCGCACCTTGACGATGACGCCGATGGCCTTCTCACGGACCCGGTTGCAGAAGTCCTGGACCACGTCGTAGCCCACGTCGGCCTCGAGCAACGAGGTGCGGACGTCCTTCAACGCCTCGTTCACCGTGGCCTCGTCGAGCTCGGCCAGCCCTTGAAAACGTTGCTTGGCGCTGCGGAAACCCTTGGTCAGTGTCTCGAACATTGGTCGCGGAATCTAGCAGCCCGTGCCCAAAGTCTCCACGCCAGGCTTGCGCCGCGCCCCCCAGTCCAAGGCTCCGGGCCCTGTCTCGTGACGAGGACGAGGACGAGGACGGGCCCGAACTTCTTCTTCCGGCTACGAATCCAGGATCACGTAAGTCCCAGCCAGGTGATCATGCAGCGCGCGGTGCTCGCGATCGAAGATCGCCCACAGCCACCCGAGCGCGCCGGGCAAGACGCTGATGCTGAAGCCGAGCACCCGCAAGAGGCCGCGCCCGGCCCCCGGGGCTTGCCCGCGCGCCGAGATCAACCGGATCCCGAGCAGCTTCATCCCGAAGGTCTGGCCGGCCATCCCCGCGCAGTACAGCTGATAGAGCACCGTCAGCCCGAGGAAGAGCCCCACCGCGCCGACCGCCATGGGGCTCCGGTCGAGGAGCCCGGCCACCAGGAAGTCGGGTCCGATCTCGCGCAGCCTGGGGGGGCTCGCCCCGAGGGCCGTCGCGGTGAGGAGCGTGACGCACAGGCTGAGGGCCAGCAGCACGGCGGCGTCCACCGCGGCGGCGAGGACGCGCCGCACGAACCCCGATGCGTGTACACGCAGGACCACCTCGCCGTAGGCGCGGGTGGCTGGAGTTTCGGTTCTGGGGGGAGTCGGCATGGCCGCCGCGACGCTCACCTCGACCATTCTGAGGATGCGAGGTCGAGAGGGCAAGATTTGTGCAGATATCGAGGACCCGGACGTCCCGGCTGGACAGACCTGGCTCGACCTGCTCACACCGGCCCGAGCCCTCCGACCATGGCCTGGGCGACCGCCAGCGCCGCGATGGCCGCGGTCTCGGTTCTCAAGATGCGCGGCCCGAGGGTCGCCACCTGAAACCCCGAACGCATCGCCAGGTTCGCCTCGGCGGTCCCCAGGCCCCCCTCGGGGCCGATGAACAGGGCCACGCCGCCAGCGGCGTGGCCGATCGGGCCACCTGACCCCGCTGGTGCTCGTCGAGCGGACTCGAGCAGCTGCTGCAGCGACGGCGCCTTCGGGTCCTCCTCCCACGGCATGAACCGCAGCCGGACCTCGTCCCCGATGGCCGCGAGGGCGTCCGCGAGGGAGACCACCTCCGACAGCGCGAGGGCGGTGCTTCGACCGCACTGCCGCTCGGCCTCCCGCGCGATGCGCTGCCAGCGCTCGAGCCGTCCTTGCTGGCCGGCCGCCGTTCGTTCCGTTCGCACCGGGATCACCCGCGCGGCCCCGAGCTCGGTCGCCTTCTGTACGATGAGCTCCATCCGATCCGCGCGCGGCAGGCCTTGCAGCAGGGTGACCGGGGGCGCGAGCGCCGGGGCGACGAAGGTGCGCGCGCCGAGCGTGAGCGTCACCGCGCGCGTCCCGGCCCGCTCGATGGTCGCGTCCACCTCGGTCCCGCGGCCATCGAAGAGACAGATCTTCTCGCCTGGTCCGAGGCGCAGCACCCGCACCAGGTAGTGCGCGGCCTCGCCCTCGAGCACCAGGGAATCTCCGTCGAGCGCGTCGGTCGCGGCGTGGATACGCGGCATGCCGTCCTCGGTGCTCCCTGCCGGCGTGCGCCCGGGCCCTCGGCGAGGTCATCGCCTTGGCGGGACTAGGCGGCGGGGGGGCTCCAGAGCAGATCCAGCGCCGCCCAGTCCCCGTCGTCCCGGCGCAGGACCCGGGAGAACCCGAGCGCGCGGAAGACCTCCCAGACGGGCTCCGCGTCGCGCAGCAAGAGCCCCGACAAGATGGCGTGGCCCCCGCGGCGCAGGCGGGCGGGAAAGTCCGGGGCCAGGTGGGCGAGCACGTCGGCCTGGATGTTGGCCATGATCACATCGAAGCCCCTGTCGGCGGGCGCCAGGTCGATCGATCCCGTGGCCCGGGCGACCCGCGTGACGTGGTTGCGCTCGAAGTTCTCTCCGGCGCAGGCGGTCGACTCGGGGTCGAGATCGATCGCGAGCCCGGTGGCCTGCTTCCACAGCAGGCAGGCCGCGATCGACAGGATGCCCGAGCCGCACCCGAGATCGAGGAAGCGGGTGACGGCCCGCCCGTCTTTCTCCCACCGCTCCGCCAGATCCTCGGCGAGAGCGATCACCAGGCGGGTCGAGGCGTGTCCGCCGGTTCCGAAGGCCCGGCCCGGGTCGAGGTCGATAACCCGATCGCCGGTGACGAGCTCGCCCGGATCCCAGCTCGGCCGCACCACGAAACCGCGGCCCACCCGGGTGGCGCGGAAGAACTGCTTCCAGACGTCCCGCCACTCGTCCTCGTGGGCCGCCCGGGTGCGGATCTCGACCGGATCCACCGGGACCCCGGTCGCCCGCAGCCGCTCCACCACCCCGGCCACCAGCTCCTCGAGGCTGGCGAGCTCCTCGGGCTGGATGTGCACGATCGCGAGGGCCCGCCCGGCGGGGGCCTTGATGACGGTTCCGCCGTCACGGAGCTCCACCCCCTCGGCGAGCTCCGACAGCTCCGCTGTCATGACCTCCGCCGCCTCGGGGGCGGTCTCGACCTGGACCTCGAGCCAGCTCGTGCGGCGTTCCAACGTCGTCATGCCTCACACGGCGGGCGCGGGACCAACGGGCCCGTCGACTAGCGAATCACGCGGCGCTTCTGCTCACGACGGCGACGCTTGCGGGCCTCGCGCATCTTGCGCTTCCGCTTCACCGATGGCTTCTCGTAGTACCGGCGGCGCTTGATCTCTTGAAGGATGCCTTCCTTCGACATCTTTTGCTTCAGAATCTTCATGGCCTTCTCGATCGAGTCGCGAACCTCGACCTCGAGTGGGCGGCCTAGCAGTGTCTCCAAGAAATCGCCTCCGGATGGCAGGGTGCAGGGGTGGTGCAGCGTGGGTGGTGCAGCGTCCAGTGCGCGGGTGCAGCGTGGACTGAACCGTGAGAAGGGCCGGCATTCAACAACGCGTGACCGGGTGACGTCAAGCAGATCCGCCCTTCCCGGGCCCGCTTCCTCCACATACACGGCACGTGCTCGCTGGCCCGCGGACGGAAAAACGGGCATATTGTGGTCGGTTCCGTCCGCACTTACCCTGCATCGGTGCGAGCCGCTCGGGTCGGCTGGCCCGGGAGCGCCGCGGATTCTCAGACTTCCAGTTATCTGACATAGGGTGAATTATGTAATTGAACGAACATATTATTTCTGAAATAGGCTAGCATTCCGCACTTTCACCCTTGTATGGTTGGCGCATTCTGTAGTATTCCCGGCGCTTCCGCCGATTGGAGCCGGTTCGGAACGTCCGAGCCGCGAAACTGCACGGAAACCGAAGCAGCCCTCATCATGGTGACGAGGGGCGACGTGACGGGATGTGAAAAGGAGCTGAAAAACATGCTGATGGGGGCGAAGGTCTTCACCGCGACGAAGGCCAAGGACAGGGAGGAGCTGGGCGAGGTTCTCACGCGATGGTTGCGTGACAATCCAAAGAACAAGGTCATCGACAAGGTGGTGACCCAGAGCTCCGACAACGAGTTCCACTGTCTCTCGATCACGATCTTCTACGAAGTTCCTTTGCCTGCGGCGACCTGAGCCGCCCGCCTCGTCCCTGCCGTGGCTCGACTCTGCTCCGCTCGGCCATGTCGACGCGGGCAGCGGTCCTCGGTCAGGCTATACTGGGCCGCTTGATGCGATTCGGGTTCCTTCTCAAGCGAGGCAAGCTCGAAGCACGCCAGCTCGCGGTCGAGCTGGCGCAGTTGTTGCGGTCGCGGGGGGATCGGGTGTTTGCCTCCGACACGGATGGCTCCCCGTTCCCCGGCGCAGCGGCGGTCAAGGAGAGGGATCTCGGCGCGTCCGTCGACGTGCTCATCGTGCTCGGGGGGGATGGGACCTTCCTCTACGGGGCGGGCCTGGTATCCGACCTCGGGGTCCCCATCTTCGGCGTGAACCTCGGCAGCATGGGGTTCATGACCCGCTACCAGACCTCCGAGGCCGCCGGGGCGCTGGTCGCGATCAGCGAGGGGCACCTGCCGATCGACCAGCGCATGCGGCTGTCGATCACGGTTCGTGCGCTCGATGGAGAGGTGCTCGAGACCCGCAGCGCCGTCAACGATGCGGTGATCAGCCAGCCCGCCATGGCGCGGCTGCTCGACCTCGAGGCGCGTCTGGATGGTGCCGCCATCACCACGTACAAGTCGGATGGATTGATCCTGGCCACGCCCACCGGCTCGACCGCCTACAACCTGGCGGCCGGTGGCCCGATCCTCAGCCCCGATCTCGAGGCCATCGTGCTCAGCCCCATCTGCCCCCACACGCTCACCAACCGCCCCCTCGTGGTCCGCGCCGACAGCCACGTGACGGTGACCAACGTGTCGGAGGGTGCCGCGCAGCTCACCATCGATGGACAGTGGGGCCGGCCGCTCCTGCCCGGACAGTCCATCCGCGTGGGCCAGGCCGATCGCCCCCTGCGGGTCTTCCGCGGCAGCGGCTCCTTCTTTGCCGTGTTGCACGAGAAGCTCTTCTGGGGCGAGCGCCAAGGGTAGGCGCAGAGCGCCGCACGCAACCGGCGTGGTTCGCGGTCGATGAGAGTACAGCAAGCGAGGAGGCAGCGGGTTTTGCCACACGTGCGACAGGACAGGCGAGGTTCATCCCGGCAGCGCGCCCGGGGGGCGTCACGATGATCGCGGTGCTGCGGATCTCGGGCTTTGCCCTGATCGACGAGCTCGAGCTCGCGCTTGGGCCCGGCCTCACGGTCATCACCGGCGAGACCGGGGCCGGCAAGAGCATCCTGGTCGAGGCGCTGGGCCTGCTGCGCGGGGGCCGCGCCAGCGCGGAGTCGATTCGCACCGGCGCCGAGGAGGCGCGGGTGGAGGCGGCCCTCGAGCTCCGACCGGGCTCGGTGGCGCGGGAGCGGCTGCTGGCCGATGGTCGCGAGGTGGACGGCGAGCTGGTGGTGCGGCGGACCATCGCCCGTTCGGGCCGCGGGCGCATCCACCTCGGTGGCACCCTGGCGACCGCCAACGATCTCGCCGCGACGGTGGGGGGCCTCATCGACATCGCTTCGCAGCACGATCAACAGACACTGACCGATCCCGACAACCAGCTGGCGATCCTCGACGCCTTCGCCGGGAACCTCGGGCTCACCGACGAGATGCAGGCCGCCCACCGGGCCCTCCAGGAGGCCCGGCTCGAGCTCGAGGCGTTCAACACCGACGCCCGCACCCGGGCCGAACGCGAGGATCTGCTGCGGTACCAGCTCCAGGAGATCGAGGCGGCGAGGCTGTCCGACCCCGACGAGGAGACGCTGATCAAGGCCGAGCGCGAGCGGCTGCGCAGCGCCTCGAAGTTCGAGGCGGCGGTGGGGCGGGGGGAGGAGGTGCTCTACGCGGGAGAGGCGGCGGTGGTGGGCACCCTCGCCGGGGTGGCGCGCGAGCTCGAGACGCTGGCGCCGCTCGACCCGGCGCTGCGCCCGTTCGCCGAACGGCTGCGCGAGGCCCAGATCCAGATCGAGGACGTCGCGCGGGAGCTCGGCCGCTACGGGCAGGGGATTCGCTCCGATCCGGCGCGGCTGACCGAGATCGAGGACCGGCTGTTCCTGCTCGGACGCCTCGCCCGCAAGCACGGGGGCACCCTGGCGGATGTGCTCACGCGCGCGGAGCGCATGCGGGCCGAGCTGGCGGCGATTGGCTCCTTCGATGAGGAGCTCGCCGGGCGGCGCGCGGCGGTGGATGCCGCCACGGCCCGGGCCGAGCACGCCGCCCTGGCCCTCTCGGTGTCGCGCAAGGACGCCGCCGCCGGCCTCGAGAAGCGCGTCAACCGCGGCCTGCGCGAGCTGGCGCTGGCGACGGCCAAGCTGCCGATCGTGGTCGAGCCGAGAGACGCGATCGGACCCGGCGGGGCGGATCGCGTGCGTTTTCAGTTCGCGCCCAATCCCGGCGAGCCGCCACGTCCCCTGGCCAAGATCGCCTCGGGCGGCGAGCTGTCGAGGGTCATGCTGGCCGTCAAGCAAGCGCTCGCCCACTCCGACCGGGTGTCGACCTACGTCTTCGACGAGGTCGACACCGGGGTGGGCGGCGCGGTGGCGGAGACCATCGGGAGGAAGCTGAAGTCCATCGCGACCGACCGGCAGGTGATCGCCATAACCCACCTGCCGCAGATCGCGGTCTTCGCGGACACCCACCTGCGGGTGGAGAAGCACGTGAAGGGGGAGCGCACCACCATCACCATCGCGCGGCTCGACGAGGCCCGGCGCTCGGCGGAGATCGCGCGCATGCTGTCCGGGGCCACCCCCACCAAGCAGGCGGGTGCGCACGCCGACGAGATGTTGCGCCGCGCGCGCCAGTCCGACGCGCGCGACGGGACCGACCGCACCGCTTGATCTCGACGGTGGTGACGACGAGGCGCCCGCGGCGCGCGCCTCGAGTCCGCGTTGCGCGCGTTGACCGAGCGCCATCGACGTGATACGGAAAAGGGGAGCACATCTGGAGGTGCGCGAAGCCTGCGACGCAGGTGGCGCGGCTCGGGTGTGTCAGGCACCCAGGCCACCACATTTGTCGCCCCGTCGAAAGAGAAGGTCTGCCGAGGTGCGCAACTCGTTGCGTCTGTTCGGGTTGCTCACCGTCCTCGGCGCCGTCAACGTCTACGTGTTCTTCTTCAACCACGGGACCGCTCCGCGCGAGGTGCTGAAGCCCTCGACGCTCTCCAGGTCCGCGATGGGCAAGTCCGGGTCCAAGTCTGGGGCGACGTCCGGCTCGACGTCCGGTTCGGTGATCTCATCCTCATCGAAGGATCTCCCGAGCTCCGATCCGGCGCCCGTGGGGGACGACTCGGATCCGGCCAGGATCGTCGGACTTCCGGCTGCCACGGTCTCGGGCCCGGAAGAGCCGCCCGCGCCCGCGGGGAGCGTCGGCGGCGACGCGGTGGCCCGCGGGCAGGCCCAAGCACCGACCACCCTGGGGAGCCCATCCCCAAAAGACCAGCCCGGGGGGAGCCCGGGAGAGGACGACGACACGGGACAAAGCCCGGAAAAGCGCGTCGGTCCGTCGGACACGCTGGGACAGATCCTCGTCCGTGAGGGATTCGGCCCGGAGGTGGCCGCCCGGATCACGGCGGTCCTGTCCCGTCTCTTCGATCCGCGCCTGATCCGGGCCGGTCAGGCCTACCGGGTGCGGCTCGACGAGCAAGGAGAGCCCGAGGCCTTCGAGCTGCGTCCGAACGCCGTGACCCGATTCGCGGTGACGCGCGGAAGCGGGAGCGACTGGGTCGTGACGCGGGTGGATCAATCGGTCGACAGCCAGGTCGCGTCCGTGGCCGGGGTCATCGAGTCCTCCCTCTACGAGTCGGTGCAGAAGGCCGGCGAGTCCAGCGCCCTCGCGGGCCTCCTCGTCGAGTTGCTGGCCTGGGACGTCAACTTCTTCACCGACACACACCCCGGGGACACCTGGAAGGTGGTGGTCGAGAAGCAATATCTCGGCGGGCGCTTCTACCGCTACGGGCACCTCCTCGCCGCCGAGTACGGTGGCAAGGTCGGACCCTTCCGGGCCTTCTACTGGAGGTCCGGGGCGGGTGAGGGTGGGGGCCACTACTTCGACGAGCGCGGCCAGGCCATCGCCAAGACCTTGCTGAAGACACCGCTGCGCTTCGTGCGGGTCAGCTCCACCTTCGATCGCCACCGCTTCCACCCGATCCTGCACCGGGAGAAGGCCCACCTCGGGATCGACTACGCCGCGCCGGTGGGAACGCCGGTGTGGGCATCGTCGGCGGGCAAGGTGGTCGAGTGCCAGATGAAGCGCGGCTCGGGAAACACGGTGGTGCTGGCCCACGCCAATGGGCTCGCGACCCGCTACTACCACCTGTCACGGTTCGCGCGCGGGTTGAAGGTGGGCAAGCTCGTCCGGCAGAAGGAGGTCATCGGTTTCGTCGGGACCACCGGCCTGTCGACTGGCCCGCACCTGCACTTCAGCGTCACGCAGAACGGGGCCTTCGTCGATCCCAGCAAGGTGAAGATGAATCGGGACGCGCCCGTGCCCGATCGCGGCGCGTATCTCGGCGCGGTTCGCGAGCGCCTGGCGGTGCTGCGACAGCTGCAACCGACCGCGCTGGCGCGCAACTGAGCGCACGCGTCGGCCTGCTATACTGCCCGTTCATGGGTCGTATTTTTCTCGGATTTCTGAAGGGCGGGCTGCTCGGCGCCATTCTGGGATACGCCGGCAGCGCGGCCGGGCTGGTCAGCGGACCCCTGGCCTTGGTGCTCTACGCCGCCATCGGTGGGGTGGTGGGCCTGTTCTGCGGCAGGCCTCTGTGGCGGCAAGAGACCATCTTCACGCCGATCTTGAAGGCGCTGTTCGGGGCCGGGGTCGGGGTGGGGCTCGCGTTCCTGGCACGAAAGGTGCTCGGAACGACGGTCGTCCCGATCGCCGCCATCCCCGGCTCGGTCGGTCATCCCATCTCCGAGGTGCCCGCCTTGGTCGGTCCGTTGGTCGGGGCCATCTACGGGATCTTCGTCGAGCTCGACGATGGAGGCGCGGGCCCAGCCGCGCCGGCACCCGCCAAGTCCCCGCGCCGGTGATCGACCAGCGCGACGCTCTCGCATCGCCAGCGAGGACTCCGGCCCCGGCGGACGGGCGGAAGCTCAAGATCGGTATCGAGTACGACGGCACCGACTTTTCGGGGTGGCAGCGCCAGATCGGTCGGCGCACCGTCCAGGAATCGATCGAGCACGCCATCCACGAGCTGCTCGGTGAGTCCGTCGAGGTCCGAGGCGCTGGGCGGACCGACGCCGGAGTTCACGCGGAGGGCCAGGTCGGCAGCTTCTTCCTGGAATCGCGCATCCCGGACCGGGGCTTGCTGCGCGCGCTGAACTCGAGGCTGCCGAGCGACATCGCCGTCACCGCGGTCGAGACCGTGCCGGCCGCCTTCGACGCGCGCTTCTCGGCGCGTGGCAAGGTCTACCGCTACCGGATCTGGAACCACTCGGTTCGCTCCGCCAAGCACGCCCGCACCACCTGGCAGTGTCCACGCCCGCTCGAGCTCGGCGCCATGCGCGCGGCGGCGGCGTTGCTGACCGGCGAGCACGATTTTCGGGGCTTCCGCTCGTCGGACTGCGAGCGACACAACACCGTCCGCCAGATCCGGCGCCTCGAAATCCAGCGGCAAGGCGCGCTCGTCGAGGTGGAGATCGAGGCGACCGCCTTTCTGCGGAACATGGTGCGGATCCTGGTCGGAACTCTGGCCGACGTGGGCCGCGGCTACCTGGACGTGGCCACCGTGACCCGCGTCCTCGAAACCGGCGACCGCACGGCGGGTGGAGTCACTGCTCCGCCGCAGGGCCTGACCCTGGCCCGCGTCATTTATTGAGTAGGGGGGGACCGCCCGGCGCCTCGGGCGTCGGCGTTCTCGGCGAGCATCTGGGCGATCGCGTCCCGGATCTTTTCGACCAGCACCGTGCGCTCCCCCGAGGAATGAATGCCTGCGGTGGCGATGGGCTCGCCGACGTCCACGTGGACGGTCCCGCGGCGCAGGAAGACGCTCCCGCGCGGCATGATCTCGCGGGAACCGCGGATGGCGATGGGGACGATCGGCACCCCCGCTTCGGCCGCCAGGCGCACGCCACCCTTCTTGAAGGGACCGAGCGTGCCGTCGCGTGTGCGGGTACCCTCTGGAAAGATGGCCACCGACGTCCCGGAGCGAATGCGGGCGGCCGCGCGCGCGATGCTGCGGCGGGCGGCCGCCGGGTTCTGGCGATCGATGAAGATGAACCGCCCGGCCGCCATGGCCCACCCGAAGAGCGGGATGTGTCCGAGTTGCTTCTTGGCGATGAAGCGGAAGTTCACCGGGAGGGCCACGAACAGCGCCCAGATGTCGACCGACGAGGCGTGGTTGGCCGCGAACACGTACGGGCGATCCGCGGCGAGGGCGCCGCCGGTGCCGTGGAAAGTGACCACCACCCGCACCCGCGCGGTGGCCAGCAAGAGGCGCGACCACAGCCGGGCCAGGAAGATGACCGCGTCCCCGGACGGGGAGAAGGGAAAGGAGGCGATGGCCAGCACCGCCCCCACCAGCGTGGAGGCCACGAAGTAGACGACGTGACACCGCGCCCAGACGGTGTCGAGGCGGGAGGCTCGGGCCGGCGATTCAGGGGCCATGCTGACGGTCAAGCTTTCGGTCCCCGATGCGATGTAGGTGAGGCGGTGTTATGATGCCTGCCTCGTGGATTTCCGGAAGACCTACTACATTCTTCCGAACCTTTTCACGTTGTCGAACGTGTTTTCGGGGTTCATCTCGATCTCGCTGTCGGCATCGGGCCAAGGTGGGTCGGATCTTTACCTCGCCGCCCTGGCGATCTGCTTCGGATTCTTCTTCGACACGTTCGACGGGCGGGTGGCGCGCCTCACCAAGACCCAGACCGACCTCGGGCGCGATCTGGATTCGCTGTCGGATCTGGTGACCTTCGGCGCCGCCCCGGCGCTGCTGGTCTACAAGTGGGGCCTCACCAGCTTCGGTCGCTGGGGCCTGGTCATCTCCGGGCTGTTCCTGTGCGGCGGCGCGCTGCGCCTCGCGCGCTTCAACGTGCTGTCGCGGCGCGAGGAGTCCTCCGGGCACAAGAACCCGGGCAAGTACACCCTCGGGCTCACCATCCCGGCCGCCGCCAGCGTGGTGGTGTTGATGGTGCTCCTCACCCACAACGCGGGGCAGTTCCAGAAGGTCAGCCAGGGCCTGGTGGCCGCGGTGGTGCTGGCCCTCGCGTACCTGATGGTGTCGCGCATCCGCTTCCGGTCGTTCAAGGATGTGCGGCCCACGCGCAAGACCGTGGGCGCCATCCTGGTGGTGGCGGGCGGCTGGATCGCCATGCGCATGAACCGCATCGACGACGCGTTCATCTTCCTGACCTTGATCTCGGCGTACATCGCCCTTGGCCTGACCGAGGAGATCATCTTCATCCGGCGGCGCCTGGCCGAGGCGCGCGCCCGGCAGAGCGGTCGCGCCGAGGAGGATGCCCTCAACGCCGATCTGCCGAAGGACGAGGAGGTCCTGGCCGAGCTCGGGGCCTTCGATCCGCAGGACGACGAGCCGGGCCGCCCCAGCGCCGACGACTCGGGGGGACACCCGGCGCCACCAGCCGCCGATCCGCACCCGGGCTCGGTCACGTAGCCGCGTTTGCTCAGAGAGTGGGGTCCCTCTCCCTGGCCCTCACCCCGCTGGCGCGGGGTGAGGGGAAAAATCTGGGGCGGGGCACCGCGAAGTCCGTCATTCACCCCCCGCTGATCAGGCGAGCGCAGCGCGGCTTTGCCGCGCGGAGCGAGAGGGGTGCGGGGACGTGCAAGCGGCAGCGAGCCACGTCCCCGATACAATCAAAACTCGAAGAGCATGCCGGCCGTCCAGGTGTTGTCGCCGACGTGGAGCTTGGCGGAGGCACCGAGCCCGCTCACGTCCGAGCGGGTCCACTCGAAGAACAGGTGCGTGCTGTTGATCCCGGTCTCCGAATCGAACTGCCGCGCGGAGCCCGGATCGAGGAAGTTGAGCACGAACGACAGACCGGCGGCGGCGTGCCACCCCCAGGTCCCCCCTTGCCCCTTGCCCCCGACGGCAGGCTCGGGGATGTCCCCGTTGCCGTCGGTGACGGTCCAGATGACGTAGTCGAGCCCGAGCTTGGCGTAGGGCACGAGCGGGACCCGCCAGCGCTCCCACGGGAGATCGAAGCGGTACACCGCCGACAGGGAGAGCGGGATGAGCCGGAGCGTGGTCGAGTCCGCCGTGATGGCGTACCCCGGAGCATTGGTGGGATTGTTGGCGGACTCGCTGAAGTAGCCGACCGCGAAGCCCACCCCGAGCGATCCGACGTGGTGGAGAATCTGATAGTCGCCCTCGACCTGCGACATCAGGCGCCTGCTGTTCCCGAAGAAGTCGCGATACGGGTGAATGCCTCCCGGGAACTCGGAGTCGATGTCGGGCTTGTAGGGGCCAAAGCGAAACTCGAGCGCAAAGTGCTGTGGCGTGACGTAATGGTCGGATTCCCCCATGAACACCTGGGCGTGCGCCGTCGGTACGCCCAAGGCGAGCCCGCCCAGCGCGACGAGGACGGCGAGCTGGGCGAACTCGACGCCGCGACGGGGACCAAGAACCATCCGGATGCCCACGTGGCGGGGCAGCGAGCCGCTCACGAGTGCACCGCCTTCGAAATAGCATCATGTTCGGCCGACGATCCGAGCCGGCCGCTTCGTTGCTCCTCCTCACAATACCTACGGGTATTCCTCGTCGTCGCGCCTCGCGGCCGGCTCGGCTTGTCGGCCTCGGTATTGACGCTCTTTCGAAGGCGGTGCACTAGCGCCTCCTCCCGGAGCGGCGGCGACGAACCATGACCGCGCCGAGCCCGAGGAGAACCGTCAGGGACACGCCACCGAGGGCGGTGGCGATGCTGTGTTCGGTCCCGGCGTCCCCGACCGAGCAGCCTCCCGTCGCCTGGCCCTCGGGGTGGGTGTTCTCGCGGTAGTCGGTATAGAAATCCAGGGTCTGAATGGGCGTGCCGGGCAGGGGCATGGGGATGCTGGCGTTGCGATGGTTGTCGACCGCGACCACCCCGACGTTGTAGAGCGCGCCGTTCGTGAGGTATTTCACCCGAAAGGACGTCGAGACCGGGGACAGCAGGTCCGAGCAGATGAAGGTCGAATCCACCCGGGAAAAGGGCGCCAGGGGATCGTTGCTCGCCGGAGCGCAGCGATCGTCGAACGCAGCGGTGAACTTGCCCGGGAAGACGCTGCCGCCGCTCGCGTCCGCGCACAGCAGCTGATAGCCCGCGAGATCGGTGTTGGCCGTGGCATCGACCGCGGTCCAGTTCGTGATCAGCGCCCGGGTGCCGGGCTGCACGGACAGCCCCGTCGGCTGGTCGGGGGGGAGCGTGTCCAGGATCCACTGCGCGGTCGACTCGGCGACGTCGTGGTACCCCTCGCCGGTGGTCGACACGAAGAGAAAGATGGTCTGGGAGGGCGCCGAGAGCACCGTGGCGCCCCCCGTTCCCGTGACGCCGCCGGTTCCGGCGCCACCCGTACCCGAATCTCCGCCGTTGCCGCCAGTGTCCCCCGCCGCGCCGCCAGCTCCAGCGTCGCCACCGACCCCACCGGTTCCAGCGGCTCCGCCGGTCGACGTGACCGTCGTGGCGAAACAGGCTCCCGTGCCGTGGGGGTGCGGGTCGCATTGGGTGGGGCCGTAGTTCTGGGCCAGCACGTCCACGGTGGTCATGACCGAGATCCCGTTCAGGCGGAACTCGGCGAGCGAAACGCCTTGCTTGAGCGGCAAGCAGCAATTGGGGTTGATGGTGGAGTCGCACTGCTGCCCCACGTAAATCGACACGGTCGCCACCGAGGAGATCGCGGCCGCCTTGGTGATCGCCGCCGTGTTCGCCAGGACCGCGTTTATCCAGACCGGCTTCTGGCAGAGGCAGTTGCCCTGGTTCAAGAAGTTCGTGCGATCGCGATCGTTGAGGTTCACCCCCTGCACCGACTGGGCGGCGATGAAGAAGTCCGTGGACGACAGCGTCCCGGTCGTGATGGTTCCGACGACTCCTCCGGTTCCGAATTGGGCCTCGGCGCGCCGCGGCCCAAGGCTCGACACGGCCACCAGCAACGCGACTCCGAGCGCCAGTCGGACCGCGCCTCGCTGGGTCACGCCGCGCCGGCGCGTTCGCGCCCGCCGAGGACCATGGTCAGGCGGCGGCGCAGGCCACGCGGAGGGTGTCGACGATTCGAGCATGGGGTCGCGCGACATTGTGAAGGGGAACATGATCGCTCGCAAACCTGTGCAAGCGGAATGCCTTAGGTGGCGGGGGGGTTGATCGCCGCTTTCTCCGCTGCGGGCGGCGGGGTGACGTGTCCCCCTGGCGATGGGCACCCACATCCCGCGCCAATTTGGCAGGCCACCCGTGCGGTTGCCGAGGTTGATGATTGCTCGCCGAGCCCGCTCGGCCGCGTCAGGCGGCGCGGGCGTCCCGGGGCGCGCGACCCGCGCGGGTGAACCAACCGAGCTCGCTCAGGCGCTTCCCGAGCTCCGAGACTGGACCATCGGCGATGCGCTCCTGGCCGAACCGCGACCGCAGGTAGAGCTCGGTCAAGCGACCGAACTCTTCGCGACCCGCGATCACGGGCTCGAGCTCCATCACCCGATGCGAAAACTCGCGCGGGGTCTCGGACGGGCGACGCGGACATCCGCGCGCGGCCAGGTGGCCGAGGCTGCGCTCGTACAGCCTCCCCACCGCGTCGCGCGTGATCGGGGTTCCACCTGTCCCCGCTCGTCCGAACCGCCGGCGCCGGCGCCGGCGCCGCCGCAGGCCGAACCAGGCGGCGGCGCCCGCCACCGCGGCCAGCGCCCCGAGCCTGACCCAGGTCCTCCGCGTGAGATGCAACCAGGTCCCCGCGCCCCGGTCGCCGGCCGCCGCGCGCGCATCGGCGGCGAGCCCGAGGCCGCGCCCGAAGTTGCGGGCGATGTCGATCTGCCGTCCGAGGTCGTAGCCCACGATCCACCGCCCCCAGACGAAGTCGATCGAATCGAAGAGCTGGCCGAGACGTCCCATTCGCCCCGACGGTCGCACCGGTGGCGTCGCGTCCACCCGCGCCCAGCCAAGTGGGCCGAGGTAGGCCTCGACCCAGGCGTGCGCGCGATTCTGCCTCACCGTCACGTAGTGGCCGACCGCGTTCCATTCCCCGCCGAGGAATCCATTCACGTAGCGGGTGGGGACCCCGACCGTCCGCAACAGGAGGGCCGCCGCCGACGCGAAGTACTCGCAGTGCCCCACCTTGCGCTCGAAGAGGAAGTCCTCCACGGGATCGCGCCGCCCCCCCGGCGTCCGGTCGAGGTCGACGCTGTACCCATGGGTGCGATCGAGCCAGTTGGTGACCGCGATGATCTTGTCGATGGCGGTGGTCTTCCCGGCGGTGATGGACCCCGCGAGCGCGGTGAGCTCGGGCACGAACTCGGGCGGGACCGCCAGGTACGCTTCGAGCACCTCCGCGGGGATCTCGGCCAGTGGGCGCCCGCTCGTGGCCCGCACCGAGGTCTGCGGATCGCGCGAGTACGCGATGTAGTGGGCTCCCGCGAAGGTGTGCAGCTCGTCGGGGGGCGGCGGATCGAGGTGGGCGGCGTCGGCAGGCTCGGCAGGCCTGGCAGGGTCGCCTGGACCCCCGGTGGCGGCCACGAGCGAACGAAAGGCCACCTCGCCAGACCAGCGCGGGACCAGCCGCAAGGCCTCGAGGGTCCCGAACTTGGGCGGTGGTAGCTCGAAGGCCACCGGGTGGTCGAGGGCGAAGGCGACCGGGGTGGAGACACCCACGATGTCGATCTCCTGGCGCTCGGTCCCGGCGAGCGGCGGAAACGGATCGCCCGCGGGGCCGAGGTGGGGCTCGCGGACCAGGGCCGGCCCGCCCGCCTCGACGATGGACGTGCGCAGGACCTCGCGGCGCGCGCGCAGCCAGCGCCCACGCCGGTAGGCTTCGTACACGGTGCCGCGCCAGTAAAGCCCGTCGACCGCGGCCTCCCGCGCCCGATCGCTCGGCAGGCGCGCGAGGCTCGGCAGCACCGCCCGCAGCGCGACCGTGTCGTTGTCGTCCGACAGGAAGCCGGAGGTCCCGAGCGTCACCTCGTCGGAGAAGCCAATCAGCGTGCGCCGGGAGCGCTGTCCCCCGAAGGCGAACCCGGTCCCCACCCGGGGCACGAGCGCGAAGGTCACCATGGCCCCGAGGACCACCATCAGCGCCACCCCCGCCATGGCCGCCAGGAACGGGCCGCCGATGACCCGGCGCGAATTCAGGATGCGCGCCACCCCCACCTTGTGGCTGGTCGCCTGGGTGGCGTGCTTGACCAGGTAGTTGTCCTCCATCTCGCGCCGCAGGTGCAGCAGGATCAGCGCCCAGGTGGTGAGCACCACGTAGACCACGAAGGCCGGCACGAACGCGAAGCTCTGCGCGAAGGCCGCGCCTGCCAGCACCATCAGGAACGCCAGCACGTAGATCTGCAGGTAGTCGCGGTTGGCCGAGCGCTGGAAGAGCTTGTACACCGCCAGGAAGACCACCAGGCTCAAGATGGGGGTGAGATCGGGCTCGGGCAGGCGCTTCCAGACCCGGTAGGCGTTGACCGCGAAGAAGGCCACCACCACGAGACGCAGCAGGGGCGCGGCGCGCTCGATCTGGGCGAACGCGCGGGTCCCGGGATCGACGAACCAGGACGCCGCCCCGAGCACCACCGCCGCCAGCGCCACCTGACCCGAGACGAGGTTCGCGGCCAGCAAGGTCGACAGGGCCGCGAGCGACAGCAGGTACGTGGTGAGCTTGTGGGTGAGCTGGAATCTCACGCGCTTCTCCGGGGGCGGTCGTGGGTCGACCCGGCGGGCGTCACCCGAACCTGCGGCGGGTGGCCGACCACCAGCACGACCTGGGCTCCCCCGCGACGGTTCTCGGGGGGCGGGGCGCCGGGCGCCGCGGGGGAGATGAGCGCGAGGTGACGCAGGAGGCGGGCGATCTGAGCCTGACCGCCCTCCGGTGCCAGGGTGGCCCCGCGCACGGCCAGGCCCACCCGATAACCGCGGCCGACCAGGGCGCAGGCGAGCGAGGCGGTGAGGGAGACCGCGTGCTCGAACGCGGCGCCGGGCTCGGCGCCGGCGGGGGCCGCGTTGTCGAACACCAGCCACACGTCCTGGCCCTCGTCATCCTCGGTCTCGCGGACGAAGGCCGCGCCCCGACGGGCGCTGGTGCGCCAGTGGATGTCGCGCGGGTCATCGCCCTTGCGAAACTCGCGCAGCCCATGAAACTCGCCGCGCCGGCTGCGGCGCTTGTGCTGGCCGAGCCCGTGCCGGGACGCCAGCCCGGCGATGAGGTCGGTCGGCACCGGACAGAGCGCTGGATACACCAGCAGCTCGAGGGGCTCGGGGACGTCCTTCGACTTGTGAATGAGGCCGAAGGGGAAGCGGGTCGAGAGGCGATACCCCGACAGGTGCAGGCGCCCGCGCCGCTCGACGGTGTGGCGATACGCGGTCTCCTGGGTGCGCCCGGCCGGCAGCTTCAGGAAGTAGCAACGCTTCTCGATGGGCTTGCCGGCCACCAGGTCCTCGACCTCGATCGAGAACGAGGGCAGCCGCCGCTTCCGGTTGGCGAGCGCGATCCCCATCAGGTACGGCGTCCCGGCGGTGATCGAAGCGGGGGGCGTGCGGCGCGGCACCAGGTTGCGCAGGCAGAACTCCGACAGCACGCCGCTCGCGAGGATGAGAAACAGCATCATCCCCCACAGCAGGAACAGGAGGTTGAGGCCGGCGTTGATGGCGCCGAGCCCGACGAGCAGGGTCGCGACCAGGAAGTACCAGCCCTCGCGCGTCGGGGGGAACCGGCGGCGCGGCAGGAGCCACTTGCGAATGCTGGAGCGCCAGCCTGGTGACGAGCCCGGGGCCATGCGTGGGTTTGCCTCCGCGCGCCGCTCAGCCAGGCGCCGGGATGCGGTCGAGGATGTCGGTGATGATGCGCTCGGCGTCGCTGCGCGAGCGGCCGATCGATTCGCCCTGCGACGAGATCACCACCCGGTGGGCCAGCACCGGCACCGCCAGCCCCTTGAGGTCATCCGGGAGCACGAAGCCGCGCCCCTCGATCAGGGCCGAGGCGCGGGCGGCGTTGCGCCAGGCCAGCTGCCCGCGCGGGGACACGCCGAGCGCCAGGTGAGGCGAGCGCCGGGTCTCGCGCGCCACCGCCACGATGTAGTCCGCCAGCTCCGGCTCGAGGTGCACCCGGTCGGCGGCCTCCTGCAGGGCGCGGACGTCGGAGATGCGCAGGACCGGGGCGAGCTCGGCCAGGGTGTCCCCGCTGCGCCCCGGGGACTCGAGCAGCAGGCGGCGCTCGTCCTCGGCGGACGGGTAGTCGATTCGGATGCGCAGGAGGAAGCGGTCGAGCTGCGACTCGGGGAGCGGGTAGGTGCCGTGATGCTCCTCGGGGTTCTGGGTGGCGATCACCATGAAGGGCGTGTCGAGCGGGTAGGTCTGTCCGTCCATCGACACCTGCCCGTCGCTCATGGCCTCGAGGAGGGCGCTCTGGGTGCGGGGCGTGGTCCGGTTGATCTCGTCGGCCAGGACCAGATTCGCGAAGATCGCCCCCGGGTGAAACGAGAAGCTCCCCGAGGCGGCGTCGAGGACCGAGACCCCGACGATGTCGGAGGGGAGGAGGTCGCTCGTGAACTGGATGCGGTGGAAGGTGCCGCCAATCGAGGTGGCGAGCGCCCGGGCCAGGGTGGTCTTGCCGACGCCGGGGACGTCCTCGATGAGCAGGTGTCCGCGCGCGAGGAGCGCGATCACCGTGTGGCGAATCGCCTGGGGTTTGCCGCGGATGACCCGAGCGACGTTGGCTTCGAGGCTGGTCGTGAGCTCCCCGAGAGAAGCCAGGCGCTCTCGCGGGACGGCAGAAGTCATCGTAGAAGGGTACCACCGCGATCGCACGACGTCGTCGGCGGCCTTGGCGCCCCCTGGCGGAGCTGCTCGTCCTCGGGTGGCGGGTGGGAGGATATCGGCCACGACCCAACCGGGGACCGCGCCTCGCGGTTGACACGGACTGGCGGTGTGCCGCCAAAATGGCTACAGTTCCGGCGCTCCGAGTTCCTTTCGATTGAACGTGACCATGCCCCGTGGAGGCGTTGATGCGCAGGCTTACGAACATTTCGCTGACTTTCTTCTCTTTTGCCCTCTCGGCCTCGCTGTTCGCCGCCGGTTGCGGCGATAACCTCCCTGCCATCGAGCAAGACGGGGGCACCGGCGGGGCGACCGGTGGATCCGACGGCGGCGTGGCGGGGAAGGGCGGAGCCGGCGGCGCAGCCGGCGCGGCTGGGATGGGCGGGGGCGGAGCCGGAGGAGGCGGAATCGGCGGGGGTACGGCAGGCAAGGGTGGCGGCGGAGGCGGTGGTGCAGGCGGAACCGGCGGGGTCGGGGGCGGCGGCGGGACCGCAGGCAAAGGTGGCAGCGGCGGCACGGCGGTTGGTGGTGGCGGCGCTGGCGGGAGCGGTGGCAGCGGCGGCACGGCCGGCGGCGGCGGCGGGGCAGGGGGAACCGGCGGGGTGGGCGGCAGCGCCACCGGGGGCGCCGGCGGAGCAATGGCGATCACCTGCTCCGGCACGGCGATAACCAGTCCCGCGAACAACGCGGCCTTGACCGCGGCGGACGACGTCAGCGGCGACGCCTGCGGCAACGGCTTTCAGTACAACGTGGTTGCCACGGTCTCGGCCCCGAGCGGAACCGCCGTCTCGCTGGTCGGGACGACGGGCGCCACGGTGACGACCCTGAAGGCGACCACCGTCGATGCGACGGGCAAGGCCACCTTCACGAACGTTCTCTTGCCCACGGGGAGCACGACCCTCGCTCTGAAGTTCGATGCGCTACCGGCACCGTGCTCGCTGACCTCGACGGTCACGGTGGACTGCCTGAAACCGGCGGTCAGCATCGTGAGCCCGGCGGCGGACACCGCGAGCTTCAGCGACATCAGCAAGCACCTGCTGGCGGCGAGCGCGCCCCAGGCGTTCAAGGACAGCAGCTCGGCGTCGGCTGGAGCCCAGACCACGGTCGTGGCCTGCACCAACCGGATTGGCACCGCCAAGCTCCTCGTGGGGCCCGCGGGCGGGACACTCACCCAGACCGGGTCGACGGTGACGTCGGTCGCGGCGGTCCCAGCCGACAATTGCCCGGCGGGATCGACCTTCGTCGCTCGGTTCGTGGACGTGACGCTCCCGGAGAGCGCCGTGAACCCGGACGGGACCCTCAGCAAGGCGACCGAGCTGCAGGTGGCCGTCACCGACGCGGCCGACACCACCTCCACCGGCAGCAGCCCGCTGCGGGACGTCTGGGTGGATTCGGTCGCGCCGACCATCAGCGAGAACACCCCGACGCCCCTGTGTGGAGGCACGCAGGCCGGCCCGGGCGCGTTCACCAGCAACGTGTCGTTCAACTCGAGCACGTCGTTCATCGTGCTGGCGTTGACCAACGGCGGGACGACCGCCACCTACAAGGCACCTGCCTACAACGGGACGGTGGCAACGTTCACGAACGTGGTGTTTCCGCCCGGCGCGAACACGCTGCTCGTGACGGCGACCGACGGAGCCGGAAACAGCACCGTGCTTTCACCTGCCGCTCCCGCGACGAGCTGCACCTACGCGGTCGGCAATGTTCCGGTGGTGACCTTCGTCAGCACCGGAACATT
>Ga0265318_10000279_pt1 | contig 42896 bp, 35 predicted proteins | sample 4821metaG_FD_192431 | JGI IMG/M metagenome (GOLD analysis project Ga0265318, IMG submission 192431) | Rhizosphere microbial communities from Carex aquatilis grown in University of Washington, Seatle, WA, United States - 4-8-21 metaG | ecosystem: Host-associated > Plants > Roots > Rhizosphere >... | reverse complement strand
ACGGTGAGCGAGACCCGGATCCCGTAGACGGCGGGCAGGGTGGTGCCCTCGAAGCTCAGGACCAGGTAGGTCCCCTTGCTGCACCCCGACATGGTCGTCAGCACCGCCACCGCCGCCAGGAACCACGGACGGAACCACGGACCGAGTCCCAGGGAACCGGGGCGGCTCCAGCGTGGGCGGACGATGGTCATGCCCGACGCCCGTCGCGAGGCCCACTGGCGAAAGATGCGGGCGACCATCGGGCGAACATGGGGGACATCGTGTGCCGATCCATCACTTGAACGTGGGCGCGTAAAGGCCGAGGGCGGTGGTGGGCTGCTTGTCCGCGTTCCCCGCCACGGCGATGGTCACCACGACCACCGCCCCCACGGCGACCCAGAACCACGCCCGCTTGTAGAACGGTGTGCTGCCCGTGGTGTCGCGGCCGTCCGTAATCGCGGGGCCGGGCGCGCCGATCGTCGGAGCCGATCCGGATCCGGTGATGGCGAGCCCGGAGGTCGTCACGAGGGGGGGCGGCACGAGGGCCGGTGGGGTGGGCCCTCCGGCGGCCGACGGGGCCGATGGGATGCGGTCAATCGCCGTTCCGGTCGCTGTCCCCGTCGCGGCGCCGGTCCCCGTCCCGTTCCCCGGGCGCCCGTCGGGCGGCGTCACCGCCGCCCGGGGCAAGGGCAAGGGCGCCTGAAGGGGCGGATGCGGGGTGGATGCGGTCGCGGGAGCCGAACCACCGCCCGCGGAGGGCGAGACGGCGGCGCCCGGCGGGGGCGGGATCGCGGTCGTCCCGACCGCCGGAGGCGTGGTCACCGCGGCTGCTTCTTTCCGCTGCTGCTCGGCGGCCTGTCGCTGCTGCTCGGCGACCGCCTTGTCGAGCGTGCGGATGCGCGCCTCGACCTCCTTTCGGTTGGGGGCGTCGGGCATGTTGCGCAGGAACGACTTGTAGAACAGGAGCGCCTGCGCGTCGTCACCGCCGAGGCGAAAGGCCTGCGCGATGTTGAAGAGCAACAGGGGGTCGGGCTTGGCGTTGTAGGCCGCCTTGAACTCGGCGATGGCCCTCGGGAACTCCGCCAGATTGAACGCCTTGGTGCCTTCCTCGTAGTGCTTGCGCGCCTCGGCCGCCAGCGCCTCGTCCGAGCCAGTCGGTGCCGCGGCGCGGGCGGAGGTGCTCGCCATCACCAGGGCGAGGAGGCACACCACCGAGGTGGCCGGGACCCACCGTGGCCGCGGCGTTCGACCGAGGAGCCGGGCGCCCCGGCCGCCATCGAGACCTTGCGAAGGGTGAACGCCCACGTGGTGGCCGATGGTATCCCGGGCGGGCTGTCCCAGCAAATGTCGCCGGCCAGAGCTGGCCAGTTCCCGGTCTCGCGCCCTGCCCGTTCGAGTCGCCAGCCGAGGGCACCCGCCCCCGGTGCGGCACTGTCATTCGCGCGCCTCGACAATCCTCCGCCGCGGCGCATACTCACCCGAAGGGTGGGCGGGGAGATCGGAGCCGCGGAAGGGAGTGTCGACACGTGTTCCTGACCGTGATGGTGATTGGCCTCGTGGGCCTCGTGATGATGGCGTTGCCGGCGCTCGGCGGCCACCATCTGTCGCACACCGGCATGCATGGACCTGCAAACGGACCGGGACCCGGCTTCGGGCACCCCGCGGGAGGGCATCCCGTCGGTGGGCACGGCCCTGGCGGGGCGGTCGTCCGGGCTCATGGCGCGGCTCTGCCCGCTCTTGGCACCCCCACGAGGCGACGGTTCATTCCTTCTCCCCGTGCCGTGTTCAGCGTGCTGGCCCTGTACGGCGCCTTCGGGAACGCACTGGTTCACGCGGCCCATCTGACGAGCGGCAGCGCGGCGCTGCTTGCCCTCGCTCCCGCGCTCCTGGTGGAGGGCATCCTCATCCGACCGGTCTGGAACCTGCTGTTCCGTTTTCGGGCCGAGGCGACCGCTCCTCTCGAGGAGCTCATCCTCTGCGAGGCCGAGGCCGTGGTGCCATTCCGCAATGGAAGGGGCGTGGTGGCGACGATTCGCGACGGGCGGCGCATCCAGCTCGGCGCGCGGCTCTGTGATCGAGACGCGGCCTCGCCGGTCGTCTTCGGGCAGCGCCTCCGGATCGAGGATGTGGACGCCCGCCGCGAACGCGTGACCGTCTCGCTGCTTCCGGAGGACGAGGGGGCGAGCCATCCAACCTGAAGGAACGGCCAAGGAGAGATCATCGTGGAACCATCATTGATTCTGGTCGGCGGCGTCGTGGCGGCGGTGTTCGTCCTGACGTCGATCATCATCACCACCTTCCTGCGCAGCGTGGACGCGGGCGAGATCTTGCTCGCCAGTCGCGGCCGACACCTGCAGATCTACCGAGGGCCGTGCAAGGCCCTGATCGTCCCGATCATCACCCAGACCCGCCTGATCCCCGCGCAGGCCATCAACGTGGACATCGAGATCACCGACCAGACGGCCGACGTCGACGCCAACGGGCGCTCGGCCCCGGTGAAGGTCACCGTCCGGGCCTCCGCCATCGTCAGCGTGGGTGAGGACGAGGCCATGGTCAACACCGCCGCCAACAAGTTCTTCTCCAAGTCCGGTGACGAGCAGCTCTCGACGCTCACCGATGTGCTGTCGTCGGCCGGTCGGCGCGCCATCAACCTGCTCAAGCACGATCAGCTCTTCAGCGTCCGGTCGGTCGGGACGGCGCCGTCCACCGATCTCGCGCTGGCGCCCGCCGCGTCGACTGCCCTGGCGCTTCAGCGCGGCGAGGACGACGAGCTGGCGGTGATCATCAAGGACGCTTGCTCGCGGGAGCTGATGGACATCGGCCTGTCCTTCAACAGCCTGAACATCAAGGCCGTCTTGAGCGAGGTCGCCGAGGCGCGACGGCGGGAGTCTGGCGCTCGGGCCAAGGCCGACGCCGACGTGGTCCAGGCACAGGAAGAGCAGCGGGCGCGGATCGCGCAGCTCGAGGCCGCTCAGAAGATCAACGATCAGGAGCGAGCGCTCAACATGCAGATCGCCTCCAACGGCGCTTCGATCGCCAAGGCGGAGGCGGAGAAGCAGGCCGCCGTGCGCCAGCAGCGCGAGGCGGAGCTGAACGCCAGCCAGATCACCCAGGCCCGCGCTGACGCCGAGCAGAACGTCATCAATCAGGAGGCGGAGGGGCGAGCGCAGGCCGCTCGGATCCGGGCGGTCGCCCAGGCCGAGGCGGAGGCCATCCGCATCAAGGCGCAGGCGCTGATGGAGGCAGGGGGCTTCTACCTCGATCTCCGTCGCCTGGAGATGGCGCCCGAGCTCACAGCGCAGGTGGCCAAGGCGCTCGCCAACAGCCAGTTCGTCAACTTCGGCGGCGGGGGTGGTGGGGGTGGCGGTGGTGGTGACCATGGCGCGGTCACCACCGGGTCGGACGACGTCCTCCGGGTCGTGCAGACCCTGATGGCAGCCCAGATCGTCACCGGCAGGGGCCTCGGCGACACCAACGGTGACCCCGGGAGCCGCCGGCCCGCCGGGAACGCGACGGGCCTCGCCACCAACGGCCCCCTCCCCGCACCGCCCACGCGGCGGTGATCAGCGCAAGACCGCGGGTGCAACACCGCCGGTGACCCATCAGCACAGATGAGGCGGTGTTTGTTTGGTGGAACACCATCCACTGAGCCTCACGTGTCGCCCGCCTCGTGCTCGGTGCGCAGCCTTCCTACCGGGACTCGGGCCAAGCGAGCGAACCCTCACGTCGCGTATTCGCGTTCGAGCTGCTTGGCTGCGATCTCGGCGCCGTTCCGGCTGACCTTTCCGGACAGGGCGCGCGCCCTCTCCAGCACGGCGGGCTGGAGGGCATCTCGGAGGGACGTCGTCAGTGACTCCTCGGTCATGCTGGCGTGGGGGTTGGAGGCCCCGAGCCCGAGGGCCAGGATGCGGCTGGCCCAGTAGAACTGGTCACCGAACATCGGCGTGATGACCTGGGGGACTCCAGCGCGCGCCGCCGCGGCCGTGGTCCCAGCACCGCCGTGGTGGATCACGGCTGCCAGCCGCGGGAAGAGCAGGTCGTGGCTCACGTCGTCCACCGCGATGCAGTCGGGGGCGTCGTCGATCCGATCGAGCTCGGCCCAGCCTCTCGAGACGATGACCCTGCGGCCCAAGGCGCGGGCCGCGCCGATGAGGCGACGGCTCACCTCGCCCGCCGCCGGCATGCTGCCAAAGCCGAACAGGATGGGCGGTTCTCCACCGTCGAGGAAGGCGCTCAGCGCCGCGGGGAGGGGCCTCTCGTCGGTGAGCACCCAGGTGCCCGTCTGGAAGACTATTCGCGGCCCAGGGGTGGCCGGTGCTGGTGCCAGCGTGGCATCCGCCGCGAGCCAGGTGCGGTCGGTCAGCACGTGGTCGAGGACGTCATGGATCGGCGCCAGGCCAAGCCGCTGGCGGTTGTGGTTGACGCGCCCGAGCGCGCGCTCATTCCACGCCTTGGCGGTGTCGCGCCACTGCTCCTCGATGCTGGCGCGCGCGGTTGCGGCTGGGGTCTGGCCCGGTGTCGGCGGCGGCGCGAGGTCGGGCGACGGGAAGGCGACCGGGGTGTGGACGGCCGTCACGCAGCCAATGCCCGCGCGCTCGGCGATCGACCTCGCCCCGTACTGGTGCGCGTTGGCACCGACGATCACGTCGCAGCCCTGGGCGGCGTCGCCGATGGTCTCGAACTGGTCCGCGATGAGGTCGGGCAACGCTTCGCGCAGCCGACGCAGCTCCTCGGGAGTGAGCTTGGCCGGACCGCCGGATCCTTTCGGGGGCATGCGCATCTCGACGCCCATCGGTACGGCCTCGAGGCCGAGGCGCTTCGCCCAGTCGACGAAGTTGGGCGAGACGCACAGCCGCACCGCGTGCCCCAGTCTGCGCAGCTCGAGCGCCAGGGCGAGGGCGGGCTGAACGTCGCCCCGGGTCCCGACCGCCGCCAACAATGCGCGCATGACGTTCTGCCTCCTCAGGTCCTGGCCAGGAGCAGCTCTTCCGAGTTGTTTGGCGGGCGAAGCCCGTCGGTCCTGCCCGCGAAGTAGCGTTCGCCGAGCGCGGCGGCCGAGACGTGCTGCACCTGCTTGAAGCCGGCATCGCGGGCGAGGGCCAGCATCTCGCCCGGCGTGAAGAAGCTGATGAAGGGCGTCCCGCTGGCTCGCGCACCTTGTGCGGCCCGCTCCATCCCGGGGCGCACCTCGGGATCGGCCATCTCGATCGGCAGCAGGAACGACATGGCGAGCGTCGAGCCCGGAGCGAGCGCCGCGACCTGGCGCAGCGTCGTCACGATCGCCTCCCTGGTGAGGTACATGCTGACCCCCGTGGACGCGACGACCGCGGGGCGCCGGGGATCGAAGCCCGACGCGGCCAGCCGCTCCCACCACGCGTCACCCGACTCGAAGTCGACCGGTACCAGCCGCAGGTGCGACGGAACGCCGAGGCCGAGGTCGATGAGGCGCTGACGCTTCCACGCCTGCGGGCCCGGCTGATCGATCTCGAACACGCGCACGCGGGAGGCGAGCTCGGGGCGACGCTGCGCGAAGGTGTCGAGGCCCGCTCCGAGGATGACGTACTGCCCGACCCCGCCGGCCGCTTGCTCCGCGACGAGATCTTCGATGAAGCGGGCGCGAGCCACGATCGCAGCGCGGAACATCCGCGTGAACGGGCTCATGTCCGGCCGGTTGCGCCAGCCCTCGTCCGGAGCCGCCAGCTTCAACCCGATCTCGTCGACCAGCACGTGGGGCGGAGCGTCGGCCTCCACGTGCAACGCCCGCCACAACGCAACCCGAACCGCCGTGTTCTCCGGCTCTGCTGCCTGCTCATTCGGCATCGAATTTCCCCTTTGGGTGTCTTCTCGTTGTCCACACAACGTACCAGCGTTGAACGGATCTTTAACGGATCTTGGCCGTCATCGGCCGTCCCTGACGCCGGCGACGTGAATGCAGACCTGGTCGGGAAATCGCGATACCATCAACCCTCGGCCGTTGACCCGACGAAATGGGATGGGAGGTTGCGATGACGCGACAGGCAGCTTTCGGGATGGCGGTGCCCCGGGGAATTCTGTGCTTCGCTGCCGCGACGTTGCTCGTCGCGTGCCAGCCGGGCCCGGGCGGCTCGAGCGGCAGCGCTGGTGGGCCACCCGCGCCAGCCGGCACGACGGGCAGCGCGAACGGGCAGTCCGCGGGAACCGCTTCCGGCACCGCCGCCGGATCGGCGAGTGCGGGCACCGCAACGGGAGCTGCCTCGGCCGACACCGCCGCGCCCAAGGGCGTCTCGTGCTTCGAGGAAGGCGAAGTCCTCCCCGTCTTTGGCCAGGCTGGGGGCGGTGGGCCGGCGCCCCTCGGCGTGCCCTCCAAGGTGGCGCCGCTCAACATCGGGCCGACCACCGTCCTGCCGACCGCGCCCCCGGCCATCAGCGGCGGCACGCTCCTGGTGCTTCCGGGGGACGTCACGGTCGTGGCGGCCGATCCGGATCGCGACCAGATCTACCTCGTCGACCTGGTCGCGGCTCGGGTGACCAGCACCGTCGTCTTGCAACCCGGTGACCAGCCCGGGCGGGTGATCGCGGATGGGGCGGGGCGCGTCGACGTCGTGCTGCGCGGTGGGGGGGCGATGGTGACCCTCGATCCAGCCAGCGGCGTGGTCCTTCAGCGTCGGATGGTGTGCGCGGCGCCGCGCGGCCTCGCCTACGACGCCAGGACCGATCTGATTCACGTCGCCTGCGCGGGTGGCGAGCTGGTCAGTCTTCCGGCCGCCAGCGGCGACGCCGTCCGCCGGGTCCAGCTCGACGACGATCTGCGGGACGTGGTGATCGATCGGGACCACCTGCTGGTGAGCCGCTTTCGTTCCGCCGAGATCCTCACGGTCGACGCCACGGGTACGGTGACCGCCCGGACCGGTCCCGGGACCTTCCGGTCGGCGCAGTCGCGCGGGGGTCAACTCTTCACGCCGTCGGTGGCCTGGCGGATGGTGGGGATGCCGGGAGGAGGCGCCGCCATGATGCACCAGCGCGGCGTGGACGATGAGATCCAGCGCGGCTTCCCCGGGCACGTCGTCCAGGGCAGCTACGGTGGGATCTCCGATCGGACCGAGACCTGCAACGGGATCGTGCACAGCGCGGTCAGCCGCATGATGCCGGACGGGACCATCGCGTCGGGACCGGCGCTGGCCGATGTCCCGCTCCCCGTCGACATGGCCATCTCGGCCGACGGACGGCTCATCGCGATGGTCTCGGCCGGGAACGACGGGAACACCCAGATCGCCCGGATGGCCCCCGCGCACGTGGGTGAGGTGGATGCCGTCACGCAGACCAAGCTCGCCTCGTGCATGTCCCTGGCGGGGTCGACGGGGTGCTGGGGCAGCACGCCCGGATCGCTGGCCTGCGCGTCGATTCAAAGCGCGGCTGGCCAGGTGATCGCGGTGGCCTTCCTGGGAACGGGCGACGTGGTGACCCAGTCCCGGCAGCCGGCCTTCCTTTCCATCGGCGGCGCCAGCATCACGCTCACCGCGGACAGCCGGAGCGACACCGGCCACACCTTGTTTCACGTCAACTCCGGCGCCGGCCTGGCGTGCGCCTCATGTCACCCCGAGGGGAGCGACGACGGGCGGGCCTGGAATTTCACCTGCACCGGACGCCGGCGCACCCAGTCCCTGCAGACCGGTATTCGCGGGACCGAGCCATTTCACTGGGACGGGGACGAGCGCGATTTCACCCAGCTCGCGAGCGACGTGTTCACGGGACGCATGTCGGGTCCGCCGCTCTTGTCGGATCAGGCCGATGCGATCCTCTCGTGGATCGATCGCCAGCCCCGCATCCAGCGCGCCGCGCCGGCCGCCGCGGCCGCCGCCGAGCGCGGGCGGGCGCTCTTCAATCGCGCCACCGACGGGACCTCCTGCGCGACTTGCCACGCCGGAACCCACCTCACCAACAATCGGACGGTCGACGTCGGCACGGGCGGGGCATTGCAGGTGCCTTCGCTGGTGGGCCTGGCGAATCACCCTCCCTACATGCATACGGGGTGCGCGACGACCCTCCTCGACCGGTTCGATCCGGCCTGCGGCGGCGGCGACAAGCACGGGGCCACGTCGGGTCTGACACCGTCCGATCTGAAGGATCTCGTGAGCTACCTGCAGACCCTGTGAGTCGAGCTCGCGCCACCGCCTTGGGCAGGGCCGGGGGGACAAGACGGCTTTCCGTCGCCCGGCTGATCGTCTTCGCCTGCGCCGCCCAGGGCGGCGGCGGTTGTTCGACCCCGAGCCCAGCGACGGGAGAGGCGCAAACCCCGCTCATGGACAGCTTCGTCGCCGAGCTCGGCGCGGCCATGTGTGGGTGGCAGTTTCGTTGTTGCGCGGTGCCCGAGATCGAGACCGCCGGGACGGGCGGATACCTCACGGAATCGGCCTGTCGACCGGTCGTGACCCGGGCCATCTCCGAGAGGCTGACGGAGGCGCGCATCGGGCTCGAGACCAACCACCTCTCGTTCGATGCGGCGGTTGCGGCCTCTTGCATCGCGCAGTTCACGAAGGGGGCCTGCAATCGTCCGCTCGATCTCCGGCCGGGCGTGTTGCTGGTGATACCGCTCCTGCTCTGGGATCGGTATGCGCTGTGCCCGAGTCCGTTCATCGGCCAGCTCCCGGCTGGATCGGAGTGCTTTCTGCCCAGCGAGTGCGCCCCCGGCCAAAGCTGCACCACGGGAGGAGACGCCGCCTGGAGCATCAGCGCCAGCGCCCTGCGCGCCCCCTTGGCGCTCGGTGACATCGTGCCGGGCGCGCGCGGCCACTGTCAGCCCGACGGCCAGCCGGGCACCCCCTGTTCGGCCTCGACGGACTGCGCACCCGAGCTCTACTGTCGCCGCGGCGATTCGGTGTGCGCCAGGCCAGCCGAGGAAGGCGAGGTGTGCTCGACCTCGCAGGACTCGAACATGGGTGCCATCTTCGCCATTGCCTGCGCGGACAGCCCCCGCGATCTGCAGTGCGGGGGCGGTCGATGTCACCGCTTGCCCCAGCTCGGGGAGCCGTGCCTGGAAGAGTCCCCGACCGGTCCGATCTGCGACCTGTCCCTCGACCCGACGGTCGCGTGCGTGGGCGCGGGCGTGAACGGTGCTGGCGTCTGCCAGGCGCCCGGCCAGATGGGAGCCCCTTGTGTCATGCAGGGGGGAGGCCTCGCTCCGTGCGCCCCCGCCCTGGCCTGCGTCAGCGACGACCCGACCGCCACCGCCGGAGTCGGCCGCTGTGGCGCCCCGCCTTCCGTGGGTGCGCCCTGCTCCCTCGACCAGCGCTGCGCGCCCCCCGCGATCTGCTACGGGAGCGCCAGCGACCCTGGCACTGGAATTGGTGGCATCGGCACTGGAACTGGCCCTGTCACTGGCAAGTGCGTCTTTCCAGGCTCGTCCCGCGCCGGCAGCATCTGCCAGTCGGATCTGGAATGCATCTCCCTCCACTGCGGGATGGATCCGGGCCAGAGCAGCGCCACCACCTGCGGGCCGAGCACGGCCGAGCACTGTGCCGGAGCCGAGCAGTACGTCGCCTCGCCGACCCAACCCGCCATCGGGGCCACCGCCGGGACCACCTTCGGGGGGCCCGTCGCCTCGGCGCCGCCCTGAAGCTCGTCCCGAGGCCGAGCCAGCACCGGACAGGGGACTAGGGCAGGATGGACTTCAGCACCATGGTCATCAAGAAGCCGGTCACGAGCCCCATGGAGGCCGTGCCCTCGAAACCATGGCTGTGGGACTCGGGGATGATCTCGTTCGAGGTCACGTAGATGAGCGTGCCGGCCGCCAGGGCCAGGATGAAGGGCATCAACGCCGAGGTCTCGGCGGTCAGCAATCCACCGATGAGGGTGGCGAGGGGGGTGACGAGCCCCGCCAGGGTGACGATCGCCGTGCTGCGGCCGATGGTCACCCCGCCATGCCGGAGGGGCGCGGCCATGACGATTCCCTCGCAGGCGTTCTGCAGGCCCACCGCGATCGCCAGCAGCAGGCCGAGGCGTGCGTGCTCGACCGCGGCGAACCCGGCCCCGATCGCCAGCCCCTCGGGGATCCGGTGGATGGCCAGAGCGCCCACGATGGCGTATCCGCGCCACGCATCCGGGCCGGCTCCGTCGTCGACGCGGTCGTGGTGATCGTGGCCCGGGTGGTGCCCGATGTGCTGATGGTGGCCGCTCGCGTGGCGGTGGGGAATCAGACGATCCATCAGGGCGGCGAGGCCGGCTCCGATCGCGAAGCCGAGGGTGACCGCCCCCAGGCGCCCGGCGACGAGGCCGCCCGGACCGCGAACGCCTGCCAGCGCCTCACCGAGGAGCCCGAGGGTGGCGGCCGCCAGCATCAGCCCGGCCCCGAGCCCGAGGACCCCGTCGTACACCCGGCGGGGCAGCTCGCGCACGAACAGGAACGGCGCGGCGCCGAGTCCGGTGGCGAGACCCGTGGCGGTCGCGGCGATCAGAGCGGCGCGCATGGGCGCAGGGTTTTACACTACTTCGACCGCGCCTCGCCTCCGGCCTGGCGACGGAACATCCCGGTCCTCATCCCTTGCCCTCCCCGTCCGACACAGCCGCCATCACCGCCACGTCGCCGTCCGCCTCCCCTGGCAGCGGGCCAGGCTCCGAGCGCGAGCCGGGCGGGGTGGTGTGCTACATCGGGCTCGGCGCCAACCTCGGGCCCCGCGCAGAGACCCTCGCGGCGGCGGTGGCGGCGCTCGAGGCGCTCGTGCCTCTCCGCGAGGTGCACCGGTCACGCCTCTTCGAGACCGTGGCCATCGCCGATCACCCGCAGCCGCCCTACTTGAACGCCGTGGTGCGGGGGCGGACCACCCTCGGCCCCTTCGAGCTGCTGGCCGCGTGCCTGGCCATCGAGGCCGCGCTCGGGCGGATCCGCCCGGCCGGGGTGGCGAGGGCTGCGCGCCACATCGATATCGACATTTTGCTCTACGGCGCCGCCGTCATCGAGACCCCATCGCTGCGGGTGCCGCACCCCGAGCTCCTCGATCGCCCGTTCGTGCGCATCCCGCTCGCCGAGGTCGCGACGCCCGGGCTCGTGCACCCGCGGACCGGCGAGGCCCTCGATCTGGCCGCGCCGGCACCGGGCATGGTGAAACCATCGCCGCAAGTCTGGCCGCCGCGAGGCGCGGGCGCCCGGTCGAACTTGCCCTCACCAGCGAATCCGGAATACCATGACTGGGTCACGGGAGGATCCATGTCGGAAGGTCACTCAGATGAGGGTCCAGCGTTGTGGGTCGAACGTCGACGAGCCCATCGGATTCCGCTCGAGATGTGGGTCGAGGAGACCACCGAGAACGAACGCTACTTCCGCCGCGCCGGGGATCTGTCGCGTGGGGGGATGCGCCTCGATCATACGATCCCCTTGCCCCGCGGGACGCTGGTGAACCTGACCTTCACGTTGCCCGGGGACAGCCGGCCGGTCGCCGTCACCGGCGAGATCGTCTCGAACGGCGGCGCCGAGGCGCTGCGCATGGGCGTGAAGTTCGTGAACCTGCTCGCGGACTCCCAGGCCCAGATCGACGCCTTCCTGGCGCGGGTGGCGGCTGATTCGACGACCTGAGGTGCGTCGCTGGTCCACTCCCTCGGCGCTCGCCTGGCTGATGATGATCGGCGCCTCGAGCGGGCCACCGCTCGGGTGCGGGGAGCTGCGCGGTCGCAAGAAGATCCAGGAGGGAAACGCCGCCTACAAGCGGGGGGACTTCGTCGCCGCGGTGGCCCGCTTCGACGAGGCCGCGGTCGATCTGCCGGAGCTGCCGCTGCTGTGGTTGAACCGCGGCTACGCCTGCCGGGAGCTGATCTTGCCGGGCGCGGATGGGGCCGCCAACCGGCAGGCGGCCCAGTGCGCGCTCGAGTCCTTCAAGCGCCTGCGCGCGCTCGCCCCGGGCGATCCCCGCGGCGACACGCTCTACGTGCAGACCCTCTTCGACGTGGGCGAGTACCGGACCATCGAGCGGACCTTCAGCCTCCGTCACGAGCGGAACCCGCGCGATCTGGACGTGATCCTCGGCCTCGAGCAGGTCTACGCCCGGATGGGGCGCTGGCGCGATGCCCTGGCCTTCTATCGCAAGGCCGCCCTGCTGCGCCCGACGGACGCCGAGTCGCAATACGCCGTCGGTACGTTCGCCTGGCAGGTCCTGCAGGCGCACGGAGGGGGACCAGCCGCGATCGCGTACGATCCCCGACCCGGACGCCAGGCTCCAGCGCCGGCGGGTGGATCGGACACGTCGAGCCCGAGGCGCGACGAATCCGTCGACGTTCGAGCGGCCGAGGCGACTCCCGCCGCCTCCCCGCCTGCACCCGCGCCGGGCGACATCGTGGGGGACGAGCGGGTAGCGCTGGCCGAAGTGGGCATCGACTACCTGCAGCGCGCGCTCGCGCTGCGGCCACACGATGCCGCCGCCGCGACCTACATCGGGCTCCTCTACCGTCAGCTGTCCCTGGCGTACCTCGACCGCAGCCAGGCGAGCGCATGGCAAGCCGCGGTGGCGCACGCCCAGGAATACACCGCGCGCGCGGCGGAGCCCTGACCCGTGAACCGCCATCCAGCTCCCCTCCCCTCCTCCTGCGCCGACGCCCTTGCGAAGGGGGTGATCTAGTGGCCTTCGAGGCGCTCGCGCGCTCGATGGCCTCTGGGGGCGGGCCCTCGCCGGCGGCGCCGCGCGCGCGCTCGCGACGGCTGATCACCGCGATGTCCATCGTGGTGCACGGCGTGGCGGTGGTCGCGGCGGTCGCCTACTCGTACTGGCACATCGAGGAGCTCTCCCCGCCGACCGTGACGGTGACCTTCGTGACGGCGGCTCCGCCCCCGCCGCCGCCCCCGCCGGCGCCGCTCGGGGGAGGGGCTGGCTCACCCGCGGCGAGGCGCAGACCGCCGAGCCCGCCCAAGGTCAACCCGGTGCCTCGTCCGAGCACGCCCGAGCCGCCGAAGCTCGTTGCGCCCACCGTCGAGCCTCCGCCAGCTCCGCCCCCCCCGCACCCGGTGCCAGCCGAATCGCCGGTGGCGGAGCAACCTGGACCTGCAGGCCCAGGGGTGGCGGGCGGATCCAAGGCAGGGGTGGTCGGTGGCGTGAGCGGGGGGATCCCGGGCGGCACGCCTGGAGGCACCGTGGGTGGGACCGGGGCGGGACCGCCGAGCGCGGCCCCGGTCGGCGCCCGCTTCCTGCCGCCGCAGATGGGCGCCGCGCAGAAGCTCTCGGGTCCGGAACCCGACTTTCCGGCGGTGCTTCGGGCCACTGCCGGGATGAAGTACGGCGTGAGGGCCAAGGTGTGCGTCGGGACCGCCGGCTCGGTCGACGGCGTGCTCATCCTCAAGCACGGCCCGCCGATGCTCGATGCCAGCGTGACCTCGGCGGTCAAGACCTGGCGGTTCCGGCCGCTGGTGGCCAACGGAACGCCAGTACCATTCTGCTACTTCGCCAACTTCGACTTCGGGTCCAGCTAGGAGCGCCAAGCATGAATTTCACCGTTCTCGGTCTGTGGCAAGAGATGGGCCTGGTCGCCCGCGCGGTGGTCGTCGTCCTCGTGGCCATGTCGGTCTACTCCCTGGCCATCTCGGTGGACCGGGTGCTCGTGTACCGGCGCGCCCTGTCCGCCTCGGCGGGTTACCTCCGGGCGCTCGGCCCGCTCATCGGACAGAGCGGGGCGCTCGAGTCGGCGCGGGGGGTCGAGGACAAGTTCCGCGGCAGCCCGGTGGCCCGGGTGGTGGGGACGGGCGTCTCGGAGTGGGTCAAGGGCATGGACGTGCGCCGGGCCGGCACCGGTCACTACGACGTCGTGGACGCGGTGGTGCGCGGGATGGAGCGGACGAAGGATCGCGAGCTCGCCAACCTCAAGCGGGGTCTGCCGGTCCTGGCCACGGTGTCCTCGTCGGCGCCGTTCGTCGGGCTCTTCGGCACCGTCGGCGGAATCATCACCGCCTTCCAGAAGCTGGCGGATCCGGCCAAGGGCGGCGGTGGAATCGGCACGGTCTCCGCCGGCATCGCGGAGGCCCTGGTCACCACCGCGGTGGGCCTCGGCGTGGCGATCCTGGCGGTGTGGTTCTACAACTTCTTCACCGCCCGGGTGGACGATCTGACGGTGGACGTCGACGAGGCGGCGTCGGAGCTGGTGGACGCCATCCTGAAGGACGTCCGGCTCGACCCGCGCGCGGAGACCACGGACGCGTGATCGCCGTCGGCCTCCGTCTCCGTTCCGCCGGCGCCGGCCGGGCTTCCTGGCAGCGCGGGCGCGGTCCCCGGTCGAGCAACGGCGGGGGCCCCGGGGCCGGGGCCGGGGCTCGGCCGGCGGCCAGGCGACCGGGGCCGGATTCCCGTCGGGCCACCCCGCGGCCGCGGCACAGCCTGCGCGCCGACATCAACATCACCCCGCTCGTCGACGTGGTGCTGGTGCTCCTCATCATCTTCATGGTCGTGACCCCCATGCTCAGCAAGGGCGTCAACGTCGATCTGCCCATCACCCAGCACCACGACAAGCGGGGTGACGACAACCGGGACATCGTCGTCGCCATCACCCACCTCGGCCAGATCTACGTCGGGAGCACCCCGGTGTCCCTGGACCGCCTGGCCGGGGCGGTCACCGAGGAGCGCCGGCATCACCCCGACAAGGCCATCTTCCTCAAGGGGGACACCCGCATCGACTATGGCCAGGCCCGCCGGGTCATGGAGGCCCTGCATCGGGTGGGCGTGGAGCAGATCCAGCTCGGCACCGAGGAGGAGGCGAGCTCCCGATGAGCTTCGGCGCCAGCTCGGGACCTGGGCGCCGCCCCTCGAGCGAGATCAACGTGACCCCGCTCATCGACATCGTGCTGGTGCTGCTGATCGTCTTCATGGTCATGACGCCCGTGATGCTCAAGCAGCTGGTGGCCGCGGTCCCCCGCAAGGCGGTCGACGAGCGGCCCGAGCCGCCCGGCGCGGCTCCGCTGGTGCTGCGCCTCGATCGCGAGGGGAACGTCTCCCTGTCGGGCGAGCCGGTGGCGCTCCCGGGCCTCGCGGCCCGGGTGGCCGAACGCCTGGCGCACGATCGGCGCAAGCTGGTCTTCTTCGACATCGACGACGGCGCCAACTACGGCCATGCGGTGAAGGTCATGGATCTGTGCAAGGGGGCCGGGGCGAAGACCCTGGGAATCGTCACCAGGGACTGAGCGCCCCGACATGGATGCCGGCGGATGCCGGCCGAGCGTCGATCCCCAGAACCGAAAACTTACGTGCCGCGCCCGACGGGTATACGATTGCCGGTGCCGGGATTGTGCCTTCAAGTTTCCGTCCGCCGAGGAGAAGAGGAGAATTCGATGCGCAGGATGATGCCCAGCTTGGGATTCGCGGGGTTCACGCTGAGCTTGGCGAGCACCATCGCCTGGACGGGGTGCCAGCCCTCCAACGACGTCCCCGCGGGGGCCCCGCTCCTGCTGAGCTTCACCGCGACAGCCCCGGACGGCACCGCGCTGGTCTTCGACGGTGCCGTCGCCACCGGGGCCGGCTCGCCCCTCTCGCACTTCCTGGCCCTCTTCGATCGCTTGCTCGATCCCACCCAGCTCTCGGCCCTGGACGGGGACGGCGGAATCTTGCCCCAAGGCGACGTGGTACGGGTCACCTCGACCCCGGCGGTGGATCCCCTCACGGTGCAGGCCACCTACACGCCGAATGGCTTCGTTCCCCCGCTCGATCCCGACGCCGGCACGCCCATCTTCGCCTCGGCATTGCCGGAGGGGCCGAGCCTGGCGGTCGTGCCGACGGCCGCGCTCCCCTGCGGCACGGTGGTGTCGGTCGCGCTCAATCCCGCCAAGATCCGCTCGCACGATCAGAAGGTGCCCTTCGCGCCCAAGGACACCACCGTCCCGACCCAGCTGACCTTCACCACCGAGCCGTTCACCGCCACGCTCGGCTTGCCCCAGCCACCGACGACCGACGGCGGGGCCGACGCGGGCGCCGACGATGCCGGCGCCGACGACGCCGGGACCCCGGTCAGTCCGGGGGTTCCCGTCGGCGCGACCGCCACGGTCACCTTCAACACCCTGGTGGGCGCGGACGCGGGGGACCACATCACCATCACGGTCACGGTCGGCGCCGAGGTGGTGCCGGGCTTCGGTCCGGCGGTGGTCGACCCGGCGAATCCCAATGTCTGGAACGTGGCCCCGCCCGCGACCGGGTGGCCGGCGGGAGCCACGGTCACCGTGACGGTGGATTCCGAGGTGACCGATGGATACGGGGCCAAGCTCGGAAGCGCGGTCTCGGGCTCCTTCGGGGTGGCGCTCTAGTGTTGCTCACGCCGATCACAGGAAGGACGATGATGACGTTCTCGCGTTCGAAGAGCCTACGGGCCTCGCGCCCCGGTCCCGGTCCCGGCCTGGTGCGGCCTCCGGGTGGACGACGGCTGCATCTGGTCCTGATCGCGGGCCTGGCGCTCGGCCTGGCCTGGCTCGGCCCTGCGGGCCGCGCCCGCGCCCAGGACGTCAAGGGGACCATCATCGGCCACGTGACCGATCTCGCGAGCGGCCAGCCGCTGGCAGGCTTGACGGTCATCTTGCAGGGGCAGCAAGGGGAGGACGCCACGCTCACCGACGAGGCGGGTGACTACACCTTCACCAACCTGGCGGTCGGCACCTACACGGTGCGCTTCTACAGCGCGAGCTCTGCCATCAACGTGGATCGCTCCGATCTGCACGTCTCGGGTGGGGCCACGGTCCGCGCCGACGCCGCCATGCCGAACGCCGAGCTTCATCAGGAGACCTACGTCATCAAGCGAAAGGCCGCGGCCATCGACGTGGGGAGCGCGCGGCTGGGCATGACCTTCGACGAGGACTACATGGAGAACGTCCCGGTCGAGCGCACCTACGGGGACCTGATGCTGAAGGCCCCCGGCGCCTTCCTCGAGTCGTCCGGGTCGGTCTCGGTCGCCGGGGCCAGCGGACTCGAGAACGTCTACGTGATGGACGGTCTCAACGTGACCGGCATGGACATGGGTGAGATCATGAATCGCAAGGCCGACGCCCAGGGCGGCTCGAACCTCACGCTCGAGTTCGTCAAGGAGATGCAGCTGAACACCGGCGGCTACCGGGCCGAATATGGCGGGGCCATGGGGGGCGTGGTCAACGTGGTCACCAAGTCCGGCACCAACGAGTGGCGTGGCTCCGCCTTCGGGCTGCTGTCGCCGTACTGGCTGGCGGGCACCCCCAAGTCGGTCGCGCGCCTCGACAGCGCGCTCTCGGGCGCCGACTTTCCAGACTTCGACACCAACGTGGGCGTCGAGGTCGGAGGTCCCATCATCAAGGACAAGCTCTTCGTGTGGCTCGGGTTCGCGCCGCGCTTCGAGCGGACCCACTTCTTTCGCGACGTCTACGCGCGCACCGACACCAACGGGGACGGGATCGCCGACGTCGGCGCGGACGGCAACCCCATCCTGAATTTCCTGCTCCGCACCCGCACGCCGGAGCTGCGGCAGAGCTACCAGTACGGGGGCAAGCTCGACTTCAACGTCGCCCCCGAGCACCACCTCTCGGTCGGCATCTTCGGGACGCCCACCTTCACGCGTCACGTGCGCAACTTCAGCGGCGCCGAGGCGGTCGGCGATCCCGCGTGGGCCCTCGGGCAGCTCCACAAGAACAACACCGACATCACCGTCAACTGGACCTCGCGCCTGTACGAGAACCGCCTGCGCATCGACGCCACGGTGGGGCTGCACCGCGAGGACTTCAGCGATCAGAGCCCGTCCGACAGCCTCAACTCCACCAACAACCTCCAGTGGGTCGGGGCACCCTCCGCCACGCCCGCGCTCTCGAGCTTCGAGAACATCGGAGGATGCGAGATCCAATCCAACGGCTTCGACCCTTGCCCGGTGCAGGGCTACTACAACGGCGGCTACGGGCTGGTGAAGACCTACCAGGCGAACCGCTGGTCCGGCGACGTGAAGGCCTCCTTCGACTTCGTCAAGTACAACGAGATCAAGGCCGGCGTCCACGTCGAGCTCAACACCTTCGATCAGGATCGCTACTTTTCGGGCCCCCCTGGGCAGCGCAATTTCCTTTACAACGATCTCAGCAGCAACTCGACCTACGTCTGGAACTTCTTCAGCCTCCCGCGCGGCAAGTATCCGTTTCAGTTCTCGGACGGCGATCTCACCAACGGTCAGCTGTCGGATCTGGCGAAGACGCCGTATTACCAGGATCACCTGGTGGCCGACGTGAAGAGCCTCAACACCGCTTACTTCGTGCAGGACTCCGTGCGCCCGATGCAGAACCTCACCATCGATCTCGGCCTGCGCATCGAGAATCAGCGGATGTACGACTTCCGCGGAGACGGCTTCCTCAATCTGTACAACCTCGGCCCGCGCGTCGGGGTGGTGTGGGATCCCAGCAACGCCGGTCGTTCCAAGGTGTTCGCCCACTACGGGCAATTCTTCGAGACCATCCCGCTGAACCTGGCGGCGCGTTACTTCGGCGGCGAGGGCATCTTGCTCACGGCGGTCGACAGCTCCCAGTGCCCCGTGCCGCAGGCGCAGTGGACCGGGAAGGGCGGTGAGGCCACGGGCTGCCCGGTGCAGGGTTATGTGCCCTACAACGGGGGCAGCTCCTACCCGGTTCAGCCGAACATCCAAGGGCAGCACCACCACGAGATCGTGGCGGGCCTGAGGCAGCAGTTGACCGATGATCTGGTGGTTGGCCTCGATTACACCCACCGCTGGCTGGGCGCGATCGTCGAGGATGGCACGGCGAACCTGGACACCTTCGTGCTCGCCAACCCCGGTCAGGTCCCCCAGGGGGCCATCGACGATCTGAACCAGCAGATCGCGGCGAAGCAAGCGCTCCTGAACCAGGACATGGCGAGCGGGAACGCGGCCAGCCAGCAGATCCACGCCGCCGAGATCGGGCAGCTGCAATCCGTGCGCGACAACCTCAAGGGGCTGGGTGCGCTGCCCAAGCCGGAGCGGACGTATGATGCCATCACCTTGCTCGCGTCCAAGCGCATGTCACAGAACTGGATGGTGCAGGCCTCGTACACCTATTCCCGCCTCTTCGGGAACTACAATGGCCTCTACGACGTGGACAACAACTACGCGGCCCCGAACGGCAACAACGCCTACGACTACCCCGATCTCGTCTACAACAAGCGCGGCCCGCTCGCCAACGACCGGCCCCATTCAGGTCACCTCGATGGGTACTACCAGATTCCCGCCGGGGAAGGGGCCTTCGTGGTGCTCGGGGCCAGCTTCTCGGCGTACTCCGGCATCCCCCGGAACTACGTGGCCGCGGTCTCCCCGGGGCAACCGTTGGTCTTCCTCTTGCCCCGCGGGTCGGCGGGCCGCACCCCGACCGTGACCCAGACCGATCTCAAGGTCTCCTACCATCGCAAGATCTCCCAGATCTTCTCGGCAGAGGCCTTCCTCGACATCTACAACATCATGGATCGGCGGACCGCGCTGGCCGTCGACGACAACTACACCAACGACGTGGCCAGCCCCATCGTCAACGGATCCGTGAATGACCTGAAGTACGCGCGCAACGCGAGCGGCGCCCCGATCTCCAAGAACGCCAACTTCGGCAACCCCACCGCCTACCAGGCGCCCATCTACGGCCGCGTGGGCCTGCGCCTGTTCTTCTGACGCGGCTTCGCCGGTCTCGGGAAGGGGAGGACCGGAGCGCGGGAAGGAGAGGACCGGAGCGCGGGAAGGGGAGGACCCCTCCCCGCGGGCGCCTCCCGGGACGACGAGAAGCGGGCCCGGAAATGCTTTGCCAGTGCCGTCTCCGGTTGGCAAAGCCAACCTCCGATCCACCGCATGGAGGGCGTGCACGCGGGCCGAGGTCAACCCGAGACTGAAGCCCAACCCCTTCCTATTCCATCGAGGACCCGAGGGCAAACGGTCTGTCGTGCCTGGAACCTTTGGTCACCTCCCGCTGTTCAGGCGAGCGTAGCGCGGCTTTGCCGCGCGGAGCGAGAGGGGCGCGGGGACGTGCGAGCGGCAGCGAGTCACGTCCCCGATCCATACAAGGGTAAGGGAGAGGGGCCCACTTCGCCGGGGTCAGTCGCCGCCGGGATTGTAGAAGCCGGGCAGGCGTGGGCCGCGGTCGCGGAAGCGGCCGTTGCGCTCGCTGCGGTCACCGCGATCCCGGTCCCGCCCGAAGCCGCCGCCATTGCCGCCGCCACCGGGACGTCGGCCGCGCCGTCGCCCTCCACCGCGGCCCGCGTCGTTTGCTTGGGCCTGAGCTTGGCCGGATCCCTGGCCGCGGTTTCCGCCGCGCGGCGGGTGTCCGGGGCCACCGGCATTTCCGCCGGAATGGCCCGCGCCATTTCCGCCGGTGTGACCATTGGCTTGCCCCGGGGCGGCGACGCGCGCGCCTGCACCGCTCTGCGCGCGCGGCATGACGGGCAACGACAGCGTCTCGGCGGCCCGCCACTCGCCGTAGGGTCGGATGTTGGCGTCGCGCACCGATGCCCACTCCGCCGCGAAGGGCAAGGCGGGCGCGCCGGAAAGGCCCTCCGGGCTCGCCTGAGCGGAACGGTCGGTCGAGAGGTCGGCCGATTCGATCTCGGGAGGGGTCGCCGCATTGGCCTCACCCGGCGGGCCGCCACCGACACCCGCGCCGCCACCGACACCGGCACCGACGTCGACCTCGCCGCCTGTCGCGCGCACGGCCTCGGGGGGGCGCTCCGCCGCAGGGCTCGGTGCCACCGACAGGGGCCGGGCGAACGCCTCCTCGACCCAGGTCGCGTATTCCTCGATGATCGCCTCGCCCGACATGAGCACAGGAGATGCGCTCGCGTCGTCGCCAACCCCGTCCCAGATCGTCGGGTCGAAGCTTGCCTCCGAAGCGGCGGGCGCGGGCACCTCCCACGCCCGAAGGGGCGGCAGGAGGTCGGCGGGAATCGGGGTCGCGAACGCCGCCATCGGGATGGCGGGCGGCACCACGCCCGGAGCCTCGCGCCGCGCCGGCACGCCCTGCGGCGTCCTCGGCTCCACCACGCCCGGCCGACGCCGGCGCCGCGGTCGCGCGTGGAAGTCCGTCGCGGCGTGCAGCCCGTGCCGGATGTCCGCCGACCCCGGATCGAAGACCTCGCTGTCGAGCCCGGCGCACGAGTCGCACAGACCGCACGGCTGCCCCTCGGGCTCTCCAAAGTACACCCGCAGCATCTGCGCCCGGCAGCGCTGGGTGTTCATGTAGGCGAGCAGGGCGGCCAGCCGTCGCCGATCCGAGATGCGCCGCGCCTCGAACACCGACGCGGCCTTGTCGATCTGCGCCCGGGTCGGCTTGGGCTCGACGCCCTTCCAGCGCGCGGCCTTGACCTCCTCGGCCACCCCCATCGCCTCGAGCACCGACAAGATCACCCGCACGCGCCGCTCGGGCAAGGCCATCGAGAGCGCGAGATCGCGCACCGACACCTCCTTGCCCTCGTCGCTCCACGCGTAGAGCCCGTCCGCGACCATGCGCGCCTGGGTCTTGGTGGGATGGGCCTCGCGCAGGAAGTGCTCCTGGATCTCGATGTCCTCCGGCTGAAACAGCAGCACGCAGCGCGCGGGCTTGCCGTCACGCCCCGCGCGTCCAGCCTCCTGGACGTACGCCTCGGGAGATCCCGGCATCTGGTAGTGGATGATGTAGCGAATGTCGGGCTTGTCGATGCCGAGCCCGAACGCGTTGGTCGCCAGCATCACCACCTTGCGGCCCGATTGCATGAACGACGCCTGGGCCTTCTCGCGCTCGTCGCCGGTCATCTTCCCGTTGTAGCGCTCGACCGGAATCTTGCCGTGCCGGAGCGCCACGTACAGATCGTCGACCGCCCGCACGGTCGCGCAGTACACGATCCCGGGGCGACGCAGGCGCTGGATCAGCTTGCCGAGCTGGCGCAGCTTGTCCGCCTCCCCCGCCACCTTGCGAACGTCGAAAGCCAGGTTCGGGCGGTGAAACGACACCCGGAAGACCTTGGGGTCCCGCATGCCGAGCTGGACCAGCACGTCATCGGCGATGGCGGGCGTCGCCGTGGCCGTGAGGGCCAAGATCGGCGGCCGCCCCAGCACCTGGGCCGCGCGCCGCAGGCCGAGGTAGGACGGACGAAAGTCGTGACCCCACTGGGACACGCAGTGGGCCTCGTCGACGGCGAACAGCGAGAACTTCACGCCCTCGAGCGCGGCCTGCACGGTCGGCGAACCGATCGACTCCGGGGTGATGATCACCAGCCGGATCTTCCCGTCGCGCACCGCCTGCAGATCGGCGGCGCGCTCCTTGGCGGTGCGGGTCGAGTCGATGCGGGCGACCGCCACGCCGGCGGCCTGCAGCTTGTTCACCTGATCCTCGATCAGGGCCAGGAGCGGCGAGACCACGATGGTCGGCCCGGGCAGAACCAACGCGGGCAGCTGATAGGTCAGCGACTTGCCGCTGCCGGTGGGCATGATGGCGAGGGTGTCGCGTCCGGCCAGAACGGACTCGATGATCTCGGCCTGTCCGGGCCGCAGGCCGCGCAGCTTGAAGACGTCGCGCAGCTGGTCGAGCGCGTGGCGCAGCGCCGGCGACGGTGGCGGTGCCGGTGTGTCGGGCAGCACCACGGTCGCCTCGGCGTGGGGAACCGCCGCCGGCAACAGAGCTTCGAGCTCGGTGGACGCCGCGATCGGAATCCGCCGCGACGTTCGCGGTGCCTCCGGCGCGGACTCGTCGGCGGATCGCTTGATCACCACCGTCGGGATCTGATCGTCGGCGAGCCCGGCGGATGCACCTGCGAGGGAAGCCGAGGGCGCTTGGCTGGGTGCATCGTCGGAATCTAAAGATTTAAGGGACTCGGTGCCGGTTTCGCCGTCGGCGATGACCGTCGAGCCCTCTGAACGTTCGTCAGAACTCAGGCTGAACTCCTAAAATTATCAGCGGGGCTGCCGTCGGGCGAAAACCAGCGCCCACGTGAACCCGCCACACCCGCAACTTGGACCACTCGCCACTGCCACCGTGTCGAGGCTACCGGCTGGTGACCTGTAGACCCCGGTCGTCGGTGCGGCACGTGGCCGCAAAGCACAGACGATTTGAAGAGGCTAACATGCGATTTCGGGCATCGCTACCAAAAAGGTCTGGCCATTTCGCAATTTGCCCGCCCGAAACCAGTTCCTGACCGTGGTGCATCCATGTCGTTTCCGGGATGGCACAGGGGTTGCGAAACCGGCCCGCATGTCCTCCTCGTCGCACCCGAACACCGACGGTCCACCCCGTGCGCGCCTCGAGATCCACGGCGTCACGTCCATGACCGACGCCGAGTTGCTCTCCCTGGTCCTCGGGGCGAGCACGTCGATCGGGTGGAGCGGGCCGTGCCGATCTGGCAGGGTCGCCACGACGGTGATCGACCTCGCACGCGGGCTCCTCACCACTCACGGCGGGCTGGCGGGCCTGGCCCGCGCCTCTCTGCACGAGCTGCGCGGGAGTCCCGGAATCGGCGCCGCACGGGCCTCGGCCGTACAGGCCGCGCTCGAGCTCGGACGGCGGTCGGTCGGGGAGCGTCCGGCACACGGACGGCGCATCGCCTCCGCGGACGATATCTGGTCGCACCTGCGGGCTCGCCTGGCGGTCCTCGCGATCGAGGAGTTCTGGGCGGTGGCGCTCGACGTGCGCCACCGCGTGCTCTGGGAGTCTTGCCTGGCCCGCGGGTCGCTCACGGCCGTGGAGGTCCATCCGCGCGACGTCTTCCGACCGCTGATTCGTGGGGGCGCGGCGGCGGCGATCTTCTGTCACAACCACCCGTCCGGTGATCCGTCTCCCTCGCGGCAGGATCTCGAGCTCACGCGTCGGCTGCGCGACGTCGGCGAGCTGTGCGGCATCCAGGTCCTCGATCACGTGGTGGTCGGCACCGAAGGGTTCGTCAGCCTCGCGCAAGATAGGCGGGCGGGGCTCTCTCTTTCACCTTGATCTGGTTCGAGCAGGGAGTAAAAACGCGGCCAGCGTCTTCGCCCTTCCCGATGAAGGGGAGGCGCCGGTTCCGGTGACCACCAGGAGGACGGACATTCCATGGCCATGACCACGACCCCGAGCGGTCTCCAGTACGAAGACACCACCGTCGGTGCCGGCACCCAAGCCGTCGCGGGCAAGACCTGCGTCATGCACTACACCGGCTGGTTGTGGACGGACGGCAAGAAGGGGACCAAGTTCGACAGCTCGCACGATCACGGCAGCCCCTTCTCCTTCGCGCTCGGCAAGGGCCAGGTGATCAAGGGCTGGGACGAGGGCGTCGCCGGGATCAAGATCGGTGGCAAGCGCACCTTGCTGATTCCGCCTGGACTCGGCTACGGGGCGCGGGGCGCGGGCGGCGTGATCCCCGGCAACGCCACCCTGCTGTTCGAGGTCGAGCTGCTGGAGCTTCGCTGACCGGGTCACCCCTCGGGTTTGCCGCTCGTCGGTCGGGTCGGCGACTGCTGGTCTTCGGGCTCGGGCTGGGGCTCAGCGCGACGATGTCCGTTCGCCCACGAACGGCCGGCGCTTTCGTGGACGAGCTCGGCAGCCGGGCGCTCGCCATGGGAGGTGCCGGCCGCGCTGACGCCAGGGGCGACGAAGCCATCCCCCTCAACCCGTCGGGCATGTCCCTGGCACGCCTCTACTCGCTCGAGGGGCACTATCAATATGCCTCGCAACCGGGCGAGCAGTTCGGGCACGTCTCTGTGGTCGACTCGACCTCCGCGTTCGGGCTCGCAGGTGGGGTCTACTACGCCTTCCGGACCGCCGCGGTCCCCGGGCTCTCGCGCTTCACCGGACACGAGGCGGGCGTCGCGCTCTCGATGCCGTTCAGCGAGCTCCTCATGCTGGGCGTGACCGGCAAGTATCTGCGGCTCGCGGGGGGCGCCCCGGAGCCGGATGGCTCAAGCTCGCATGGAGGACTCACGCTCGACGCCGGCGCCACCATCCGCCTGGCGTCGGTCCTGACGCTGGGCGTGGTCGGGTACAGCCTGCGCGATCTCTCCACCACCCGCGCGCCCCTCTCGCTCGGCTACGGGGCCGCGCTCGTCCCCCTGCCCGAGCTGACCGTGGCCATCGACGTATTTCACGACTTCACCACCTCCGACCCGACGCGCGGGGTGCGTACCAGCGTGGCGGCCGGGGCCGAATTTCGTCCCGCCACCCGCATGTCGTTTCGGGGGGGCGTCGGCCACGATGGGGGGCTGGAGCACACCTACCTCAGCGCGGGCTTCGCGGCCATCTCCGAGGCGGGCGCCGTCGATCTGAGCCTGCGGCAGGATCTGACCGGCAGCGCCAGGGGCACCACCTTCGTCGCCAGCCTGCGGGTCTTCGTTCCGCAGCCCTGACGTCACCCGGCGTTCTTCGTTCGGTCATCGGACCGTTCGACCGTTCAGTGCACTAGACTCCGGCTCTCCGATGGCGGGATCGACACGTTTGCGGAACCTTCGCGCCGGGCGGCTGTCCATGGAGAGGTGGGAGGAGCCGCCGCAACCGCAGGACACGCCGCGATCGAGGTCGCGCTGCGGGGCTCCGCGCGCGACGAGCCGCCAGCCGCCAGGCCCTCGGGTCCGCGAAGGTGGGTGCCCTTCGAGATGAGCGTCGCGGAACGGTTGCTCATCGCCCGACTCAAGGCCCGCGACGAGGACGCCTTCAACGAGATCGTTCGGCTGCACGGCGACAAGGTCTTCAGCCTGGTCTACCGGATGATCGGCAACCGCGCCGAGGCGGAGGACCTGGCCCAGGAGGTCTTCGTCACGGTGTTCAAGACCGTGGACAGCTTTCGCGGCGAATCGAAGTTCTCGACCTGGTTGCTGCGGATCGCCGCCAATCACTGCAAGAACCGGATGAAGTACCTGTCGCGCCGGCCCACCGACGGGGCCGCCTTCGACGAGGCGGCCGAGGAGCATGCGGCTGGCGGCGCCGCCGCCGGACGCGCCCCGCCCGTCCAGGGCCACATCGAGGCGCCCGACGTCCTGCTCGAGGCGGCCGAGATGGAGAGGATGATGCAGGCGGCAATCGAGACCCTCGAGGAGGATCATCGCCTGCTCATCGTCCTGCGCGACGTGGAGGAGCTGTCCTACGAGGAGATCGGCGAGGTGACGGGCCTCGCGGAGGGCACCATCAAGTCGCGCTTGCACCGCGCGCGCATGGGCATCAAGGAATACCTGGCCAAACACACCCGCTGACGCGCGGGTCCCACCACCCCCGATGCACGCCCCCATGGACCATCAAGCCGCCGCCGATTCTTTCTCCAGCTATCTCGAGGGCGATCTCCCCGAGGAGGTCAAGCTCGCGCTCGAACAACACCTCGGGACCTGCATCCAGTGCCGCACGGAGCTCGCGGCCTTCCGCCAGGCCCTCGGCGGCCTCGGGACGCTCCGTCAGCCGGCGCCCGAGCGGTTCTTGCCGCAGATTCAGCGCCAGATCTTCCTGCGCTCGAAGGGCCGCTTCTTCGGCCGGAGGTGGATGCTCTTCGGCCGGATTCCCTTCGAGTGGGTCTCACTCGTCATGATCATCGCGATGCTGGTCTACTACATCGCGGCGCTGCGGGGAGCCCCCACCGCCGTTCACCCCGCACCCTGAACCGAGAGGTGGCTGGGGCCGCTCACGACCGCCAGCCCGAGCGCGGGCGGCGACTCGAGCTCGAGCAGGAAGCGCTTTCGGAGCAGGCCCCCGCCAAAGCCGGTCAGGGCTCCGGAGGCGCCCACCACGCGGTGGCACGGGATGATGATGCAGATGGGGTTCCGGCCGTTGGCGGCACCGACCGCCCGCGCCGCGGTGGGGGCGCCGATCGCCCTCGCAATGTGTCCATAGCTGACTGTCCGGCCGTGCGGGATGGCGCGGAGGGCCTGCCACACCCGCGTCTGAAACGGGGTCCCGCGCGGGTCGACCGGGACGCTGAAGGCCCGGGACTGCCGCGCGAAGAAGGCATCGAGCTCCCGCCGGGTGCGGTCGAGCAGGGCCGCGTCCTCGGGCGTTCCCGCGCCTGCGCCCCCGCCCCCGTGCACGCGCGCCGCCGCGAGCGCAGCGGGGTGGTTGGCGAAGTGGCAGCCGACGAGTCGACCTGCATCGGCGATGAGGGTCAGGGGACCTATCAGGCTCTCATGGATGTGCGTGCGCAACGGTGGCTCCTTTCGGGCGCGAGGAGGTGATGACGGAGGGCGTGGGCGCCGCGGCGTCGCGTCGCGCGTGACGTCCCCACAGGTGCGCGGCGGCGTAGCCGCGCCACGGCCGCCAGGACTCGCTCGCCGCCTCGAGCCCGTCGGGAAAGGCCTGGCGCAATCCGGCGTCTCCCAGCGGGAAGGCGTCGGGATCGCCGAGCCCCCGGAGGGCGACGTACTCGCGCGTCCACGGCCCGACGCCGGCCAGCCTCTCGAGCCCGGCCCGCCCGCTCGCGATGGCCCCGCGCGCGAGACGGAGGCGCCCCTCCACGACCTCCGTCGCCAGCCGCACGACCGTCTCGGCGCGCGCCCGGGGCATCCCGAGGCGCCCGATCCGTTCGGCGCCCGCCTCGGCCAGCCGCGCCGGCGTCGGGAACAGCCGGTCGAGCCCCGGGTGTCCGGTCTCGATGGGGGCCCCGATGTCGCTCACCACGCGGGCCGCCAGGGTGGTGGCGGCCTTCACCGTGACCTGCTGTCCGAGGATGGCGCGCACGGCCAGCTCGAACGGATCGAGCGCGCCCGGCAGGCGCACGGCCGGGTTGGCGTCCACGTCGGCGGCGAGCGCCGGGTCGCGGCCGAGGGCAGCGTGGATGGCCTCCACGTCGGCGTCGAGATCGAGCGCCCCGCGAACGGCGGCGATGACCTGGCGGAACACCGGCATCAGTCCCTCGCCGAGGGTGAGGATCGGGGCCGGCCCGTCGGCCAGCGCCAGCGCCAGCACCCCCGCGTGCTCGCCCACCGCGAAGGTCCGCACGAGAGGCGCCGCCTCCATCCGGGCGATCCGGCGCCGCTCGGCGTGACCGAGCGGTCCGGCGCCGTCGAACGGCCCACGCGGGGCGAGCACGAACGCGAAGCCGGGTCCGCGGTCGGACGCCTCGTCGCGGCGGCGAGAAGGGACCTGCCGCAGCCGCGACGGAGGGAGCCCGTAGCGCTCGCGGAAGAGGGTGTTGAAGCGCCGCACGCTGCCGAAGCCAGCCGCCAGGGCCACCTCGATCAGGCTGAGGCGCGTGTCGTGCAAGAGCCGCTTGGCGGTGAGCAGGCGGTGGGTCTGGGCGAGCTCCACCGGCGTGGCGCCGAAGGTCCGGCGGAGCACCCGCCGCATGTGGCGGTCGGTGACCCCGAGCTCGGCCGCCAGCTCGACCAGGGTGCCACCGTCGAGCGCGCCCGCCTCGATGCGCCTCATGGCCGCGTGGGCCAGGCGCTCGGTGGCGTCGATCGGGGCGGCGCCGGGGGCCAGCTCGGGGCGGCACATCAGGCACGGGCGAAAGCCGGCCTTCTCGGCGGCCGCGGCCGAAGGGAAGAAGCGCCGGTTCGCGCGCTTCGGTGTTCGCGCCGGGCACACGCAGCGGCAGTAGACGCCGGTCGAGGTCACGCCGGTGAAGAAGAGCCCGTCGTAACGGCGGTCGCGGGCCTCGGCGGCTCCGTGACAGAGGGCTTGGTCGAGCTCGGGCGACATGACGGGAGAAATATGCGCTCTTGCCCGGCGGCCGTCTCGCCGGAATCGGACCCCGGAGCAAATCCCCGGTCGGTTCTAGACGGAGAAGGGCCAGGCCGTGACCGACCACCGGCTCTTCCGGAGGAACTTCCAAGGTTTCGTCGAGCGCACCTGTGGTAGCAAACTCTAAAGCACCTAGCGGAGGGACCCAAGTCAGAACGCGATCGTCCGCCGAAACCGTCCACACGGGAGTGACTCTTCGTCGAAATACGGGTGGCTCCGTCCGTCCAACGACCTGCCGTTCAGCGGCGGCGCGGAGCGCCGTCCGGCAGCAACGGCGGATTATGCGGCTCTCCAAGCACCCGGACATTGTGCCGCGTTTCCGGCTCAACAGGTAGGGCGGCGGCGCGTTTTGCCCAATACCACCGCGTTTGATCGTGGGTATATGACTCCTTCGGTGCCAATCCATACGCCAGGGTCGCCTCATTGATGGTTCCATGGACCAAGAGATCAGCCAAAGATTGCGCGGTACCCGACGGGTCGTATGAAAACGTTCCTTCCATGGCAAAACTAGCGCAGTGAAGTGCGAGGTAAAGGTCTGCGAGGCGCTGCTCGACTACCTCGATCTGACCGATCAAGTCAGGTCCTTGTGGCCCATGAGTTCCTGGATTGTGCGTGTGTCGTATCCGTCTTCGAGCAGGTGGGTGGCGAAGGAGTGCCGCATGGTGTGCGGGGTCGCCACCTGGGCGACGTGGGCACGGGCGGCTGCTTGGCGCACGGCCCTCTGCAGCACGCTCTCGTGCAGATGATGACGACGCTCTTTGCCTGTGGCGGCGTCCACGTGGGTGCGGGATGCGGGGAAGACCCAATGCCAGATCATTCGCTGGGAGCGTTGGGATATCTTCGTTCGATGGCGTCGGGCAACGCCACCGTTCCAGCTCCGAGGGCGAGGTCGCCTTCGTGCTGAGCACGCACCGCACCCGCGCGAGGTGGCTTCGCAGGCGGCGCACCGTGGCGTCGGGCAGGACGGTGCGTCGGTCCTTTTGCCCCTTCCCTCGTCGAACTGTGACTTCGCGCTTTTCGAGGTCGACGTCCTTGATACGGAGTTGAAGGGCTTCGCGGAGACGCAGGCCTGCCCGTACAGGAGGACGCAGGCCAGCCAGATCGGATCGCGCAGCTGGCCCATCAACGCTCGGACGTCCTCGCGGGACGACCGGCAGTCAAAGCGCAGCCCGAGTACGTACGTGGCTGCCCTTAACCTAACCTACGAGACAAACGCGAAGACCACCTTCAGGTACTGTCCCTCCGTGAACCCGGCGGGGAGCGGGTGATCCGGGGCGGCTCCGCGCGACTCGAAGATGCGAACCGGGCGACCGGCCAGCTTGGAGCCGGCGGCCACGATCCGCTCGAACTCGACCGCGTCCACATTCTGCGAGCACGAACACGTCACCAGGATCCCCCCGGGCGCGAGCGCGTTCAGCGCCAGCCCGTTCAGGCGTTCGTACCCCTTGCGGGCGGCCTCCAGATCCTTCCGGGCCCGGGCGAACTTCGGTGGGTCGATCACCACCAGGTCGTAGGCCCGCGGGGTGGCGGTCTCGAGGAAGCGAAAGACATCCGATTCGACGGCGTTCACTCGCACCCCGTTGGCGGCGGCGTGGCTCTCGATGCGACCCACCGCGCGGGCGCTGCTGTCGACGGCCGTGACCTCGGCGGCCCCGGCGCGGGCCGCCTGCATGCTGAAGCCGCCCGCGTAGGCGTAGCAGTCGAGCACCCGCAGCCCGGGACCCGCCAGTTGACCCACCCGGATGCGATTCTCGCGCTGATCGAGGAACATCCCGGTCTTCTGGCCGCCGAGCGGCTCGACCTCGAGCCGGATCCCGTCTTCGAGGCAGGGCACGCTCGCCCGGGAGGTGCCGCGCGCCACCCGCGAGGTCGCCGAGAACCCCTCGAGCTCGGCGTAGCTCTGCGCCGCCACCTCGAAGATGGTCTGCGGACCGAGCTCGGCCTCGAGCGCGTCGAAGATCAGCGCTCGCCGCTGGGCCATCCCGAGCGTGGTGATCTGCACGACCGCGGCGTCTCCATACACGTCGATCACCAGGCCTGGAAGATCGTCGCCTTCGCTGTTCACCAGGCGGTAGGCGGTCGTCCGGGCCGCAGCCGGCAACCCGAGGCGTGCACGCAGGGCCCGGGCCGCAGCGAGGCGGCCCCGGAAGAAGGCGGCGTCGACCGGCTCGTCACGTCGGGTCAGAAGGCGCACCGGGATCTGCGAGCGTGGATTGTAGAGACCACGCCCGATGAGCTTGCCGTCGTGATCGTGCAGCGAGACCACGTCCCCGGGCGCGGCGTCGCCCTCCACGCGCTCAAGGGCGTTCGCATACACCCACGGATGCCCGAACCACAGGGGGCGTGCGCGACCCTGGCGCAGGAGGACCCGGGCCCGGGAATCCTTGCCCCCGGGCTCGGGATCGGCAATCGTAGTCGCTTCGGGCGGTTGGGGCGGGGTGGAGACGGACGAAAGGGACGGGACGGACGACATGTGCGGCAGTATAAGCGGCCGTCATCGGAAAGCTCGGCGGTCGGTTATCGTCCACCCTGCATTCTCGCAAGCCGTATTCTCGCCGCGGTCGGGCCCGAGCGCGCCATGAACGACAACGCAGAGCCACCTCAAGCCAAGAAAGCGCCGCTCGGCGACGTAACCCTTCCTCGTCCCGCGCCGTATCCACCCGCGCAGGACGAGTCACCGAGTGAAGAGGCGCTGATGTCGGCTTACTGCGCCGGCGACAGGTCCGCGTTCGACCGGCTCTTCACCCGTCTCGGCCCGCGCGTCCACGGATTCTTCATGCGTTCATTCCAAGATCGGGCGGTCGCCGACGACCTGCTCCAGACCACCTTCCTCAAGTTGCACCGCGCGCGGGCCGACTTCCGGGCGGGCGAGCCCGTGCGTCCGTGGCTCTTCTCGATCGCCGCGCGGGTGCGGCTCGACGAGTACCGGCGGCGCAAGCACCCGGTCGAGCTGCTGGACGAGGAGAGCCTCGGGCACATCCCCGGCGGCGCGGGCGGGCTCTCCGCCGCGGATGGGGTCGAGACCGCCGAGCGCGCCGAGCAGGTCCGGGCGGCGCTGGAGGCGCTCCCCGAGTCGCAGCGGGTCATCGTCCACCTCCACCGCTTCGAGGGATTGACCTTCGCGCAGATCGCCGCCGCGCTCGGCACCACCGAGGGGGCGGTCAAGTTGCGTGCCTTCCGCGCCTACGAGAAGCTGCGGGTCACGTTGCGGCCCCTCGTTCAAGCGCATGCGCAGGCGCATTCGCCCCCCCACCCGCACCCGGAGAGCTCGACCCGATGACGTGCCACGACATCGAGGTCGATGCGGCGGGCCTGGCCGCGCTCGACGCCGGGGATCCGGAGCGGCGCGCGGCGTTCGCCCACGCCGAGGGGTGCGCCACCTGCCAGGCCGCGCTCGCCGAGGCGACCGTGCTGCTGCGGGCGCTCGACGCGGATCTGGCGGTGCTGGCCGAGCGCGATCGGCCGAGCGTCGCCACGCTCGAACGGATGTCACGGGATCTGCTGCGGCAGTTCGACGAGGAGGATGCGGCGGCCGGCACGGTCGCGCCGGCGGGAGCCGCGGAGCTCGACCGGGCACAGGCTGCCCAGGCCCCGCCGGCCGGAGGGAGGGCGCGGCCGGTCCCGATCGCGGATGCCAGCGACTCGCGGCGGCGGCCGACCCGCGCCCAGACGCCCATCTCGATGCCGGTGGTCGGGGGGCGGCGGCCCCTCGGACGCCTCGGACCCGCGGCGGTGCTGGCGAGCGTGATGGTGGCGACGGGCATCGGCAAGCTATGGTTGGCGCACCCCGTCGGGCCGGGCGCGGGAACCAGCCGGGCCTCGGCGATGCTGGTCGTGCTCGGTTCGGTGGTGGTGACGGGCTCGTTGACGCTCGGGTTGTGGTTGGCGGCGGCCTTCCCGCTGGGCTCGATCGCGCTGTCGGTGGCGGACGCCGGACCGGCCGCCGCGCAGGCGGCCATCGGCATCCGCTGTGCCGGGTTCGAGCTCATGTTCGCCGCCCTGCCGGTGCTGGTCGCGGCCGGGCTCTACGGGAGACCGGACCAGGCCTCCACCCGGCTGCCGAAGGCGCGCTGGGCGCTGGTGGCCGCCGCGGGCGGAGGGAGCTTCGTGGCCCAGTCCGTGCTCCATCACATCTGCCACGCGCGGCCGAGCCTGGTGCACAACCTCGGTTTTCATACCCTCCCACTGCTGCTGGCGATGGCTGCTGCGAGCTGGGTGGGTGCGCGCCTGCGCACCGAACGCCGCCTGTGATCGCGGGCCCCGCGGGACAGGCGGGCGGGGGGGCGGAAGTGGTTGTCCGGCGCGCAACAGATTGTCATCTCGCGCGCAACGGCATGCACGAAGGCGATCCAAATTATGACGATAGAACAGTAACTTAGGTTACAATATGCATGGGCATTGATACTGCATCTAGAGGCTCCATGCCCTGTCGCTTGCATCCAGGTTCGAGGCTCGGAGCCATGATCGTCTTGCTCTTCATCCCGTCGTGCCTCACGTCCACGGGGGATGGGGCCGGGAGCATTCACGAGAGCGAGGCCGGGGGCAAGGCCGCCCGCAACGGCCTGTCGTCGATCAACGGCCTGTCGTCGATCAACGGCCTGTCGTCGATCAACGGCCTGTCATCGATCAACGGCCTGTCATCGATCAACGGCCTGTCGTCGATCAACGGCCTCGATCCAGCCGGGGGGCTGATGGCCACCAGTGATGGCCGGACCACGGCCTCCTACATCGTTCGCTGCGCTCTTCCGGCGGGCCACACGATCTCGAAGGTACGCGCGGGCACCACCTACACCTTCTCCGGCAAGCTCGGTCTCGCACCGGAGTGGGAGACCGCGGCGTGTGGCAAGGACTGCCAGGAGAACGTGACCGCCTGCGTGCTCGCCCACGTGAACACCTCCGGGCAGCACATCTCCCTCTGGCTCGACAGCGACAACCCGGCGCTGGGCTGGGGCCAGAGCACGAGCTACCCCTACCAGGAAGGCTCGTTCTTCGGGAACATCTTCGTGAGCCCGCCGCAGGCCTTCTACTGCAACGGCAAGGACTGGGACCAGGGTCTCGTCCCGGGGCGACTCGGAGCTGGCCAGGCCGGGGCGCCGTACGTCAACCCCTCGAGCACCACGTACTGCAAGGATGCCTGCACCCCGGCCGATTCGCCACACGGCGCCGACGGGTACAAGAGCTGCGGCAGCTACAAGCACATCGTGACCGTGTGGCGAAACTTCGATCCCGCCACCCAGTACAAGGTCTGCAACCGCAGCACGGGCAAGTGTCTGGACGTGCAAGGCGCCAGCACGACCAACAGCGCACTCGTGGTCCAGTACCACTACAAGGGCACCAGCAACCAGCAGTGGATGATCAGCCAGATCAGCCCCAAGAACTACAAGTTCGTCAACGTGAACAGCGGCAAGGCCCTCGACATCGTCGGTCAGCACGACGCCGACGGCACCGCGCTAAATCAGTACGACTACCGGGGCACCGTCAACCAGATGTGGTCGTTCACCCCGACGGGCGACGGCTACTACAAGTTCAGTCCGGGGAACAACCTCGACGCGTCCATCACTGTCCCCGGGGCCACCTCCGCGGATGGCGCGCAGGTCAAGGAGTACACCTGGACGGGGGATCCCGCCCAGCAGTGGGTCATCACCCCACTCGACTGAGGACGGTGCCGGTCGGTCGGGAGGGCTCGGCCTCGGGCCTCCGGAGCCGGAGACCTCGCCCGGGCGGTCAGGCGCCCCCGACCCCGGGCGCCTCGTGACCGCTGCGGGCGACATACTCGCGGTATCCGCCACCGTAGACGGTGGGGCCGGCGGGGTTGAGCTCGAGGACGCGGTTCGACAGCTCGCCGAGGAAGCGGCGATCGTGCGAGACGAAGAGCATCGTGCCCTCGTAGTCGCCGAGGGCCCGGACCATCATGTCCTTGGTCGCGACGTCGAGGTGGTTGGTGGGCTCGTCGAGCACCAGCAGGTTCGGGCGCTCGAACAGCAATCGCGCCAGCACGAGGCGCGCCTTCTCGCCGCCCGACAGCACCCGGCACACCTTGTCGATGTCGCTGCCCGAGAAGCCAAAGCACCCCGCCAGGGTCTTGAGCGCGCCGGTGTTGGCCAGGGGGAAGGCCGCCTGCAGCGCCTCGTACACGGTCTGGTCGGCCTCGAGCACCTCCATGGCGTGCTGGGCGAAGTACCCGAGCTTGACCGCCGCGCCAAGCTGGACGATCCCACGATCGGGCGCCGCCTCCCCGGCGACGAGCTTCAGCAGCGTCGACTTGCCCGCGCCGTTCACCCCCATCACCGCCCACCGCTCGCGTCGGCGCACCACCAGGTTCAGATCGTCGTAGATGATCCGGGCGCCGTAGCGCTTGCCCATGTTCTCGATCTTCACGACCTCGTCGCCCGAGCGCGCGCAGGGCGGAAAATCGAAGGTCAAGGTCCTGCGGCGCCTCGGCGGCTCGATCTTCTCGATCTTGTCGAGCTTCTTCACCCGCGACTGGACCTGCGAGGCCTTGGCCGCCTGCGCCTTGAAGCGCTCGATGAAGCGGACCTCCTTGGCCAGCATGGCCTGCTGTCGTTGATACGCAGCCTCGGCCTGGGCCTCGCTCTGCGCCCGCTGCTGCTCGTAGAAGTCGATGTTGCCCGAGTAGCTGGTGAGGACCCCGCCATCGATCTCGATGATGCGGCTCACGATCCGGTTCATGAGCTCGCGATCGTGCGAGGTCATGATCAGGGCGCCTTCGTAGGACGCGAGGAACCCCTCGAGCCACAGGATGGACTCGAGATCGAGGTGGTTCGACGGCTCGTCGAGCAGCATGGCGTCCGGCCGCATGAGCAGGATGCGGGCCAGCGCCACCCGCATCTTCCATCCGCCCGAGAGCTTGCCGACGTCGGCGTCCATCACCTCCTGCGCGAACCCCAGCCCGGCCAGGATCTCCCGCGCCCGGGCATCGAGCCCGTACCCATCGAGGTTGTCGAACGCCGCCTGCACCTCGCCGAAGCGGGCGAGCAGCTTGTCGAGCTCGCCCACCCGTGCGGGATCCGCCAGCGCCTGCTCCAGCGCCTGCAGCTCGGCCGCGACCTCCGACACCGGACCGGCCCCGGCCATCACCTCGGCCACCACCGACCGGCCGGCCATCTCGCCCACGTCCTGGCTGAAGTAACCGATGGTCACCCCGCGGTCGACCGAGACCTGCCCGTCATCCGGGGATTCCTCGCGCATGATCATGCGAAACACCGTGGACTTCCCGGCGCCGTTCGGACCCACGAGACCGACCTTTTCGCCCCGGTGGATGGCGGCCGAGGCCTCCACGAACAAGATCTGGGGGCCGTGCTGCTTGCTGATCTGGTCGAGGCGAATCACGCGGCGGAAGCTCTACGCCCGAATCCGTGCGTTGACCAGCCCTGCCGTCTTCCCGGGCTGCCGCCCGGCGACGAACCGGGGGCCTTTTTGGTAGGGTACGCCCATGCTGAAGCTGGTTCTTCTCAGGCACGGACAGAGCACCTGGAATCTCGAGAATCGGTTCACCGGGTGGACCGACGTGGACTTGACCCCCGAGGGCCGCGAGGAAGCGCGTCGCGGTGGCATCTTGCTGCGCGAAGCCGGATTCGTCTTCGACGTCCTTCACACCTCCCGTCTCAAGCGCGCGATCCAGACCATGCAGGTGGTCCAGGACGAGCTCTCGCAGCAGTGGGTCGACGTGCGCCGCCACTGGCGCCTCAACGAGCGCCACTACGGCGGCTTGCAGGGGCTGAACAAGTCCGAGACGGCGGCCAAGCACGGCGAGGCCAAGGTGCTCGAGTGGCGACGCAGCTACGATGTGCCGCCGCCCCCCCTCGAGACGAGCGATCCCCGCCATCCCGTCCACGATCGCCGCTACCGCGATCTGGCGCCCGACGTGCTCCCAGCCACCGAGTCCCTCAAGGAGGTGGTGGCGCGCATGCTCCCCTACTGGTACGACGCCATCGTCCCCGACCTGCGCCTCGGTCGGCAGGTGGGCATCGTGGCGCACGGAAACAGCTTACGCGCGCTGGTGAAGCACCTCGACAGCGTCTCCGAGGCCGACATCGTCGAGCTCAACATCCCGACCGCCATCCCGCTCGTCTACGAGCTCGACGACGATCTGCGCGCGGTTCGCCACTACTATCTCGGGGATCCCGAGGCGGCCAAGCGGGCGGCCGAGGCGGTGGCCAAGCAGGCGAGCGCTGGCAAGAAGTAAAGCCGGGCGCCCCTCGTGGAGCGCCCGGCCTGGCTGCTTCGGTCTCCCGCGGATCGTGGGAGCTGACGTGCTACCTGGTGCGGCGGCGCATCCCGAGGACCAGGGCGAGGCCGAGGACCCCGAGGCCGAGCCCCGCGCGGTCATCGCGCGCACCGCCGCCCACCGCGCACCCACCGCTCGACTTCGGAGCGGAGGCGCCGGTCTCGGCCGTGTTGCTCGACGCCGAGGCCCCGCCAGCGGCGGTTCCCGTGGTCGAGCCCGAATCCGAGCGAACCGGACCGGACGCGGTCGGCGGAGTCGTGGGGGTGTTCCCGTCCGCCGCCATCCCGGCGTTTCCCGTTCCGGTGCTCCCCGATTGCACGGTGCCCGGGGCCGAGCTGGCCGATCCGGTCCCCGATCCCGAGACTCCGGGAACGCCCTTGAAGCCGAAGGAGGCCGGGGAGCTGCAGACCTTGGAGGCCGTCGTGCCCGTGGCGGGGCCCGGCGTCGGAACCGGGGCCACGGCCACGGCCACCGCGGGTCCACTGGATGCGGAAGCAGATGCGCCGGCGGAGATCGGGGTGGCGTCGGGGACCGAGGCGCAGGTCCAGTCCGCGGGGCAATCCGCGTCCGTGGTGCAGGTGCTGTTCTTGAGCTGGCAATAGCCCGGCAGCGAGGTGGTGGTGGTGCACACCGGGGGCGTCGAGTCCGGGGGCGAGGGCGGCACGGCGATCACCGCCGGGTTCTCGCCATTCGTGGGCTTCGAGGCGGGTGTGCTGGCGGAGGCTCCTCCCGCACCGGTGGTGGTGCTGCCGACGGAGCTCACGGTGCCGACACCGGAGGTTTTGCCGCCGCCAGAGCTGATGCCCGTGCCGGTGCCGGTGCCTCCCGATGACCCCGCGCTGCCGCCCGAGGTGCCGCCCGAACAGGTGATCGAGACGCTGGGCTGGCAGGTGAAGGCGCCATCGCCGCAGTCGGCGTCGACCTGGCAGGGGAGCTGCCACTTGAAGGCGCAGGTGGTCGTGGTGGTGGTGGTGCACACCGGAGGCGCGGGATCTGGCGCGGGTGGGCACACCTGGTTGGGCGGACAGGCAGGCTGGGCCGAGGCGCTCCCCGAGCACGCGGTTCCGGTCTGGGCGAAGCACACCATGCCCGAGCCGCAGTCCGCGTCCACCTTGCAGGCGATGGGCTGGCAGACAAGCTCGGTGGCCGTCGTGGTCGGGGGCGGGGTGGCGGTCTTGGTGGGAGAGCTCGCTCCCGCGCCTCCGCCCGCGCCTCCCGCGCAGTTCGGCTGGTCCTTCGGGCACACCGGCACGCCCGCGTCGACCGGGCCCCCGCTCGACGCCACGGTCGTGACCGTGAGCTCCTGGCAGCTCGAGCCCTTGGGGCAGTCGGCGGTGGTCTTGCACTGCTGCGCGGCGCTCACGCCCTGCAGCGCGAGCATCCACGCGGCGGACATGAAACCAAGAAGGATTGTCTTGCGCGTCGTCATGAGGCTCCTCGAAGCGGGTAAGGTGAATCGTCGACTTGTGACGCTGGGCGGTCACCACTGCCCTGCCCAGCCATTTCCCCCCGAGCAGCGGTCATTCCCGGAACAAGCACCCGGCGTGCCACCCCATCTGGCCGCGTGCACGCCGCGCGCTCATGGCTTTCCTCGGTCGGCGAATCAGAAATCTGATGGAATCGAGCCGCGGCGTCGAGAAATTCGCGCGTTCCCGCTGGTGGCGATGCCGACGCAGGGGGCCTTCTCCCGTCACCGCAGGCCGGCGCGGCGCCGCAGGGTCCATTCGGTGGCGAGGAGCCCGAGGGCGAGCAGCAAGAAGACGGGGTTCGACCAGACGTCGATGGCGTGCTGGTTCCCGATGCGGACCTCCTGGGGCTCGGGGATGGTGACCCCGTCGAGCGAGGCCATGCGGAAGGTGCCGCCACCGATCTCGGCCAGCTCGCGCAGGACCGCGTCACGAAAGACCACGTCCTCGAGCTCCTTGCCCTCGGAGCGCACCACGAAGGTCTTCTCCTCGGTGAGGGGCCGACCATCGAGGGTGCCGCTGGCGGTCAGCCGGTACGCGCCCGCGGCGAACGCCCCGAGATCGACGTGACCCTCGCCGTCGGCGTCGGTCTCGACCTCGACCTGCCGCAGCGGGGCCGCCTCCGGGGAGCCATCGGCGCTGCGCACCGCCAGCTTGACCACGACCCGCGCCGCCGGCGAGTAGTCCGCGCGCATCGCCCGCACCCGCACCGCGGGCGACTGCTGCCGGCGATAGTCGACCCGATCGAGATCGATGCGGAGCAAGGTGAGGGCCGGGTCCCGCACCAGCCAGCGCACGGCGTTCTCCCAGAAGCGCTGAAAGGACCGCGCATCATCGTTCTCGGCGGCGGCCACGAATCCCCAGTGCCAGGCGGTGTCGGTGAGCAGGGCCAGCGAACGGCCCTTGCCGGCGTCGGTGATGGCCAGCACGGGCGCTGGCTTGCCGCCCTCCGTGCGCAGGGTCGGGTGCGCCAGCAGCGTCAGCGCCCCCGGGCGCACCCGCACCACCTCGTTCACGCCCTCGAGCGGCGGCAGCCGGCCCCAGCGGGCCTCGTTGTCCTTGCCGTCGAGCGCCAGCGACGTCACCGGGTGGACGCGGCCCTCCTCGGTGAGCCGCGGCTTGAAGGCGTCGGTCGTGATGTTTCGGTCGCGCCCCTCCTCGGCCCCGCTCGGGTTGCCGGGCCCGTGCGCCAGCTCGACCGGCAGGATCTCGCGCAGGGGCGTGTCGCCGTAGCCGCCGCTGGCGAATGACAGATCGCCCCCGATCATGGCCAGGGCCCCGCCCTGCTCGACGTACTCGCGAATCCCCGACAGGAACGGCTCGACCCCGTAGGGGGCGAAGTTGAAGTTCTGGAAGATCACCAGGTCGAACGAGTGCAGCTGCTCCTCGAAGATCTCGTACTGCGGGAAGGGGATCAGCGACAGCTCGTTGCGGTTCCAGGGCTGCTCGTCGGTCTCGGTGCGCAGGATGTAGAACGACACCAGGTCGACGTTGGGGTCGCGCCGCAGCATCGCCCGCAAGAACCGCTCGTCCCACGAGGGCCGGCCGCACACGTGCAGGACCCGCACCCGGTCGCGGATCACCTTGACCGTGAAGAGCTGGGCGTTGTTGCTGGCCAGCGCCTCCCCGTGCAAAACGGGGGTCGCAATCTGGAACACGAAGGTCCCGGGCTGATCGGGGACCCAGTCGAACGACACCTTCTCCTCGGAGGCGTCTCCGCGCAACACCACGTTGCGCGTCCCCACCGGTCGGCCGTCGCGGGTCAGGGTCACGTCGACCTGGCGGTCGGGCAGGCCGTGCTGCCGGACCAGGGCCTCGATGGTGACCGGCGTGCGCACGAAGGCGAACTCGTCGGCCATCACCGCGGCGATCGAGAGATCCCGCAGGGCAGGCTCGCCGATGCCCACGGTGTGCACCGGGGCCCCGAGCGCCTCGACCGCGGCCCGGGTCTCGGCGTCGACCGGGCCCTTGCCGATGCGCCCGGTGTCGATCCCGTCCGAGACCACCACCACCGCGCCGAGATCGTGCCCGGCGTAACGGGCCCCGAGCTCGGCCAGCGCCTCGCCGATCCGGGTCCCGTCGGTGGTGGGTGGCGCCCGCAGGCCGTCGAGCGAGGACGGGACCAACCCGGCCCCGAAGGTGTAGATGTCCACCCGGTGTCCGTCGCGCACCCAGGCGGCCCGCGCCCCGTCGGGATCGGCCAGCAGCCTGGCGGCGCGCTCGGCGCGCGACGGGCCGCCGTTCGGTGGGCGGACCTCCATCGAGCGCGAGGCGTCCACCAGGACCGCGACCCGGTTCGGCACCCGCACGATCTCGCGCAGCTCGACGCTCGGCTGCAGCGCCGCGCCAAGGCACGCCGCCAGCGCCCCGGCGCGCAGGGCGAGGATCACGCCCCAGCCCGGGCGGCACGTGCGAATCAGGGTCACCGCCGAGAGGCCGAGCGCCAGGACCGACGCGGCGACCAGCGCCACCAGGGCTCCCCGCGAGAGCTGGGCTCCGCTGGCCAGGTGCCAGTCGTTGAAGTGCTTCAGCGTCTCGGCGTCGAGATCTCCGCGCGCGGCCGCCCACCACTGCAGGAGGCGGGTCATCGCGGGAACCGGCGCGTCCGCAGGATGTAGTCGATGTGCGCCTGCTCGGTCTTGTAGTCGAGGCACAGCGCGTACATCACGATGTTCACGCCGAAGCGAAAGGCGATCTCGCGCTGCTCGTCGCCGCCCGGGATGACCTCGTGCTCCCAGCGACCGTACCCGTCGCGGGCCCAGGCACCGCCGAGATCGTTCTGCGAGTAGACCACCGCCAGGCGGCGATCGCGCTCGACCCCCTCGACGTCGGGGGCCGCCAGCACCCGGCCGGGCGCGCCCGACAGCACGTAGAACGACTTCCAAAGGACGTGGTCGTCCGGGATGCGGGTGGGCAGCTCGCCCGGCAGGAGCTGGGCCAGGAGCCGCCGCACGGAATCGTCGAAGTCCCCGCCGGCCCGGCCCTCCGCCGAGTCGATGAGCAGGAACCCCCCGTAGGTGAGGTGGCGTCGCAGCCGGCCGAGCTCGCTCTCCGGCGGCAAGGGAAAGCCGCGATCGCCCGACAGCACGAGGAAGGGATGGTGAAAGAGCGCGGGATCGGCGAGGCGCACGTCGACCCGCTCCGGGGCGGTCACGATGCTGGTGCGCCGGACCAGCTCCCAGGACAGGCGCCGCAGGGCGCTCGGGCGGGGGTCGGGCAGCCCCGGCAGGGCAATGCGGGCGAAGCGGAAGCTCGAGTGCTCGCCGATGGCGTGGGCGAGACGGGCGCCACCGCCCGCGCCCAGCAGCCGCGCGAGCATGGCCGTGACCGGCGTCGCCCGCAGCAGGAGCCGGCGGCGCGAGAGGCCCGCGCGCAGGCCCGGCGCCCCCTCCGGGGCCGGGGGGGCGGGCGTCGGCGGCACACCGGCCGCGCCCGCCGGGCGCCGTTGCCGGCCGGTCATGGACGCATCCCTTTCCGGCCGGAGACCGCATCCACTACACTTGGCCGCCAATGTCGCTGCCTGATGGTCCCCGTCGGCGAACCGCCTACCCGCGGGGAGCCGCCCCGACGATCCGGCTCGGTCGCGCGGGCTTGCTCGCGGGCTTGCTCGCGCTTGCGGCAGGCCGCGTGCCGTTCGGGGCGAAGGAAGCCTGGGGGGCGCTTCCGCCGCCCGCCACGCCCGCCCCGGCTTCCGATCCGGGTAGCTTCCCCCCCGAGGCCGGCGCCGGGGCCGGGGTCTTGCCCAACCAGGCGCCCAACCAAGAGCACAACGAGGATCCCCGGCTGTCGACCCCCGAGGTCGATCCGGCCAGCCGGATGGTTCCCTCCCTCGCGCACACCCTGCAACTCGGGATGGCCGTGCTGGTCGGAACGGGTTACCGCGGAATCTTCCCGTACAAGGAGGACATCTACTGCGGCAGCAACCCGGCCGGCAACAATCAGGCCGCGGTCTGCACGGGGCGGGCTCCCACCTTCATCGATCTCGAGCCGTCGCTCGGGTTGTCGCCGGGCTGGGACATCCTCCTCACGGTCCGCTTCGGCATCGAGCGGGACTTCAACACCAGGCATCAGGTGCTGCTCATGCCCGGCTTTCGTTACTGGCTCGATCCCGAGCGGCGGGTGAAGTTCTTCACGACCCTGCAGCTCGCCTATGATCGTTCGGCTCAAAACAGCACCCAGGTGGGAGACGAAGATCTCGGGGTTCGCAACTCGAATGGCTTGATGGTGGAGATCATGCGGAACCTGGGCGCGTACGTTCAGTTCGGCGAGACCGTGGGCTTTTCACGCTGGCTCAGCTTCACGGTGGACGTGGGCGCTGGCGCGCAGGCCCGATTTCCCTGACGGCCTTCGCACGAACGGATTGCGCGGGGCGCGCTCATGGCCCACCACGGTAGCAGACCGGCCGCGTCGGCGCCCCGGTGGCGTCAGCATCGGCGCCGGCCCGGTCCCCGCCCGATGCGCGGTGGTGGCGCCGGGAGTATCATGACCTCGTCCGTGCCCATGCCCGCCGCTTCCGCTTCCGCTTCCGTCGCCGCTCCCTCCCCCGGGGAACGACTCGACCCCGGCGCCGGTCCCGAGGCGGTGATCCGCGCCGTGGATCTGGCCAAGACCTTTCGCCTCGGGTTCTGGCGCAAGCGCGTGGAGGCCGTGC
>Ga0265318_10000278_pt1 | contig 42977 bp, 68 predicted proteins | sample 4821metaG_FD_192431 | JGI IMG/M metagenome (GOLD analysis project Ga0265318, IMG submission 192431) | Rhizosphere microbial communities from Carex aquatilis grown in University of Washington, Seatle, WA, United States - 4-8-21 metaG | ecosystem: Host-associated > Plants > Roots > Rhizosphere >... | reverse complement strand
GGCTTCTTTCGCGTCGGCGAGGGCTGCGTCGACGGCGTCCTTTGTGTCCTTCTTCTGCTCGACGCGTTGCCGTTCGACGAGTTCGAACTGGGTCTCGACCGACGCGAACTTCTCTTCCACGACCGACTTCATCCCGTTCATTTTGGCGTCGATCAGCTTCTCGACACTCCCGGTTTCGCGAAGCAGTTGCTCCGTCGTGAGGATCGTCGGGTCGGGGGTGGGCTTCGTGTCTTCGGCCATTCCTCTCCCGTCAGGGTAGAAAACAGGGCGGTCACCGTCACCCGTTGGCTCTATGATGCCTGCGATGGCTGGCGACACCTACGAAGGCCCGGTCTGCTACCAGGACGGCTGGCACTGGACCGTCGTCCCGGACGGGAATGGCGACGACCAGCCAGGGGAGAAGCTGACGCTCGACGGCGACGGATACCGGATCGCCGAGCTCGCCGACCCGTCATGGCATGACCAGCATCATCAGCAGTTCGCAGAGATCAGGCCCGACTAATGGCATCCGGCAAGTCAGTCGTCCAGATCAGCAAGATCCTGAACGCGGTCTACAACGCGACCGCCTACTCGAGTCCGGCCACCCTGTACTTCGCTCTCTGGACGGCCACGCTGACGTCGGCGTCGACGGGGGCGACGGCCGGCGAGTGCTCCTACACCGGCTACGCCCGCGTCGCTGTCACCGCGAACACCACGAACTTTCCGGCGTCCGCAGCAGGATCGAACATCCAGAACGCCACTGCAATCACCTGGGCCGCGAACGCCGGATCCTTGCAAACCGCCACATTCCTTGCGATCCTTGACTCGGCCACGCTTGGGGCGGGCAACATCATCATGTTCGGGTCGATCGCTTCGACAGCGATCAATCCGGGCGACACCCCGCAGATCAACGTCAACGGACTGACAGGGACGGAGGCATAAATTGGCCCGCCAGTACCTTCAGGACGGCCCGTTCATTGACCCGCCGGTCACGTCTCCGTTGGCGGCGGACGCGACAACGACGGCGCTTGCGGCCTGGTCCGGTGCGCAGTTCACTCCGCTCTACGCAAACGACGCCAAGGCCGGGAAAATCTATGCGATCGAGGCTGGCGGTCTGATCACAACGGCGTCGACGGGGGCGCTGACGATCGCGCCAGGGCTTGGCACGTCGGCACCCGGAACGACGCTCGGCTCGAGCATCGCGCAGACGGTTCCGGCGACGTCGCTGTCGGGCCCGTGGACGCTGTACAGCCGTTGGGTGGTCAGAACGATCGGTGCTCCGGGGGCGAACTCGACGATCATCGGCACAGGGATCTTCCAGTCCGGCGGTGTCGCCGCGACCGCGAACTCCGGCCTGGATCTGACGTTCGGCGGCACGTCGTGTGCGTTCGACGCGACGGTCAACAACTTCTTCACGTTCACGAAGACGCTCAGTGTGGCGGGGTCGTGGACGACGTTGTACTGCTACATCTACGCTCTGAACTAGCCGCCCATGCCGATGTTTCTGCCTGGTCGGGCGCCGCGGCTGGTCAGGTTTCCGCCGCTCCAGTCGGTTGCGGTAGACATCTTCGCGGTCTCGCTGGCCGGAACATCTTCGCTGGCGGCGACCGTTACGGAGTATCCCGCTGTTTCGCTGACGCTGGCAGGCGCCTCCAGTCTGTCCGCAACCGTTACCGAGCTGCATCCTGCCACGGTCACGGTCGCAGGAACGTCCAGCCTGACGCCAACCGTCACCGAGCCGCACCCACTCACGGTCACGCTGGCTGGCACATCGACCTTAACCGCTGCGGTCGCGGAGCTTCACCGGGCCACGGTCACCTTCGCAGGCACCTCAAGCCTTGCCGCGACCGTGATCGAGTACCACCAAGCAACTGTCACGCTCGCCGGAACCTCGACGCTCAGCGGGGCAGCAACCGAGTACCAGCGGATCACCGTCACGTTGGCTGGGTCGTCCGGGCTGACGGTCGCTGGCCCGCAACGGTTCACCGTCACCCTTGCAGGCACCTCAACGATCACGTTCAGGATCCTGTCAAGGCCGATCGTCCATCCGGTGCTGATCTCCGGGACGGTTCCGGATCAGGGTCTCGGCAGCGACGAGCAGTTCGCCGCGATCCCGTGGTCGTGGTGATCCGTCCGCTCATCTATCATCCGGCCAGATGCACCTACCGCACCACCACCAAGGAGCAGAAACCAGCCTTTCATCCGGGCTGGCGTTCGGGTAGGAGAATGGCGACGTTCCACGCAGCCGAACGGCGCACACTCGCCAAGGCCGGGCAGGCTGAGCCGGACGGGTCCTATCCGATCCGTAACGGCGGCGATCTCTCGAACGCGATCCGGGACATCGGTCGGGGCGGCAACAAACCCTCCGACCGTGCCTGGATCATCCGTCGTGCGAAAGAACTCGGCCTGTCCTCGAAGATCCCGCTCACCTGGCAAGGAGGAAAGTGATGCCGTTCAAACCGCAGCCGGGAATCACCACGTCCGGCCGTGAACCTGCCGGGGACGAGTACAAGGAAGGCGACGTCGAAACCCCCGACTTCCTGACCTACTGGGAGCAGCTTCCGTCCGGTGACGTGCTCGCGATCAACTACCAGGAGCCGGGAGGGAACGACTGATGGCGCTCGGCGACAACCAGTACATCGCCCGTACCGAACTGCCGATCGCGACCGCCGCGTCCGGTGCCGCATCGATTGTGGCGCTCACCGCGAACGCGAAGATCAGGATCGTCCAGTTGGTCCTGACGTCGCTGTCCGCGAACTTCGTGACGTTCCAGTCACACACGACGACCGCAACGAAAATGGGGCCGATCTACCTGGCCGCGAACGGCGGCGTCGTGCTTCCGTTCTCGGAGGTCGGCTGGTTCTCCACGGTCGCTGGTGAGGCGTTGGACATCAACCTGAACGGTGCGACCGCTGTGGGTGGCGTCCTCACCTACATTGTCGTCTAGCCGTTCATGGATGTAGGATCCCCGCAATGTCGATGATGCTTCCGCAGGGCGCACCACCTCCGGGCCTGGCCGCATTGATCGCCGCGCATGGTGGCGGGGACGCCGACGACAGCGGCCCTCCGTCGAACGACGGTGGACTCAAGTGCCTGCAAGACATGATTACGGACTTTCCTCGCCTGCTCCACGAGCTCACCGACCCCGGAGACGTGCAGATGGCGACTCGCGCCCTGCACATGTTGACTCAGATTCAGCAGTCGCTGATGGGCAGACAGGGCGGAAATGGCTCGTCCCCGTCGGGCCAGTAAAACCAGCGTAGGGCCGGAACAGATCGTTGAGCGGGTCTTGAACGAGACCCGTCCCGGCATGTTGGAGCACCAGTCCCGCTGCCTCCGGTTCGACAAGGCGTACCAAGTGTGGCGTCAGGACATTCCGACGAAGCGGCGCGACCGCAACCGTGCCCCCTGGCAGGCCGCGCACAGGATCAAGTACGCCATGCAGATCCTCGACCAGTGCATGGCGAACCTGGCTGAAGGAGTCCCGACCGCAACCGTGCTGCCGCGCCGCCCAGGGGATGAGGGGGCTGCGGAGGCGCTCGAGAACACGCTGGGCTACTTCGGCAACCGCGACCATCTGGCGGAGAAGGAGATCGCCGTCACCCAGACCGCTCTCCTCTACGGCGTCAGCCCGGCGAAGAACGGTTGGCATTACGAGGAGATCAACGGGAAGGCGACGGAGGACAGGCCGACGATGACCCCGTGGGACCCGTATCACTGCTGGTGGGATCCGATGGCCTACGACGTCGACACGGCCGGGTACATCGTGCTGCGGTCGTATCCGACGAAGGAGCAGCTGCTGGCGCGCGCCTACGACGAGGAAACCAAGACGGGGTCGTACAAGAACCTGGATTTGCTGTGGGCGTCGGGTCGGGCGCCGGAGCCGGAGACCCGGTCGGCGCAGAATCAGCTGTTGATGCCGCCACCGTCGGTGCTTCAGAACAGGTTTGAGCTGCTGGAGTTTTGGCGTGAAACCCCGCAAGGTCTGTGGCTGACGATCATCGGGAACCGCAAGATCCTTCTGCGCGACGGTCCGTCGCCGTACCGGATGCCGGGCAAGCCGATCACGATCTCGAACTCGCGACCTGATCTGTTCCGGATCGAAGGCATCAGCGAGACGGAGCTGGTTGCTGACATCCAGGAGTCCCTGAACACGCTCACGAATCTTCGCGAGGACAACATGAAGATGACGGTGATGCGTGGCGCAACGGTCCGGTCGACGATCGATCTGCGCCAACTGGTGTTCCAGCCGTCGTTTCTCTGGCCTGTCGACGACCATGACGACATCCATTTCCAGGCGCCGCCGCCGCTGCCGCCGGAGGCGTACCGGGAGGATGAGGTTCTGATCGGCCGGCTTCAGTGGCTGACCGGGATCTCGCCTGCTGTTACGGGAACGTCGGCGGCTGGTGACGCGGCTGTGTCCGGCACGGCGACGTCGAATACGCTGGCCCTTCAGGGCGCGTCGAAGCTGTTGGAAATCAAGGGGCAGATCATCCACAACCGCACCTGGGGCCGCACGTTTGAGCAGTGGGGGAAGCTGTGCCGCCAGTTCCTGTCGGACGGGACGGATGTGCGGATCGTCGGTGCCGGCGGCGCGGTCGAGTGGGCGTCCTACCGGAAGGGTGACCTGGCGAACGACTTCGATGTGAAGATCGAGGCGGGCGACAAGTCGGCGACGGTGCAGCAGTCCAGGGCGGAGACGTTGCAGCTGTTGCAGGTGCTGACGCCGTACGCGCAGGAGGGGTTGGTGAACTTGGAGCCGGTGTTGAAGAAGGCGGAGAAGCTGTTCGGGTTTGACCCGAATCAGTTGGTTCCGAAGCCTCAGCCGCAGCAGGCAGCCGCCCCCGCGCCGCGGCTCACCCTTTCGGGCCAGTTGACGCCGGAGCAGGAGATGATCGCCGCTTCGCAGCGTGGTTTGGGGCAGGCTGGCGGATCGTGGCCGACACCGGGGCAGCCGCCGGAAACACAGGCGGGCCAGATCGTTCCACACCCGCTGTCTAGCGTGGTGAACGGGAACCGCCGATGAACGTCCCCGCCGCGAAGCCTGCCGGGAAACCCGTGCCGCTGTCGCAGCTTGCGAAGAAACCTCCGCCTAAGCTGAAGTCGTCGTTTGTTCCACGCTCGGGCTGGCTGTCAACACCCGGATCAGGCACGACGACAAAAGCGAACATCGCTTGGGGCAACGCGGCTTGGGGCCAGTGGGACGCTCAGGGTAAGGCGAAATGAGCGACCACTTCGCCGAGATCGCCGCCGCCTACCAAGGCGACGACGGCGAACTCCGCCTGATGATCGAACAGCGGGCAGCCCTCGTCGAACTCCAAGCAACCCCCGCCTGGCAGACCTACCGGGACGTCGTTTACAGCCGCATCGCAGGTATTCACGGCCGAATGCACCGGGGCCGCTACCCGTCTTTGGAGGAGTACAGGCAGGATGTCGGGCTCGCGCAGGGGCTTGAGCAGGCCGTTGATGGGACAGTGATCGAGATGGAACGCATGATCGCGGCGAGGTTGCCTGACCAGTTCGACGACGACGAGGCTGACCGTGAGCCTGCGTATGCTGACGAAACCCCGCAATCGTAAGGAGACGTGATGGCCGACGACAAGATCACCCTTGAGGGCGAAGGCGAGCAGACTCCGCCTGAGCGTCCGGAATGGCTTCCCCCTCAGTTCAAAACGCCGGAGGATCTGGCGCGCAGCTACGACGAGATCCGCCGCGAAACCGACCGGCTGCGCTCGAGGCAGGAGCAGTCGGAGCGCGAGTTCGCCGAAGCGTTGGCGACGGTGCAGCAGGAACAGGAGCAGCGCCAACAGCGGATCGACCCGAACACCGACCCTCGCATCCAGGCGTACCAGCGGGCTGTCGATGAGGGCGATGCCGCCACCCAGCTTGCGATCACGCTGGATCTGAACCGGCAGCTGATCCAGGCGGAGCTCGCGTCCTCGACAGCCCAGGTGACCCCGCAGATCACGGCGATGCAGGAAGCGCAACGCCAGCAGCAGATCGACGTGGCGGAGCAGCAGGCCGTCGACTACGCCCGCACGCAGGGGCTCGACTATGAGGCGTCCCGTCAGGATGTCGTCGATGCTTTGCGATCGCTGTACGGCGACCAGCTTCTGCCGGCGTCGGGGGATGTGCCGACGTACGCGACGGCGATCCGCAACGCGGTTGACATCGTGACGGCGAAGGCGCAGATCGAGTACATCAAGTCGGGTGAGCAGGAGCGGCGCGACAAGCTGTCCGCGATGACGACGACCCCGGGCGCGTCAGGCCGTTTGGCGACGGGCAGTCCGGATGAGCGGCAGGCGTGGGCGGAGGTCAAGAACGCGCCGACAGGGTCGTACGCGGACATGATGTCGCGGTCCGAACGGACTTGACACGAAGACCCGGGAGAGGGATAGTCGAACTGCACAGCAGCCTCCTGCACGGCGCGAAACGACCTCGGCCTCCCGGGGTCGTTTTGCGTAACGACCGCAAGAACGGCTAGCATCACCCGTCAAGACGACGGACCCCTGAGACCAGCACCCCGGCAATCCGCCGGCCGACCCCGCCCCAGAGCGGACAATCGGCTGTAAGGGACCCGGCCAAGCAGGTAGGGCAATCCCGAATCGAAAAGCAGAAAACCACTTTTCGAGGAAGGAAAACTCATGGCACCCACCCTGCTCGCGGGTACCGAGACCAGCATCCAGAACACGGACAACAACGTCCGCGGCATGGACGCAGCGGTCTACGAGCTCGAGCCGGACGTTGGGCCGCTGACCGTTCTGATGAACGCGATGGGGTCAACCCCGACTCTCGCTCCGAAGGCCGAATGGCTCGAGGACGAGTCGATGCCCCGCACCACCACGCTCTCCGCATCCGCTGCGGCCAGCGCGACCGCGTGGGGTCCGTCCGCAGACATCTTCCGGGTCGGCGACGTCGTCCGGTTCCCCGGCCTCACCTACGGCATCCTCGTCACCACGACCGCCGCAGGCGCGATCACCGGCACCGTGCTCGGCCAGGCGTCCGCGAACTCGGCCCAGACCGGCCAGGAGATGTACCTGGTCTCCAACGCCAACGCCGAACTGGCAACCCTGCGTGAGATCAAGTTCACGCAGCTGAACACCGCCTACAACTACTGCCAGATCATCCGGACCCCGTTCGGGCTCTCCACCACGGAGATGGGGCAGCAGCACTACGGAGGCGACGAACGCGCCCGCCTCAGCCGCCACTACGGCATCGACCATGCCTACTCGATCGAGAACACCCACTTCTTCGGGCTCCGCTCGATCAGCTCGGTCACCCGCACCGCTGGTGGCCTCCAGTCGTTCATCTCGACAAACGTCACGAACGACACGGGTGGTCTGACGGAAGGTGACTGGCAGGCGTTCCTGAAGACCGGGTTCCGGTTCGGCTCGCCCCGCAAGACGGCGTTCATGTCGCCGACCTGCTGGTCGGCTGTCGAAGCGTTCGCCCGCTCGAAGGCGCTCGTCTCCACCGACCCGTCGAAGACGGTGTTCGGGGTGTCGCTGAAGCAGTACGTCAGCGGCCAGGGTGTCGTCGACATGGTCATGCACCGCAACTGGAACGACTCCGCCACCTACGGCGGCTACTGCTTCCTCGTCGACATGGACGCGGTGAAGGAACGGCCTCTCCAGAACGTCGGCAAGACGCAGCTGCTCCGCGACCGGCAGGCACCGGACTACGACGGTGTCAAGGACGAGTACCGGACGGAGACGTGCATCCAGGTGATCCACGAACGGCGCCACGCATTGCTTACCGGGGTGACCGCGCCGACGGTGTAACGATCTGCGGCCTCCTGGCGGTTGTCAACGTCAGGTGGGGCGGGTAGTCTCGCGGGGGAGACATAAGCGGCAGAGGTTCTTCGGGGCCTCTGCCGCCCCCGTTCCCCTAAGCCGAAGGAGCCAAAATGGCCCAGGTGCTCGAAGTCACCTTGCACGACGGTCTGTTCCACTCGCTGTTCGTCCCTGACGGCTACGAGATCCCCGCGATGAATCCGGGCGAGTTCGTCCAGTTCGTTGGTGCCGACGGGACGACGCTGACGGTTCACGCGAACACGATCCAGTCGGTGCTTGTGAAGACGACGGCGTTCTCCGCCCACTTCCCCGCAAGCGAAGGGACTGTCTCCCCCGACGATCCCCCGAAGGAGTCCTGATGGCCCTCTGGAAGTCACCGCACGCCGCAATGGTTTTCAACGTCCGGCCTGCGCTGGACACCTACAACGCCCGTGGCGAGGTGATCGCGACCCGGCCGCCGATCAGGGCCGAGTTCGGGATCTTCGGGCCGGAGCAGCCTGTCCACAATCCGCTGACGGGCAGCACGGAGATGTTCGCCGAGGTGGTCGGGCATTTCTTCGACTCGGACCTGTGGTATGAGCAGCGGCTGGGCGACCAGATCAACGATGCTGCGGAGGTGGAACGCTGCCAGGAGGAGAAGGAATATCTTGAGCTGGTGCTGACCCGGAAGTGCCGTGAGGTGCCGCAGTTCATCACCGAGGTCCGCCGGGTCGCTGTGGCTGCGCCGAGGCCGTGGGCGTCCTACAACACGATGGAGCCGGCAGAGATCGTCGATGCGGCCCAGCTGCTCGCGCTGGTTCCCGAAGCGGTCGCCTACGAGCGTGAGAACGCGCAACGCCCGGACGTGCTCGGCCCGTTGGAGGAGAAGCTGGCCGATCTTCCCGCCTCGGAGGCTGGCCGTGCGAAGCCGGCGGAGGAGTTCCCGGAAGGGTCGTTCGATGTGGAACGCACCGACGGGGTCGCGATCGGTAAGCCGCAGGGACGCACCGATTACGGGATGGTGACCGAACGGGCACCTGGCAACATCACGCTCGGGTAGAGGGTGATCCCTTCTTGTTGGCGCGGTACCAGGCTTTTGCCCGATCCCGCGCATCCTGCATCTGCTCCTCGGTTCGGGGGCGGCTCGCCCAGTCCTCGATGCGACAGACGCGACAGACTCGCCGGCCGTTGGCGTACTCATAGATGTTCTCAGGTGTCAGTCGGTGGCCGTGGACGCAGTGCGTCTTGCGGGCGTTTCGTGCCGATGCTCCCGTTCCTGAAAGGATGTTCTCGCGATGGGTAGTGATCCTGATGTGGGAGGGCTTGACACAGGCCCGGTTCCGGCAGATGTGATCGCAGACGAGTCCGTCGGGGATGGGGCCGTAGCGCCACTCGTAGAGGACGCGATGAGCTCGCCTGATCCTGTTTCCCCCAACGTTGAAGACGCCGTACCCATCCGTTTTGGCTCCAGTCCAGAGCCAGCAATCTCCGAACACCTCGACCTTGCTGAAGAATCTACGTCTGATGGTCTGCATAGACCGGAGTATACAGCAACCTTTTATGTTGTAGTAGGTGGAAACGATGTCACCTGGCGGGTCGAGTGGCCCGCTGCCGCTGTCGGCGCCCGGGTCGTCAAGATCCCTGAGAGCGACCGGGCGATTCGGGCGATCCATAAGCCGAACACCCGCTCGAAGGTGCCGTGGACGATGCTTTTGACGATGACGGACGGCACCACTGAGGTCATCGACTCGGCCAAGCGGTTCAAGGAGTTGGCCGGCCAGCACCGCACCTACACGGATGCGCAGGCCGTGTTTCCGCAGCATGAGGGGACGGCGGTGTGGGTGCGGCCGAACATCAACCAGGCCGCGTTGGCGTTGTCGATGAAGCAGCAGGGGATCCGGACGGTGGCCGAGACGGACGATCTGTATTTCTCAAACCCGACTCAGAACTTCTTTATGCGGGAGCAGGCGAGGGAGAACAAGTGGGGTGAGGTTGGGATGGAATCCCACGCCCGCTCTTTGGCGTCGATGGGGGTGAACGTGTTCTCGACGTCCCGGCTCAGGGACAGGTATTTCAAGGAGTACAGGGAGCGGTTCGGGAAAGCTCGAGCGAAGCAGGTGGAGATGCATGTGTGCGGTAACCATCTCCCCCGTGCTGCATGGCCGGTCGTGGAGCCGTACGACGGACCGGTTCGGGTGGGGTTCATGGGGTCGCCGTCGCATGTCTGGGATGTTCATTTGGCGTTTGCGGCGTTCGTTGCGGCGAAGGAGCATGGCTGCCGGACGGTGACGATTGGCTATGCGCCGTCGGACCCGGACGAGTTCGTACCTGACGAGGTGACCGTTGACGATGTCACCTACCAGATCAGGTCGGAGAAGTCGAAGGCCGTCAAGAACGCCTGGGCTGCCGTGGTTGATGATGTGATCCGGTGGGTCAAGCCGGTCGACTATCACCGGGCCGCGTTGCCACTGGACATCGGCCTGTGCCCGATGATGCTGAACGATTTCAACATGGGCAAGTCGGATGTGAAAGCGGTGGAGTATGCGGCTTCGGGGGCGGTGCCGGTGTTGCAAAGGATGCCGCCGTACACGGATACCGGCTGGATCCATGAGGTGAACTGCCTGTTCGCTTCGTCTCCGGACGATATGGCGGCGCAGGTGGTTCGTCTGGTCAGGGATCCGGGGTTGCGGAGGGGGCTTCTGGAGGCCGCACAGCACTATGTGAGGGAGCAGAGGAACGAGGTTCGGTTGAAGGATGAGTGGTCTGTCGCGCTCGCGCTGTAATCTGACGCCATGAGTGACGCCACCCATCAGGCCGAACTACTCAAGCCGCTCGTCACCGGGTTCCTCTCCCCGATCTACTCGGCACGGCAGCCGAACGGCCGCCACGTCCACGGCCTCTGCCAAGAAGACTTCGACCGGGTCATGGCTGGTTACGCCTGCGGTGAGTGCTGCGCCTGCTTCAACACCTACATGGACGTCTGCCCGGTCTGCGGGTTCAACCGGGAGATCGGTGCGCAGCCGCAGGCTGACCCGGACCAGTGGAACGCCTACCTTGAGGAGCACCTGAACGGCTCCGGGCGTACTGAGACCCGGACCGCTGCGGAGTTCATCAGGGATGTCGGCGGCGATCCGGACATTGAGCAGGCGAAGCTGTCGTCGATCCGGCCGGGGTCTGCGTATCGGAAGCATCGGAAAGGCTGATGGAACCTCTTATCGGAGATGTCAAATGGGCCGAAGGTGGTCCCTGGCGCGTGTACTGGAGCGAACACGGTGTCGAGGCTGGCGTCCACAAAGGCAGCCAGTTCGTTTCGGATCAGCGCCTTGAATACGGGGATGGTGGTCGCATCGTCTGGAAAGACTGCGATCAGGGAAGCAAGCATGTCCCTCTTTTGCGTGGCGATTTCATCGCATGGCTTGACCAGGGCGGAAACTAGAAATGCCGTTCCCGAAGCAGTACAGCGACATCTACGGCACCGTCATCGCCAAAGCACGGCTTGACGCGAACCTCACCGCCGACGTCACCCGTGCGAAGGACTGGGTCAACCTCGCCTACGCAGATGTCGCCCTGACGTCGAAGTTCTGGGAAGGATCCGCCGCCACCGCAGCGTTGGCCGCAGCCGTAACGGCGGACACGCTGCCGACCGCGCTGATCGAGCTCGAGGATGTCACCTGTTCCTACGCAGGCACGTTTCCGCCGATGCGGGAGGTGACGTGGGAGCAGCTTCTGAACCTCCGTGCGTACAGCTCGACAGGGCGGGGGCCGCCGCAGGTGTATTCGCTCCGCAAGAACAGCCTAGAGTTCTGGCCGGCCGCGCAGGGGGGCGAGATCCTGACCTATTACGGGTCGAAGCAGCCCGCCGCATGGCTGTCCGATGACACGGATGTGCCGGACATTCCGGAGCCGTTCTCGCAGCTTCTCGAGTACGGGGCGCTGGTGCAGGCCGGCGAGTACAAGAACGACCTGCTGATGCTGGGCGAGTACCAGCAGTCGTATGGGGCGATGATGGGCAAGTTCTTGAAGTTCTGTCAGGCGAGGATGGGGACGGACGCCAGGTCGTTCCCGGTCAGGTTGGGCCGGTCGAATCTGTTGCCGCATGATCCGTCTTCTGACTGGTACGTCGTCTCCGGCGTCGCCTACTCCTAATGGCCTACACCCCGGGGTCCGCGTATTCGCTGCCGTACCGGCTCATGCGTCGGTACGGCTGGCAGCCGCTGATCGACGCGGACTTCACGCTGGGGATCGTCAAGGACATGCCGCCGTCGTCGATCCCGCCTGGTGGCTGTTTCGAATCCACCGACTGGATCTTGGACGAGGTCGGTGTGGCGAAGAAGCGCGGCGGCACGGCCTACCAGTCGAACGCGCTCGGGGCGACTACAACAGGGGTTTCGTTGGTGTCGTGCCCGGAGTTCCCGACGGGGGCGAAGGTGATCGGGTTGGGCGCGGACGGCAACCTGTACGACGCGACCAGCGGGTCAACCTCGAGCGCGGGGGCGTTGGGTTTGACGCCGATCGAGAACCCGCGCCTGTACGTAGACAAGATGATGATGTGCGCATCCGATGGGACGACCGCACCGAAGAAGGTGACGGCACCGGCCGGAACGCTGACGATTGCGGCGTGGGGAGGGACGCCGCCGACGGCGAAGTTCTCCACCGTCCACATCTCACGGGTCGTGGTTGGAAACACGACGGCGAACCCGAACCGGGTCTGGTTCTCCCCGATCCCTGATCCGACAACCACCTGGGACACGGCGAACGCCTACATCGACACGAACCACAACCTGACCGCTTTGGCGTCCGTGCAGGGCGTTTTGGTCTGCTTCTCACAGAACCATCTGGAGCGGATCACCGGCAACATCCCGCCAGGGTTGAACGAGACGAACGACAACATGCAGGTCCAGTCTTTGGGTAACGTCGGCTGCGTCGACGCCCGCTCCGTCGTGGCATGGGGTGGCTACCTGATCTTTGCTGCGCAGGATGGCATCTGGATCACGAACGGCGCGTCGGTGGAGTCGTTGACGGAGGAGCCGAAGGGCTACGGGATCAAGTCGTATTGGCGCACCCTGTACCGGACGGCGATCACGAACGGCGCGACGATCTCTGCCGGCATCTACAACCGCGACTACTACCACATGTCGCTGGTCTACGGCACCACCCTGATCGACCATCTCGTCTGCTATCTGCCTCGTAAGACGTGGTGGCGGAACACGAACCCGAACATGCACGGCCTCTCGTTTGCTACGCAGGCGTCCGGGCAGGACGAACTCTACATGGGACTCGGGTCGGGCAGCGACGGCAACCGGATCGTGAAGCTGTCGGGTCTGTATAACCCGTCGGGGTCGAACACGACGGATGCGGACGGCACAGCGGTTCTGCCGTCGCTGACGACCCGGAACATGGGGACTGGGGTGGGGTTGACGTCGTTCGGGCACGGCCATCTGCACTACCTGATGACCGGGGGCACGCCGACGATGAAGGTGGAGGTCGGGACGGGGTTGGCTGCCGCGTCGTTTTCGCAGCCGTCCGAGTCTCCGCTACCGGCTCAGGCGGCTGCGGCCCGGAAGCGGTTCAACGTGTCGAAGGACTCGCAGGGGGTGTCTGTCAGGTTGACGCAGTTGGCGGCGTCGTCGCAGACTGAGGTGTACGGGGTTGAGTTGGAGCAGCGCGGCTACGCACTCAGTTCGGAGATTCCGTGAGCGACATGACGATCGATTTTCCTGACCGTCCTGCGACCGCGCAGGGCGTTACGGGGTTGCCGCCGATCCAGACCGCGTATCTGGCCCCGGCATCGTCAGCGTCCGCGACGGCGTCCGGTGGCGGCTCGAGCGCAGGCACCGACGGGTGGGCGGCGATCGGGGCGACGTTGACGTACAGCTCAACGGACGGCCACACGTTCGTGTGTGCAACGTCGTCGGATCTGACTGGTCAGGTTCCTGTTCGCAGCCGGGTCAAGGTGACCGACAGCGGCGTCAAGTATTTCATCGTGACGGCGATCTCGACGACGACGATCACGTTGTATGGCGGCACCACCTATGCGCTGACGGGCGGCGCGATTACGTTGCCGTTCGTTTCGTTGGTGATGGCGCCGGTTGGGTTTCCGCTCAGCCCGGCGAGCTGGACGGAGTCGTTCACGGATTCAAGTCTGCGCACACAGGCGAATCCCGGTAACGGTTGGTACAACATGGGATCGTTGAATCTGCCTGTCCCGATCGGCGCGTGGAGACTTGGCTACAAGGTTCAGGCGTACGGCTTTACGAGTCAGGATCACAACTACAACCTGTGGTACAAGACGACCCTTTCGACGGCGAATAATTCGGAGAGTGATTCGTCCTTCACGGTCGAGCGGCTACGTTCGTCCTCGAGTGACGGCTTCGCGGTCGGGGACGAAATCACAGCCGAAGCCGAGGGCTATGTCCTCGTTGCGGCGAAGACTCCCTACTACCTGAACATGTCAACCCCCGTGGGAGACGGGTCAGCCAACACCGGGATCTCCTTCTACGGCTCCCGTGTGCCGACGGTCATCCGTGCCGTCTGCGCCTACCTATGATGCTGCAGTCCGAAGTCGTATCCGCGATCATTTTCGGCAAGCCCGGAGTGCAGTTCGAGTACGGATTCTCTGATGCCTCAGCCACGGTCGCTGATCTGTCCGGCCTGGTTTGGCCTGCTGGGGCGGGTCCAGTTCCGTTGCTGTCGGATGTGCAGGGTTGGGCTGCCACCGTGAAGGCAGAGAACGGCGCTGCCGCGATCGTCGCTGGTTTTCAGGCAGCAGCCGACACGGCGCAGGCGGGCGTCGCACAGAACCTGGCGGACTCTCTACCGAGCCCGGCGGCGGTTCAGCCGACTTTCGACGCTGTTCATGCTGCGGCCAAGGTTGGAATCGCGAACTTCAAGAAGGACATCGCAGCGTGGCCGACGTTGACTGACGCGCAGAAGCTGACGCATGTTCTCGGTCTGATGCAGTCGATGGTCGGCGTTTTGCAGTATCTGAGCGGCGACTATTCGTGACGCACTGGGTCCGGAACGGTGTGATCCCGTGGCTGGTCGTGTTTCTCGGCTTCTTCCTCGCGCTTGAGCTGCCCGCCCGTGACATTGGTGGTGTGTGGCCGTGGCCGTCGCTGTCGCAGTTCGTCTGGAACGACGTGACGTGGTGGTGGCCCGTGTCGGTTATCGTCGCCGTAATCATGGTTGTGCTGTTCGGCCATTTCGAGTGGCGGTGGCCTGCCCGGTTCCTGATCGTGGCGGCGTCACTGGCCCTGGTTTCGATTGGGCTGCATGTGTTGTGGCTCGCGCTCAGGCTCGGCAAATAGCGTCCATCCCCTTCTAGCGTTACTCTTCCCAGGAGAATGGCGTCACTTGCCGAGCTGATCGCAGCATCCCTGGCCGCGAACCCGTACGCCGCAGGCAACCCCGGCACCCTGTTCACCTACGGCGGCAACAACGCCCCGAACACCCCGAGTGCCCCGGCGATGCCTTCCACCCCCGGCGCGACGATGACGGCGGACGAGCAGGCGGCCTGGTATCAGCAGATGCTCGGCAACGACCCGCAGTTGGCGGCGGCGCTGGCTGCGATCGATGCGCAGCAGCAGGCATACCAGGGCCAGATGACCGCGGCGGAGCAGCAGGCGCTCGAGCAGTACGGGGCGATTCCGGCAGGGTTGGCTGACCAGTACGCGTCACTGGTCACTCCGACGGTGCAGGGCATCGCGGATCAGGCGACCCAGGGCGGCGTGTCGACGGTTGCGCAGTTGGCGAAGGCGTACGCGCAGAACCAGACTTCGACGTTGGACAACCTTGCCGGCCGCGGCATGTTGCGCTCCGGTGCGACCGGGGTCAGGGAGAACAACGACCTTCAGAACTACAACGTCGCCGGCTACAACGCGCTCAACTCGCTGCTCGGCAACCTCGGCCAGAACTACTCCACCTATCTGGGGCAGCAGGATCAGCTGCATCAGCAGTCGACGACGGCGAGCTCGGATGCGCTAACACGGATCATCAACCAGATCAACGCCGGGGTGGTTTCAGCGCCGACGACGGCGACAGCGGCCCCGGGGGCAACCACCACGCCTTCGCCTCCCCCAGCGGCCCCGGCAGCCCCGACTGCGGCTCCTGGTGCGACTACCACTACGACACCGAAGGTGTCTACTCCGCCTGCGGCACCGTCCTTGTCGGCGCTCGGCGTCGGGGCATCCGGCGGCACTGAAGTCCACGGCTTCGGCAGGACGGACTTTTAGATGCCAGGCTTGTCGATTCAGCCGCAGACGAAGACTCCGTCCGCGAACCAGCCGAAGGCCGCCCCGAAGACGACAACGACGACGTCGGCGAAGCCGCTCACCCTGGCGCAGCAGGCCGCAAGGCTCGCGAACCAGACGGTTGCCGCCCAGGTCGCCGCGATCCAGCAGCAGCAGACGTTGGAGACGCAGCGGGCACAGGCACAGGCCGCCCAGATCAACGCTGCCTCCCGGGGTGCGGCCCAGTTCGTGCAGGGGATGGGCACCCCTGTTTACAACAGCTACAAGGATGCGGCAACCACTTTGGCGGGGCTGTCTGGTGGCTTCTCAGGGGCGCTCAGGGATACGGCGCAGACCCAGGCGGACAAGGTCTCGGCTGATCTGAACGCTGTCGGCAGTCCTGCCGGCGCGGTCAACAACGCCCCCGCCCTGGCGAACGTCCTGTACGGGATGCGCGGATTGCAGCCCGCCTCAACCCTGCTGAACGCCGGTACGGCTGCGGCCTCGAGGGAGGCTGCGGTGCCGCAAGGGCTGCTCGGCTACGGCGCAGACCTGGCAGCCGGGGCGTTGGGTGCAGGACGCACGGCGGCGAACAACTTGACTCCCCAGATCCTCGATGCGCAGGGGAAGCTGCCGACGCTGACGACGCAGTATCTGAACTCGTTGGTGAATCAGGCGTCGGCGCAGCACAAGGCCGGGGTGGAGGATGCTTTGGCGTCCAGCCTGATTACGTCGCGGACGAACAGCGCAAACCTGAACGCGACGAAGCTGTCTGTGCAGCAGAAACAGTTTATTGCGAAGTACAACCAGCAGGCCGCCCAGTTCAACGCGAAGCAGACGAACGCGGCGAACAAGCAGGCGTTGCCGAACTCGGCCCAGTCGCGGCTCAGAGGCTACATCGCTGACGGGAACGGCAACATGATCCCTGGTGCTGACGGCAAGCCACAGGTGCTGCCCGGGTTCACGGTCAAAGGCGGCAAGATCGTCAAGGACACGTCAGCGACCAAGGCCGGGAAGCCGCTGTCGCTGACAACGGTGAACTCGCTCGTCAAGAACTGGTACTCCGGGACGTCGTCGAAGCAGACAGACCCGACTACCGGCAAGACCGCCTCGACGGCGACAGGTCCGGTCAACTATCAGCGGGCGTACAAGATGCTGACCGCCCGCGGCGTCACTGACCAGCAGGCTAGGCAGGCGCTGGACGCCTACTACAAGCGTGGCCAGTACGGGCGGGCGTGGCTGACGAACGATGAGCAGGCGGCGTTGAAGAAGTTTGGGCGTTTCACCCCAGCGAAGGTGTTCCAGGGGCATGGCTACATCACTCCGTTCCAGGCTGATGCGTTGCAGAAGGCCGGGATGTTGCCCGCAGGCGAGGCCGGCGTGATTAACGGCCAGCCTGTCTACTACATCGCCCCGGACTGATCTAGGTGGCTGGCGGCAAGACCACGCTGCCGTCCTGGGCCTCCGGAAGCGGCGGTGGCGGTCAGAGCACGGCGAAGAACGGGACGAGCCTTCCGTCCTGGGCGGTGCAGACTTCGGCACCATCAAAGGGGAAGGGCGGCTTCCTCGGTGCGCTCGGGTCTGTTGGCAAGACGATCGACAAGGCTGCACACTGGACCGCCCAGAAGTCCGAGCTCGCCGGACATGACCTGTTGGCGATGCCAGTCGGGTTGGCCCATCAGGCGATCATCGGGCTGCCCATCGAACGGGCGCTACTCGGCGGCCAACTCCCGTCCCATGCTGAACTGAAAGCGTTCTTGGGGGCGGAGAAGCAGCAGGCATCCGGGGTGAAGGCGACCGTTCAGCATCCGCTCAGGGATCCGTTTCAGACGGCGTTGCTGGCTGGGGCTGCGTTCTCTGGTGGTGCGTCGATTGCCGGTCGTGGTGTGGAGGCCGCAAACGCTGCCCGGGCTGGAATGTCGGCCGAGGACGTGTTGAAGGCTGCGGTGAAGCGTCCCCCGATCAGGCCGCGCGGCCTGACGATCAACAACGAGAAGGTGCCGTTGAAGACGTCGAGGTCGCAGGGGATGCGGACGTTGCAGAAGGCGCATGACGCGGCTGCTCAACTGGCGTTGGACAAGAAGCCAGAAGGCCGTGTGGCGTCGTATGCGAAGGGCCGCGTCGGCGGGTCGCTGAAGGAGACTGCCCGTATCCATGCCCGGCTCCGGAACGTGCCTGCCACGCTTCTCGATGAGGCTGCGAAGCGGCTCGCGCCTGTGCGTGGTCGTGTTCCTGGCACCACAGCGAACCGTTACCAGCGGGTCGAGCAGGCAGCGATGGAGTTGACGTCGACGAACACGATGCCGGAAGAAGCCGCTCTCTACCATGAGGGGCAGGCTGCGAAGGGCGTCAATCCGGAGTTGAACTGGGCTGTGGCCCGTCTGTATCGCCGTGTCGGCAAGGAGGGAATGGTCACCCTGAATCACGGACAGGTGACCGTTGACGCGGTTGCCCATCCGTCGCTGGCTATGGCGGATGCGAGGTTGGCGCAGGTTCAGCGTGGCGGCGACGAGGTGTTGAAACGCTACGGGGTCAGGACACCGGAGGAGTTGCAGGCCGCGATCGACAAGCCGGCGAAGTTCCGGGCCGGCGGTGTGTACTCGGAGGGATGGAAGCCTGCGGTCGCGCCGGAGGTTGGCGCACGAGTGCGGAAGCTGGGGCAGCGGGCCTCCGGCAAGGTGGCGGCTGTTCAGGGTGACAATGCGATCGTCTACTACCCGCGCTTCAACCGCAGCGAAACGGTGCCTTTCTCAGCGCTCGAGGAAAAGGGCAGCCCCGGCGTCGTCGGTGGCGAGAAGGCCCGCGCCGGCCGCGGCCATGTCTCCTACGCCTCTGAGGCGAAGCGTGCCCCTGGCGGGGCTGCTGCCGCGTCGTCGAGCGAGGTGGTCGGTGCGGCGAAACCGCCGATCACCGCGGCCGTCAACACCGGCAAGAACATCGCTGAGGGCAAGGTGCCGAACAACATCACCGGCGCTGCCTCCCAGCATTTCCGGCAGATCCAACGGTTCGTGAACACCTCAGAGATGCGGAACCTTGCCGTCAAACTGGGATCGAAGACACGGCAGACCGAACGTGACGTGCTGGTTCGTGTGCCTGGGGAGAAGCAGGATCCGATCCCGGCCGCGATCAACGAGGTGCTGGGGCGGTCAAAGATCACGAACGATGATGTGGTCGCGATCAACGCGGCCCTCGATGCGTACAAGCAGCAGCTTGTGCCGGGACTGGCGGATGCGTTCAAGCGGGAGAAGAACCTGAGCGAGCTTCCGGTTGGCACCGACGCCGACCTGGCCGCCGAACATTTGGGTCATCAGGCGCCGGGCGGCATGGTCTGGGTCGACCGTAAACTGTTGGGCGATGTGGCGAAGCCCGGACGGACGATCCGTGGCCCCGTCACCCGGGCCGTCGACAATGTCAACTCGGCGATCACCGCAGCGACCGTCTACTTCAAGATCGGCCATCTCGGCACCCGGTTCCTGACGAACGCCTCCGCGAACCTGATGCAAGGCTCGCTCGAGCCGACCGCGATGGGACGCGCCTGGAACCTCTTCCACGCGGTCTCGCATGAGGATCAGCAGCGGTGGCTGGCAGCGACCGGCCAGCACGGGTTCGACTCGATGCCGCATCAAGGGATGGGCGTGACGGCGAAGGTGGCTGGTGCTGGTGCTCGCTGGTGGGCTCGCCATGCTGACGCACCGTTCCGGATCAACTCGCTGGCCTACGAGATGCGTAAGGAAGGCATCCGGACACCCGCCCAGGTTCACTCGTTCCTGGACGATTTGGGGAACTCGCAGAACCTTTCGTTTGAGCGGCGCGCTCAGATCGAGAACATCGCGAAGGCGTCGAACCGTGAGGCGATCGCCTACGACCGGCTGAATGACTTCGAGAAGCGGTTCCTGTCCCGGGCGATCTGGTTCTACCCGTGGATCAGGGGTGCGTCGAACTTCCTTGCGAACAGTCTTGCGGAGCATCCGTTCAAGATGGCCGTGATGGGACAGTTCGGGCTGGCGGGGCGTGACTGGCAGCAGCAGCAGCTCGGCGATCTGTCCACCTATCTCGGCGGTCTGATCCCGCTGACCTCGGCGCAGGGAGGCCGTCCGTTGGTTTCAGACTTCTCGACGTTCTCGCCGTACGCGACCCCGGGCGGTCTGTTGGGGTTGCCGTTGAACGGTAGCCCGGTCGAAAACCTCAACCCGGTGTATGGGGCGCTGTTGCAGATGGGGTTGCGTCAGGACCAGTACGGGATGCATACGAACCATCCGGTCAGCGCAGCCTTGTCCACGTTGTTTTCGCCCACGCCGGAGGCCCAGATCCTCGGTGCCTATCTTCATCCGGCCGGCCCGACGCACACGTTTCATACCACCCCGCTGTCTGCCTTGGAGCGTTCGCTTGGCGGTCCGGCTGTTCCGCGCCGGATCAATCTGGCGGCGGGGCATAAGCAGGCGGCCAGGCAGAGGACGGGCCGGTGACGTTCCTTCAGGTGCTGATTGCGCTGGGTGTCCTTTGGCTGATCTACCGTAACGAGCGGAGACATTCGTGAGCGTACTCACCCCAAGCCCCACCCCGTCACCGACGCTTGGCAAGCAGGCCGCCGAAGCGCAGTTCGTCGTCAACCAGTCCCGCCAGTACCTCGGCACCCCGTACGTGTGGGGCGGCTCCAAGCCCGGCGGGTTCGACTGCTCCGGCCTGCTCCAGTATGTGTGGGGGAAGGCCGGTGTGTCGATTCCCAGGACGACCTACCAGCAGTTCACGACCGGGGTTGCGGTTGACAAGTCGCAGTTGCAGCCCGGTGACGCCGTGTTCTTTACCGGGTCTGACCCGAAGGGCGGCTTGCCTGGGCATGTCGGGATCTACATCGGTGGCGGCAAGATCATTGAGGCTCCGCATACGGGTGCGTCGGTGGAGGTGTCGTCGCTGGCTGGCCGTTCTGACTTTGTTGGGGCTCGCCGGTATGGGTTGGGTACTCAGCCGTCGCCGGCGGTTGCTGCTTCGACGACTCCGCAGGGTGCGGCGACAGGGACGTTGCCTCACGCTCCCGCTCCGGCGTTTCAGAAGTTGCCTCCTGATCCAGGGCAGGCTAAGACGTTGGCGGCGTTGCGGGCTTTGCTGGCGCAGTCAACCCCGAAGGCAGCGGCGGTGAACCCTGGGTTCGCGCCGATCTCTTTGCCTGCTGCTGTTGCCCCGGTGCCGGTGGCGGCGTTCCGTTCGCCGCTGGCCGGGCAGTATGGGGCACCGTTGGCTTCGCTCGCCCGCTAGCTTTTCTTTCCGGGGTACGGTAGGCTTGTCAACACATGCTTGCGGCGCCGCTCCAGCAGATTCAGGAAGCCGCCCAACTCCGCAACCCGTCAAGCCGCCAGGCGAACCCTGAACTTGTGCAGGCGATCCAGGCCGCCCGTGCCGAAGGATGGACGCTCGCGGAGATCGGCGAGGTGCTTGGGTGCAGTCGTCAAGCCATCCAGCAATTGCTCGCCCGGCGCAGTTGACCACCTGCTTGACAATCGGCACGTTCGACCTCTTCCATCGCGGCCACGCCCGCCTACTCGCCCGCTGCGCCGAATTAGGCGAACTCCACGTCGGCGTCAACTCTGACAGATTCGTGACGGCCTACAAGAACGTCAAATGTGTCCAGTCATTCGACGACCGCTGCGCCTTTCTCAGAGAACTGCCGTTCGTGGAGCATGTGTGGGTGAACGACGACCCGGGACGCACCCTGATCGAAATGGTCAAGCCGGACCTGCTGGTGGTCGGTTCGGACTGGCATGAGCACGGCTACCTCGACCAGATCGGCTGTTCGCAGGCTTTGCTGGACGGCTGGGGTGTCGGCGTCGTGTATCTGCCGAGGACACCAGACGTGTCGTCAACAGAGATGCGGAAGATCGTGCAGTGAGCGAGTACCGGGCGTTCTGGGACTGCCCCGCGCAGGACGCCCCCGCCAAATCCGGGGCGTGGCAGGTGATGGACTGCTCCGACATCCAAGACGTCCTCGACAACATCGGCCTGACACTCATCGACAAGCACGTTCTGGATGTGGGCTGCGGCACCGGCAGGCTCGCCCAACTCTGCGGCCACCACCGCGGCTTCGACATCGCCCCCGGCATGGTCAAGCACGCGACCGCGGCAGGCAGGGACGCAACCCTGATCGCAGGCCCCCAAGACCTCACAGGAGCGACCGGCGACATTGTCTGCTGCCTCTCCGTCTTCACCCACATCGACCACGCCGACGCAGGCGCCTATCTCGAGGCGTTCACCGCCTGCGCCCCCCTCCTGCTCGTCGACATCCTTCCAGGCACCCTCAACGGCGGGTCGATCGCCACCACCTACACCGTGGTAGAGGACTTCCGGGTGCAGTTGCACGCCTACGGCTGGCAGACCAAAGCGGAGTATGAACGGTTTTCGCCGGATGGGGAGCCGCACCGCTACTACCTGTGCCACCTGAAAGAAGGGGCGTTGACGTGGGACTGACCGCCGTCGTCACCTGCCATGAGAACCAGCCGGGTCTCGACCAGATCCTGACGAACCTGGCTGAGCAGACCGTACGCCCGGATGAGGTGCTGGTCTATCACTCCGGTATCGATGGGAACGACCGCTGGATCGCCGCAGGGTTCTTCCCGCTGTTCGAGACGCTCAGGCTGACGAAGTGTGAGGACAGGCGGGACTGGGGGCATGAGAAACGCTCCCAGGGCCTTGCGGAGGCATCCTGTGAGTACATCGGGTTCTTCAACGACGACGACAGCTACCACCCCCGCTATGTCGAACTGATGCTGCGGGCGATCCCGGGCCGGGTTGCGGTCTGGTGCGCCTGGAACGAACGCCCCGACGGCTGCGACTTCGGGGCGGGCTCGTCCACATCAGGGAACTATGTGGCGAACACGGAGCGGGCGCAGACGGCCGGCTACACCGACCGCCACTATGAGGCTGACGGCACGTTCATTGGGCGGCTCGGCCAGTTGGGCGGCACGGTTGAGGTTCCGCATGTGCTGTACGCCCACAACGTCCAGCCGTTCCCCGGAGAATACCTGGATCTGCGGGATATCCGTCCGTCAGCGTAGAATCAGGCCATGAGCCTTCTCTGGATCATCCTGATCGTCGTGCTGATTCTTGCGTTGGGCGGCTTCTTCGGCCGCAGACGCCTCTAAAGGAGCCGCAATGCTCGGCATCATCCTTCGCGTCATCGCCATCATCCTCTGGGTGGTCGCCGCCGCCAACCAGGTGCTGTTCCATCAGGGCGAGCTCGACCTGATCGCCTGGGGGCTCGCGTTCTACGGAACCGGCTGCCTGCTCGGCGGGGTTGGTCCGGGCTGGCCGGTACGGGGCGCGTAATGGCTGCCGGGGTGATTCTGCCGCCGCTGAAGTGGAAGGAATCGCCGAACCAGTCGGCACGCACCCACTGGACACCGTCTGCGGTCACCGCCGTCTGCGTTCACCGCTGGGCGAACCAGCCGCAGACCACGAAGAACGGTGCGGTCGCGACCTACCACGGCGTCGTCGACTTCCTCTGCGAACCATCAACGCAAGCCGCCGCCCATGTCGTCTACGGCGGATCGTTGGTCGGTGAGGCAACCCAGCTTGTGCCGTGGTCGCAAGGGGCGTGGGCGTGTGAGGCGTTCAACGGCTGCACCGACAGCATCGAGTTCGCCGACGCGATCTGGTCCGGACAGGACGAGGCGGGCTGGAAAGTCGCCGCCCGGATCGTCGCGTTCCGCTGCCACATCCGCTACCTCCCCGCGGTGTGGACGAAAAACCCGGTGCGCCATCCCGGCATCTGCCGCCACTACGACCTCGGTGCGGCCGGCGGCGGCCATACCGATCCGACGACCGACGATCATCTGTGGGGCGAGTTCGTCGCCCAGGTGGCTCTCGAGCTCAAGCGTGGCGGATTCCGTCGTTCCTGGGGTCGCTAACCCTTCATCGAAAGGAACACCGTGAAGATCGACAAGCTGAAAGACCTCGTCGAGCGTGTCGGCTGGACGTTCATCCAGGCCGAAATCGCACTCGGTGCGCTGGACTGGATCGCCTCGGGGATCAACCTCAACCTGCTCCACCAGCTCTACATCTCGCTCGGCACCGCTGCGGCGGCAACGGTGAAGGTGCTGATCGCGCAGCAGTTCGGCGGCCGTGGCTCCGGCGATGCGATCCCTGGTGGGATCGAGGCATCTCCGGTGCCTGTGCCTTCGCCGGTCGTTCCGCCTGTCAAAGCGCCCGCCAAGCCTGCCAAGCAGTAGAGCGTACGGCTCCGGCTGCAACACGGTTGCGGCGTTAGGAAGAGTTTCGCAGCAACGCTTGACTCGTCGTGGGCTACGGTGGTACAACGTGGGCCGTGTCCGAAGTGCTTCAAGAGAATGTCAAACTCCGTCTCGACAGTGAGACGCTTCGGGCGCTCGAGCGGCTCGCCAAGGCGGGCGATCGGAATGTGGCGCAGGAGATGCGCCGGGCGCTCCGCAAGCATGTAGCCGAGGCCGAACAGACGGAGAAGGCGGCATGATCGCCGTGACCCCGAGGGCAGCGAACAGTGTTTCCCCTGCGCTGTGCGCTGCCCTGGGTGTCCCGGTGCTGACGGGCTGTCGTACCGGGGCGCCCGCTTGTGAGGTGACGGGGTGACGGTGTTCTACGCATGGGTTGCGGCGATGGCTGCGTTCTTCGTGGCGATGGTGGTCGTACTTGGTCAGCCGCCGAGACATTGCGCGTACTTCGTGCCCGTCAAAGGACATCCGGGCATCTACTCGTGCAGCGAGCATCCCTATCCGGTCAGTGGGCCAAGGCCGTGACTGGCTGGCTGGTCGCGACCGCGTACGCCGGGCTGCTGGTCGGCCTGTTCGCACGGAGACGAACATGAACGCGCTGACGGAGCGGGACCTAACTCGGGGACCCGGACGCGGAGATGGACCGATCACGTCCCGCTCCGTGAACGCGCTCGCCTGCACGTGCGACAACCGCCGGATCTGCCTCGCCTGCTGCCTGGTGGATCTGTGGCTCGAATGGTTCGGTGCGTCGGAGGCGGTGACGGTTGTGCGGACGGCGAAGCCCCTGGCCGTCATCTCCTCGGACGCTTCGACGGTTGGGGTGAAGGCGTGAGCGAGTCTTCGATCCGTCCTGCGCCGTGGCGTCCCGCGCATGAGGGCTACCGCTGGGAGGCGGTCGAGCAGGACGAAACATGGGTCACTCCTTCGCGGAGTAAGGGCCGCTGTCGTTACATGGTCGACGGAAGCATGTGCGGTGCCCCTGCTGTCGCGTCCGTGCTCCGGGGTGGCACGCGTCAACCGTGGGACTACTGCGCCGACCATCTCTATGGGCGCTGGGTCGAAGACAGCAAGGTCATGGGATGGCGGATGGTGCCAAACGAGCAGCGGTCCACCCTTTCGTTTGAAGATCGTGCGCGGCTGCGTCGAGAGATCAGCAACCACATAAAGCGCGGGCTGGGCTACCAGCTCGATGATGCCGAAGCGGGCGGTCGGGAAAGCCCCAGTGGGCCGACCGCCCGCCCGGCTCCAGTGGCGTTTAGTGACCCCGATGTGCAGGACGAATGGGACAACTACCTTCGATTCTGCGGCGACTCTCTAAACGCGACTCTCATGGACTGGGCTGCCGCATGACCGCCCAGCTTCTCACCATCGACGCGGCCACCTACCACGCCGACCTTGTCGACGATCAGCGGCCGTCGCTGTCAGCCAGCCTCATAAAGGTTCTCCTGGGTCAGTCTCCCGCCCATGCGCGTGTTCAGCATCCGCGCTTGAACCCGGACTACCTGCGCGTTGACGAGGAACGCTTCGATCTCGGCACCTCGGTGCATCAGATGTTCCTTGAAGGCATCGACGCCGTTGCGATCTGTCCGTTCGACGACTGGCGCACGAAGGCAGCGAAGGAAGCACGCGCTGAGGCACGCGCGGCCGGTCGGATTCCGATGCTGCTCGCGCAGTACGAGGAGTGCGAAGACATGGTCGAGGCGTTGCGTGAGCAGTGCAACGATCATCCGGAAGGACCGTTCTTCACGCGCGGCACCGCTGAGCGCACCATCGTGTGGACCGACGAGTACGACGTTCTTTGTCGCGCCCGGCTCGACTGGCTGACAGACGACCACACGGCCGTCAACGATCTCAAATCGACGCGGGCGAGTGCGCACCCGGACGCATGGTCGCGCACCGCCCTCTCCATCGGCGCCGATCTTCAATACGCCTTCTATCTTCGCGGCTGCCGTGCCGTGTTCGGTGTCGAGCCCGAGTTCACGTTTGTTGTTGCGGAAACGTATCCGCCGTATGCGGTGCAGCCGTTCAGCGTCGCACCCGACACGCTCGCATTGGCGGAGAAGAAGATCAGCGCCGCGCTGAAGCTTTGGGCGATGTGCTTGCGCAACAACGAATGGCCTGCCTACTCGAACCACACCGCGCACATCACGACGCCGCCATACATCGAAGCCGCGTGGTTGGAGCGGGAACTTAGAGAGGTGGAAGCAGCATGACCAGCATCGCCGTTGACGGCATCAACCTGATCCGGGCAACCGAGCGAATCACCGCGATCATGGAGCCGCTCAGTTGTGTGGCGAACATGATGGGCGAAGTCCTCGAGATCGTGCCCGAACTCGACCCGGAGATTCGGGCGGCGCAGGAAAGCGTGTTGCAGGCGGCGGAGCATCTGGCGGCTGCGGCTGCGGTGCTGAACGCGAAGGCGGGGCTGCTATGAGCTTTGAGTTCAGGGATGCAGTGCGCGAAGACGGCAAGCTACTGATCCTGCTCGCAGGCGGCACCGGCTCCGGGAAAACCGAGAGCGCGATGCGCCTCGCGACCGGGCTCGCCAACGGCCAGCCGTTCGCTGTCATCGACTCCGAGAACGGACGCGCGCTCCACAAAGCTGACGACTACAACTTCAAGCACGCCTCACTCGATGAGCCGTTCACACCCGAACGGTACAGCGAAGCCGTCAAAGCAGCCGACGCCGCAGGGTTCCCCGTCACCGTCATCGACTCCGGCTCGCACGAGTACGAAGGCGTCGGCGGTGTGCTCGACATGCAGACCGCCGAGTTCAAGCGGATGGGTGAGCGTGAAGGCGCACGGATGTCGTCATGGATCGAGCCGAAGCAGCGGCATAAGCGGTTTGTTCAGGACCTGCTGCGCGCCAAGTGTCACGTCATCCTTTGTCTGCGCGCCGAGGACAAGATCGAGATTCTCAAGGTCGACGGCAAGACGGTCGTGCGTCCGAAGGAGTCGCTGATCGGTGCGAGCGGCTGGATTCCGATCTGCGAGAAGCGGCTGCCGTTCGAGGCGACGATCTCGCTGCTGCTGACAGCGGACGCCCCGGGTGTGCCGAAGGCGATCAAGCTGGAGCGCAGGCATCAGGGGTTCGTGCCGTTGGATCGGCAGTTGGATGAGTCGGTCGGTGTGGCGCTTCGCGAGTGGGCTGCGGGCGGCGTGTCCAGGGCGCCAGCGGCCCCCTCACTGAGCGTCGAGCAGCCGACCGAACCGATGATCAAGAAGCTGAACGTCCTCGTCGGCACGCTCCGGGACGCCGGCCACATCAAGACGGTCCAGCTGTACGCGGCGATGGGCCGCGACATCGAGGACACCGCGCCGGGCGATCTGCATTGGTCGCCGTTGCGCGATTCGCTGACGAAGGATGAGGCGTCTTCGCTGATCGAGCGGCTGACACGGCTCGAGGAGAACGTGGCCGCGAATGTCTGAGAACTTCGCCGAAAAGTTCAAGCGCGAGATGCAGAAACTCGGTCTCGGCGTCAGCATCCAGATCAACGGTGAACCGGCGGTTGCGGTCACCACCTACTGCGAGAAGCACGGCGTGTCGCCCGGAGACAGTTGCGCGGAATGCGAGCGCACCGATGCGTGACCCGTTGCTGACTCTCGTTGAGCGTCTAACAATGGACGCCGCCGCCGCCCAGACGGTTGACAGGTTGCCGTCGTTGGCGCAGTGGTCGATGCGGGTTGACCCGCTGCCCGCCTTGAATCGTTGCCCTTTGTGTGGCGGGCAGCCGTTGACGGACACGGCCACCCGGCAGGTTCGTTGTTCGTGTGGGTGGTCGGGGGTTGCGGTTAGGAGGCTGCCGTGATGGCTGTCGAGAAGCAGCCCGTTCCGCTGTCGCTGGCCGAAGTGGAGAGCACGACAATCCTGCGCTGCGAGGTCGGCTCAACCGTCCACGGCCTCGGCGTAGCAGGCACCGACGACCGCGACGAACTCGGCATCTGCATCGAACCGAAGGACTACGTCATCGGCCTACGCCACTTCGAGCAATACACCTACCGATCACAGGCCCAAGGTGTCCGTTCACAGCCCGGCGACCTCGACCTGACGATCTACGGCTTGCGGAAGTTCGCGTCGCTCGCGCTCAAAGGCAACCCGTCCATCCTGCTGCTGTTCAACGTGCCGGACGAGAAGTGCATCGTGCGCTCAACTGTCGGTGACCAGCTTCGCCGTGACGCCTGGAAGTTCGCTTCGAAGAAGGCAGGCGCGGCGTTCCTCGGCTACATGCAGCAGCAGCGGCAGCGGCTCATGGGCGAGCGCGGACAGATGAACGTCAAGCGTCCCGAGTTGATCGAGCAGTACGGGTTCGACACGAAGTACGCGGGTCACATCATCCGGCTCGGCTTCCAGGGCATCGACTACATGACGACCGGGGCGTTCCCGATTCCGATGCCCGACGAGCAGCGCGAACTCATCCTCGCGATCCGCACCGGACTGATCGACCAGAACGCCGTCTTGACGAAGGCGGGCGAGTTGGAGCAGGAGATGAAGGCTGCGATTGATTCGAGCGCTCTGCCGGATGCGCCGAACTACGCGGCTGTCAACGATCTCCTGATCGCGTCCTATCAGCGCGTGTGGCGTGAGGGAATCGCATGACTGAGCGCCTAATCCTCCTCGCCGCCGTCTTCACCTTCGCCGCCTTCATCTTCCACCGCATGTTCGACGACATCACCGACACCGCAGACACCGTCGAGTTTCTGGACGACGACGGATTCGAACAGGTCACGCTGCCCGGCGACTGGACGGCTGACGAGGTTTGGGAGCTGCTGGGTGAGGTTGCGGGGCTGCCGGAGGTTACGCGTGTCTGAGCGCGTCTGGAAGTTCGCCCTGACTGAACCGACGCCAACAGGTCGCGTGTTCGTCGATCTGCCTGCGTCGGCGCGTCCGTTCACCGTCGGATTGCAAGACGGCACGATCGTCGTGTGGGCGCTCTGCGATCCAGAGCAGGAGATCGAACTGGACATGCAGGTAACAGGCCCGCGCCGCTTCATCGTTGCGAACACCGGCCAGGAGATCCCAGGTTTCCCCGATGGCGCGCGGTTTCTCGGCACCGTGACGACTAGCAACGGGATCGTGTGGCACATCTGGGACGGCGACGCGAGGACAACCGCATGACCGCCCAGCTGCCCACCCTGCCGCCTGACAGCGCCTCCCGCCGCGTCCACAGCATCCTCCACCGCGAGTTCGCCCGCGCCTACCCAAGACGTTTGCCTGACGACGAACCCGGCTGCAACCTGGACGCGTGCGAACACTGCGACGGCGACGGGTGCCCGAAATGCGGCTGGACTGGAGATCGGACTGATGACTGATTCCCCCGCCACGGGCACGGAGACAACGGCGAGCGAGCGCGGTCGTCGTTTGACAGTTGAGCAGGGCGACTACTCCGATGTGTGCCCGTTGTGCGGGATCCATCGCCAGAACGCCGGATTTCTCAAATCAACGTGCGGGGACGGCTACCTAAAGCCTGACTGCTTCGTGAAGGAGTTGTGGGAGACATGACTTCCGGCCTTCCCGACCTGAGCGCAATCCGGGAACGCGCCGAATCGGTCTGCGTGACCATTCTGGCAAGCGGTCGCATCGTTGACAACGGCTGGTGGTGCCTCGTCAAAGAGAGCGAGATCGCGCAACTCTCCGGGTACCTCGACTCGTTGCTGTCTGCGGCGGCGCAAGCGGAGGCGGAACGCGACGACTGGAAGGCCATTCAGCGCGAGTTCAAGGTCGAGGCCGAACGTCAGATTGCGTATGCGCAAGCGTGCGAGCAAGACGCCGATGAGTGGCGGGCGAAGTGCGAGACGGCACTCGAATCAGCCGCGCTGAACGCCGAAGAAGCGCGACAGGCTGAGGCGAGCACCGACTACTGGCACGGGCGATTCAATGCGCTGCACGGAACCAGGGCGGCTGCTGTCGCAACCGTGTGGGATTCCGAGAGGCCACGCGCATGACCGCCGCCTGGTGGCTCACCGTCCTCGCCCTCGCCACCCTGGCAGCGTTCGCGGCAGGCTGGATCGTGCGTGCCGAAATGGAGACGTGGCGGCGCGCCGGGACGATCGACTTTACGAGGAAGCGGCTCGGACAATGAGAGCCAAGGAAGCCGCCTTCCATCTTGGCTTCGGGACGAAGGCAGTTCGTGTGCGCATCCCGAACAGCGGCCTGTACGAGGTCAAGCACATCGAGACGCGCAAGGACGGCCACATGACGATCACGCTCGGGAAGCTGGTGAACGAATGACCCGGTTGCCCGTTAGAACGCCGGCCGCTTGCACGGCCGAGGCCATGAACCCGACCATCGGAGAATCGAATCCGTGTCCTGACTTTCAGCGCGGCGCTATTCGCGGCCGCAGTCATAGCGATGCCCGCTATTTCAGCAGCGGGTCCGAAACTGAAACAAGCACGTTCGGCGCCTATGCAACCGACCGTCCAGTTTGTCGAGGGCGCGTTGTGCGTCCATTCCGGCTGGCACTACACCTCGCATCGTCAGCACGGACAGCCCGAGTACGTGTTGTGGGGGCGCGGCTACTGGCGCACCTCCAAGACCTGGTCGAACGGCGAGGGCTCATGGACGGGAACCGTCGGGAATCTCTACGGCGGCGGGATGTCGTTCATGGTCGGCACGTACAACCGGGCCGCTGGCCTGTCGCGGGGCGCGGTCGCGTTCGTGGCTTCGACGTCCGGGATCGCTGCACGGTCTCCGGCAGAGCAGTTGTTGGCGACGTGGATGATCGTGCAGCAGGACGGCGGGTCGTGGCGTGAGTGGCCGCAGACTTCGCGTGCCTGCGGCCTCTGAGCATCAGGAGCGCATCGACCATGCGACCTGGATCATGCAGCGCAAGCGCGAGTACCGCTGCATCTGTCTGACGTGCTGGGCTGCGTATCAGCGCGGTGATGCGGCGTGACCGATCGTCGTCTGATCGTGGTCGCAGTGGTCCTGACGGTCTTTGCTGTTGCTGCGGCCGGCTATGTGGTGGCTGTCTGTGACCCGGACGGATGGGCGGAATGACGGCCCGCATTGGGTACGCCGATCCGCCGTATCCCGGCATGAGCGGCTTCTACAAAGACCACCCGGACTACGGCGGCGAGGTCGACCATGAGGCCCTCCTAGCCGATCTGGCGGGCTACGACGGCTGGTGCCTGCACACGGCCAGCACGACGCTCGCCGAGGTCCTGAGCATCGCTGAGCGGCTCCGTGGCGTGATGGAACTCGACTTCCGCGTCATGGCTTGGGTCAAACCCTTTGCCTCGTTCAAGAAGCACGTAGCCGTCGCCTACGCTTGGGAACCCGTCATCGTCAGCCCAGCTCGTCCGCGTCTTTTCGACGGCTACACGACCGTCCGAGACTGGATCGCCGAACCGATCACGCTGAAGCGTGGACTAACTGGGGTGAAGCCCGACGCGGTGTGCAAGTGGCTGTTCGAGGTCATGGGTTGCAACCCCAGTGACGAGCTCGTTGATCTCTTCCCCGGATCCGGCGCGGTTACTCGCGCGTGGGATTCGTGGTGCGCGCAGTTGCAGATCGGCGCCGCGTGAAGCTCTCCCCCGAACGCCGAATGGTGCTGGTTGCCCGTGCCGCTGTTGCCCGGTCGCTTGTGAAAGCCGGCCAGATCGACGGTGAGTTGGCGCTGTCGTACGTCTTGGAGCCCACCGCACGGATGTTGGCGGCTGAGGAACGCGTGAATGCTTGCACGTTGCGGTTTCGGGCGTCCGGACAGCGGGCCTACCGGTGAACCAATCGGCGTGCGAGTGCATCCGTCAGACTGTTCCTGCGCTGGTTTGTGACAGCGCGGGAGGAGGTGATGAGACGTGAGCGGTTGGACTGACAAGGCGGTACGGATGATCGCGGCCGACCTGTTGAAGGACGGGAAGGCTGAGATCGTCGGTGACAAGTACCTACTCGGCACATCGCCGCATTACGTGGAGATTGACGGGGTCCCCGTGGAGTGGCCGGTGCCGCCGCGCAAGGAAGCTATCGGCGTGCGGACGATCCTGCCGGACGGCTACGTCGCGCTCTACTTGACCACGACGCACGAACGGGCGCGGATGATGCTCGACAGCGCCCAAGAGATTGTGATGGCGCAGCGTGCCTGATCGCGGTCTGCGCACCGGGCTTCGCGCCCGGCTTGGCCAGCCGGTCTGTGAGGACGCCACGCGTTCCCGTTCAAGCGGGGTTGACGGCAGACCGTCCCGCCCAGGAAACGGGGCGGCGTGAACGCGTTCGTCTGTCGTCTCGTCGGTCATCGCTGGAATCAGTTGTCGATGAGTTGCGCGCGGTGTCATCTGACTGCGGAGGAGATCGCCCGCGGTCCTGTTGACGAGGCTGTGGAGCGCCGCGTGTCTGACGCCTACTGGCGCGGTGTTGCCGACGGCAGAAAGATCGACCGTGGGCGGGCGTACCGCCTCGGGTTCATGCGTGGCGGCCGTGACGTCTTTGAGCGCGTCGAGCACGCGCTCGGATTGAAGGGCACATGACCGCCCTCCAGCTCTTCCAACTCGACCCTGTCGTGAAAGGCCGCCAACACGCCGCGTTGGAAGCGATCAGGTTGGCGGGCTGGGATGGGTTGGCGTCCGACGAGTTGGGCGCGCACGTTCACGGCTGGCAGGGCAAGCATCCGGCCGACGAGACATGCGAATGGTGCCCCGTCGTCGCGCGGGAGTTGGGCACGAAGTTGCGCGACCTCAAGCTGGTCAGGCAGCGGCGTGTCACCGCGCCCGGCCGCGACACGTACATGGTCTGGGTGACGGTCGACGCGAAACCTGTGCGGGTTGTGCAGCCGTTCGAGTGGCCGGACGGGTTCTGATGCGGTACGCGACCATTGTTGCCGATCCTCCGTGGCCCGTTGCGGATTACGGCGCTCGCACGCTTTCAACGGCGGGTCATTGGCGTGAGGATCACACAGGCATCGCGAAGGCTGTCCCATATCCACGCATGAGCATCGCGGAGATCGCTGCGTTGCCCGTGAACGACATAGCAGAGGACGCGGCACACCTGTACGTCTGGGCCGTTAACGGCTTCCTCACCGAAGCGTACGACGTCATCAAGGCGTGGGGGTTCCGCACGCGGCCCGTCCTGCTGACGTGGTGCAAGGAACCGCGCGGTCTTGGCTTCGGCGGCACGTTCGCCAACACGACAGAGTTCATCCTGTTCGCCCGGCGGGGCACGCTTCCGGCGCTACGGCGTTGGGACTCGACCTGGTTCCCGTTCAAGCGGCCGTACATCGACGGCAAGCCCGCACATTCGGTGAAGCCTGACGGGCTGCAAGACGTGGTGGAGCAGGTCAGCCCCGGCCCTTATCTGGAGATGTTCAGCCGTCGGGCGCGACTCGGATGGGACACTTACGGCGACGAGGCACTTCACGGAACGGCGCTGATCGCATGAGCGCCTGCCACACCCTCGGCATCGACCTCTCAAGCCGCGCCATCGACCTCGTCCTCCTCGACGAGAACCGCGATCAGGCGAGTTGGACCCGCATCGACCTGGAAGGCGCAACAGCGTTCGAGCGTGCCCGCGACGTCGCCGAGAAGATGCCGCAGCCTGGATGGTATGAGGCGAACGGGGTTTATCTCGTCGGTATCGAGCGGCCGTTCAGCGCGTCACGTAACGACGTGGTCCGGCTGGTGCAGGGCTGCGTGCTCGCCGAGATTCCTGTCGCGCTTGACGTGTGGGAGATCGCGCCGCAGACGTGGAAGGCGCACATCGGGTTCAAGGGGCGCGGGAAGCCGGGGATCGACGCGTTCCCCGCCGACCTCCTGCTCGACGGGTGGGCCATCCCACCGGACGGCTTCCCGTCATGGCCGCAGGACGCGCTCGACGCGCTCGGTGTCGCACTCACGATCAGAGACCAGAACGCAGCACTCATCGCCGCCCAGCTCGGCGCGGCATAAACCCAACTAGCGAAGGAGCAGGCGATGACCAAGACGTTTTGTGAACGCTGCGGCGAAGAGATCAAGCGCGATGCCTACCAAGTTCGCATCGTGCTCGTGAACGCTGACAAGACCGCAGCGAAGAACGCCGTTGACAAGACGGGCGACTTCCACGCGAACTGCGCCGCATTCCTGTTCCGCGCGTTCGACGGCGAAGGCTACGAGCGCGCCGCGACAGCCGCCTAACCCCTCTCTCTGAAGGAGCAGCAAATGACCAGCCCAACACAGACCGGAGTCTCAGCGCCCGTCATCAAGCCGACAATCACGCAGGACACCGCGAACGGCACCGAGTACGTCATCGTCACCTTCAACGAGGACAGCGACGAATGGGCCGAACACGGCGACCATGTGAAAGCGACCAGCCCGGCCGGAGCGATCCGTAAGCACCTCGGCAACTTCCCCGGTCACCCCGGCGGCACATACATCGCCATCCCGGCGCGCTCATGGAAGCCCGTCAAAGTCACGCCGCAGACGGTGACGACGTTGAAGCTCGAAGAGGCGAAATAGGCGTGGGCGACCCAAAGGTGTTCGTGCCCGTAGGGATGGAGGCTGAACAGAACGCCGTCGAACAGCTAGCGATGTGTCTCGCCGACGAGCGGGCTGTGGCGGGTGCGCTGATGGCCGACCACCATCTCGGCTACTCGATGCCGATTGGCGGTGTTGTCGCCTATGACGGCGCTATCTCGCCGTCCGGTGTCGGCTTCGACATCGCCTGCGGCAACAAAGCCGTTCTGACTCCGCTGTACGAGGACGACATCGAGGGCGACCTGCACGAGATCATGGCGAACATTCAGCAGACCGTCGCTTTCGGGATGGGCCGTTCGAACGACACGCCCTTCGACCACGCCCTCTTCGACGCGAACGACTCGACGCTGCAAGAGTTGGACAAGCTCGGTGGAAGCAAGCTGGCGCTGTCGCAGAAGGCTCGGGCGCAACTCGGAACCGTCGGCTCCGGCAACCACTACGTCGACCTCCTCGCAGACGAGGAAGACCGCGTCTGGGTCGCAAACCACTTCGGCTCCCGTGGCCTCGGCCACACCATCGCCACCGGATTCCTCAACCTCGCCGCCGGTCTGCCGTTCGACCATCGCGGCGCGGAGAAGGAAGAACCAACCGTCATCCCGACCGACACGGACCTCGGACAGTTCTACATCGACGCGATGAACCTCGCAGGCGACTACGCCTACGCAGGCCGCGACTACGTCATCGAACAGGTACTCGACATCCTCGAAACCGAGGCCGTCGAATCCGTCCACTGCCACCACAACTTCGCGTGGCTCGAAGACGGCCTCTGGGTCGTACGCAAAGGCGCAACACCACTCACCACCGAAGCGGCATACATCGGCGGCTCAATGGGCGACGGCGCAGTCATCATCCGCGGCACCGGGGAGGACATTGGCAACCTCGCCTCGGCACCGCACGGCGCAGGTCGCGTCATGTCGAGGACGAAGGCGGCAGGGAAGTTCAAGAAGGAGACGGTCGAGCGCACCGGGCCTGACGGGCAGACCTACACCAAGAAGATCCGCGTGCGGGACGCATCGACGGGTGGGGTGGACTGGCCGACCGTCAAGGCTGATCTGGGGAAGCGGGGGATCGTCGTGCTCGGCTCCGGCGCCGATGAGGCACCCGAGGTCTACAAGAACCTCGACGCAGTCCTGGCGGCCCACTCAAACATCGAGGTCGTCCATAGGTTGAGGCCGCTTGGCGTGGTCATGGCGGGCGACGACATCTTCGACCCGTACAAAGACTGACCTAGCCCGTTGACCCCCGCCACCGCCAGCCGCCCTCAGCAGGCCGCCCAACAAGCGGGCATAGAAACGGCCGCCCCGAAGGACGGCCGTTTTGCCGCGACGAGAGGCGAGCGCTTGTCAGAGTTCCCGCATCGCCGCGAGCCTTCCCGCGAGAGCGCCATCGACATCCTCGACCGGCACATCACCGAGGCGCTTCACAGTGACCTTCTTGTACCCAGCCGGGACAACGCCGAGCGGATCGCAGACCACAGCACCATCACGGTCGTAGACGATTCCCGTCTCGGGATCAGTCGTGTCACCGCAGGCGCAATGGCGTCCGTCATGGACAAAGAATCCGTCGGCGTTGAAGCCACCCGAGCAGAGCGCGTACTTGGTGCGCGAACCGTCCATCTGACGCCACCACCACATCGGATCGTCCATCACTTGCCTCCTTACCTTGGGAACTCTGACGCTTCTCACGATACGCCGATCCGCCAGGAAGTCAAGTGACCGCCGCGACAGCACGCCTATCGCGCGACCAGCAGGCCGCCCAGCAAGCAGCAGAACTGATCGTGTTCGCTGACGGCATGGAAGCCGTCGGATACACCGACTACGCCCAGAGGGCACGGGTGGTGGCGCGGGAGACTATCTGGCTGGTCGACGAACTCGAGCAGGAACGCTCAGCACGGCAGGCGATCCAGCGGCAACGCGACGACGCGCTCGAACTGCTCGGGAAGCGCGTCTATGACGCCTGCGTGATCGAAGCCGAACTGTGACCGATTCGCTAGCTTTCACACCTCGCCGGGCCACGGTGGTTGCTCTTGACAAGTCGCTCCCGTGCGCCCGGCGAACCCTTCAAGCGGCGATGACATCGCTCGCCTGCACGGCTAAAATCCCTGCTGTCAAGAGCAACCCTCAACCATGAGGAGCCAGCAGGAATGAAGGCCGAAGACATCCCCTTCGCAGACGGCGTGGAACTGCCGCCGCCATTGACAGACGACGAGCTCGCACTCGCACGGCAGGCTAGACAAGCCGCGCTCAATGGCCGCAGCGAGGACCCGACAGGGGCAAGCATCGAGCCCGTGCGCACGGCCGCCTGGCAGCCAGAAAACCTCATTGCCCTCGCCGCCAACCCGCCAGCCCCACCCACCATCGGCGGCCTCCTCTACCCGGCAAAGCGCACCGTCCTCAGCGGCGAAACCGAATCGATGAAAACCTGGCTGGCGCTCATCCTCTGCAAAGCCGAACTCGACATCGGCCTCACCGTCGCCTGGGTCGATTTGGACGCAATGGGACCCGGCGCCCTCCTCAACCGGCTCAGGCTGCTCGGAGTGGACGACGACGCTATAGCGACGAGGTTTCTCTACTACGAGCCCGACAAGCCGCTCAACAAAGACACCTACACCCAGCCCATAGCCGACCTCATCCAAGAACGCGCCATCCGGCTCTGCGTCATCGACGCCTTCAACCCCATCCTCTCCATGCACGCCCTCGACCCCAACAGCACAACCGACGTCGAACGGTTCTGGCAGCTCTACGCCGACCCGATAGCCGACGCAGGCGCCGCCCCCACACTCCTCGACCACGTCGTCAAAAACGCCGAGACGAGAGGCAAATACGCCTACGGCAGCGAACGCAAAGCCTCCGGCGCGATCGTCCACATCGGCTTCCAGCCGCTCGAAATGCTCACCCAAGGCGGACGCGGACGCTCCGTCCTCAACGTCCACAAAGACCGCCCCGGCTACCTCCAACGCCCCTCAATCGGCCGGCTCGTCATCGACGCCTCCACAACCCCGTTCACCTACCACATCGAACCCGACAAATCACACGACCAAGAAGGCGGATTCCGCCCCACGACACTGATGGAAAAAGTCTCGCGGCAACTCGAACGCGAAACCCATCCCCTATCCACAAAGCAAATCGAAGAGGTAAAGCTAGGGAAAGCCGACTACGTCAGAAAAGCCCTCACATCCCTTACGGAAGACGGCTATATCCGCCGCGACGAAGGCCCACGCGGAGCCATCCTCTACAGCTCAATCCGTCCGTTCCGCGAAGCAGATTCACCCGCCAAAACGACGTCGTCCCCACCTCGTCCCCACCTCGTCCCGAACCTTGCGAGTCTGCACGTCGTCCCTCGTCCCCCCCCCTATGGGGACGAGGACGATGACAGACGTCGTCCCGGGACGACCCCCGACCTCGTCCCGCCACCCGACGGAACACCCATCACCGAATACGACTTCCCGCCGATCGACGAAGGCCAAGCCGACACCCTCGAAGACTACGACCTGCCCTGGTGGAAAACATGAGCGATGGATAACTCAGACCCCCGCCGCGACACGATCCACCAAACGATCCAAGACCTCGGACCCGCCGACATCGACAAGCAAGCCGTCCTCGTCGGCTGGGTCATCGTCTGCGACTGGATGGACGAAGACGGAGAACGCTGGCTCTCCAAAGCCCACTCCGCATCGATCCCCGGCTGGACAGCCGAAGGAATGCACCACCAGGCGCTCTACGCGAACTGGCCCGAACATGACCCCGACGACGAGGAGCCAGAATCCTGATGACCCCCCGCGAACAAACCCGCGACCAACCTCCACGAATGCCCGCAAGCGCACCCCGCCGCGACACCACCATCGGCCCACGCATCCGCCAACTCAGAACCTCGCAAGGCCTCACCCAGCAAACAGCCGCCACGCGCGGCAGCATCACTGTTCAAGCATGGCGACGCTGGGAGCAAGGTCGCAATGCGCCTAGACCCGACAAGATCCCACGGATCGCTGCCGCGCTCGGTGTTCCCGTCGAGGCGCTGTTCGTCCCTGACGGCATGGTCGCTGTGACTGCGGTGAACCTGAGCCCTGAAGCCGTCGCCCGGGTTCGTAAGCAAGGCCTCGCCGAAGCCGAGCGTTTGGCCGAGCTCGTTGCCGCTCAGTTGCCGGCGTTGATCGTTCAGGCGTGCCGGAAGCCGAAGACCGGCTCAAGAGGCAAACCAAGGCGGACCCGTGCCGAGAAGCTGTCGGGTGTGGCGCAGGCGTCCGCGATGCGTGCCGCCAGGGACGCGCGTGAGGCCGCTGAGCGGTCACGCAGCATCGGCCTGGACGAATGACCCGTCCTGACGGTTACAGAGGCTTAGAAGGGCTTAGAACGGCTCGCAGCGATGTTGGGCGCCACTCAGTCCCGCCACGCGCCGTCGGGACGCCGTCGCGGTTCAAGCCATCGCAGATCCTCTGAAGCGTCCAGCCACGCCGACGCTGCATCCTGATTCTCGCTGCCAACTTCGCATCGATCGAGTCCGGCCGACCCAGCCTGACACCCTGGGCCCGCTTCTCTGCGAGAGCGTCTTTCACGCGCTGACCGATGATCCGTCGTTCCCACTGAGCCGCCGACGCCATCACGTTTGCCAGGAACTCGCCTGCCGGCGTCGACAGATCCACGCCCAGATCGAGGGCTACGACGTTGTAGCCGCGGTCCTTCGCCTCCTCGAGCAGCCGGGCGAAGTCAGGCAGCGACCGTGAGAGCCTGTCCAGCTTGGAGACGATCACCCCGGACACCTCGCCGGCGCGGCAAGCGTCTAGGGCAGCCTCGAGCCCGGGCCTGTTCGCCGTCGTCTTGCCTGACTTGCAGTCCTCCTCGATGCGGACGAGCTGCCATCCGCGCCGATCGCACTCGTCTCTGATCGCACGACGCTGCGCCTCTGAGCCTGCGCCATCCAAGCCCTGATCCTCAGTGCTCACCCTGACGTAGCCGATGACCCTTTCTCCTGTGCCCATGCCGCTTTGCCTCCTACTAGACCACCCCAATCTATACACCATTCGGGTGATTAGTGCAAGGCAGGAGGGTCACATGGTCAAGGCAGCGAGCGCGATTGCACGCCCTCGAGATGCATCGATGGCAAGGCAGGGATGGTCAGGCAGCCAGCACGCGATCGACCCGCCGGCAGCCAGGCAGTCCCAGGCTCGGCCCCCCCGAGGGGCGCAGGCGCACGGCTCGATCAGTCTCGGTTGCCCTCCGCCTCGTTCCGAGTTTCTTCTGGCCTGTCAACGTGTTAGGGTGGTTGCTATGAAGTCTTTCGTCAGGTTGCTCATGTGTGCGGTGTTCGTGTTCTGTTGGCCGCTTGTCAAGGTGATCGATTGGGCGTTGCGGCGCGAGGGCGAGGAGCCGTTGTACGTGCTGCGTGATGAGTTGCGGGGGATTTGGCGGCCTGATGCCTCCTAAGTCGACGGGGTTGCGGGCGCATATTGCGGCGGCGTTGGCTGAGGATTCGTCGTTGGAGTCGGTCAGGCAGTTGGTGGCGGATGTGTTTGGGACGTCGGCTGCGCGGAAGATCGCGTGTCCTGAGTGCGGTAAGGCGTTTCGGGCGCCGTTGCCGGATGTGAAGGCTCAGGTGCAGACGTTGATTGACCTTCTTGAGCAGTCGGAGGGGAAGGCGGCGTCGCAGCCTCAGCCGGATTTGGTGGTGGTTGTTGAGCGGCCGCCTCGGTCGTGACTGTTCGCGAGGTGTGGGCCGTTCACTACGACTTCCTGGCTGGTGAGGAGCAGGGAACGCGCCGCGAGTATCAGGACGGCAAGCTCGTTGAGGAGCGGCCGGCGACGTTGAATGAGGCGCTTCCGCGTGAACTTCATCCGATCGTGCGGGGGATCCTGGATGAGGGCTGATGGCTGAGCTTCGGATCAAGTCGAACTATGACGATCTGAAGATCCCGGCGCAGCGGGCGTTCCGGCTTAGCAATGCCAGCGTTCGTGCGTATGGCGGGGCGATGGGTGGCGGGAAGTCGTATGCGCTTTGTCAAGAAGCCTTTGACTGGCTCCTAGATTATCCCGGGATCCTCCTTCCGATCTTCCGGAACACGCACACCGCGATCGTGAATACGACTCGGCGGACGTTTATCGAGCAGGTGTTGCCGCCGGAGTTGAGGGAGCGTTCTGATCTGGTGAAGATCGTTGCGTCGGGTGGCAAGGATTACGTGGAGTTTTTGTGGAACGGTTCGCAGCTGCATTTCGTCGGTTTGGATGATCCTGGTCGGTGGTTTTCGTCGGAGTTGGGTGGGGCGATGTTCGATGAGGCGCATCAGATCGATGAGGAGGATGTGATCACGATCATTGGTCGTTTGCGGCAGCGGTGCCGGGACTGTGTGGCTGCGGGGTTGCCGGAGTGTCCGCATATGCCGCGGTCGATCTGTATGGCGTTCAATCCGTCGTTTCCGGGGCATTGGCTGCATCAGTGGTGCATTTTGGGCGGCCAGCGGACCGAGTACGGGTACCGCAAGGATGAGCTTTTGGTGACGGATGCGGAGGAGTCGATCGGGGATCTGGAGTTCTTCACGGCGCGGGCTACGGACAATCCGTTTCTTCCTGGCGACTATGTGAAGAAGAACCTGGGTGGGATGAAGCCGTTGCAGCGTCGCCGGTATTTGTTGGGTGAGTGGCTGCATATTTCAGGGACCGGGTTTTTCGACCAGGATGCGCTGTCCAGGTTGTCGGAGAATGCGTTGGAGCAGGAGCTGTATCTGGTTGGTGAGCCTTCGGGGGATCCTTCGGGTCGGGATCCTGAGAAGCAGCCGACGATTCGGGCCAGGACCGGGGGCAGGTTGGAGGTGTTTCGTCCGCCGGCCCGCTGGCATGTCGATGAGTTGGGTGAGGAGCAGCGTGCGCATCGCTATGTGGTTGGGGTTGATGCCTCGTCCGGGGCGTCGGCGGACTGGTCGGCGGTGCAGGTGGTCGATGCGGATGATTGGGTGCAGGTTGCTGAGTGGCAGGGGAAGGTGGATCCGGACAAGCTGGCCGAGGTCGCGTTCATTTTGGCGGTTTTGTACAACGGGGCGATGTTGGCGCCGGAGACGACGGGCGGGTGGGGGTTCGCGGTGACGAAGTCGCTGCAAAGGCTGATTCGGGATTGGGCGGGGTCGGAGAAGGCCCGGCCGAAGATGTACACCCGCAAGGTCATCAACCGTTTGTCGGATGCCTACACGGATTTCATTGGTTTCGACACGAACACGAAGACCAGGGCTCACGCTTTGGCTTTGCTCGAGGAGTCGATTCGGGATGATTCGTTGCAGGTCTATGGGGCGCGCACCCTGGCGGAGTTGGCGGCGTTCGCGTCTCAGGTGGATGCGCAGGGCCGGTTCGGGAAGGCGCAGGCGCAGAAGGGCGCCCATGACGACCTGGTGTTGGCGTTGGCGATTGCCGTGACGGTCGGGGACCGGGCCAGGCGTCAGAAACGCTATGACGGGCCGATGACGATGCGGGTCGCTTAGGCGGTGTTGCTGCCGCGCCGGTGGATCTGGGTGGGCTGCGGCTGTTCGACCGCGATAGCGATCCGTTCGAGCACGTCCTTCTGCCCTTCCAGCATCGACTGAAGCACCGACAGGTCCGGGCGGCTGTTCGCGACCGTCAGGTTTTGCTCGAGTTCGGAGACCCGGGTGAGAAGGCGGGCGTTCTGCTGGCCGCGTTCCTCCGCCAAGGCTTGCGCTTCGGCCCGTCCGAGTGCTGCGGCTGTTGCGGTTTCCTTCCATGCCTCCATCGCTTTGGAGCGGCGGACGGCGAACCCGGTGACGGCCATCACCCCGATCGCGATGACCAGTGACGCCCAGGTGACGTCGAGTTGCATGGCGGCTGCTGCGACGGCGCCCAGGATCAGCGCGGGGAGAAGGCCGTGCATTGTCAGGCGAGCATACGGGTTGGGCGGGATGACGGAAGTTGTCACGGGCTAGTGGGTGGCGAGGTAGGTGGCGAGAACGATGGCTGCGATGATCCCGGCGAACGCGACTGCGGCAAACGCGTAGAGGCCGCCGAGGGTGTCCTTGCCGCCCTGTTTGACAGACTCGATTCGCTCCACACGGGTTTTCAGGTCGTCGACCTTGTCGTCCGTTGACTTGTTCGCGGTCGTGAATGTCGTGATGATCTGCTTCAACTGTTCCGCCGTCGCAGTTTCGGACTTCGTGATCGATCGGTCGCTCGCGGTTGTCTGTTCCTTCACGGCTTCTTTCGCGGCGGCGAGGGCTGCGTCGACGGCGTCCTTTGTGTCCTTCTTCTGCTCGACGCGTTGCCGTTCGACGAGTTCGAACTGGGTCTCGACCGACGCGAACTTCTCTTCCACGACCGACTTCATCCCGTTCA
>Ga0265318_10000277_pt1 | contig 42980 bp, 36 predicted proteins | sample 4821metaG_FD_192431 | JGI IMG/M metagenome (GOLD analysis project Ga0265318, IMG submission 192431) | Rhizosphere microbial communities from Carex aquatilis grown in University of Washington, Seatle, WA, United States - 4-8-21 metaG | ecosystem: Host-associated > Plants > Roots > Rhizosphere >... | reverse complement strand
CTCGCCGGCGAGACTCATCAGCGCATGGCGCACCGCGCGGCTGGTCGCATCGCCGGCGGCCCAGCTCTTGCGCGAACCGGTGTTGGGTGCATGGCGGTAGGCGCGCAGCGCGCCGCCGTCGAGCCACGCATTGGAGAGTGCGTTCACGACCTGCTCCGTGGTCCCGCCGAGCAGCGCCGTGGCCACCGCGGTCGAGGCGACGCGCACCAGCAGCACGTGATCGAGCCCGACGCGGTTGAAGCTGTTCTCGAGCGCGAGCACACCCTGGATCTCGTGGGCCTTGATCATCGCGGTGAGCACGTCGCGCACGCTCAATGAACCGTGGGTTCCTGTGGTGCGGCGCGCCTGGTAGTCGGCAACCGCCAGGATGCTGCCCAGGTTGTCAGACGGATGGCCCCATTCGGCCGCGAGCCAGGTATCGTTGAAATCCAGCCAGCGGATCATCGCTCCAATGTTGAACGCCGCCTGTACCGGATCGAGCTCGAAGGTGGTACCCGGAACGCGGGCGCCACCGCTCAACGCGGCGCCTGGAACCACCGGTCCGAGCAGCCGGGCGCAGGCGGGGTAGCGCAGCGCCAGGAACGCGCAGGCCAGCGAATCCATCAGGCAGTGGCGCGCACTGTCGTAGGCCGCGGTGCTGGCGATCGGCGCCTCGCACACGTATTGCGCAATCGTGCGCAGCACCGCGTCCGGCTGCGGTCGCTGCGCTGCGCGCGGGTCGGGGTTGGTCACCTCAGGGACGCGCCTCGAGCGGCACGAACTCGCGGTTCGCGGGCCCGACGTACTGCGCGGCCGGACGGATGATCTTGCCGTCCTGGCGCTGCTCGATCACGTGCGCGGCCCAGCCGCTGGTGCGCGCGAGCACGAACAGCGGCGTGAACATCGCTGCTGGTATTGCCATGCGGTGGTAGGCCACTGCGGAGTACCAGTCGAGGTTCGCGAACATGCCCTTGGCCGCTCCCATCACCAGCTCGATGCGCTCGGCGATCCGGAACGCGCGCTCATCGCCGGATTCGCGGCTCAAGGTGGCGGCCACCTGCTTGATGATGCCGTTGCGAGGATCGCTCTGCGTGTAGACCGGGTGGCCGAAGCCGATGATCACTTCGCGCCGTTCGAGCCGGGTGCGCAGGTCCGCCTCGGCCGCATCGGGGTCGGCGTAGCGCTGCTGCACCTCGAACGCGGCCTCGTTGGCGCCCCCGTGCTTCGGGCCACGCAGCGCGCCGATCGCGCCGGTGATGCAGGAATAGAGGTCCGATCCGGTGCCGGCGATCACGCGGGCCGCGAAGGTCGAGGCCGTCAGCTCGTGCTCGGCATAGAGAATCAGAGACGTGTGCATCGCGCGCACCCACGCGCCGTCCGGTACCCGGCCGTGCAGCAGATGCAGGAAATGGCCGCCGATCGAGTCGTCCGCGGTTTCGGGGCGGATGCGCTCGCCGTCGTGGCTGTAGTGATACCAGTAGGCCAGCATCGAGCCGAGCGAGGCGAGCAGCCGATCCGCGATTGCCCGCGCACCCTCGGGCGCATGGGCCGCGCCCTCCGGCAGCAGGCAGCCGAGTACCGAGACACCGGTGCGCAGCACATCCATCGGATGGGCAGCGGCCGGCAGCGTCTCCAGCGCGCGGCGCAGGTCCGCCGGCAATCCGCGCAGCGACTGCAGATAACGCTTGTAGCCGGTCAGTTCGTGCCGGTTCGGCAGGCGTCCGTGCACCAGCAGGTGCGCGATCTCCTCGAATTCGCAGCGGGTCGCGATGTCCAGAATGTCATAGCCGCGATAGTGCAGGTCATTGCCGGACTGGCCGACGGTGCAGATCGCGGTGTTGCCCGCGACGACGCCGGAGAGCGCGACGGACTTCTTCACCCGCGTTGCAGTGGCGAGATTGCCGCCGGGTGCGGCCGGCTCGGTGCTCACGCGGCCCCATCCGGTCGGCCATACAGCGCATCGAGCCGCGCCTCGTAGGCGCGGTAGCCGAGCACTGCGTACAGTTCATCGCGGGTCTGCATGCGCGTGAGCACGCCGGCCTGCGTGCCTTCGTGCCGGATCGCGGCAAACACATCGAGCGCTGCACGGCTCATCGCCCGGAACGCCGAGAGCGGGTATAGCACGACCCGTACGCCGGCCGCGCCGAGCTCGGCGCGAGTGAACAGCGGAGTGCGGCCGAACTCGGTCAGGTTCGCGAGCACCGGTACCGGCACGCGTGCGGCAAACTGCCGGTACTCCTCCAGCGTCGAGAGCGCCTCGGCAAAGATCATGTCGGCACCCGCCTCGACGTACAGGCTCGCGCGCTCGAGCGCCGCGTGCTGCCCCTCGACCGCATGCGCATCGGTGCGCGCCATGATCACGAAGTGCGGATCGGTACGAGCGTCGAGGGCCGCCTTGAGCCGGTCGCACATCTCCGCCGCCGGGACCAGCGCTTTGCCCGGCCGGTGGCCACAGCGCTTGGCGGCGACCTGGTCCTCGAGGTGCATGCCGGCCGCGCCGGCGCGGATCAGCTCGGCGCAGGTGCGCGCGATATTGAAGGCCGAGCCCCAGCCGGTGTCCGCATCGACCAGCAATGGCAGCGCACAGGCGCCGGTGATGCGCCGCGCGTCCTCACAGACCTCTGTGAGCGAAGTCATGCCGAGATCCGGCAGGCCGAAGGAGGCGTTCGCGACCCCGGCACCTGACAGGTACAGGGCGCGGAAGCCCTGCTCACGGGCCAGCAGCGCCGTATACGCATTGACGGCGCCTACCACCTGCAGCGGGCGCTCGGCCTCGAGCGCCGCGCGCAGCCTTGCACCCGCCGAGCTGCTGGCCGTGTCGCTCAGACGCGGTAGCCGGAGCGGCTCAGCGGGAGAGTGCGTACGCGCACTCCCGTGGCCGCGTGGATCGCGTTGCAGATCGCGGGCGCGAGCGGCGGCAGCGCCGGTTCGCCGCACCCGGTGGGTGAAAACTCCGATTCGATGAAATGCACGTCGACCGGCGGCGCATGCGCCATGCGCAGCAAAGGATAGTCGCCGAAATTGCTCTGCTCGACGCGCCCTTGCTCCATCGTGATCTCCAGCGCGAGCATCGTGCTCAGGCCGTCGATCACCGCGCCCTGGCACTGGTTCTCCGCACCGCTACGGTTCAGTACCGGGCCGATATCGCCGGCGACGGTCACGCGATGCACGGTGATGCGTTGCTCCGGGCTCACGCTGACCTCGGCGACCTCGGCGAAATGTCCGGCATGGCTGAAATGGAATGCGAGGCCGAGTCCGCGCCCGGCCGGCATCGTACGCCCCCAGCCGCCTTGCTCGGCTGCGAGCTTGATCACGGCCGCTGCGCGGCCGGTGTTGAGCGCGCGATCGGTCTGAGGCGGCAGCCAGCGCGGGTCCCCCATGATCTCGAGCAGGAACTCAAGGTGATCGCGCTTCGCGGCCACCGACATTTCGTGCAGGAAGCTCTGGATCGCGAACGCCGTCGTGTTCGAGCCGGGGGCCCGCCAGGGTCCGCAGCGCGTGCCGAGCGGCAGCATGGTCTGCGTATATTCGAGATTCGGGATCAGCTGCGAGGGGAATTCCTGGTCGCTCAAGCCGCCGCCGGCCACCGGATGCTGCCCGTCAGCGCTGTAAGTGATCATGTGGTCGCGCCACGCGATCAGGCGACCCTGTGCATCCAGTCCGCCGCGGAAAACATGGAACGCACCGACGCGATAGTAGTCGTGCTGCATGTCGTCTTCGCGTGTCCACATCAGCTTGACCGGCACCTTCACGCGCTGCGCCACCAGTGCCGCCTCGGCCATGTAGTCAGTCATGAGCCGGCGGCCGAAACCACCACCGACGCGCGTCTGGTGGACCGTCACCTTTTCGAGCGGCAGGTTCAGTGCCTTGGAGAGCATCGCGCGTCCGCGGTCCGCATTCTGGCTCGGGGTCCATAGCTCGATGCCATCATCGTGCACCCACGCAGTCGTGTTCTGCGGCTCGAGCGGCGCGTGCGAGGCGAACGGGCACGTGTAGAGCGCCGCGACGGTCTGCGCCGCGGCGCGCAGCGCCTTGTCGCAGTCCCCGACCTTGGTGACGACCTGTGCGCCGTGCTCGTTGACCAGGGTCTGCACCGTCTTCTGCGCGCCGCTCCAGCTGTCGGCCGAGGCGGCGCTCGTGTTCCACTGCACCTGCAGGCGCTTCTTTGCGCTGAACGCGGCCCAGGTGGAATTCGCGATGATCACGACGCCGGGAGGCGCGTCGCCGATCGGCTCGCCGGCGGTGATGAATGCATCCTGCACGCCGGGCAGCGCGCGCACTTCCTCGACATTCGCGCTCGCGACGGTGCCGCCATACGCGGGAGACTTCTCGTAGACGGCATAGAGCATGCCCGGCAACTGCGTGTCGATGCCGAACAGCGCCTGACCGGTCACGAGCTTCGCATTGTCGACGCCGCCGATGCGCTGCCCCAGCAGCCGGTAGTTCTTGCGGTCCTTGAGCTTGATGGTCTGTGGGTCGGGAACCGGCAGGGTCGAGGCGACCTGCGCGAGCTCGCCATAAGTCGAATGTCGGCCCGAGGACATGTGCGTGACCACGCTATCGCGCGTGCTCAGCTCCTCGGCTCCGACTTCCCACCGCTGCGCGGCCGCGGCCACCAGCATCGCACGTGCGACCGCACCAGCCTGTCGCAGCCGGTCCCAGTTGTTCGGCACCGAGCGCGAGCCGCCGGCTCCCTGGGGTCCATAGATGGCCGGATCGACCGGCGCCTGCTCGATGCGCACGCGCGACCAGTCGGCATCGAGCTCTTCGGCGATGATCATCGGAAAGGTGGTCTTGATGCCCTGACCAATCTCCGGCCCCTTGTTCACGATCAGCACCGAATTGTCCGGTGCGATGCGCAGGTACGCGCTGAGCGTCCATTCACGGCCCGCGTCGGCTCCCGCAGACCCTGAGGTGCCTGGCGTCGCCGCCCGCGCGCCGCCCGCGCGCCAGCTCAGAGCCAGCAGCAGACCACCGCCGGCGAGTCCGGTGGCCTTCAGGAACTGGCGGCGCGAGCACGCGGTGATCCGGATCTGCATGCCATCGCCAGCAGCGGCAGGTTCATCCGCCAGGGCCGCCTCGAGCGCGCCGCGCGCGAGCGCAGCGCCAGTCGGTTCAGGTGCCACGGGCGGTGCCTCCCTTGGGCTGCGGCATTTGCGCGGCGCTGTGGATTGCCGCGCGGATGCGCAGGTACGTCGCGCAGCGGCACAGGTTGCCGGTCATCGCGGCATCGATATCCTCATCGGTCGGCTGTGGCTTCTGCCGCAGCAGCGCAGCGGCCGTCATGATCTGACCGGCCTGGCAGTAGCCGCATTGCGGCACGTCGATGTCGATCCACGCCTGTTGCAGCGGGTGCAGATGACCGTCGCTGGCGGCCAGACCCTCGATGGTCGTGATCTGCCGCGTCAGCGCCTGCGAAACCGGCACCGAGCAGGAGCGTGCGGGAGTACCATCCAGGTGCACCGTGCAGGCTCCGCAGTAGCCCGCGCCACATCCGTACTTGGTTCCGACCAGGCCCAGCGCATCACGCAACACCCACAGCAGCGGGGTGGCCGGATCGATGCCGTCGGGCAGGACGCGCTCGCGGCCATTCACGTGCAGACTGGGCATCGCAGCTCCCCGTGCCTCGTTCTTCTGACTTAGTACTGTCCTCTAATCGAGCCGCCGATTCAAGCGCTTGGGCGCGACTGCGGACACCGCTGGCGGCCTGGCGCGCGCTGTTGCATGCTTGCGCAATGCGCTACCTGCACACGATGGTAAGGGTCACCGATCTGGCCGCTTCGCTGCGTTTCTACTGCGATGCGCTCGGGCTGCGAGAACTGCGCCGGATCGACAATGAAAAGGGGCGGTTCACGCTGGTCTTTCTCGCGGCTCCTGGCGATGACGCGGCCCAAATCGAATTGACGTGGAACTGGGATCCGGAGGCCTACACCGGAGGCCGCAATTTCGGCCACGTCGCCTACGAGGTCGATGACATCTACGCGACCTGCAGGCATCTGATGAGCCACGGCGTCACGATCAGCCGTCCTCCGCGCGACGGCCGGATGGCATTCGTGCGATCGCCGGATCAGGTGTCGGTCGAACTGCTGCAGAAGGGATCGGCGCTTCCGCCCCAGGAGCCCTGGACCTCGATGCCGAACACCGGAGCCTGGTAACCTCGAGGCCGGACTAGCGGGCCGGCGCGGCCGCTGGCGCCGGCGTCGGCGCGCCCGCGGGAGCTCCGGGATTGCGCATCCGATACGCGATCACCGCGAGGCGCGTGTCGTGCAGCGGATCATTCACGGCCTTCCACTGGTCATCGATGATCATGACCGCGCGGTTGTGCGTGTCGAAGGCCGGCCAGACGGGAATCTTCGGATTGTTCGGGTTGCCGGTGCGTGCAAAGTTGACCCACGCCGAGCTGACCTGGTCGGCCAGCGCCTGCTTCTCTGGCGTGACCGGTCCAATGATGGGCTCAGAGGAGGCGAGGCTATCGAGCGCGAACGGGATCTCCGCGGTGTGCGGGGCATGCAGCTTACCGTCGCGCACCGACAGGTGGTGCGTGAAGTAGTACATGTACACCGGAGCGCCACCCTGGTCCGCCTTGCGCTCCGCGAGCGTCGTGCTGCCTTCCTGGAAACTCGCCTGGCTGGCCAGCAGCTGGAACAGGTAGGTGTTGTCCTTGCCAGGATAGGCCTTGCGGAACACCTGGATCATCAGGTCCGTGTCCGCGTCGCTCGCATGCAGCACGTTCTTCACGTCGCTGCGCAACGTCGCATCGTCGATCGGATCCAGCGGCGTGGTCGCGAAGAACACTGCCTCGGTCTCCGTCGTACCGAGCATCAGCGGTACATCACGCGAGATCTCGGGTGCTACCGGATCGAAAGGATTGAAGAACAGTGTGCGCCCGTCCACGACCGGCCCGGTCGGCAGGTGCAGCGCGCTCCACGCGTCCTCGAGCTTGTCCTGCGGCACGGCCTGCAGCTCGGCGATCGTCCGGACACCCAGGGCGTCGATGAGCTGCTGTGCGCTGGCCGCGGCCTGCGCCTTCGACTGCACACGAATCGCCGCGCCGCTCTCCGCGATCACGTGCCGGAACAATCCCCTCGCGGCCGGAATCGCCATCAGCGCCGTCACCTTGGCACCGCCCCCCGACTGCCCGAGTATCGTCACGTTGTTCGCATCGCCGCCGAAGCTCGCGATGTTATCGCGCACCCAGCGTAGTGCCGCGACTGCGTCCAGGATGCCGACGTTGCCAGAGTCCGCGTAGGCGGGACCGAAGCGGTCGGCGAGGTAGAGGAACCCGAATACATTCAGCCGATGGGTCACGGTCACCAGCACGATGCCGTCTTTCTCGGCGAGATTGTGTCCGTTGTACGAGGTCGCGTTGCCGGAGCCCGCGGCGAAGCCGCCGCCGTGAAACCACACCATCACCGGGTGCGTGGCGGTGTGGCGAGCGATCGACGGTGTATAGATGTTGAGTGTCAGCATGTCCTCCGACATCGGGCCGCGCTGCAGCATGGCGGTCTCTTCAGGCATCGGTGTGCCGAACGGCTGCGGGGACATTGCGCCATATCGGGTTGCATCCCGGATACCCTTCCACGGCTTCGGCGGCTTCGCGGGCAGCCAGCGATTCGTGCCGGCGGTCGACGCGCCGTACGGCACACCCTTGAAGACCTTCACGTGGCCATCGTTGTAGCCGCGGATGGCGCCGTATTGCGTTGTCACCACCGGCGCCGTTCCGGTGGGGGAGGCGGCACGCGTCATGGTCGCCGCGAAGCATGACACGCTGGCCGCCGCCAGTAGGACAGTTGCGAATCTGCTGTGCATCGGATTACCTTCTATTGACCACCGCCCACGAATCGACCGCTGGCGACGGATACCCCAGATCGCCCATACGTTCGTCCGACGACAGGCGTTACCCGCCCGATGCTAGCCGCAACGCCGCTGACGACTCCATTAAGCAAAGTTAATTCGCGAATTCGAAAACTGTGAACCAGCGCACAAAATTCCGTGCCACAATTTGACTTAAGGCGCTCCCAAATGTGCGATGCGGGATGTGGATCACAGTGACCGGGCGTATATTCGTAGTCCGTTCATTCGCAGGAGAAAGCCATGTCCAGAATCATCGGTGCCGCGCTGCTGTTGCTGGCATCGGCAGGCGTCGCAGGCGCAGCCGTGCTGGTGCCATCTATCGTCCCGGTCCGCGCACCTGAGATCGATCCGGCTTCGGCGATGGGCGGATTGACGCTGCTGCTCGGCGCACTTGCCATCGCTCGCGGCCGCCGCGCGAAATAGCACTGCGCGTTCGCGCGTCCGGGTGCTGCGCGGCTGTTACGGCCCTGCGCGGCCCAAGGCACTGCGCGTTCCTCGATAAAAATCCGGTGGCGGGTGATATCCCGCCAGCCGGATTTTTTATTGCTGCTGGTGAATGGCCAATGCGAGCCGCATTGGACTGCGGAAGGTGGTCGAGGGCATCCATGGCAACCGCCCTTCGACACGTTCGAAGTCCGGGAACTCGCGCAGGAACTCCTCGAAGATGATCCGGACCGCCATCCGCGCCACCATTGACCCGAGGCAGGCGTGCACACCGCCGCCGAAACCGAGGTGGCCGCGGGGCCTGCGCCGAATGTCGTACGTATCGGCATCGGGAAACTGGCGTTCGTCGCGATTGCCAGAGCCGTAGGCGAGGCATACGAACTCGCCGGCCCGCATCGTCTGGCCGTGTACGGTGGTGTCCTGCATGACGCAGCGGCGGAAGCGCTGCCCCGACGTATTGAAGCGCAGCGATTCCTCGATCGCGTCAGGAATCAGCGCCGGGTCTGCGGCCAGCGCGCGGCGCGCACCGCTGAAATCGGCCAGGTTGAGCCCGAACATCGCGGCGAAGCCGCCGAGCGATTCGATGCCAGCCATGATCAGGGTCGTCGTCGTCAGCAGTACCTCGCGTTCGGCCAGACGCTCGCCGTCGATCTCGGCAGTACAGAAATGCGAGATCAGGTCCTCCCTCGGTTGCGCACGCCGCTCGGCGATGACGGCGGCCGCGTAGGACTGCATCCAGTTGTAGGCGGCAATGTGCTCGGCTCCTTTCTGCCGGGACACCGGATCGGATTGCACCATCACCACGGCGCGCTCGCGCACCTGCAGGTCATCGCCGGGCGGCAGGCCGAGGATCCGGAACAGGATCTTGGCCGTGACCTTGGCGATGAAGTCATTGACGAAATCGAACTGCCGGCAGTCGCGCAGCTCCCCGAGCTGGGCCGCAACCAGCGTGCGCACGGCCGGCCCCAGCGCCTCGAGGTTGCGGCGCTCGAACGCGTACTGGATCAGTGCGCGCAGGCGGTTGTGCCGCGGGGGATCGGTGGTGCCGAGCGTGGCACCGGCGCGGTTCGGCAGCTCGTCCATCAGGTTGCCACGGGCCGAGGAGTAGGTCTGCCAGTTCGAGAGCGCGCCGAAGATATCCGCATAGCGCGACAGCACCCACATCTGCGCCTCTTCGCTCCAGAAACACGGATGCTCGTCCCGCAGCGCCCGGTAGAGCGGAAATGGATCGGCATCCACCGCCGGGGAATACGGATCGAAGCGAAACATTGGCGCTCCCAGAGTGCTCGCGTAGCTGCCGCCGGAATGGTGCCCCGGCGCGCCGCCAGGGCGCCACGTGGAGATTACCTATTTGCGGGCGGGAGCAAAGCTGTCGACGCGCGCCTGTGCCCACGACTGCTGATAGCCGGCCTCGGCCTCGCCACGCAGCAGCGAGCCGGTGCTCAGTTCCGGATACATCTCGGCGAAGCTGCGACCCTCGTGCGGCGGCTTGCGATGCATGATCATGCCGCGATGGATCGCGCCAGGGCGGTCGAGGCCTGCCGCGCCTACCAGTTCCGCGAGCGCGCGCAGCGTGTTCTCGTGAAAGCGCGCAACGCGCTCGGCCTTCAGAGGAACCACGATCGCCTGCTGTCGCCACCGGTCCTGGGTGGCGACGCCGGTCGGGCAGCGGTCGGTATGGCACGAGAGCGACTGCACGCACCCAAGCGCGAACATGAAGCCGCGCGCCGAGTTGCACCAGTCGGCACCGAGCGCGAATGTGCGCAGCATGTCGAAGGCGGTGATGATGCGGCCGCTCGCGCCGAGCCGGATGCGATCGCGCAGGCCCGCGCCGACCAGGCAGTTGTGCGCGAACACCAGTCCCTCGCGCAGCGGCGTGCCGAGGTGATCCGTGAATTCCAGTGGCGCGGCGCCCGTGCCCCCCTCCTTGCCGTCGATCACGATGAAGTCAGGGAGCACGCCGGTGTGGAGCATGGCCTTGACCAGCGCCATGAACTCCGAGCGGTGACCGATGCAGAGCTTGAAGCCGACCGGCTTGCCGCCGGACAGTGCGCGCAGCTGTGCAATGAAGGCCATCATCTCCAGCGGCGTCGAAAACGCGCTATGCCGCGCCGGGGAGATGCAGTCCTGGCCGACCGGAACGCCGCGAGCGGCGGCGATCTCGGGCGTGACCTTTGCGCCGGGCAACACGCCGCCATGCCCGGGCTTCGCGCCTTGCGAGAGCTTGATCTCGATCATCCTGATCTGCGGTTCGGCGGCCTGGGCGCCGAACTTCTGCGCATCGAAGCTGCCGTCCGGATGCCGGCAGCCGAAATAGCCGCTGCCGATCTCCCAGATGATGTCGCCGCCGAACTCGCGATGATGGACGCTATAGCCGCCTTCGCCGGTGTCGTGCGCAAAGCCGCCGAGCCGCGCGCCGCGGTTCAGTGCGCGGATCGCATTGGCGCTCAGCGCGCCGAAGCTCATCGCCGAAATGTTCAATACCGAGAGCGAGTAGGGCTGCGTGCAGTCAGGCCCGCCGACCTCGACGCGGAAGTCATGCGTCCGCACCGGCTCCGGCGCCATCGAGTGCGCGAGCCACTCGTAGTTGTCCCCATAGACGTCAAGCTGCGTGCCGAACGGCCGCTTGTCGATCTGGCCCTTGGAGCGCTGGTACACGACGGCGCGCTTGGAACGGTTGAACGGCGCACCATCGAGTTCGCTCTCGAGGAAATACTGGCGGATCTCGGGCCGTATTTCCTCCAGCAGGAAGCGCAGGTTGGCGAGAATGGGATAGTTGCGGCGCAGCGAGTGCGCGCTCTGCAGCATATCCCACAGCCCGATCGCTGCCAGCAGCGCGCAGAATGCAAACAGCAGCGGCGCCCACAGTCCCGGGTGACCGAGCAGGGCACCGAACACCGCGCAGCCGAGCACCGCGATCGCGACGGGCAGATAGCGAATCATCGCGGCGATTCTCCAACATATACGCGGGATCGCGTGGCCGACCGCAGCAGGCGCCAGATTCCCCTGAAGAGTGCCTCGATGCCGAGCGCCACCAGCGTGCCGGCCGCGATTCCGCAGGCAATCGCCGACGGGTTCAATGGCACGGTGTAGCTGTAGGCCGCCCGCGTCTCGGCGAGGATCTCGCGGTCCGGGCGCAACGCGACGTGCAGCAGCTGCGCGATCAGCGGGGCACGCAGCGCCGCCAGCTCGGCGCGCAATGCCAGCAGCCGTTGGTACATCGTGCGAATCGCCACTGCTTCGTCACGGAAGGGCGGATCGGTGCTGGCGGCATGGTGTGCGATCAGCGCCTCCACGCTGCCGCCGAAATACCGGTCAGCGGTTTCCTGGAAGGCCCTGAAGTCGATCGCGACCTCGATCTGGTGGGCGCTCACGCGCTTCGCATACTGATCGATGAATCCCGGCAGCTGCACGCCGGCCAGCAGGGCGGCGGCAAACAGGATCAGTCGCAGGTAGTCGATCAGCATGCAGCAGGCCTCGCGACCGGCGCCAGAGCGGCCGGCGCATTGTAGGGCAGAACCGATGCGCGCGACGTATCGGCCGGGGCCTCAGGCGCGGCCGCTGACTTCGGCGCCGACGTCGCGCGGCAGGCGCAGCGTCCACAGTGTCGCCGCCAGCATCACGGCCGCTGCGGCCCACAGGGAGTGCCGGAAATCCACCAGTCCCGGCGCGTGCGCGCCACGCCAGTGCTGCGACACACCGAGCGCCAGGGCCGCGAACGCGACGCCGAGCGTTGAGGCGAGCTGCTGTCCCATCGCGGCGAGCGTGCTGGCGCCGGCCCGCTCGGCAGGTGCGATGTCGGCGAACGCCAGCGTATTGACCGTCGTGAAATGCATGGAACGGGTCATTCCCGCAAGCAGCAGGATCGCCCAGGTGAGTGCGCGCGCCATTCCCGGCGCGAGCTCTCCGCAGGCAGCGATCATCAACGCGCACAGGCAGCCGTTCACGAGCAGCACGCGCGCGAAGCCGAAGCGGCGCAGCAGTGGCGTGGTCATGCTCTTCATCGCCAGGTTCCCCACCATGTAGACCAGCAGCATCAGGCCGGCCCCGAGCGGCGGCATCGCAAAGCCGATTTCGAACATCAGCGGCAGCAGGAACGGAGTGCTCTGGATCGCCATGCGCGCGAGCATTCCGGCCGTCACGGTGCTGATTGCGAAGCTCGGCACGCGCACCGCGCGCAGGTCCAGCATCGGCGCACGCTGCCGCAGCGCGTGGCGTACGGCCGCGATCCCGGACAACAATCCGGTGCCGATCAGTGCGGCGGCCACGCCGGCGTTCGCGCCCCCGGGTTCGGCGGCGTTGGTGAGTCCCTCGATCAATGTGGCCAGCGCGATGGCGGTGAGCGCGAATCCGCGCAGGTCGAATCGCGCCACTGCGTGTCCACTGTGCTCCGGCACCACGCGCAGCACCAGCCAGACCCCGAGGATTCCGAGCGGCAGGTTGATCAGGAAGATCCAGCGCCACGAGGCGTAGGTGGTGATCAGGCCGGCCAGCGCCGGGCCGACGACCGGGCCAATCAGCGCCGGCCAGGTGATGATCGCGATGGCCTCCAGGATGTGCTGCCTGGCGGTCTCGCGCAGCACCACGAGTCGGCCAACCGGCGACATGAATGCCGCGGCGGCGCCCTGGATCGCACGCGCCGCGAAGAACAGCCCCGGGGACGGGCTCAGCGCGCAGCACAGCGAGGCGAGGGTGAACAGCGCGATCGCCGAGGCGAATAGCGCTCGCGCGCCCAGCCGGTCGCTCGCCCAGCCGGCCGTCGGCACGAACACCGCCACGGCCAGCAGATACGCGGAGATCCCCGGGGTCAGACTCAAGGCCGGTCGGTGCAGGCTCTGCGCAATCGCCGGCAGCGCGGTCGTCACGATCGTGCCGTCGAGCGTCTCCATGAAAAACGCCGCGGCGACGATCAGCGGGATGCGCCGGGAGAACACTGCCGCTGCGCCGGCCGCCCTATTGCTCGACATCGACGTAACCTGCGATGCCGGCCGCCTACTTCGCCAGGCGGCGATGCGGCTTCGGTTTTCCGCGCCCGGCGGACGGCCGCCGCGCGACCGGGGCCGCGGCCAACGCCCGACCCTTCACGCGCACCTGCTGCAACCGCGCGAGGACCTGGGCCGGCATCGCCGCCGGCAGCCGCACGAAGCTGTGGTCTTCCTGGATCTCGATGCCGTTGATCTGCGAGCCGTCCAGGTCCGCTTCATTCGCGATCGCCCCGACCAGGTTGCCCGGCTGTACGCCGTGCGCGCGGCCGACCTCCAGGCGATAGGTCTGCTGCGGGCCGAAGCGCGAGCCTTTTCGGTGCGAACCTTTCCGATGTGATCCAGCATCCCCGTGCGATCCCGCATGGCTTTCGCGCGCGGGCTGCGCATCCCGGTCCGGCCGGGGCGGCGCGGCTCCCAGCAGCAGTGCGGTTCTGCCCTGCGCGAGGCTGGCGATGGCGGCAGCCACGTCCAGCAGTTCGGCCCCGCTCTCGCGCACGAACTCCTCGACGATAGCGCGGTAGGAGCCGGCAACTCCCTGTTGCAGGGCGCCCGAGATGCGCTCCTTGAATTGCGCAATGCGGCGCCGATTGACATCGTGGAGCGTCGGCAGGTTCATGGCCTCGATCGGCTGGCGTGTAGCGCGCTCGATGGCGCGCAGCATATTGCGCTCGCGCGGCGCGATGAACAGGATCGCCTGGCCGCTACGTCCCGCCCGGCCGGTGCGTCCGATCCGATGCACGTAGGATTCGGGGTCGTGGGGCACATCGAAATTCACCACGTGGCCGATGCGCTCGACGTCCAGCCCGCGCGCCGCGACGTCGGTAGCGACGAGGATGTCGATCGCGCCGGCCTTCAGCTGCGCGATCGTGCGCTCGCGCTGTGCCTGCTGGATGTCGCCGTTGAGCGCGGCGGCTGCAAAGCCACGCGCGACCAGCCGCTCGGCCAGCTCGACCGTCGACTGCTTGGTGCGCACGAACACGAGCATGGCATCGAAGGCTTCGACCTCGAGGATGCGTGTCAGCGCATCGAGCTTGTGCAGCCCGCTGACCAGCCAGTAGCGCTGATGGATACCAGCCGCGGTCGTCGTCCGGCTCCGGATCGTAATTTCCCGTGGCGATCGCAGATGGCGCTGCGAGATCTGCCGGATCGCAGCTGGCAGCGTCGCGGAGAACAGCGCGACCTGGCGCTCAGGCGGCGTGCGCGCAAGGATCGTGTCGATGGCGTCGATGAATCCCATCGCGAGCATCTCGTCGGCCTCGTCCAGCACGACGCCGCGGATGCCCTCGAGCGAGAGCGTGCCACGCTCGAGGTGGTCCATGATGCGGCCGGGCGTGCCGACGATCACGTGGGTGCCGCGCCGCAGGGCGTTGAGCTGCGGCGTATAGCTCTGGCCACCATAGACCGGCAGTACGTGAAAGCCTGGCAGGTGCGCAGCGTACTTCTGGAACGCTTCGGCGACCTGGATCGCGAGCTCGCGCGTGGGCACCAGCACCAGCAGCTGCGGGTCACGCTGCGAGAGATCCAGGCGCGACAGCAGCGGCAGTGCGAACGCGGCAGTCTTGCCGGTGCCGGTCTGCGCCTGACCAAGCAGGTCCGACCCACCCAGCAGCACCGGTATCGTTGCCGCCTGGATCGGCGTGGGCGTCTCGTACCCGACCTCCCGCAGCGCCAGGATCACTTCCGGGCGGAGCCCGAGTGCATCGAAGGTCAGCGCGGCATCGGCGTCGGCGGTTTCCATAGGTGCGGGGCGGGCGTCCGGGGGGGGCGCAGTGTAGCGGCTTCGGTTGGGCTCAGCGCGCTCGTCGAGGGGCGGCGCTACACAACCCTCGGCATCCGTCCAGGAACAGACGCACCGCGTTCGCTACCCAGACTTCGAGCTCCTCTGACGTCATCGGCACGCCCAGGCCCATCGTGCGGCGAAGCGGCAGCCCGACGACCATATGCAGGAATTGCTCGGCGGCGAAGGTACGCAGCTCGGCGGTCAGCCTCGGACCGCGCAGCTCGCGCTCCAGCAGGCCACTGATCAGGGCGGTCGCCTCCTGAGCCCACCCTTCCTGATCGACAGCACGTACGAGGTTCGGGAATCGGGCCGACTCCGTTGTGACCAGACGGTGCAGCGCGATGGCCTGGGGAGAGAGCGCCGCACGCAGGATGAGTCCGGCCAGGCGGCACAGCACTTCATAGAGCGTTTTGCCCTCGATCAGCGCTACCCCCGGAGCCGGCCGGATCTGTTCGATGATTCGATGCACCACCGCGGCGAACAGCGCGGCCTTGTCCTCAAAGCGGTGGTAGAAGGTGCGCTTGGAAATGCCGGCGCGCCGAGCCACGGCTTCAATGGAGGTGGAGCCGTAGCCCTCGGACAGGAACAGCGCTGTCGCGACTTCGAGAATGCGATCTCGCAGCTGCAGTGCTGCGGCTCGGGAAGGTCGTCCGCCGCGACTTGGTCTGCGGGTCCGGGGGCGTCGGCGATCCTCAGCGACGACGGTAGCCGTACCCGCCGGATCGGTAGGCAAAGTGGGGAGCATACGAGCCAGCGTAGCGCGCGTATGGTGCGTAGTCACCACGAGGCGCCGGGTAGTAGTAGCGCGGCCGGGCCGGCGCGTAGGCCGGCGCGTAGGCGTACTCGCGCCCATAGCCGGATGCTGGCGCTGGCTGGTAGTAGGCCTGCGGCGCAGGGTAGTAGCCCTGCTGTGGTGGGTAGTAGCCCTGCTGTGGTGGGTAGTAGCCCTGCTGCGGCGGGTAGTACGCGGGCGCTTGGGGGTAGACACCCGGCGGCTGCAGTTGCGCGGCGGCGATGAGCGGCAGCGTTGCGATTCTCGCGAGGGCGCCGAGCACCTGGCCGAGCCCGAGTGGTGCGAGCAGCAGCGGCCCGGCCGCGGCGGCCGGAGCGATCGGCAAAACCACGAGGGCGGCGGCGGCAAGAGCAAGGACGGTCCGCTTGATGCTGCTCATGGGTGGCTCCCTCGGTGTGGATCGGGCACTCGCAGCCGACGGTACTCGAACCTGATGTGAAACGCAACGGTAGCGTTGCATTAAAGAACCGGTACCGCTCCTCGATGCGGCTGGCAACGGGCCGCGGCGCTCAGCCGCGATCCGTCGGCAATGTCAGCAGGTAGCGCTGTTCGAACAACTCGGCCGGCAACGGTCGGCTGTACAGGAAGCCCTGCATCTCGTCGCAGCCGAGTTGGCGCAGGGTTGCGCGCTGGTCTGCGGTCTCGACACCTTCGGCAATGACCTTGAGCTTGAGCGAATGGGCGAGCTGGATGATCGTCGAGACCAGTGCCGAGGCGGTCGTGGTGTGGCCGAGTTCGGCGACGAACGAGCGATCGATCTTCAGCGCATCCACCGGCAGCCGCGCCAGATAGCTCAGTGAGGAGAAGCCGGTACCGAAGTCGTCGATTGCGATACCGATGCCGAGATCACGGATTGCCTGCAGGTGGGAGATGCCATGGTTCACGTCTTCCATGATCACGCTCTCGGTGATCTCCAGTTCCAGTCCCTCGGCCGCGGCGGCATCCACGGCGATCAGTTGCTCGATCTGGCGCGTGAACCCGCGGTCGCGCAGCTGCACCGCCGATACGTTGACCGCCAGCGGAACGGCGGCCAGTCCGCTGCGGCGCCATCGCAGGTAGTCGGCGATCGCCTGCGCCATCGCCCATCGACCAGCCTCGCGGATCAGCCCGGTTTCCTCGAGCAGCGGAATGAACTTGCCTGGAGGCACCAGGCCGGTGCGCGGATCCTGCCAGCGGATCAGGGCCTCGGCTCCCCAGAGCTTGCCGTCCGTGAGGCTGACTTTCGGCTGGTAATGCAGCACGAATTCCTCGCGCTCCAGCGCCTGCCGCAGTTGACTCTCCAAGGTCAGCCGATTGGCCGCTGCCTCACTCATGCGCCGGGTATAGAACACGTAGCGCTGGGCGCCCGACTTCGCATTGCGCAGTGCCGCCTCGGCATGGCGGTACAGGTACTCCGCATTGGAACCATCGTCGGGAAACATCGCCGCTCCGGCCTTGGGTGTGACCCGGTAGTCGGCTTCCTCGCCGACCAGGAACGGATGATCGATGATGCCGGTCATCACGCGGTCGAGCCGGACCGCGACCTCCTGCTCATCGCGCACCCCTGGCAGGACCACCGCGAAATGATCTGCATCGATGCGGGCCAGCAGGTTGGCATCGCCGATCAGGAAGGTCAGCCATTCGGCCACCTGGCACAGCAGTGCGTCCCCGGCGGCCCGGCCGAGGCTGTCGTTCACGAGCTTGAAGCGCTCCAGGTCGATCACGATCAGACCGAGTGAGCGCCCGCGGCTGCCGGCATCGCGGATGTACTGGGCCACGCGCTCGAGGAACAGTGTGCGGTTGGCCAGTCCCGTGAGCAGGTCGTAGTACGCGTAATGGTGGAGCTGCTCTTCCTTGTCGATATGGTCGAGCGCGTAGGAAATATCAAGACTGAGCTGCGTGAGCAGCCGGATCTCCTCGCCATGGAAGAACTGGCTTTCGTTGGCATACAGCGCCATGACTCCGAACACGTCATCGCCGCGAATGATCGGGATCGCCGCCTTGGAGCGGATTCCGAGCTGTGTTTGCCGTGCCAGCAGCCCCGAACGCGGATCCGCCTGCGAATCATTTGCGACGACCGGCTGCCGCTCGGCGATGGCCTGCGCGATGATCGGACCCGGCACGCCGCCGTCCGAGGACAGGATGCGCTCGATGGTCTCGCGCAGCGGCGAGTCCCGGCACGCGAGGCCGGCATGGTGCAGCTTCATCGTGCCGTGATCGAGGATGCCGATCCGCGCGAACAGGAAGCCGCCGGCATCGACCGCGATCCGGCACGCTTCCTGGAGCAGCGTTTCGCGCGAGCGCACCCGCACAATCAGGCTGTTGATCCGGCTCAGCATCGAATGGATGCGGCTCAGGTAGGCCACGCGCAGCTCCGCGTGCTTGCGCTGCGTGATGTCCATGTGCATCACGACAGCGCCGGTCACTGCGGCGACGGCGAGGGGAATGACGTTGAGCTGATACCAGCGCTCCTGCGTCGGTGAGTGGCACGGGTATTCGGTGGTGAAGTTGCCGGCCGCGCCGTCGAGCACGGTGCGTATGCCCTTACCGATGCGGTGGGCCTCTTCGGCATCCGCGCCCACCGCGCGGTCGCACTCATCCGGGTAGTTGCGACCGACGCAGTAAGTCGGATCATGCAGTCCGTTCGCGTCGGCAAACTGTCGCCAGCCTTGGTTGACCGACATGATTTGGCCGCCGCGATCGAGTACCGCGATATGTGCAGGCAGAGAATCGATCAGCGCACTGTCCGGGGAGTGGCCCGGCTCCCGGGCTTGCGGCAGCTGGCGAGCGGTGGCTCCCTGGCCCAGCAGTGCGTTGATCTCATCGATACTCAGCGATTCGAGCCGACGGTCGAGTTCGCGCAGCGAGCGCACCAGCGCGAGCGCTTCCTCATCGCGCTCCTGCACTCGCGGGTCGGGCGTCGCATTCATCTGGGGCGCTCGTCTCGATCCTCGGCGGCCATTGCTGCGGCGCGGCGTGGGCCCATGTCGGTGCCTGCGGTGCAATGCATCAAGAATCCTCTCGCGCTAGTTCGCTAAGACCGATCAATGGTTGCTCATCCACCTCCGCGATACCGCGACTGCATCTGCAGTTCCAGCGCCCAGGCCATGAGTTCCGGGGCCCTGGACATGACTTTTCGGGCTCGCGCGCGTGTCGGTAGGGGCCGGAGCCTCAACGGTCTCGAATTGCTACGGCGCATCAATCGCGAAGTGCAGCGCGGATCGGCCGCTCGAGTCTAGCCTTCGAATCGACTAGCCAGGAAGTCCAGCAGCGCGCGCACCGAGGGCAGCAGGCCACGGCGCGAGGCGAAGACCGCGTGGACGATCTCGATCCGCGGCGCCCACTCCGGCAATACCCGCACCAGCGTTCCGGCGGCGAGTTCATCGTGCACCATCTGCGAGGGCAGCTGCACGATCCCGACGCCGGCGATTGCGGCCAGGCGCAACGCGATCATGCCGCGCGTGATCAGTCGTGGATGGTGATGGATCGAGGCCTGTGCGCCTTCAGGTCCGAGCAGACTCCAGACGTGCGCGGTCTGCGGACTGCCCAGATCCATGCTCGGCAGCGCAGTCAGATCGGACGGCGCAACCGGCATGCCCACTCGGCGCAGCAGTTGCGGCGCACCGACCAGACACTGGCTGCTCTGTGCGAGCGTGCGCAACACCAGGCCACTATCCTGCAGCGGCGGCGTTCGAACGCGCAGCGCAATGTCGACAGCCTCGCTGATCACATCCACGCGCCGGTCGGTCGCTTCGAGGTGCACCTCCACTTGCGGGTGGCGCAGCAGGAATTCCGCCACCATCGCTCCGACGCGTGTATCGAGCAGCGCAATCGGGCAGGTCAGTCGTACGATGCCGCGGGGCTCCGATCGCGTGCGCTCGATCGCCTGCTGCGCGGCTTCCGCTTCGATCAGCATTGCCTTGCAATGCTGCAGGTAGTCCTCGCCCAGCTCGGTCACCGCGAAGCGACGCGTGGAGCGCTGGATCAGCCGCACACCCAGCCGCTCTTCGAGCACCGCCAGGCGGCGGCTCAGTTTGGACTTCGGGATCCCGAGCGCACGGCCTGCGGCGGCAAATCCGCGGTGCTCGACGATCTGCGAGAAGTAGTAGAGGTCATTGAGATCCTGCACACGAAGTATTGTCCTATAAAAAGGACAATATAGTCCATTAATGCGTACTTATCCGTATATCGTTCTTCCTATAGGCTACAAGCCCAACGGAGGTGACCCATGAAGAAGATCGTCGGTGTATACAGCGCCCCGCGGGCACACTGGGTGGGCGATGGGTTCCCGGTGCGCTCCCTGTTCTCGTACCACAGCCAGAATCAGGCCCTGAGCCCGTTCCTGCTGCTCGACTACGCCGGCCCGACGCAATTCGAGCCAGCCGCGCGGCCGCGGGGAGTCGGTGAACACCCGCACCGCGGCTTCGAGACCGTCACCATCGTCTACCAGGGTGAAGTCGAGCACCGGGATTCGAGCGGGGGTGGCGGCCGGATCGGACCCGGAGACGTGCAATGGATGACGGCGGCTTCCGGCATCCTACATGACGAATTTCACTCCCAGGATTTCACTCGCACCGGCGGCATGCTCGAGATGGTCCAGCTGTGGGTCAACCTGCCCGCGAAGGACAAGCGGGCCGCGCCGCGCTACCAGACCCTGCGGGATGCGCATATTCCCGCGGTGGTATTGCCCTCGGGTGCCGGTCGCCTGCGGGTCATTGCTGGCGAGTACCAGGGAGCGCGCGGGCCGGCGCAGACCTTCACGGACATGAACGTCTGGGATCTGCGCCTCGGCCAGGGTCACGCAGCGGATTTCGACACCGCTGACGGGCACACGCTCGCTCTGATCGTGCTGCGTGGCGCGGTGCTCGTGAACGGCAGCGAGATCGCGCGCGAGGCGCAGATGGTGCTGCTGGACCGGCCCGGCCGTGCGTGGAACATCGAGGCGAACAGTGACGCCTGCATTCTCGTACTGAGCGGGGCACCGATCGACGAACCCGTAGTCGGTTACGGGCCGTTTGTGATGAACACCGAGCAGGAGATTCACGAGGCAATCAGCGACTTCAATAGCGGCAGATTCGGCTCCATCACCCCGCAGGCGATGACGGGCTAGCCGTCGGCGGCGTGGTCATCGGCGTCGCTGGCGCGGCGGGTGCGCACGAAGCCACGCCGGCCGCCGGCAAAGAACGACAGGAAGTGCTGCGCCTCTGCGGTCTCGAACTTGCCGCCGGCCAGGGCAGCGGCGGCGAGTTCCTTCGGATTGCCGACCGTCGCATCGACCGCGCGCAGTGCGCGTTTGAGCTCATCCACCTGCTTGCGGCTGAATCCGCGCCGACGCAGGCCGACCAGGTTCAGCCCGACAAGTCCATTGCGTTCGGTGGCCAGGCAGAATGGTGGTACGTCCTGCGAGATACGGGCGCCGCCCCCGACCATGACTCCCTCGCCGATGCGGCAGAACTGGTGCACGACCGCGCCGCCGCCGAGGAACGCGCGATCACCGACGTGCACGTGGCCAGCCAGCAGTACCGCGTTCGCGATCACGACGCGCTCTCCGATGTGACAGTCATGGGCCACGTGGCAGGCTGCCATCAGAAAAGAGTCCGGGCCGATCTGGGTGCAGGCATCGCGGACCGTCGAGCGATTGATCGTGACGTGCTCGCGGATCACCGTGCGCGCTCCGATGCGTACGCCTGAAGGCGTGCCGGCCTCGAAGCGCAGGTCCTGCGGATCTCCCCCAAGCACGGCGAAAGGATGCACGACCACGCCCTCGCCGAGTTCACATCGGCTGCGGATGATCGCGTGCGCGTGGACGACGCAGCCGGCCTGCAGCTGCACGCCGTCCTCGATCACGGCGGTCGGATGAATCTGCATGGATGTCCGGACCTCCACCCCTGGCGAAGCGCGCGATTATACGGTTCGATGCGGCCGGTGCCGTGGGTGGCCTGCCGGAGGCGGCCGGGACTACAGTAGGGGCCGCCATAGTCAAGTTTCCGGGAGGGCGCTACGGCGATGAGCCAGACTGCAGAGCGGTATTTCGCGCGCGCTGCCGCGGTGTTGATCGTCGCGATCGCGCACCTGCTGCTCATCGATGGACTCGTGGCTGCATTGCGCATCGGGCCTCCTGCGCCGCCGGCGCAGCCGTTCCAAGTCCTGATCCTGCGCCGTGCGCCGCGGCAGCCACCGGAGCTGCGCGCCCCGACGATGGCGCCGGCTGGGCTGACCCATGTGTATGAACCGGTCACACCGGTTCCGGTCGAGATAACGCTGGAGAGCCCGCCGGTGCCCGCCCCAACCATGCCGGCGCCGGAGGAGGTGCTCCCGGAGCATAGCGCGCCGCGCCGACCATCCTCCGCGGGCATCGTGGTCCTGCACGGGGTGCGGCCGGTCATTCCGACCGCTGCGATCCAGGCCGGCGAGCGGGGTGAAGTGCTGGTGGCAGTCCTGGTCGACGAGCAGGGGCGGGCCAGCGAGCTGCGCGTGGTGCGCAGCACCGGATATCGCGATCTCGACGCGGCTGCAGTGGCCGCAATCCGCCAGTGGCGATTTTCTGTTCCCAGGGATGGTGTCAATGCCGTTCGCGCCTGGACGCGCGTGGAATGGCAGTTCGCATTGCTGCCGCCCGAGCTGTCGCATGTGGCGCTGTCGGTATTGCCATTCGACGCGGCGATGGCCGCGCATTTCCGGGAAGCGGCTGCGCGCGCGAGCACCGCACCCACTACGGCGCCACGCGGCGCCCAGGCGCTGCGCCGGATGCTCAATGCGCTGCGGGAGTTCGAGCAGCGCGCGGTCGGTCCGACACTGGGCACTTCGGGCTCCGCGCTGCCGATCGAGATGCTCGGCGGCTGGGGCGCATTGAAGTCATTGCAGTTCCGTGGTTCGGGGAGCGGTGGCCTGGATATTCCGTTCGAGCCGGGAATCGATGCGCGATCCTCCGTAACACCCGAACACACCAACTGGGAGCGCTATGAGGTCACGCAGCAGGGCGGCGTTTCGGAATGGCTGCTCGCGGTGCTGGACTCCGGCGTGATCCGCAGCGCGCAGGCGATGACCTGCACCCAGTCGTGCGCGGATCCCTAGCCACGCCTCAATCCGTGGCCGCGCCCCAGGGTTTATACTGGGACGCAGTCTCAAAAGAACATCCAGACGGAGCGAGCACATGAACAACACCGAATCTCCCGCGGAGGGTTTGAACCGCCGTGATTTCCTCGCGGGCGCCGTGGCCGTCGCTGCGGCTGCAGCCTCAGGCCGCGCGCTGGCGCAGGGGGCGAGCGTCGATCACATACCGATCATCGACGCTCACATTCACCTGTTTGACAATACCCGTCCGCTGGGCGCCGGGTACATGGGTTCCAAGGAATATCGCGCGCTGAACAAGCCCTCGCTGCCGGCGATGTACAGCGCCCAGGCGAAGCCGCTCGGAGTGGTCGGCGCGATTGTCGTCGAGTCGAGTTTTTTCATCGATGACAATCTGTTCTACCTGGATGTGTGCCGCGCCGATCCGTTCATGGTCGGGGTCTCGGGGACGCTCAATCCGGACCAGTCCGACTTTGGCCGCTATGTGACTCACTTCCAGAAGGACCCGCTGTTCCGCGCGATCAGGGCCAGCCGCTTCTACACCGCCGACAACGACAAGGTCGTCCTCAAACCCGACAATGTCGCGAATCTCAAACTGCTGGCGGAGGCCGACCTCGCCCTCGACACCGCCAATCCGACCATGAACCTGATGCAGGCCAACGTGATGCTGGCCGATGCAGTGCCGGAGCTGCGCATCATCATGGACCACCTGCCGTCGTTCGATCCGACGCCGGATATCCAGCAGGCCTACGAGGCGGTGGTCAAGGAAATGGCGTCCAAGCCAAATATCTTCGTGAAGCTGACCGAGGTCTATCACCCGCGTACCAGCGACGGCTTCATCGTCAAGGACTATGCGTTCCTCCGCGACCGGCTCGAGTTCCTGTTCGAGGCGTTCGGCGAGGATCGCGTGATCTTCGGATCGGATTACCCGAACAGCTACGGGGTCGCGACGATTCCGGAGGAGGTCGGTCTGGTCAAGCAGTTCTTTGCCAAGAAGTCGCGGGCGGTCGCCGAGAAGTACTTCTGGAAGAATTCCGCGCGCGTCTACAAATGGAAGCCGCGCAAGCCTGATCAGCCGGTTCCGGCCTGATCCCGCGGCTGCGGGGCGGCCGCGGACTATCGCAACACCAGACGGGGGCAGCATGGCGGACGAGATGGTGTTCTATCACTGGCCGCGCTCGCGGGCGCGCATGGCGCACTGGATGCTCGAGGAGGTCGGTGCGACCTACCGAGTGCAGCTGGTCAATCTGGACAAGGGTGAGCACAAGCAATCGACGTTTCTCGCGATCAACCCGATGGGCAAGCTACCAGCCCTCGTGCACCGCGGGACCGTGATCACCGAGACCGGCGCGATCATCGCCTACCTGGCCGATGAATTTCCGGCGGCCGGACTGGCCCCACCCATCGGGGAGCGCACACGCGGCGCGTACCTGCGCTGGATGTTCTTCGCGGCCGCTTGCGTCGACTCCTCGATGATCGACCGGATGCTGGAGCGGCCGGCGCCCGAGCGTGCCGGGGCATTGGGCTATGGTCGCTATGAGCACGTGCTCGACGTGCTCGAGCAGGCCTTGAGCCCGGGACCGTATCTGCTCGGGCCAAGCTTCAGCGCCGCCGATCTGTACGTCGGCGCGCAGCTTGGATTCGGACTCATGACGAAGACGCTCGAGCCGCGTCCGGCGTTTCAAGCGCTGCTGGCGCGCGTCAGCGCCCGCCCCGCCTATGCGCGTGCCATCGCGCAGGGCGAGGCGCTGATGGCAGGCGTCGCGTCAGCGCCTTAAGGCAATGCCGCGAGGCGGCAATCTAATATTGTATTAATCCCAATTGTTGAAACACCGTTTCTTGACAAAGCCGGAGACCCTGGCGAACACTGAGGTCGTCGCGCGAATACCAAGATGGCACACGACAACGGGGGATCATCCATGTCGATTACGACGAACCGGCGTTCATTTCTGACGGTTGCGGGCGCCGTGGCGGGCGCCCTCGCGGTGGGCGGAATAGGCAGCGCCAACGCGGCCGCGATCAAGAAGTCTCCGAACGGCAAGCCGCTCGCAGGCGTGTTCCCGATCGGCTGGTCGCCCTGTACTCCCGACAACAAGCTGGATCTGGACTCCATGGTCTCCCAGCAGAAATTTCTCAATCGCGGCAAGGTTGCCGGCATTGCGTGGCCGCAGAATGCGAGCGCATGGCAGACGCTGACGTCGGATGAATGGCATGCCGGCGCGGATGCGCTGCTGTCGGTCAAGGGCAAGGCGGCCGTGGTGCTTGGCGTACAGACGGTAGGCTTCGACCTGAACAAGTCGCTCGAGTACGCGAAATACGCCGGCTCGAAGGGTGCCGATGCGATCATTTCGCTGACTCCCCCGGGCGTCTCCGACGACGCCATCATCAGCTACTTCAAGGCGCTCGGCTCGGCCTCGAATCTCCCGATGCTGGTCCAGGCCGTTGGGGAAGTCAGCGTCGATACGCTGGTCGCGCTGTACCAGGCCGTGCCAACGCTGGTGGCGATCAAGGATGAGGCCGGTGATCCGCTGCAGCGTGCCCCGGGACTGCTGTCCAGGACTGGTGGCACCCTCGAGGACTTCTCGGGCGCCGGTGGCCACACCTTCTTCGCGGAGCTGGAAGAGGGCTTTCTCGGCACCTGCCCCTACGTCGGGCTCTCCGACGTGCTGCAGAAGTGCTTCGATCTGTACCAGGCGGGCAAGAAGCGCGACGCTTATGACGTGTTCGGGCGCTTCCTTGCGTTCGACTCGATACCGCGTGCGAACGAGTACGTCTGCATTGCCCGCGGCGTGTTCCCGGAAGGCGCGATCATGCGCGTGAATCCGCCGCCACCGGATGCGCCCCGGATGGGCCGCCGGCGCCCCGAGGGGCCGATCACGGATGCCCAGAAGGCGGAGATCAAGCTGGCGCTCGATAGCTACGTGAAGCCGTTCCTGGTGGCCTGAGCGTGGCCGGCCCTCCCAAGGGGCAATCGCCTCCAACTGAGGGGATCACCTCCAGCTCGACGCGGTCGTTGAGCCGTTTCGCCATTCCCCTGCGCGTTATCGGGAAAGGCGAGGAGGCCGCCATGCGCAACGTGACATCGTATAACTGCAGGGGAACGGCATCGACGCTGGTCCTGGCCTGCTGGACCGCCGTCGCGCCCGTGGCCTTGGCGCAGTCGCCATGGTCACCTGCGGCTTCGCGGGCGAGTCAGCACCCACCCGCAGCCGCAGCCATGGACTGCGACCATCTGCCGAGTTCGGCCGCTGCGGTCTTCAGCGCCGACTCGTGCAGGAAGATGATGGCTGCGCAGCAGGCCTACCAGAGTGCGGCATCGGATCCCGGCGCTGCGCGGCCGGGCGACGAGCAGATGAGCTGCCAGCAGATCGCCGCGGAATTGAAGACCCAAAGCTATGTCGTCCCGGATCAGAAGACGGTCGCGGAGGGCAAAGCCGCGGCCTCCCAGGAGCAGGCGATGCTCGCGAGCCAGGAGGCCAAGGTCACGGAGACCGTCGTGGCGCAGTCTGCTGCGGTGGCCGCCGCAGGTGCCGCGGATACTGCCACCGAGGTCGCGACCGCCGGGGTCGTCCACCCGAACACGGCGTCGCATCTGCAGCAGACTTTCGAGCGGCAGAACAAGGCGATGAGTGATGAGATGGCGGCGGAGCGGCGCCCGACCGAACAGCGCATGACCACGATGACGGCCGACCTGGCGTCCTCCGCCGGCGATCAGCTGACCGCGAACCCACGCCTCGCACGACTGGTCCAGCTCGCCAACGCCAAGCACTGCAAGGGCGGCTGAAGCCGCCGCCGATGACCAGTGCCTCCGCTGCGCAATCCGCAGCGGTGCGCGGCGCGACCGTCAGCCGCAGACGGCGAATTAGCCGACCTCCCCCGAGCCTATTCTGTTCAATCGGACCTCCTCGGATTGACCCCCCGTACTGCCGCGTGGTACCCAGCTGCCATGTACAGATCCCCGCCGAGGGGTCGGGCCTTCAAGATGGAACCGCCGGTCTCCGAATCGCGTTCAGACATTACCCGGCTGCTGCTCGACTGGAGCGGGGGCAATCCGGCGGCTCTGGCCGCGCTGTATCCGCTGGTGTACGAGCAGCTGCGCGCGATCGCGCAGCGGCACCTGCGCCGCGAGCGTACCGCCCACACGCTGCAGCGGACGGCACTCGTGCATGAAGCCTTTCTGCGCATGGTGGATCAGAACAACGTGCAGTGGCGCTCCCGCGCACAGTTCTTCGGCCTGGCCTCGCAGATGATGCGGCGCATTCTGGTCGACTACGCTCGCCGCCGCGGCGCGGCCAAGCGCGGTCAGCGGGCTGCCGTCGATCTGGATGCAGTACTGGCCGCTGACGCGACAGCGGGCGTGGACGCCGCCGGTGTCGATGTGCTGGCGCAGGATGCTACGCTGGATATGGAAGCGCTCGATGCCGCGCTCTCGCGCCTGGAGAAGCTCGATCAGCGTCAGGGCCAGGTGGTCGAGTTGCGCTTCTTCGGCGGTCTGAGTCTGGAGGAAGCCGCGGAGGTGATGGGCATCTCGGTCGCGACCGTGAAGCGGGACTGGGTGTTCGCGCGCGCGTGGCTGCAGCGCGAACTGACCGGCTAGACCGCCGGGGCCGCCTGGCACCGGCTGCGCGCGGCGCGAATCTGCCGGATGTGCTCGTCCGGCGCCGCATCCGTGCCGACACGCGCGCGCAGCGTCTCGAGTCCCGGGAGTGCCTTGTGGAACCAGTCGAGGGCGGCACTGCAATGCTCGCGTCGCTGCGCATCCGGGGTCTGCGGAGCCGTGGCCAGCCGCAGCTGCACCTGCCCGAGCCAGTACTGATCGTCGAGCAAGACGCGTCCTTCCGCCGTCATCGGATCTGACGCCCCAGTCATCGGGGCCACGACCTCCAGCGACTGGAGCAGTTCGGTGATCGCCTGGGCAGGCTGCCCGGTCTGCAACAGCATCTGTCCGAGCTCGCGGCGCACCTCGGCGGTGTCCTGGCGGAACAGCTGACTGGCCGGATCTGCCGTGGCGAGGCGTTGAAAGTCTGCGAGCGCCCTGCGGTCCCAGCTCACTGCCCCGTCCCATTGGCCGGATCGCATCAGCACCGATCCGATGTCGAATTTGTCGAAGGCGACAATCCGCTCGTAGTCCGTGTTGTTGGGATCCGCGTCCAGCAGTGCCTGACTCACCGCCAGCGCCTTCTGGTACAGCGCCAGGGCGCGCGGTCGACTATCGGCCTCGTCTTCGAGGATCTCGGCTTCACGACTATAGCTGAGGCCGAGCACACGGTGGACGTAGGTGTCCTGCGGGCGCTCGAGTGCCAGTTGCTCGAGCAGGGCGCTCCCCTGCCGCAGATTTTCCAATCCTGCCGCGCGCTCGCGACCGACCGTGGCCTGCTTGTAGCCGTGGTCCATGCGGTACGTGGCGAACAGGATGCGGGTATCGGCATTAGTGGGATCCATCCGGACCACGGCCTCGGCGGAATCCATCTGCAGTCGTGAGTACTCCATCGATCCGGCGAGGTCGCCCTTGTCGCGCAGCAGATCGCTGAGCTTGCCGTAGCTCTGGACGAGGTCGCGACGCAGCTCGGCGCTGCGCGGATTTCCGGCCACCAGCGCCTCGCGCAGCTCGCAAGCCTTGCGGTAGCTTATTTCCGCACCGGCGCGGTCTCCGAGACTGGCCTCGCGCGACTGGCCCTGAACGTCCCCCACTTTCTGATAGGCCGTCGCAAGCTCGCGCTGCAGAGAGCTGTCGCTGCCTGCCTCCTTGCTCAGGCTGTCGAGATACTCGAGCGCCCGCGTGACCAGCAGTTTGCGTGCCGGCGTGGAACCCGGTAGATCGCGAATCGAGTCGTGAATCTCGAACAGCAGCGCGTTGGCCAGCTTGCGCACATCGTCGAAGCGTCGCTCTGCCCGTTGTCGCTGTTGCTGCGCGATGCTGGCCTGGTGTCGGGCGATCTGCGCCTCGCGCAGCGTGGCGCCGATACCGGCGAGCACCGCGAGCGTTGCCAGCACTGTGGCCGCTGATGCGACCCGGTGCCGGCGTATGAACTTCGAGGTACGGTATCCCCAGCGTGGTGCGCTCGCCGTCACCGGCAGGCCGTTCTGCTGGCGGCGCAGGTCCTCCGCGAGCTGCTCTACCGAGGCATAGCGCCGCTCGGGCTCCTTCTCCAAAGCCGTCAGCACGATGTTGTCGAGATCGTCCTGCAATTGCTGCTGCAGACTCTGCGGAGTCGCATGACGTCGGGCGCAGATTTCCGCCGCCGACAGCAGGATCGGAGCGCCATCCCGGCGCGACTCCCGCGGCAGCAGCACCGCCGCGCTCGGGCGCATCGGGGCCGTCTCACAGATCGCACGGCTCAAATCGTGCGCGCTGCCCGTCATCCCGGCGAAAGGTGTTCTGCCGGTGAGCAGCTCGTACAGCACGACGCCGAGCGAGTAAACGTCAGTCGCCGTGGTGATGACAGCGTCGCGCACCTGCTCGGGGCTCGCGTATTCGGGGGTCATCGGGCGCAGCTGCGTCGCTTCCACCTGCGCTGGCTGATCCAGCAGCCGTGCGATCCCGAAATCGATCAGCTTGGGCACACGGTCCTTCGTGACCAGGATGTTGCCGGGCTTGAGGTCCCGGTGAATGACGCCGCGCCGGTGCGCGAACTGTACGGCCGCGCATACGGACTGGAACAGGCGGATACGCTCGGCCGGCCCCAGTCCGCGTTCATCGCAATACTCGGTGATCGGTACCCCGTCGATCAGCTCCTCGACCAGATAGGGGATGCCATCCTCGGTCGTCCCGCCGTCGTACAGGCGAGCGATGTTGGGATCCTCGAGGGAGGCCAGGATCTGGCGCTCGTACTGGAAGCGTTTGATGACGGATGCCGTGTCGAAGCCGGCACGCACCAGCTTGATCGCGACTTCCTTGTCGAACTGCGCATCCACTCGGCGCGCACGATAGACATCGCCCATCCCGCCACGGCCGATGTGGGCGACCAGTTCGTAGGCACCGATCCTGCGACCTATCCACCGATCCTCGGTGGGTGCGAGCGCCTCGGCCGGCACGTAGTCGGCGGCGACGCGGTCGAGAATCGCATCCGGCGCCTGGTGCGCGTGCAGCAGGGCATCCACTTCGGCGCGCAGCGACGGGTCATCGCCGCATGCCTCGTCAAGGTAAGCCTGGCGCGCTTCCAGGTCGAGGGAACTCGCCCGGGAAAAGACCTCCTTCAACTGTCGCCATCGTTCGGCCTGCATGGCCGCTGCCTTCCGACCTTCGGTCCGGCAACCCTACGACCGGAACCCGATCCGCGCGTGCGTGCCGTCGCAGAACGGCTTGTTCGCGCTGCCGCCGCAGCGGCATAGTCGCGTCGCGGTCACGCGCGCGACGACGCGCCCGGTGCCGCTCGTGATCTCCAGATTGCCGCGCACCTGCAGTGGTCCATCCGGCTGCGGATTTATGGCCAGCACGCCATCGCGCACCGGCAGCATGTCGGTGGGGCCGCTGGTCGGCTCACCGCTGGCCGCAAATCCGACCTCGTGGTGCGAACCATCGCAGTATGGCTTGTGCTTCGATGCTCCACAGCGGCACAGCGTCGCCCGAAATCCGGCGGCCACGCCGTCCAGGCGTAGCTGGCCGCGAAACGCGTAGGGACCGGCTTCGCGTATCGCCGCGAGATTCACGGGCGGCGCGGTCTCGTCGGGACGGCCGTCCTTGCGCCGATAGCGAATCGCGCCGGAGGGGCATTCTTGTGCGATCGCGGCGAGCCGCTCGACGTCGATCGCATCGGGATGGATCCACGGCCCCTGCACATTGGCCAGGAAAACGGTCGGTGCGCCAGTCACGCAGAAGCGCGAATGGATGCAGCGGCGCGCCTCGAACAGCAGCGTGAGCGCGCGTCCCTCGACGGTCTCGACGCCATCCGTCGCGACGCCGTCGCGAGTCGCAGCGGGTGATTCGGCTGCCGTCGGCACAGCCACGGGCGTTGGCGTCGGCGTTGGCGTTGGCGTTGGCGTTGGCGTCGGCACCGTCGTCGCCGTTGCGGCCGCCGAGGGGGTGCTAGAAAGCTGGAGCTGGCGGCCCGCCTGATCCCTGAGTGCGACGAATCCGCGTGCGACGGTCTGCAGTCGTGCGCCGCCCCCGATGGCCAGCGCGCTCGCAGCCTCGGCGAGTTCCGTCAGGCGTTCAATGAAGAACCTGCGAGCACCCGGTCCAGGGGGCAGGGCTGCAGCGTCCCGCAGCGTCGTGAAGGACATGCCAGCATTGCAGGAGGGATTGGAGGGACCCGCCGGCAATCGCGCCGCCTGCTCACCGAGCAGCGCGACGAGGCGCATGAGACCTAACCCTAAATCCACCGCCAGCGCCTTGTCCGAATCCGGCGCGGCCAGCGCGTATGAGTAGGCCAGCAGCCGCAGCATCAGCCCATAGGAAGCGTTGGCCAGATCCACCACTGCGATTGCCGGCTCGTGTTCGATCCAGACGCGGCCCTCCGGGCGCGGCGGACGGCGCAGCACTGGATTGGTGGCGGCCGGATGACTCGGCGCGAACGCCGGATTAGCCAGCTTGAGGGCCCGGAATTCGGCGCGGATCGTAGTGAAGCGCTCGAAATGCGATCCGGCCGAGCTGCCCGGCGCGCCTTCTCCCTGCCGAACGATCGAGTCGAAGGCGGCCAGCGCCGTCTTCAGGCAGATCACACGCTGCGCGCCGGGCAGATCGATCTGCTGCGCCGAGAGCTGCTGCGCCGGGTCGCCGCAAAAGGCGGCGGACTCGCCGATCCGTTCCGCGAACGCGCGCAGACCCGCAGCCAGCGCGACGTAGAACTCGCCCACTGTCGAATAGTCGATGCCCATCGGTGTCAGGCGGGGCGCCGGTGCGCCGCGCTCGAACATGCGCTCGGGCGCGAATCCTTCGCCTTCGGGCTCGCCCGATCCGTGCGGTCGCTCCAGGAAAATGAAGTGCTGCAGGACGGCCTCGCTGAATGGTGCGAGACGCACCGTCACGCTGGCCGGCAGATACCCGGCGTCGAGCGGGAAATTGGTGCGACCGAATCGCGGCATGCCGCCGAGCGCGGACGTGATGTTCCAGACGGCCGTCAGGTGGCTCATCTCGTCGATCGCGACCGATACGATCTCGCGGTGCCAGCGTGCCGTGGCTTCGGCCTCACTCGCGCTCAAGTCCTCCCCGATGTCGGACTTCAGGCTGAAGGCCGCATAGAGATAGGTGCACATCAGGTTGTGCTCGAGCTCGGCGGCCTCGTACAGCGCGTGCAGGAGCTGCTCGCGTGTCACGTGGCGCAGGAACGGCAGGGGCAGGGGCGAGGACATTTCAAGCATGATAGCAGCTGGCCACTCGACTCCCGCCGCTACAGCTTGCCGGCGGCCTCGGCACTGAAGGTATCGCAGGCGTTGAAGTCGCCGCTGTCGAGGCCCACCTGCAACCATTTGAGACGCTGCGCCCGCGTGCCATGGGTCAGTGGATCGAGCCACGGTCCCGGCACTGTGCGACTGGCGTCGCTTCGCGGGCTGATCGCCGCGATGGCGTCCAGCAATCCTGCTGGGTCGGGCGGAGCGACGAGGTTGCCACGCTGCCCCGCCCAGCGCAGCCACAGGCCGGCGTAGCAGTCAGCCTGCAGCTCGTAGGTCGTCAGGGTGCGGGTCGCGAGGGCGCGCGTGCTGCGGGACCGGGCTTGGTCGACGAGCAGGGTAGTGCCCACGAGCCCCTGGATATGATGGGCGAGCTCATGGGCCACGACGTATCCGAGCGCCGCGCGCGTACTGTCCGTGGTGGCTCCCGCGAGGCGCTGCAGGTACGCCTGGTCGAGGTACACCGTTGCGGCGGCCGGACAGTAGAACGGGCCGCGCAGCGGACCTGCAACGTCACAGCCGCGGTCCAGCGGTGACTCATAGAAGAGCAGCGTCGCGCCCTGGTACTGGCCGCCGAGTGCGGCAATCTCCACGGTCCAGAATGCCTCGACGTTCTGGTACCACCGGCGTGCCGACTCGATACGCGCCGCTGAAGCATCCGCAGCGCCAGCTGCGCCCATCGCAGCCGTAGCCGTAGCCGTAGCCGCAGGTGCAGCCACGGCCACCCACAGCAGGCCGGCGAGCGCGACTCCTGCCCGGCCGGCATGACGCCAACCGCGCGCCGGCAAGGCCGTATAGATTTTATATAAAGAATATTCTCTAAGCATATGTATAAGAAACACTAATTTAGCAGCTCCGCAGCGTGTCGTGGCGCTCTCGGGTAGACTCGCGCTTTGCCACCGAAGAACAACAAGGAGCGAATTCCATGCGCACTCAACTGATCGCCATCGCTGCGCTGCTGGTCGCTGCGCCGGCACTTCCACAGACTACCCTGCGCGCGACGCCGGCCGATGGATTCAAGTTCATCACGCATCAGGAGCTGGTGAAGGCCCTGTCCACACCGGAGCCAAACCGGGTCTATGCCGCCGACGTGATCAATGATCATGAGAACTTTTACACCGAATTCGTCAAGCGCCTCGACCACGGCAACATGGTCGAACAGCATACGCACTTCGAAGACCAGATCACGGTGCTGTCCGGCGAGGGCGTCCTGACGCTCGGGGGCACCGTCAGCAACCTGAAGGAATCCTCCCCCGGCGAACTGCGTGGCGACGCCCAGACGGGCGCCACGACGCACGCGCTGCATCCCGGAGACTTCATGATCATTCCGGCGGGCGTACCGCATAAATTCGACGCAGCGCCTGGCAAAGACCTGAACTACGTCGTGTTCAAGCAGCGGGTGTAGCGCGCGGCTCGATGAGCGAGCTGCTCGACGACGCTGCGGCGCGCGCCGGCCGCTATCTTGCCGCGCTGGACGCGCGGACGGTCAGCCCGGCGCCAGCGGCGCTGGCTGCGCTGGCCGGCTTCGAGCGGGCCTTTCCCGAACACTCCACCAGCGCCGCAGCCGTGCTCGCAGAGCTGGATGAAATCGGCTCGCCCGCCACGATGGCGTCTGCCGGAGGGCGGTTCTTCGGCTTCGTGATCGGCGGGGCGCTGCCGGTCACGGTTGCAGCGAACTGGCTAGCCACGGCCTGGGACCAGAACGCCGGACTGGTCGTGACCGCGCCGGCCAATGCCGCCCTCGAAGCCATCGCACTGCATTGGATGCGGGAGATCTTCCAGCTGCCCGCGCAGTGTGCGGGCGGGTTCGTCACCTGCGCCACGACTGCCAATTTTTCCGCACTCGCGGCCGCCCGCCATGCGCTGCTGCGACGCGCAGGGTGGGATGCCGAGGCGCAGGGCCTGTTCGGCGCCCCGCCGCTGACGGTGGTGGTCGGCGAGGAAGTCCATGCGAGCGTGCAGAAGGCACTCGGCATGGTCGGGCTCGGGCGCGATCGGGTACTGCGGGTGCCCGTCGATGCACAGGGGCGCATGCGACTCGATGCATTCCCAGCCGTCAATGAGCGCACGATCGTCTGCGTCCAGGCCGGCAACGTGAATACCGGCGCCTGCGATCCGATCGCGCAGATCTGCGAGCGTGCCCGCGCGCAGCGCGCCTGGGTGCATGTCGATGGCGCCTTCGGCCTCTGGGCCGCGGCGGCTCCGGCGCGCGCGCACCTGGTCCGCGGGCTGGAACAGGCCGATTCCTGGGCCACCGACGCGCACAAATGGCTCAATGTCCCGTATGACAGCGGTCTCGTGTTCACGCGCGATGCCGATGCGCTGCGCGCCGCGATGTCGATCGGCGGGGCGTATCTGTCGCAGCAGGAACAGCGCGTCCCCTATCACTACACGCCGGATTTCTCGCGCCGCGCACGCGGCGTCGAGGTGTGGGCCGCACTGCGCCAGCTGGGCCGCCAGGGCCTGGCCGACCTGATCGAACGCACCTGTGGCCATGCGGGCCGGTTCGCCGCGGAACTGCAGCGCGCTGGTCATCGCGTGCTGAACGACGTCGTGCTCAATCAGGTCCTGGTCTGCTTCGGCAGCGCGCAGCGGACCCAGGAAGTGATCGCGCGCGTCCAGCGGGAGGGTACCTGCTGGTGCGGCGGCACGATCTGGCAGGGACACACGGCGATGCGCATCAGCGTGTCCTCATGGGCCACGACGGAATCGGATGTGGAGCGCAGCCTCGCAGCGATCCTGCGGGCGGCAGCGGATTGAATGCGGCCGCCGATCCCCTACACTAGTCCACTGCGGTGATTGCCCGCTTAAGGGGCGGGCATCCATTCACAAGGGAGCGCGGCATGTTCATAGGCCACTATTCGCTGGCGCTGGCCTCCAAGGCCGTGCGCAGGTCACCGAGCCTCGCCGCGGGCTTCATCGCCGTGCAGCTGATCGACATCGGATTTTTCTCGCTGGCCTGGATCGGCGTCGAGAAATGGCGCTTCGACGCCACGCTGACGGGAATCATGCCGTTCGATCTCTACTACATGCCGTTCACGCACAGCCTGCTCGCGGCGATCCTCTGGGCGCTGGCAGCGGGAATCGCGGCGGCTTGCTGGGTCGCTCCGGCACGCCGATGGGTCGTGGGAGTCGTGATAGCGGTGCTGGTGTTTTCCCATTGGCCGGTGGACCTGCTGGTGCACCGGCAGGACCTTGGGTTGCTGGGCGATGGACCACCGAAGCTCGGATTCGGATTGTGGGACCAGCCGAGGATAGCCATGCCGCTGGAGCTGGCCCTGACGCTCGCCGGCTTCGCCGTGTACCTGGCCTCGACGCGCGCGCGCGGGACCTGGGGTGCGCGCTCACCTTGGATCGTGCTCGCGGTGCTGCTGATCCTGCAGACGATCAACTGGTTCGGTGCACCGCCGCGCGATGCGCTGTCCTTCTGCGGCCTGGGACTGTTCGCCTATGCGCTGTGCGCCGGCATGGCATGGGCGCTGGATCGCACGAGAGAGAGCCGTGCCTGAACGCCCGAACGCGGGGCGCGGGTGACGGCAGCCGGATTTGCCGCGGGCCTGGACGAGCTCGCGGTGATCCTCAGCGGTGGAAACATCGAACGCCAGCGCTTCCTGCAGCTGCTCGGCGGTGCGACTCCGGTAGGCTAGCTGGGAGGCAATGGAAACCTATGCTCGCGCGCAACATGTTGCGGGTCGTCATGACCCTGGTGCTGGCGGCAGCAATCTCGCCAGCGATGGCCGCTGCCCCAGCTGCAGCGATAGCGTCCGGGGCACCGGCCGCGGCACCCCCGCCCGCACCGATGCCGCCCGCCGACAACCAGCGGCTCGCGCTCGACATCCTGAAAGAGATCGTCGCGGTGCGCTCGGTGCACGATATCGGTACCCGAGGAGCGGTCGACATACTGCTGCGCCATTTCCGCGATGCCGGGTTTGACGATTCCACGCTTCAGGTGCTGGCCGATGCGCGCTACCCGAACCAGGTGAACCTGGTGGTCCGGCTTGCAGGAAACGCCAAGGCCCGGCCGATACTCTGGAACGGCCATCTGGACGTAGTCGACGCCAGGCCCGAGGACTGGTCGCTGCCACCGTTCCAGCTGACGGAGCAGGACGGGTATTTCTATGGCCGCGGCACGACCGACATGAAGGATGGAGATGCCGCCATGGCCGCCGCGCTGATCCGGCTGAAGCAGGAGGGATACGTTCCCGACCGCGATATCATCGCCGCGTTCACGGCCGATGAGGAAGTGGGTACCGACCAGGATGGCATGTGGTACCTGGTACGTGAGCACCGGCCGCTGATCGATGCCGCGCTCGCGATCAATGCGGACGGCGGATCGGGGGAAATCGATCATGGCAGGCGCCTGGACTTCGGGATCGAGACCTCTGAGAAGATCTACGCGACCTTCAGCCTCGAGACCACCAACAAGGGCGGTCATTCCTCCGAACCCCGGTCCGACAACGCGATCTACCAGCTCGCAAATGGGCTCGTGCGGCTGTCGCGCTACGCCTTTCCGTTCAAGACCAACGCGACCACGCGCCTGTATTTTGCCAGGACCGCGCTGACGCAGACCGGCCAGCGCCGCGCCGATATGCTCGCTCTCGCCGGACCGACCTTCGATCCGGTCGCCGCGAAGCGCCTGGCGGCCGATCCGCCGTTCAACGCGATACTGCATACCACCTGCGTGGCGACGATGCTCTCGGCAGGGCATCAGGAAAACGCGCTGGCACAGCGGGCCACGGCGACCGTGCAGTGCCGCCTGATGCCGGATGAGTCGGTGGAGGGCACCAGGGCCGCGATCGAAACGGCCATCGCCGACCCGGCCATTACGGTCAAGACACCGGGCCTGGTGGTGAGCGCTGGCGAATCGCCGCTGGATGCGGGCCTGATGGCAAGCGTCACGCAGGTGGTGCATTCGATGTGGCCGGGCGTCACGGTGATCCCGGATATGGCCGCGGGAGCCAGCGATTCGATCTTCACCCGCCAGGCCGGCATACCGAGTTACGGTATCGGGGGGTCGTGGAATGACATCCACGACATCCGTATGCACGGTCGCGATGAGCGCCACGAGATCGGGGATTTCTATTCCAGCGTCGAATTCACCTACCAGCTGATGAAGCGTCTGAGTCAGGCGCATTGATCGGGCGGGGCTTTCAGCGGACCTGGTAGGTCCTGGTGAAGGCGTTGCGGCTGTTGGTCACGGTGATCCGCCCGCCGCGCGTGATCTCGAGCCGGATGCTCTGTCCGCGATCCGGCGCCGGATCGGGATTGGCAATGTAATCCGGATCGCCATTCAGATCCGGATGGGCCGTGGACGCGTGCAGCTTCCAGAATCCCTGCAGGCCTGGCGCGGCGTTGATCGTATCGACGGTTGCCGGCATGGCACCCTTGGTCGCACTGTTGCCCATGATGACGATGTCCGGCCGCAGCGCCGCGATCGACGCCGGATTGCTGCTCTGCGCCATGCCGTGATTGGTGACCAGGAGCACCTGGACGTGCCCGACCTTGTCGATCGGACAGAACAGGTCATGCTCCCGGTTCCAGGTGAGATCACCGAGCGCGGCGATCCGGACCTTGCCAAAGCCGAGAATCGAGCCGACCGATTTCTCGTTCTCCAGTCCACCGTTGTCCGCCATCGGCGGCGTATCGCATTTCGCACCGTGGCCCCCGGCGCCGCGCAGCGGCTTCGCTATCGCAGCGCCATCGCTGGCAACGATGGTGTCGGTGAGGCTGCCGAACCGCAGCACATCGCCCGGCCGGGCGACGACGTGCGGATGGCCGCTGATGACGCGCAGATACTCGGCGTAGTTCCGGATGCTGTCCCGGACCATGCGGTTGCCGATCGAGTCCGCCGGCTGGTCGGGAATCGGGGCGTCGCGGTTGGGGCCGTGGTCGATGAAAGTGCTGATCGGCATGCGTGCGAGCAGTTCGAACACCCCGCCGATGTGGTCGGCGTGATAGTGCGTAATGATCAGGTAGTCAATGCTCTCCAGGTGTAGGGAGTGCGCCGCGGCCACGATCCGGTCGACCCCGCTGTGGGCGCCATCCAGCCCGTCCCTGACCCCGCTACCGGGTGGCGAGCCGGTATCGATCAGCAGCGAGCGCCCTTCCGGCGTCACGAACAGCGTGCCGCCACCACCCTCCATGTCGATGCTGAGCATCGTGAGCGCGGCATCGGCGGCGTGGCTCGTGCCGATGACCAGCAGGCAGCCCAGCGTTGCCGTGAGCAGATTCCCGGCGCATAGGGACCCAGCGCGCATGAATGATGGCTCCCTTAAGCAATGGGCGGGCCGCAAGCGGATTGATTATGCTACGGTTTCGGGGCGGGGGCGTAGCGGTGCGCGGGCAGCCTGCGGCTTGACAGCATCGGCACGTCGGATCACATTGTAGGCATCAATACTGTCGGTCGACAGACAGACAGATACCGCGCATCAAGGAGCATAGACACATGACAGCCGGTATACAGACTTTTCGCTTCGAGGAGACGAAGGGCCGTGAAGTCGGCACCACGCGCGGACGCGGACTGCAGGGCCCTAACAGCCCCGACGTGACCGTGGCGCTGTACCCGATCGATACCGGCATCCGCGACATCAACCTGCGTTATGGCCGCGACCAGGTCGTCGACGGCTTCTACACGCCGCGCCATCGCCATAACTTCGACCAGTTCCGGTATGTCGTATCCGGCGCAATGAACATCGCGAAGGGCGTTGAACTCGAAGAGGGCGAGTGCGCGTACTTCCCCGAAGGCTGCTACTACGGACCGCTGACGCAGAAGGGCCCCGTGACGCTGATGGTGATGCAGTTTCCGGGCCCCAACGGTGCTTACCGCATCCGGGATTCGGAGAAGCGCGTAGCGATCGACGCACTCAAGCAGGCGGGCGGCTACTTCGAGGACGGCGTCTACAAGATCAAGAAGCCGGAAGGCGGCACCATCAACCAGGACAGCTACGAAGCGGTCTGGGAGCAGCACATGGGGCGGCCGATCAGCTATGCCTCGCCCCGCTACCAGTCCCCGGTCATCATGCGGCCGCAGGGATTCCGCTGGCGGGCGGATCCGAATCGGCGCGGTGTCGAGGTGAAGCACCTGGGCAGCTTCACCGAGTTCCAGACCAGCGTGTCGCTATGGCGTCTTGCGCCGGGCACCACCATACCGGCTGAGGTGCTGGGGGCACCGGAAGTGCGTAGCGTGCTGCGTGGCAGCACCACCTACGACGGCAAGGTGCTCGACACGCTCGGCTGCTACTACATCCCGGAGGGTCAGAGGACCCAGGCAATCCACAGCCCCGATGGGGCAGAATTGCTGGTATTCACGCTGCCGATGTACGCACGGGCCACCTGGGAGCAGCAGGCGCACGAGCAGCAGCGCGAGCGGGAGCACACGACGGTCGCGGCCTGAGCGGGGGCCGAAGGTACCGTCTCCCATGACCGCATCGGGTACGTCGCACTCCACCGGCACGTCGCAATACATCCGGCCGATCGACTTCGCGACCTTCAATGCCGACCGGGCGCGCTTCCTGCAGCGCCTGGTGGACCGCAGCAATTCCGAGATCACGAGCTGCTGCGTCAACTATGTCCGTACTCCGCCGCATGGCGGAACTCCGGGTGGCGAGCACGTACACGACTATGATCAGTTCATGTTCCTGATCAGCGGCCGGATGATGGTCAAAATTGCGGGCGAAACGCACGCCGTAGCGCCAGGTACGCTGATGATCTTTCCCGCGCAGGTCCCACATCACTTCTGGAACCTGGACGAGGAAACCATCCACCTGACCATCATGGCGCCCGCACCGGATCCGGACAAGCCGCGCGCCCGACAGGTCGGTTCGTAGTCCGGCATGTCCAGCAGGATCCGCGTCGGAATCGTCGGCGCCACGGTGACCGTCGGCGGCAGCGGCTGGGGTGCCCGCGCGCACGTGCCGGCGCTGCGCGCGCTGCCGCAATACGAGCTCAAGGCCGTCTGCACAGCCCATCCCGAAACGGCACTGGCCTCCAGGGAGGCCTTCGGTACCGAACTGGCCTTTCACGACTACGACGCGATGCTGGCGTGCCCGGATATCGATCTGGTGAGCGTCGTGACGCGGGTGCCGACGCACTACGAGCTGGTCATGCGGGCATTGCGGGCCGGCAAGGCCGTGTATTGCGAGTGGCCGCTCGGGGCGACGCTCGCACAGGCGGAGCAGATGGCCACGCTGGCGGCCGAGCGCTCGCTGTATACGGCCGTCGGGTTGCAGGCGCGCAGCGATCCGGTACTGATGCATGCGCGCGAGCTGATCCGGCAGGGATTCATCGGCGAGGTCCTGGCGGTGCATTTCACGTACCTGAGCCGCGCCACCACGCGGCGCGGCAACGGGCGCATCTGGCAGAGCGAGCGGAAGAACGGCGCCAACATCCTGACGATCGGCGCGGGCCACTCGCTGGATGCGCTGAGTTTCGTGCTCGGTGGGTTCGCTGAAGTGTCGGCGCGGCTGGCCACCACGGTCACGCAATGGCACAACACCGACACCGGTGCGGACGTGCCGGTCGACTCTCCTGACTGGGTCAGCGTTTCCGGCCGTCTGGACAGCAGCGCCGAGGTGTCGTTTCTGGTCGCCGCGGTACCGGCGCAGCCCGAAGGCCAGCGCCAATTCGAGATCTACGGCCGCGAAGGCACCCTGGCGATCAGAGCCGCGGCTGGCGCCCAAGAGCACAACCCGAGCGTGTACCACGGCCCCAACGAGCTGTATGCGGCGCGCGGCAAGGCCGCATTCGCACCGGTCGAGATACCGGCCGGGCTGCGTCTGGTGCCCGATGGCGTGCCCGAAGGTCCGCCCCGGAACATTGCCCGGGCATATGCCAGGCTCGCGGACGCGATCCACCACGGCAAACCGTTCGAGCCCGGTTTCAGCCAGGCCGTGCAGGCGCACCGCCTGATCTGCGCGCTCGAACTGTCCTCGCAGGCCGGGCGCGCGATTCGCGTGCAGTGACTAGCTCGCGAGCCTCTTGGTCAGCGCGGCCGCCAGCACCTTCAGCATGCGGAACAGTTCGGCGCTGTCTTCCTTGCCTAGCGCCTGACGCAGGTTGCGTTCATGCTGGTCGGCGCTCTTGAGGAGCTTGCGACGCGCGGTCCTGCCGAGCGGCGTGAGCTTGAGCGCGTAGGCGCGCCGATTGCTCTCGATCCGTTCCCGGCTCACCAGACCGCGACGTACCAGCTCGTCCAGTACCGGGGTCAGTGATGACTTGTCGCGCCCGTTGGCGCGACTGAGCGCGGTCTGGGTGATACCCGGGTTCTCGCCGATCAGCGTCAGCACCGCGAAGTGGCCGGCACGCAGATCCGTATCGCCGGCCTGCTTCACGAAGGCCTGGAAGGAAAGCGCCTGCGTGATCCGCAAGTAGAACCCGATGTAAGTGCTCAGCTCGCCCAGCGCGATCGTGGAATCGACCGGGGCGTCTGCATCGGCCGGTGCGGCAGGAGCGGCAGGGGTGTTGGATTTCATTGCTGTTTCCGTTGCTGTCCGGTGCGGTGGCCAGGCCGACGCATACGCGTCAGCTGCCGCCCGCATGAACAGAGATTAATTGACACAAATCAAACAGTTGGATACGATACAATCCGCACTGACGGCGACCCGCACGACCCTGCCCGGAGCATCCCGCGACGATGTTATTCTCGCCGACGAAAAATGAAAACAAGGCCGAGATGGCCGACGCTGCCACACGGGAATCATCACAGACGGCGACGCATACTGCCAGCGCGGCCCTCCTGGATGCCCTGCAGGAACTCGGGGTCGAATTCATCTTCGCGAATTTCGGCAGCGATCATCCGGCCATCATCGAAGGGTTGGCCGCGGCTCGCGCCACCGGTCGGGCGGTGCCGCGTGTAATCACGTGCCCCAATGAAATGGTCGGAATGAGCGCCGCCCACGGCTATGCCGCCTCGACCGGCCGGCCACAGGCGGTACTGGTGCACGTGGAGTGCGGCACCCAGTCGCTCGCCGGAGCGGTCCACAACGCTGCCAAGGGCAGGATTCCGGTATTCATCTTTGCGGGCGCCTCGCCGGTCACGCAGCAGGGCGAGCTGGCGGGCAGCCGCAACGAGTTCATCCACTGGATCCAGGACGTGCACGACCAGCGCGGAATCGTTCGCGGCTACATGCGCTATGACAACGAAGTGCGCGCGGCCGTCAACATCAAGCAGCTCGTGGCCCGCGCGTTTCAGATCGCGCGCAGCGAACCTGCGGGGCCGGTCTACCTGAGCGGCGCACGCGAGGTCATGGAAGCCTCGGTGCCGGTCGTGAAGCTCGAGCCCGGGCACTGGAAGCCCACGTCTCCCGCGGCCCTGGCCCCGGACGCGGCCGTCCGGCTCGCGGCGGCGCTGGCATCGGCCCGCGCGCCCCTGGTCGTGACATCCTACCTCGGACGCAACCCGGCAGCGGTCACCGCGCTGGTCACGCTGTGCGAGCGCACCGGTGCCGGACTGCTCGAGTCGGTACCCAACCACGTCAATTTTCCGCATGACCACCGGCTCTACCTCGGGAATCAGTGGAACGAGCCCCGCCAGAACGCGGCGCTCGCGGAGGCCGACCTGGTGGTGGTGATCGATAGCGACGTGCCGTGGATTCCAACTGTCAGTGCGCCGACGCCCAGCGCGCGAATCTTCCACATCGATGTCGACCCGCTCAAGCAGCAGATGCCGCTGTGGCACATACCTGCGATCGAGTGCTTCGCGGCGGACGCCGCGACCGCACTCGGGCAGCTCAATGGCGAATTCGCGCGCCTCGCACCGGATCCGGCG
>Ga0265318_10000276_pt1 | contig 43159 bp, 47 predicted proteins | sample 4821metaG_FD_192431 | JGI IMG/M metagenome (GOLD analysis project Ga0265318, IMG submission 192431) | Rhizosphere microbial communities from Carex aquatilis grown in University of Washington, Seatle, WA, United States - 4-8-21 metaG | ecosystem: Host-associated > Plants > Roots > Rhizosphere >... | reverse complement strand
GACACCATCGAAGCGCTGCAAGGACGCAGGGAGCGTTCATAGCCAAAGCTATGGACGCGACCGAGGACGCGGCAGCGCGCAGCGTGATCGCGAGCCGGGGACCCGGCGAACGTTGCCGGTCAGACCACTAGGCGCGGGTTCGCCGCAAGCGCCGTCCGGGCCGTGCCCGATGCCGGCCCTGCGGGCCGACGCGACGATCCGCGCATGGCAGTGAAGAGCAAGGAGATCACCTTTCCGGTGCACGTCGAATGGCGCCGCGACCGCACGGTCGCCGTCCGGGTTCCGGGCAAGCCCGAGCTGGAGATCGCGCCGCCGCCGGAGCTCTGGACGGAGGGCGACCCGACGGTCTGGAGCCCCGAGGACGCGTTCGGCGCGGCCGCGGCATCCTGTCTCGCGGTGACGATCCTCGGCCGGGCCGAACGCGAGCACCTGCCCCTGCTCGGCCTGCGCGTCGAGGCGCACGGCGTCGTCGGCCGCCGCCCCGACGGCCGCTTCGGCTTCGTCCGGCTCGAGCAGCGGGTCGAGATCGCGACCGAGCCCGGCGAGGAGGCGCGCACATACGAGCTCGTCGAGGCGGCGGAACAGGGCTGCCTCGTCACGGCGTCGCTCGACCTCCCGGTCGAGACGACGGTCGACGTGAACGTCGCAGCGACCCGCTAGGACACGGCGTCCCGAAGCGCCTGCGCCTCGGGAAGGTGCTCGAGCTTCTTGAGCGTGTTGTTCTCGATCTGACGGATGCGCTCGCGCGTGACGCCGAACGCCCGGCCGACCTCTTCGAGCGTGCGAGGCGGACCGCCGTGCAGGCCGAAGCGAAGCTCGATCACCTGACGCTCGCGCACCGGCAGCGCACCGAGCGCGTTCTCGATGTCCTCGCGGCGTAGCGAGAGCTGCGCGGTGTCGAACGGCGACTCCGCGGTCTCGTCCTGCACGAAGTCCCCGAGCGCCGACTCCTCCTCCTCGCCGATCGGCTTCTCGAGCGAGACCGGCAGCTGCGCCATGCGCAGGATCTCGCGCACTTCCTCCGGCGTCATCTCGAGCTCTTCCGCGATCTCCTCCGCGTTCGGCTCGCGGCCGAGACGCTGGACGAGCTGGCGTTCGATGTGCACGACCTTGTTCAGCTTCTCGACCATGTGCACCGGGATGCGAATCGTCCGCGCCTTGTCGGCGATCGCACGCGTCACCGCCTGGCGGATCCACCACGTCGCGTACGTCGAGAACTTGTAGCCCTTGCGGTAGTCGAACTTCTCGACCGCGCGGATGAGGCCGAGCGAGCCCTCCTGGATCAGGTCGAGGAAGGAGAGGCCGCGGCCGAGGTAGCCCTTCGCGATCGACACGACGAGGCGGAGGTTCGCTTCGATCATCTGCGTCTTCGCGAGCATCTCGCCGCGCTCGATCCGTTTCGCGAGCGAGACCTCCTGGTCGGCGGTGAGCAGCGGCACCTTGCCGATCTCGCGCAGGTAGAGGCGCAGCGAGTCGAGCGAGGGCTCGACGGTGAGGTCGAGCTTCGGCGTCGCGACGGCTGCCTTCTCGTCCTCGGGCGGCGGCTGCTCGTGCGGCGGGCTCTTGTGCTGCTCGCCTTCGACGAGCTCGACGCCGTGCTCGATCAGGTGGGTGTAGAAGTCCTCGACTTGCTCTTTCGTGAGCTCGACGTCCTCGAGCCCGTTGACGATCTCGTCGTACGTGAGAAAGCCCTTCTCCTGCCCTTCGGTGACGAGCTTCTGAAGTTCCTCGACCTCAGGGAGCGGCGAGATGTCGACGGTGAGCAAGTTTTCGACCTCCGGCTTGTCAGTGGATGCTTTACGACGAACCAGACGCGCAGAGACCCTCAGCCAAAACCCGACCCCCGGTCTCACCCCTCAAAGTGCGCCGGATATTAGTGAGCGTTCACAGTTTCGTAAAGAAAAACTTCTCGGTCACGCTCACGCGACCGCGATCTCGCCCACGCGGTCACCCCTCGTGTTGACTAGAGGCGTCGCCGCGAGGCCGGGCAGATCGACCCCGAGCCGGCCGAGCAGGGCCGCGATCGCGGCCTCCTGCGGGCGGGAGGAGCCGTCCTCGCATTTGAGCGCCAGCCCCACCCCGCCGGGCCCGCCGGCGCAGAACAGGCCCTCGGCACCGCCCTTCGCGAACCAGCCGGGGGCGGCCCGCATGAGGCTGAAGTCGGCGCCGTCGGGGCCGCCGACCAGCTCCGGGTGGGAGCGCATGGCGTCCGCGATCCGGGCGCCGCCCGGCAGGCTCTCGAAGCGCGAGTACGCGTGCGCCATCCGCTCGAGCGGGAGCGCGAAGGTGACGACGCCGCAGCCATCCGTGGCGGTCGCGAGCGCGTCCGCGTCCTGCTCGGCGGCCTCTCCGTGGGCCGCGCGGCACGCCTGCTGGACCGGGTGCTGGGGGAGCCGGTAGCCCTCCGCGTCCCAGCCGTGCGCCCGGCAGAGGGCGAGCATGCCGGCGTGCTTGCCGGAGCAGTTGTTGAAGATCCGCTCCGGCGGCCGTCCCTCCTGGAGGCCCAGCTCGAGCTCGTCCTCGCTCGCGGGCGCCTTGGCGAGCAGGGCGCGCACGGCGGCGATCTGATCCGGGGTCGCGCGGTGCGACGCGGAGGCGATGGCGATGTCGCGCGCGTCGAGGTCGACGCGCGCCCGCACGAGCGGCAGCGCCTGCAGCGGCTTGGACGAGGAGCGCATGAAGCAGCTCAGCGTCTCGTCCCCGGCGACGGCGACGATCTCCCCGTCCCGGACCGCGACCGCGTGCACCCGGTGCCGCGCCTCGACAGTCCCGTTCCGGCGCACCTCGACGACGATCGGCTCCACCCGCCGAAGCGTACGCCGTACCGCGACGGTTCTTGCTCCTGGTGCCAGGCACCGTGCCCGGCACCAGGAGCGAATGGGCGGGAAATCCCGTATATTCGGGAATTGTGGTCGATTCTGCGAAGTACGACGAGCAGCGCGTCATCACTCTTCCGTCGCCCGACTACGAGGCGGACGACGTCCTCGTCGTCAGCGAGCCCGAGCAGCTGCGGGCGCTCGGCGACGACCTCCGCTCGCGGATCGTCGGCCTGCTCCGCGACCGCGCCGCCTCGACGACCGAGCTCGCGGCGAAGCTCGGGCTCCCGAAGGGCACCGTGGGGCACCACGTGAAGGTGCTCGAGAAGGCGGGCCTCGTGCGCGTCGTACGGACGAGGCAGGTGCGTGCCGTGACGGAGAAGTACTACGGTCGCACCGCGCGGCTCTTTCTCTTCAAGACCAGCGGGGACGGCGCGGAGGACGTCCGGAACATCGCCGCCGCCGCCTTCCGTCGCGCTGCGGAGGAGATGCTCCCGCTCCGCGAAGACGAGCCCACGACCTTCGGCGTCGTCACGGCCCGCCTCGCCCACGCCGACGCCAGACGCCTCACCCGCCGGCTCAAGAAGCTGATCGACGACTTCCGCGCCGCCGACTCCGCCGACGGCGAGGCGTACGGCCTCGCGGGCGCGCTCTACCGGAGGGCGCCCGGTGCGTAGGCCGCACCGGCCGACCGGCGGCCTATGGGGGCACGCCGACTTCCTCAAGCTCTGGACGGGACAATCGATCAGCGAGCTGGGCTCGGCGGTCTCGGGCCTCGCGATTCCGCTGCTCGCCGCCAAGCAGCTGCACACCACCCCGATCGAGTTCTCGCTGCTCGGTGTGCTCGGCTTCCTGCCTTTCATCTTCTTCGCGCTGCCTGCAGGCGTCTGGGTCGACCGGCTGCGCCGCCGGCCGATCCTCATCGCCGGCGACGCGTCGCGCGCGGTGCTGCTCTCGCTCATCCCGATCCTCTGGGCGACGCACACGTTGCGCCTCTGGCACCTGCTCGTCCTCCAGTTCGTGATCGGGATCTGCACCGTCGTCTTCGACGTCGCGTATCAGTCGTACCTCCCGTCCCTCGTCGACCGCGAGCAGCTCGTCGAAGGCAACGCGAAGCTCCAGCTCACCGTCTCGGTGGCACAGGTCGCCGGGCCGGGCGGGGCCGGCGTGCTCATCGCCGCGGTCACGGCCCCGTACGCGATCATCGCCGACGCGGCCAGCTTCGTCGTCTCCAGCGTGTTCATGCTCCGCATGCGCCACCGGGAGGTGCTGCCCGAGCGCGCGATCGGCGATCCCAAGCCGAAGATGTGGCCGCAGCTGAAGGAGGGCGTGCGCTGGGTCGTCGGCCACCGCTGGCTGCGCTCGATCGCCGCGTGCACCGCCTCGTCGAACTTCTTCTTCTCGCTGCTGTTCTCGATCTACGTCCTCTACGCCGTCCGGGATCTGCGCCTGTCGGCGTTCGAGATCGGCGCCGTCTTCGCGGTCGGCTCGTTCGGCGCCATCCTCTCCGCGCTCGTCGCAAACCGCCTGCAGAGGAAGATCGGCGTCGGACCGACGATCGTCGCGACGGCGATCGCCTTCTCGCTCGGGGGCCTCGCCTATCCGCTTGCGCCGACGTCCTTCCCGCTGCCCACCCTGATGGCCGGGCAGGTGCTCTTCGGCTTCGGATCGATGGCGTACAACATCGCGCAGGTCAGCCTCCGCCAGGCGATCACGCCGGAGCGCCTGCAAGGCCGGATGAACGCGGCCATGCGCTGGATCATCTGGGGGACGATCCCGCTCGGCTCGCTCGCGGGCGGCGCGATCGGCCAGGTGTACAGCCTCCGTACCGCGCTCTGGGTGGGCGCCATCGGCGGCCTGTTCACCTTCCTGCCCGTGACGCTGAGCTCAGTGCGTTCGATCCGCGAGCTGCCCGAGCTCGAGACCCCACCGACGCCCGCCCAGGCCGAACTCGCCGGCGGAGTGATCGAGGGCACCCCGCTGCCGGGCCCCGCAGCGGCAGATGCGTAGCCTGCGGCCCAGCAGCCCGCTCTGGAGCGACCGCGGCTTCGTCAAGCTCTGGGCCGCAAACGGCATCAGTCAGCTCGGCACGCAGGTCACGCTGCTCGCCCTGCCGCTCGCCGCGCTGTACGTGCTCAACGCGAGCACGCTCGCGGTCGCCCTGCTCCGCTCGTTCGCCGTGCTTCCGTTCCTGCTCTTCTCGCTCCCGGCCGGCGTCTGGGTCGACCGGCTCCGGCGCCGGCCGCTGATGATCGCGGCCGATCTCGGCCGCGCGCTCGCGATCGCGTCGATCCCGCTCGCGTACTGGCTCGGCCACCTCACGCTCGTCCAGCTGTACGTCGTCAGCGGCGTGCACGGGCTGCTCAGCGTCGTCTTCGACGTCTCGTACCTGTCGTTCCTGCCGACGATCGTCGGCCGGGAGCACCTCGCCGAGGCGAACTCGAAGCTGCTCGGCACGCAGTCGCTCGCGGCCCTCGCGGGCCCGACGCTCGCCGGCGGCCTCGTCACGGCCGTCGGCGCGCCGGTCGCCGTTCTCGCCGACGCCGTCAGCTTCGCGTTCTCCGGCGCCTTCGTGAGCACGATCCGCGGCCGCGAGGAGCGCCCGGAGCCGACGCAGACTCGGGCCCGCACCGAGCTGATGGAGGGACTCCGGTACGTCTTCGGGCAGCCGTACCTGCGGACGCTGACGACCTGGTTCTCGATCGGGAACCTGTTCAACTCCGCGCTGTTCGCGATCGTGATCGTCTACTTCGTGCGAGACCTGCACCTCGGCGCCGGGACGATCGGCTGGCTGCTGGCGCTCATCAACGCCGGCTTCATCGTGGGCGCGTTCGCGAACGGCCCGCTCGTGCGCCGCTTCGGGATCGGCCCGATGATCGCCTACCCGTCGTTGCTCTCGCCGATCGCGCTCGTCACGATCCCGGCCGCGCCGCGCGGGAATCCGCTGCCGCTACTCGTCGCCGGAGGAATCGCCGGCACGTTCATCGGGTTCTTCGCCAACGTCAACCAGCTCACGCTGCGCCAGTCGATCACGCCGCAGCGGCTGCTCGGCCGCATGAACTCGGTCGCGCGCTTCATGTACTGGGGAACGATTCCGCTCGGCTCGGCGCTCGGCGGGGTCGTCGCGGAGAGCATCGGGCTGCGCCCCACGCTCTTCGCCGCCGCAGCCGGCGCAGCGCTCACGGGAATCCCGATCGCGCTCTCACCGATCCGCAGGCTGCGCGTGCTGCCCGAGCCGCCGCCGGAGCCGGCCATTTCCGTCGAGCCGTTGATCCGCGCTACCGTCGAGGTGGATGCCTGAGCTCCCCGAGATGGAGGCGTGGCGGCGCGCCCTGAACGACCCGGTGGCGGCCGCCCCCGTCGCCAGGGCCGGCCCCGCGCACATCGCGACGCTCAAGACGTTCGACCCGCCGCTCGCGGCGCTCGAGGGACGCCGTTTCCGCGGCGTCGAGCGGCGCGGAAAGCGGCTCCTCTTCCCCACCGGCGACGGCGAGCTCGTCCTGCTCGTCCACCTGATGACGGCCGGCCGGCTGAAGATGCTCGGCGGCGGCGAGACCGGGCCGAAGACGCCCGCCTTCCGGCTCGAGTTCGCCGACGGCTCGAAGCTCGTCCTCACCGAGAACGCACGAAAGAAGCGCGCCGGCGTCTGGCTGCTCACCCCGGAAGCGGCCGCGGCAGAGGTCGCCCACCTCGGCCCCGAGGCGCTCGGGCTCGACGCGCCGACGCTGGCCGGGATCCTGCGCCGCGCGGCGCACCGCCTCCACCCGCTCCTCCGCGACCAGCGCGCGATCGCCGGCATCGGCCGCGCGTGGGCGAACGAGATCCTGCACACGGCGAGGCTTTCTCCCTATGCGCTCTCCACCGACCTGAGCGACGACGAGGTCGCACGCCTGGCCGCTGCGATGAACGAGGAGCTCGCCCGCGGGCTCGAGCTGCGGGAGCAGGGAGCCGGCGACGACCGCACGTACCGCGTGCACAACCGGCTCGGGCAGCCCTGCCACGTGTGCGCGACGCCGCTCGCCCAGATCGACTTCGAGGAGCACACGATCTACTACTGCCCCGCGTGCCAGACCGGCGGCCGCGTGCTCAAGGACAGGCGGCTCTCCCGGCTGCTCCGCTGACGCGTATCCTCCGGCGATGACCACCGTCGCCGAGCTGATGGTCAAGGACGTCCTGACCGTCGAGCCGTCGGACTCGATCGGGGAGGCCGCCGAGAAGATGGTCGCGGCCAACGTCGGCGCGGTCGTCGTGACGGACTTCGGCCGGATCGTCGGCATCGTCACCGAGCGCGACCTCCTGCGGGCGGTCGCGCAGCGGGCCCGGGCCGCCGAGGCCCGCTGCCGCCAGTGGATGACGCCGGATCCGCTCACGGTCGAGCCGGACGCGACGGTCGAGGAGGCGGCGAAGATCATGTTCGACCACAACTTCCGCCACCTTCCCGTCGTGCAGGACGGGCGCGCGCTCGGAATCGTCAGCCTGCGCATCCTTTCTCGCTGGGCGTTCGAGCGGTCGAGGTAGTCCGTCGGACCGCTGGCGTAGGGTCCTGCCGGTGATCCGGTTGTTCCCCGAACGCGGCGGTTGGCTCGAGGTGGTCTGCGGGCCGATGTTCAGCGGCAAGAGCGAGGAGCTGATCCGGCGCCTGCGGCGCGCCGAGATCGCCGGCCAGCGCGCGCTGATCGTGAAGCCGCGGATCGACGACCGTTTCGACATCGGCCATGTCGTCAGCCACGCGGGGGCGAAGATGCGCGCGGTCGCGGTCTCACGGCCCGACGAGATCCCGGGCCTCGCCGACGGCTACGACGTGATCGGCATCGACGAGGTGCAGTTCTTCCCCGCAGAGGTGGTGCTCGTGATCGACGTGCTCGTCGAGCGGGGCACGCGCGTCGTGGCCGCCGGCCTCGACCAGGACTTCCGCGGCCTGCCGTTCGGGTCGCTGCCGGAGCTGCTCTGCCGCGCCGAGCTCGTGGACAAGCTGCAGGCCGTCTGCCATCGCTGCGGCGGCCCGGCCACGATGACGCAGCGGCTGATCGACGGACGGCCCGCGCCCGCCGACGATGCGACGATCGTCGTCGGCGCCCTCGATTCCTACGAGGCGCGCTGCCGCTCCTGCCACGAGCTCGCCGAGCCGGCGCGCGCGACGGCTAGCCGGCGAGCCTGATCGTCAGCGTTCCCTCGGTGACGGTCACCGCGCCGCCGAGGAACTCCACGAGCCGCACTGCGACGGCGGCGCCGAGGTCTCGAAGCTCGAGGCCCAGGACGACCGGCGCGGACGAGGGCGTGATCGGCGAGACGTCGATCTCCGGGCCGCGCACGACGACGTCGACCTCGTCGAGGCCGCCGTGGCGGAGCGCCGCCTGCACGAGGGCCGACACGCCGCGGTCTACCCGGTCGACGTCCGTCTGCACGACCACGCCCCGGCCGGACACGCGCACCCGATCCTCCCCGAGGCGCTCCACTGCCGCGTGGGCGAGCGCGAGCGTGTCGGCCTCGCGCAGCGTCGGCTCGTAGCGCCCGCCCTCGATCCGCGCTGCGAGCGAGAGCTCGTCGAGCAGCTCCGCCATCTGCGCCGAGGCGGCCTCGATCATCTCCACGTACCGGTCGGCGGGCGGTGCCAGCTCCACGGAGCGCGCGAGCGTCCTCGCAAAGCCGTGCACCGTCGCCAGCGGCGTGCGAACGTCGTGGCAGGCGAGCGAGACGAGCCGGGCGAAAGAGATGTCGTTCTGCACAAATCCCCTGGTACCGTGCGGGACAGTACCCGCATGAGCAAGACGACGCACACGTCGCTCCACGACCTCCAGGCCTCGCCGCCCGAGTTTCCGCTCGGTCTGTCCCGTGCGGGCGTGACCGGCGTGCAGAAGGCCGTCCGGATCGGACGCGGCTCACAGGAGAAGCTGATCCTCGCGACGATCGACTGCACGGTCGACCTCGACCCTTCGCAGAAGGGCGTCCACATGTCCCGCTTCCCCGAGCTGTTCGAGGAGGCGATCGAGGGAGTCGTCGCCGCCGACGCGTTCCTCGTCGAAGACCTCGCGGCCCACGTGGCACACCACATCGTCGAGCGGCAGGACGCCCTGCTCGCCGAGGTGCGGATCACGGCGCGCTATCCCTATCAGCGCCGGACGCCGGTCACCGGGCTGTCGACGCAAGAGATGGTGTCGCTCATCGGCATCGCCGCGGCGTCGCGCCACCGCGTGCGCCGCGTGGTCGGCGTGGAGGCGGTGGGCATCAACGCCTGCCCGTGCGCGCAGGGCCTCGTGCGCGGGCACGCCTCGGAGCGTCTGGTCGAAGCGGGCTTCGACGCGGACGACGTGGAGCGGATCCTCGAGCTCGTCCCGGTGGCGACGCACAACCAGCGCGGCCTCGGCACGCTCTTCGTCGGGACGAACAAGCGGCTGGACGCCGAGCGGCTCGTCGTGCTCGTCGAGGAGTCGATGAGCTCGCCGATCTACGAGCTGCTGAAACGACCCGACGAGCTGTTCGTCGTCGAGCACGCGCACCTCCAGCCGCGCTTCGTCGAGGACTCCGTGCGCGTCGCCCTGAAGAGCGTGCTCGAGAATCTGCCACAGCTCGAAGACGACGACTTCGTCCTCTCCCGGCAGGTCAACTTCGAGACGATCCATGCACACGAGGTCGTCGCGGAACGCTACGGCACGCTCGGCGAGCTACGCGCCGAGCTCCGCGACGGCGGCCACGGGCCGCTGCGGCACACCGAGCTCAGGGACTGGTTGAGGGGCTAGCGTCCCTGGCGTCCGCCGACGACTTCCGCCACCAGCGCCGCCAGAGCTGAGACCGGTTCTCCTCCCCGCGCCAGAGGCGGCCGATGTTCGCACCGTGCAACGCGAGCACCGCGAGAGCCGCGAAGGCCGAGAACGCGGTCACCGGCCACGGGTAGCCGAGCAGCCACGACCAGAGCGGCAGCGATGCGGTGCCGACCATCGACGCGAGCGACGGGTACCGCGTCACGACGAAGACGACGATCCAGACTCCGGCACCGGCGCCGCCGACGAGCGGCGCCACGCCGAGGAACGCGCCACCGGTCGTCGCGACCATCTTCCCGCCCTTGCGGAACTTCATGAACAGCGGCCGGTAGTGGCCGAGCATCGCGGCTCCGCCCGCGAGCACGCCGCTGCCGTGGCCGACGACGAGCGTCGCGACGAGCGCCGGCACGAACCCCTTCGCCGTGTCGAGCAGCACCACGGGCAGTCCGAGGTAGCGCCCGTACACCCGCCAGACGTTCGACGCGCCGATGTTGCCGCTGCCGAGCGTGCGGATGTCCTGGTGGCGGAAGATGCGCACGAGCCAGTAGCCCCAGGGCATGGAGCCCGAGATGTACCCGGCAGCGACGAGGATGGCGGTGAGCAGTTGCGGGTTCTCCCGCTGGAAGGCTACGCGGTCGGGATGCCGTACCGCGAGACCCAGCCGTTCACGACGTCCCAGTCGAGGTTGTCGAAGAAGGCGTCGATGTACGACGCACGGTCGGTCTGGTAGTCCAGGAAGTACGCGTGCTCGTAGACGTCCAGGGCGACGAGCGGCGTCGCGTTCCAGACGGGGAACGTGTTCTGTGCGTCGCCGATGTAGTTGAAGAGCCTCCGCTCGTCCCAGTCGTACGCCGTCCACGCCCAGCCGCGGCCGGCCATGCCGGTCGCCTTCAGGTCGGCGCGCCAGGCGCCGACGGAGCCGAAATCGCGTTCGACCAGCGCCCCGAACGCTCCGGCCGGGTCGCCGCCGCCGCCGCCGAGATGGCCGAAGTAGAGCTCGTGGTTCTTGATCCCGCCGACGGCGAACGACAGGTCGACCTTCAGCGCGCGGAACTCGGAGTACGCCTGGTTCGCTGCGGCGAGATCGACGTCTGCGAGCTTCGCGAGGATCTCGTTGCGCTTGTTGACGTAGCCCTGGTAGAGCTTGTAGTGAGCCTCGATCGCGGCGCGCGAGATCCCTTCGAGCTCGTACAGCTCAGGGCGCAGCTCCCGCGGCGCGATCTCCTCGAAGTTGAATACCAGCGTCGCCATCCGCGCGGAGCATATCCTGACACCGGAAGCGAGAGTCGCGAAAAGGAGCTGACCATGCCCTTCGAGTTGCCCGACCTGCCGTACCCGTACGACGCACTGGAACCGCACATCGACGCCGAGACGATGCGCATCCACCACGACCTCCATCACAAGGCGTACGTCGACAACGCGAACGCCGCCCTCGCCGGCACCGAATGGGCCGACCGGCCCGTCGAGCAGGTGCTCGGCGACCTCGACATCATCCCCGAGGAGAAGCGCGCCGCGGTACGCAACAACGCCGGCGGCCACGCCAACCACTCGCTGTTCTGGCAGATCATGGGACCCGGCGGCGGCGGCGCTCCAGGCGGCGCGCTCGCGGAGGCGGTCGCCGCGACGTTCGGCGGCTTCGACGAGCTGAAGGCGGCGCTGATCGACGGCGGCGTGAAGCGCTTCGGCAGCGGCTGGAGCTGGCTCGTCTGGGACGGCACGGCGCTCTCCGTCTACTCGACGGCGAACCAGGACTCGCCGTGGCTGCAGGACGACACCCCGCTACTCGGGATCGACGTCTGGGAGCACGCCTACTACCTGAAGTACCAGAACAAGCGGCCTGCCTATCTCGAGGCCTGGTGGAACGTCGTCAACTGGCCCGAGGTCGAGCGCCGGTTCGCCGAGGCAACCGCGACGTAGGCCCGACACCTGGTGCCAGGCACCGTGCCTGGCACCAGGTTCGCCCGGCCTCCCTCGTCCGGGTGGCTGCTATGACTCGGGAATCCGCCATGGCTCGCAATGCGTAGAAACCGAGAGATGGAGCTGGCGCTTGATTCACCTGCGCGGCTCCGTGCGGTCCCGGAGCGGAGCGAGAGCCCGCCGGCGACGGCCGACACGGACGCCCACCTGCTCGTACGCGTCGCGGAGCGCGACCGCGAGGCTTTCGAGCTGCTCTACGGCCGGTATGTCCGCCCGATCTTCGGGCTCGCGCTGCGGCGCCTGCGCGACCGGCAGCGGGCGGAGGACGCCGTGCAGGAGACGTTCGCCGCGGTCTGGCGCTCGGCGGCCAGCTACCGGCCGGAGCGCGGCCCCGCGGCACCCTGGCTGTACGCCGTGGCACGCAACGCGATCGTCGACCGGCTGCGCGCCCGGGTCGAGCCGGCCAGCGAGGTGCCGGAGGTGGTCTCCGCCGAGCCGGGCCCCCTGGACCGGGCAGAGGCGTCGTTCGTCGCCTGGCGCGTCCACCGCGCGCTCGAGGAGCTGCCGGAGAAGGAGCGCGAGGTGCTCGAGCTGGCGTACTGGAGCGAGATGTCCCAGAGCGAGGTTGCGGACTACCTGAACATCCCGCTCGGGACGGTCAAGACGCGGACCCGGAGTGCGCTCTCGCGCCTCGCGGGGCTGCTGGAGGGGGAGTTGGCGTGATGCGGACGCCGGATTTCGACGAGCTCGTCGGGCTCGACGTGGAGCAGGGCGAGCGGGAGCGGCTGCGACGCGTCCACGAGCTGCTGCTCGAGGCCGGGCCGCCGGCCGAGCTGTCGCCCGAGCTGGAGGCGGGGCCGACGCTGGCGATGACCCTGGGCGGCAGGCAGCGCCACGTGCGCCGCCGCCTGATGCTGCTGGCCGCGACGGTCGCCCTGATCGCGCTCGCGTTCCTCGGCGGCTATCTCGCCGGCAACCGTGGCGGCGGGCTCGCGAGCGCGAAGACGCTGAGGCTCGCCGGCACGAGCGCCGCTCCCGCCGCGCTCGCCTCGCTGCGGATCGAACCGGCCGACGAGGCGGGCAACTGGCCGATGCAGCTCAACGTCACCGGGCTGCCGAAGATGCCGGCGCACGGCTACTACGCCGTCTTTCTCGTCCGCAACGGCAAGATCTACGCGCCGTGCGGCACGTTCGTCGTCGCAGGCGCCAAGCACGGCACCTCGGTGCGCCTGAACGCTCCGTACACGCTGAAGCATGGGGACACCTGGGTGATCACGAAGCAGATGCCGGGCAACCACGAGCCCGGACCCATCGTGCTCAGGCCCACGGCCTAGCCGGACCTCGTCTCGTTCCGCATCTCCGAGAGCAGCCGCTCGAGCCGCTCCTCCTTCGAATCGTCGACGAACGACATCGCGGCCGCGACGTTGGGATGCACCTCCGCGATCGCTCTCCGCAGCTCGTGCGCGACCGCGCGATACGACGGGTGCCCCTCGCGCCCGGAGCGGAGCTCGATCAGGTGGAGCGCCTCGCGCGCGTCGAGCTCGAGGACGTAGCGGATCCGGTAGGCGAGGCAGAGCGCATACGGCGCCTCCTCGACCAGCCCCTCGCCGCTGAGCCGGTCGTACTCGGCGCGCGAGACCTCGAGCGCGCGCTCGTAATCGCCGCCGAGCCCGGCGGCGACCAGCTCGTGCGGCACGTCGGCGCCGAGGCCGGGGGTGAGCGCCTGCCACTGGCACGTGAGCAAGCGGTGGCGCTGGAGGTCGCGGAAGGCGCCGTAGTCGGAGACGATCTCGAACCGGTAGCGCAGCGTCTCGAAGCCGCGGCCCGGCCGGTGGCGGCGATTTTCCCTCCCGCCTACCAGCTCGCGCAGAAGCGCGGCCCGCTCGCCCGCCGTCAGTGCCGCGACCGCGCGCAGCGCCTCGGCTTCCCCCGTCGCGGCCGACTCGTAGAGCAGCGCGGCGAGCAGCTCCTCCTCCGTGCCGTGCGCGCGGAGCAGCCGGACCGACGGGGCCGCGACGGCCTCCGTCTCGACGCCGACGCCGAGCCGCGCCGCCGCCGCGTCGGCCGCCGAGCGGCGCGCCCGCAGGTATTCGACCCAGCGGCCGCCACGGTCTTCCTTCGGCACTCTCGCGACGAAGCTCGGGATGATCTTCTGCAGCTCCTCGAGCAGCATCTCCCCGTAGTCGCGCGCCTCCGCGAGCGGATGCGCGAGCAGGTGCAGCACGAGCTGCTCGTACGTCTGCCCGCTCGCGTAGATCCCGACGTGGGAGAGCGAGGCGGCGGGGAGAAGCCCGCGCACGAGGTCGAGCGCCTTCGCGCGAACGGCGCGCGCATGCGCCGACGGCGACTCGCCCTCACCGGGCGGAAAGCGCTCGCCGACCCAGGCGGAGGCGGCTTCGAGCTGGCGGCTGTAGGTCTCGAAGAGATCGTCGAGCGCCGCCTCGTACGCCGGGCCGAAGCGCGGGTCGCGGTGATAGCGGAACCCGTAGCCGGCGAGCCGCGCGTCGTAGGCGATGTAGCGCGTCGACTGCTCGAGGTAGGCGGCCAGCCGTGGGCGCTGGAGGATCTTCGTCAGCAGGTTCGACGTCCACTCGCACGCGATGTGCGCGCCGCCGAGCTGTGCGACCGAGTCGTCGCCGAAGCCGATGAAGATCCGCTCGAAGAGCTCCGACGCGCGCGTGCCCTCGGCGCCCTCGATCGCCGGCAGCTCGGGCACCGAGCCGGCGAACTCGTCGAGGAACAGCCGGCGCAGCGTGCCCGCATAGCGCGAGTAGCGCGCGAACAGGGCGCCCTTGACCGTCTCCGGCAGGTTGACGAGTCCGAAGACGGGCCGGTCGAGGTTCGTGAAGTGCGGCGCGAGGCGCGCGCGCTCCTCCTCGGTGAAGCTCTCGGCAGGAACTGTCACGCTTTCAGCAGTGGCCAAAGGACCGAGCACGGTACTCCCGCACCCGGACGGTAGCGCCCGCGTCGGCACGTCGGGCTGGTCGTACCCGACGTGGCGGCCGGGGTTCTATCCGCTCGGCCTCGATCCGTCCGGATTCCTCGGCTTCTACGCCCGGCGGTTTCGCACGGTGGAGCTGAACACGACCGGCTACCGGCTGCCCGCCGAGGATTACTTCCGGCGCTGGGCCGAGCAGGTGCCGGACGGCTTCGAGTTCGCGCCGAAGCTGCCGGGAACGAGGCTGCGCGGGCTCGACGAGTTCGCGGCGCGGGTCCGCCTGCTCGGCCGCAGCCTCGGCCCGGTGCGGGTGTCGCTGAAGAACGCGCGGGACGAGGGGCTGCTCGAGCTCCTGCTCGGCTCGCTCGACCCCGGCCTGCGGCTCGCCTTCGACCTCGAGCACCGGTCGTGGAACGGGATCGAGGAGCGGCTCGCCGCCGCAGGCGCGGTACGCGTGAACGATTTCGACCACGCCGCGCCTTTCCGCTACCTGCGCCTCCGCGAGCCGCCGTACGGCAACGCTGCACTCCAGGCGCTGGCGGCGCGGGTTCGAGACCTGCACGAGCCGGTCTACGTCTACTTCCGCCACGAGGACGAGCCCACCGCCCCGGCCTACGCGGAGCGGCTGCTCACGCTCATTTCGGCCTGACCGTCCCGGCTACTGCCCGGCGCCGCAGCTCTTGTCGCCGTACGAGAGCAGGAGGGCGGACTGCTCCGCCTGGAGCGCCACGTCGTCCGGGTTGCCCGCGTTGTACGGGCCCACCGCCGCAATGGTCGTCGCGACGTCCGGGGTCACCCCCGGGCCTTCGGCGAAGAGGCGGTACTTCTCGCCCGTCCCGGGACCGCGCGTGGCCGTCTGCCCCGGCGGGTACTTGTAACCCTCAGTCGGGTCGAACGGGTAGAAGCCGTAGCAGAAGGCGCCTGACGGGTTGTGGGAGACGAAGGAGTTCTCTCGCCGCCAGCCGGGGCCGTACACGGAGTTGTAGGTGTCGAGATAGATCAGGCGGCCGAAGCCGTCCGTCGGCACGCCGTGCGAGGTCGTTCCGTAGCCGTGCACCGGGTCGCCCTGGTACGTGTAGCGGCCGAACAGATCCTCGTAACGGCCGCCGTAGACCCAGTCCATGCCGGTCTCGAGCTGCGCGACCGGGCCGGTCCAGTGGGAGACCTCGAGCCACTTCACGCGCAGCTCCGGCTCCCAGGGCGTAAAGCCCAGGTCGGGCAGCGGCTGCGGCCAGCTCTGCGCCGCCCAGTACGAGCCGTCCGGCGCGGTGCAGGCGGCGACGACATTCGGCAAGGCAGGCCCGTCATAGACGCCGCAGCTTCCCGCGAAGGTCTTCCAGTACAGGGTGTGGTACTTCCCCCAGCCGCCGGCGTAGTCGAGGCTGAACTTCACCTGCTGGGCGCCCGCAGTTGGGACGAGCGCGTTCACGGCGCCCCAGACCAGCACGTGCTTCGCGATGCCGCCCTTGCGGTACGTGAGGAGCGCCTCGCCTTTCGCGTTGATCGAGAGCTGGACGCCGACGGCGTCGCGGTCGATCAGCTGCGCTGCTGAGGCCCCTCCCGCCACACCGAGTCCGACTGTGGCGAGCACCGTCACGACGACAGCGAGACGAAGCACCTCACTCATCAAAGTAGCCGCAAATCGAACAAACTTGCGGGTGACAGAAGTAAACTTTTCGCGTCAGAAGCGGGCGGCCGCGCCGATGTGGCGGGCGTAGGCGCCGCTGGAGACGATGTCCGCGAGCTGCTCGACCGTGTGCCGGAGCTCGTCCTCGCTGTTGTAGAAGTGCGGGCCGAGCCGGACGCCGGCGTCCGGGCGGAAGTCGCAGATGATCCCGCGCTCGCGCCACATGCGCGCGTACTCGAGCAGGCGCTCCTCGGCGGCCGCCGGCATCGCCGCGAGCGAGTGGTTGATCAGGTAGACGCAGTCGCCGAGGATCGGGAAGCGGCCCCGGTAGGCGAGCAACCCATCCACGAAGCAGAGCCTAGACGGTCAGGTGCCGTTGACGGCGCGAAGCTCGCGCCCGTCCGAGCCGCGGCGCTGCGCTGGGATGCTGACCGTCACCGTCGTCCCGTTGCCGGGCGCCGACGCGACCTCGAGCGTCCCGTCGAGCAGCTCGACCCGCTCGCGCATGCCGAGCAGCCCGAAGCCGACCGTGGCTGCGGCCGGATCGAAGCCGGCGCCGTCGTCGCTGACGACCAGGTGGATGTTGGCGTCGTCCTCGCGTACCTCCACGCGTGCCTTGGTTGCGCCGCTGTGCTTGGAGACGTTCGTCAGCGCCTCCTGGGCGATCCGGTAGACGGCCGCCTCCACCTCTTCGGTGTGCCGCATCGGCTCACGGCCTTCCTCGTACGCGAGCTGCACGTGGAGGTCGACCTCGATCCCGTTGCGCTCGACTCGCATGGCGAGCGTCTCGAGCGCGCCCTTCGTGCCGAACTCGTCGAGCGCAGCCGGCCGCAGGTCGGTGATGAGCGCGCGCAGGTTGCCGATCTCGAGCTCGAGCCGCTCGACCGCGTCGCCGACCGCGTCGGCGAGGGCCTCGGCGGTTCCGGCCTTCCTCGCCGAGCCGAGCACCATCTGCAGGCCCGCGAGGCTCTGGAGCGTCTCGTCGTGCAGCTCCCGCGCCCAGCGCCGGCGCTCGTCCTCGGCGGCCATCAGCCGCTGCCGGTGCTGCTCGGCGGCGACGGACGTCGCGGTCGCGACGGCGGTGGCGGCGCTCGCCGCGAACGCCTCGAGCAGCTGCTGGTGCTCGGCCGTGAAGTGCGGGCCCCCCTCGAGGGGCTCGAGCGCGAGCAGCACGCCGTACGACTGGTTGCGGAAGACGAGCGGCACGACGAGCCCGCTCGCGGCGTCGATGCCGAGCTGCCCGAGGCCGTGCTGCTCGAAGCGCGAGCGGTTGAGCTCCTCCTCGAGACGCTGCGTCTTGTGGGTGCGCAGCGCGGCGCTCGCGACCGTGTACTGGAGCGGGATCCGCGCGCCGATCAGCTCGGCCGGAAACTCGCCGGCTCCGGTCGCGACCTCGAGCTCCGTGCCCCGCACGAGCTCGATCAGCACCGTGCGGGCGGCCACGAGCGCGCGCCCGCGCTTCGCGACGAGCTCGAGCACGACGGGCAGGTCCGTGCGGCCGCCGACGGCCTGCGCGATCTGCGTCGTCGCGTCGAGGGCGGCGACCGTCCGCTCCAGCTCGTCCTGGCGCTCGCGGGCGCCCGTGTAGCGGCCGGCATGGTCGATGGCGACGCCGGCGAACTCGGCGAGCAGCACGACGGCGTCCTCGTCCTCCTGGGTGAAGTCCACGCCGCCGGCCTTCTCGGTCAGGTAGAGGTTCCCGTACGGCTCGCCGCCGCTGACGATCGGCACGCCGAGGAAGGTCTCCATCGGCGGGTGCCCGACGGGGAAGCCCCAGGAGTGGGCGTGCTGCCCCACACGCGTGAGCCGGAGCGGCAGCGGATGGCGGATCAGCTCGCCGAGCACGCCGCGGCCGCGCGGCAGGTCGCCGATCTCGGCGCGGGTGGCGTCGTCGATGCCGAGGGTCAGGAAGCGCGACAGCTCGGTGCGGGACTCGCCGAGCACGCCGAGCGCGGCGTACTGTGCGCCGGTCAAGTCCTTCGCCGCTGCGAGCACGCGCACGAGCACGGTCTCGACGTCCAGCTCCGAGAGCACGCTGCGAGCGACGTCCAGAACACCAAGGACCGCACGGTCCACTAGTCCGGCACCACCCAGGTGCGCCGCCCCACGAGGCTTCGTGGCCGCGACGTCGTGATCATCGTTGCATTTTCCCGGAGCGACCGTTCAATCGCATCGTCATCCGATCGACTGGAGCGACCGCGATCCGGGGCCGACGTAGCGGGCACTGGGCCGCACGAGCACGCCGAGCCGCTTCTGCTCGAGCACGTGCGCCGACCAGCCCGCGGTGCGGGAGCACGCGAACATGGCCGGGGCGAGCGCCGGCGGCACCTCGGCGGCGTCGAGCACGATCGCCGACCAGAACTCGACGTTCGTGTACGAGTGGTCCGGGTTCTTCTTCGCGATCGCCTCGTGCGCCGCCTGCTCGAGCGCCTCCGCGACCTCGACCCGCGGCGAGCCGAGCTCCTTGGCCGTCTGCTTCAGCAGCCGGGAGCGCGGATCCTCGGCGCGGTAGACGCGATGCCCGAAGCCCATGATCCGCTCCTTGCGGGCGAGCGCCTGCTCCACCCACTTCTCGGCGTCCCCCAGCTCGGCGACGGCGTCGAGCATCGGCAGGACGCGGGCGGGCGCACCGCCGTGCAGCGGCCCCGAGAGCGCGCCGACGGCCGCCGAGAGCGCGGCGCCGCAGTCGGCGCCGGTCGAGGCGACGGTGCGGGCGGTGAACGTCGACGCGTTCATGCCGTGCTCCGCGGTGCAGATCCAGTACGTGTCGATCGCCTTCGCGTGCCCCTCGTCGACCTCGCCGCGCCAGGCGAGCAGGAACCGCTCCGCCGCCGTCGCGCCCTCGAGCACCGTCGCCTCCGGCACGAGCGGCTTGTCGGCTCCGCGCGCCGACTGCGCGACGATCGACAACGCTGCGGCCGAAAGCCGGCGCAGGTCCTCTCGTGCCTCTTCGACGTCGATGTCGATCAGCTGGCCCAGCTTCCAGCGGCCGCTGAGGATCGCGAGTGCCGCCTGGAGGTCGGACATGTGGCCACCCGTGCGAACGTCGAGCTCGCAATTGGCGGCGGGCAGGCCCGGCTCGAGCGACTCGTCGACGAGCAGCCCCCACACCTGTTCGAAGTGCACGTGCCCGACGAGCTCTTCGATGTCGACGCCGCGATAGCGGAGCGAGCCGCCGTCGCGGTCAGGCTCGGCGATCTCGGTCTCGAAGGCGACGACGCCTGCGAGGCCCGGACTGTACTCGCTCGTACTCATGCGTGAATCTCCTCCAGCTCGATCTCGAGGCCGGCTCCGCGCTCGCGCGCCGCAGTGAGCACGAGTGCCGCTGCGGCAAGGTCCTGCACGGCGACGCCGACCGACTTGTACAGCGTAATCTCGTCGCGGCTCGTGCGTCCGGGCCGCGTACCCGCGACGATCTCGCCGAGCTCGGCGACCGACTCGGGATCGATGCCGGCCAGCTCGGGCGCGCCCGCAGGCGACGGCGCGAACGACGAGCCGCGCGACTCGACGACGATCGTCGCCGCGCGGACGAGCTCTGGATCGAGCTCGAAGCCGGCGGGCGCAGCGAAGCCGACCGAGCCGACGTGCGCGCCCGGCGCGACCCAGTCGAGCAGGACGACCGGCTCGGCGGAGTGCGTCGTGGCCGCGACGACGTCGGCGCCGCGCACCGCCTCCTCGAACGAGGTGGCGCGCGCGCCGATCTCGTCCGCGAGCTCCTCGGCCTTCGCGCGGTCGCGGCCGGCGACGCGGATCTCCTCCCAGGCGCGCAGGCCGGAGAACGCGCGCGCATGCGAGCGGGCCTGGACGCCGGTGCCGAGGATGGCGAGCACGGCCGCGTCCTCCCGGGCCAGGAGGCGTGCGGCGAGCGCCGCCGCACCGGCCGTCCGGGCGGCGGTGATGAACGTCCCGTCCATGAGCGCGAGCGGCGCGCCGTTCGCGGGGTCGAAGAGTGCGATCGCGGCCTGGTGGGACGGCCGGCCGGCGTTGTGCGGGAAGACGGAGACGAGCTTGCAGCCGAGGCCTGCCGACGGGAGATAGCCGGGCATCGCCCCGAGCAGGCCGTCGTGCTCGGCAAGCGCGGCAATCCGCGCCGGCATCGAGGCGGCTCCCGCCGAGAGCTCCGCGTGAGCGCGCGCGAGCGCGTCGACGAGCTCGTCGAGATCGAGCAGCTCCTCCACCTCCGCGCGTGTGAGCACGAGCATCCGCAGTGAACGGTATCCGCAGGCTCAGCGCCGATGCGCAGCGACCGGGGCCTGGGGTGCCGGCTGCGGCGGCGGCTTCGAGTCGACGAGCACGGCCGCTGCGAGCAGGACCGCCATCGCGACGGCGCTCTCGCCGAGCAGGCTGCGCGAGAGCCGGCCGGCGACGCCGTCGGAGCCGATCCGCGGCAGGGCCACGAACTGGTGCGCGGCGCCCCAGCCGAGCGCGAGCGCGACGAGGCCGAGCTTCACGAGCAGCACCTCGCCGTACCCGGTCGTCCAGAGGTCGCGCACGTGCGGCAGGCGCAGGGTGCTGAGGTAGATGCCGGCGCTGAGGAGCAGCGCGACGAGCACGGTCGCAAGCCTCGAGAAGCGCCGGAACGCCACACGCCGCAGGGCGGGCGCGGCCGGCCAGATGACGGCCACGAGCTGGACGAGGCCGCCGACCCAGAGGGTCGCTGCGCTCAGATGCACCCAGTCGGCGAGCTGCGAGAGCCACGAGTGCCCGGCGTCGGCGGCGGAGTGCCCCGAGAGCGAGAGCCCCGAGGCGAAGCCGAGGCCCAGCAGGAACGCGGGCCACAGCAGCACCGTCCTGTCCGTCAGCCAGGCGAGATAGAGCAGCGCCGTCACGAGCGCGAAGCCGAGGGTCATGGCGATGAACGCCTCGCCGAAGCGGGTGCCGTTCGCGAGCGACGAGAGGTCGCCGTAGAGGAAGCCGGTGAACGGCAGCTGAAGCGCGTCCTCCGCCCGCAAGAGGAAGGCGGCGAGCCCGATCTCCAGCGCCCCGACCGCGCCGATCCCCGTCACCCAGTAGAAGCGCCGCTCGGCGCGCGGCGGCAACGGCCCGCGCACGACGAGCAGCCGGAAGCCGATCCCGCCGACGAGCAGGGCGAGGGCCAGGAAGTAGAGCCAGCGCACGACGTGCTCCGTCGTCGTCGGCCCCTCCGCGCCGACCGCGTCGGTCACCGTTGGGGCGGGGTAGCGGAAGCCGAACGTCGAGATGCCGGAGACGACGTGCCCATCGCTCGAGAGGGCGCGCCAGCGGATCGTGTAGGCGCCGATGGGCAGCGACTTCGGCAGCGAGGCGACGATCTCGCGCTCCGACTTGACGGCACGCGGCGGGCCCGCAACGTTCTTGCCCGCCGCATCGAGCACGACGATCGCGCCCGGGACGGCGTCCACCGGCTGGTCGAACGTGAGCACGACGCGGGGTGGCAAGGTCGCAACCCGCTGCTCGAGCGAGGGGGTCTCGTGCAGCAGGGCCGCGTGCGCGAACGCGACCGCCGGGAAGGCGAGGGCCGCGAGCGCGGCGACGGCGAGGGCGACCCGTCTCACCGGTGCGGCGCCCCGGCGTAGTACGACAGGTGGCCGAAGATCGGCGCGACGTCCCGGTCGCAGTAGAGCAGCACGGCGATCACGACGAATGTCGTCGCAAAGCCCATCGCAGCCGTGAACGAGCGCGGCCGAAATGCCTGCACGAGCGGGAAGACGGCGGCGACGAGCACGGTCCAGCCGAGCGTGTGGTGCAGGAACGCCGCGCGGGCGAAGAGCCAGTGGTTCTGCTCGTGGAGGAGAAGCGCGAGGCCGGACGCGGCGAGCCCGAGCGCCGACGTGAGGCGCCAGTACTGCGAGTGGAGCTTGCCCCGGGCGACGCCGAGCTCCGCTGCGCCGGCGAGCATCAGCACCTGCGCCCACATGCTGTGCGCGACCATGTGGATCGTCGAGTTGGTGAAGAACGTGGCCACGGGCCACATCAGGAGCCCCATGCCGAAGGCGATGCTGGGCCACAGATAGCGTCGCCACGGCCGCCGGCCCCAGATCTCCGAGCCGACGAGGGCCTCCGACAGCAGCGCCAGCCCGAGCACGAGGAAGCCGGAGGCGAACCACCAGTGGACGAACTCGGCGCGCGGCTCGATCCCGGCGACGATCACTCGGCCTCCTCGAGGTCGGCGACGATCCCGGGCGCGAGCAGAAGCCGGAAGCCGATGCCGACGAGCACGACGTAGAGCGGCGGCTCGGCGAGGAGCCAGTACAGGCCCTGCCCGTGTGGATGCAACAGCGTCAGGCGCCAAGGCTGGAGGATTGCCCAGACGACGCCGCCGAGCGCCGTCGCCGGTCCGAGCGCGAGCAGGACGCGCGCACGAAGAGATCGCGTCCGCACCTGTGTCTTCGCCTTGAGATCGTGCGCGACGTCCGCGCTCACGATGTCCTCCCTGTTTGAAGTGCCGAGCGCTGAGCTACGCGGGCACGGGAGGCGGCCTCGACTCGAAGCTGAGGCCGAACAGGCGCCGCGGCTCGTCGGCCACGGTTGCCTGCGGGGGCGCGGCCGGCGGTGCGACGGCCGTCAGACGGCGGAGAAAGGCGACGGCGTCGGCGGCGATGCTCTCGACCTCGCCGAGCCAGCACTCGACGGCCTTGTAGAGCAGCGCGACGAGCACCGACAGCACGGCGAAGACGGGCAGGGCCGAGCTGTGGAGCCAGGGGCCGAACACCGACCAGTGCGGCGTCCCGGCCCGCTCGGCGTCCGCCTGCACGAGGTAGATCGACGCCGTGCCGATGAAGGAGAGCAGCCAGAGCCGAGGGGAGACCTCGAGGCGAACGCGGGCGGTGCGACGCCTCGGTCGCGCGCCGAGCGCGACACTGACGCGCTGCGCGGCACGCGCGGCGGCGTGCGCCCGCGCGAACCTCCACGCCACGCGCGCAAGCATGAGCGCGACGCCGACCTTCACTGCGAGCAGCAGGAACGGGTAGTAGTCGGCGTGCGCGTAGCTCACGCGACCCACGTGACGGCCGACGTCGAGCCGGTGCGTGAGGCTGCGTCCGGCGAGCTCCGCGATCAGCGCGAGCAGGCCGAGCGCGAGCCCGGCGAGCAGTTTTTGGTGCCCCTTTGCGCGATCCACCCTGGAAGTGTGCAGCCGGGGGAGCGCGCAGGTCAACGAGGCGGTCCTGGAAAGACCGCAACCTGGTCTAGACCAGGTTGCGGTCGTCGGAGCCGCCCGTTCAGCCAAGAAGGGTCAAGGACCAGTCGTGGCGATGCTCGGCATCGAGCGAGAAGAGCAGGATGCGCTGAAAATGACCGATCGACAGCCGGCCGTCGGCGAACGGCACCTGCTCCGTGCGCGGGCCGAGGAGCGCGACGACGAGCCGCTCCCGCATCCGGCTGGCGCTGGGGACGATCCGCTCCAGCAGGAGTTCGAGATCCTCGAAGATGCCCGTCTCGCGCTCCTGCACGCGGATGAGCGAGAGCCCGTGCGTCGCGTGGACGTACGCGATTCCGTCGCGGCAGGCGGCGCGGGCGACGTTCTGCGAGACCTCGTTCGTGATGTCCATCACCGACAGCGTCGGGAGCGCCGCGGCGATCGCGTACGGAACCTCGATGGACGTCATTTCGAGCTCCGACAGCAGCGACCGCGGAGAATTCGCCACGTTCGGATCGCGCCGGTACGCGACGTCACTGGAGACCGTAGGTCTGTCATGCGCGCGCAACCTCCTTCGGCAGCCGGAAGTGGACGTGCTCCCGCGCGACGGTGATCTCCTCCAGCGTGTCGTAGCCGAGCTCGGCGAGCCGCTCGGCGGTGGCCAGCACGAGCTCCTCGGGCGTCGAGGCGCCGGCGGTGAGGCCGACCGTGCCGTGACCGGCGAGCAGGTCCTCGTCGAGCGGGCTCTCGCCGTCGATGAGCGTCGCGACCGCACCGGCCGCCTCGGCGACCTCGACGAGCCGCTTCGCGTTCGAGCTCGTCTCGGAGCCGATCACGAGGATGAGCGACGCCCCTTCCAGCACCATCGCCTTCACCGCGTCCTGGCGGTTCTGCGTCGCGTAACAGATGTCGTCCGCGTGCGGCCGCCGCAGCCCGCCGAGATTCTCCTCCAACGCGTCGACGATCGGCGCGACGTCGTCGAGCGAGAGCGTCGTCTGCGTGATCACCGCGATCGGCTTGTCGGTCACAAGCGCGCGCGCCTGCTCGGGCGACTCGATCACGATCGTCTGGTCGGGCCGCTCGCCGAGGGTGCCGATCACCTCGACGTGGTTCGCGTGCCCGACGAGCGCCACGAGATGGCCGCTGTCTGCGTAGTGCCGCGCCTCCGCGTGCACCTTGTTCACGAGCGGGCAGGTGGCGTCGACGATGCGAAGGCCGCGCGCCTCCGCGTTCGTCTTCACGGACGGCGCGACGCCGTGCGCGGAGAGGACGCAGATCTCGCCCTCCGGAATCTCGGACTCGTCCTCGACGAACACCGCACCGAGATTCTCGAGGCGGCGCACGACGTGCTCGTTGTGCACGATCTGGTGGCGGACATACACGGGCGGGCCGTGCTGCTCGAGCAGGCGCTCGACGATCTCGATCGCGCGGTCGACGCCGGCGCAGAACGAGCGCGGCGCGGCGAGGAGGACGCGGCCGCCGCTCACGCCAGCACTTCCTCGAGTGCATGCAGCGCCGCGAGCGCGTCCCTGATCGAGCGGATCGCGCGGCCGCGCTTCGCGACGAGCCAGCGTACGAGGCCGGTGAAGTCGGTGCGCCCGTCGGCGTGCACCGTGGTGTCGACGCCCTCGATCGCGCTCGCCGGCACGTCGCTGATCGCGCGCAGAACGCCCGCGAGCCTGCCGGTCGCCGCCAGCACACCGCTCTCCATGTCCACCGCGTCGGCGCCGCTGGACTCATGCAGGCGGCGCCGGTCGGCAGCGTCGTGCACGAGCTCGTCGGACGCGAGCACGACGCCACCGCGTGCGCCGCGCACGCCGAGCGGAGCGCCTTCCCAGAGCGTCGCGCCTGCAGCGTCGACGACACGCGTCGCGTCGAGGACGTCGCCGACGGCGAGACCGTCGTGCAGCGCGCCGGCGACTCCGAACGAGACAACGCGTCCCTCGGGCACGCCGTTCACGGCGCGCACGCCGACACGGACCGCAGACAGTCCCAGCCGCCGCGCGACCCGTTCCTCAGCGGTGGTTGCACAAGCGAACGTCAGCCGGTCAGCGTCCACGCCATGCTCCGGACGGTCTCCTTGAGACTCCTCGACGACTCGAACGCCGCCGACGGCTCGAAGCCGGAGTGGATGCCGCAGTGCTCGCAGCGAGGATCGTTGCCCGGGCCGTACGCCTCCCACTCCATGCCTTCCAACAGTGCCTCGTACGTCGGGAAGATGCCGTCGGTGAGCAGATAGCAAGGGCCTTTCCAGCCGTACGGATTGCGTGTGATCGAGCCCCACGGCGCGCACGACAGCTTGCGCTCGCCCGTGAGAAAGTCCTGGTAGATCGGCGTGGCGATCCAGCGGTAGCCGTGCTTGCGCACCGCCGCGCGGATCGCGCGGAACTTCTCCTCGTGCTCCGGGCGCGTCATCGTCAGCGCCGGGTCGATCTGCGAGTACTGGTAACCCGGAGCGACGAGCATCCCGTCGATGCCGACCTCGTCGGTGAGGTAGCGCATCATCTCGATCACGTCCGCGACCTCGGTCTCCTTGAAGATCGTCGTGTTGGTCGTGACGCGAAAGCCTCTCGCCCGCGCGGTCTTGATCGCGTCGACCGCGATCTCCCAGAGACCCGGGTAGTCGCAGACGTAGTCGTGGATCTCGCGCATGCCGTCGAGATGGACGACGAACGTCATCCGCGCCGACGGCTCGAACCAGTCGAGGCACTGCTCGAGCCGCAGCGCATTCGTGCACAGCTCGACCGTCTTGCCCATCTCGAGCATCCCGGCTGCGACTTCCTCGATGCCCTTGTAGACGAGCGGCTCGCCGCCGCAGATCGAGACGACCGGCGCGGGACACTGGAGCCCGGAGTCGAGGCACTCCTCGACGGTGAGGCGCGCCCGGTTCGACTCGTACTCGCGGATCTTCCCGCAGCCGATGCACGCGATGTTGCACGCGAGCGTCGGCTCGAGCATCAGGACGAGCGGGTAGCGGTCGCCCTTGCGCTGCTGGGTCGCGACGTACTTGCCGATCGAGACGGTCGACTGGAGCGGGAATTTCATGCGGAAAGCCTCTCTCTCAGGCGCCCGAGCGCGAGCACGGGGAAGCTGAGGCGATAGAGGTGGTAGCGGATCATGAAATCGAGCGGAAACCCTGTGCCGGTGAAGTGCTCTTCGTCCCAGTCCCCGTCGGACCGCTGGACACCGCAAAGATAGTCCGCTGCCTTTCGCGCACCCACTATCTCAGCGTTTCCTGCGGCCACGTAGGACATCAGGGCCCACGCCGTCTGCGACGGCGTCGCGAAAGGCGCGCGGCCCCGCCAGGCGGGATCCGCGTAGGAGCGGATGTCCTCGCCGAAACCGCCGCTCTCCTGCTGGACGGAGTCGAGCCAGGAGACAGCCCGCCGGAACGCCGGATGGTCGTGCGGAACGCCGCATGCCTCGAGCGCGGGCAGCGCAGCACCCGTCCCGTAGAGGTGGTTGACGCCCCAGCGGCCGAACCAGGAGCCGTCGTCCTCCTGCTCGTCCAGCAGCCACGGCAGGCCGCTCTCGACGGAGGCCTCGTAGACGCCTTCCGGAGCGAGCGCCTCGAGCACGTGCCCGGTCACGTCGGAGCTCGGCTCGTCGGTGACCTTGCCGAAGTCGCAGAAGGGGATCTTGTAGAGCCACATCGCGCTGTTGTCGACGTCGAACGCGCCCCAGCCCCCGCTCTTCGACTGCATGCCGGCCACCCAGTCGAGACCGCGCCGCGCCGCGTCGTCGCCGATGCCGAGCTCGCGCAGCCCGAGCGCGATCACGGCCACGTCGTCGATGTCGGGATAGAGGTCGTTCTCGTACTCGAACGCCCAGCCGCCCGGCGCGAGGTCCGGCCGCCGGATCGCCCAGTCGCCCTTAACGCGGATCTCCTCGCGCAGCAGGTACTCGCCGGCCTTCACGAGCTGCGGGTGGTCGGCCGGGACCCCGGCGGCGCGCAGTGCGAGCACGGCGAGCCCCGTGTCCCAGACCGGCGACTGGCACGCCTCGGGGCGGAGGCGGTCGCCGTCCTCGACCATGAAGCCCTGCCAGCCCTCGACCGCGCGGCGGAGCGTCTCGTCCTCGAAGCCGTACCCGAGCGCGGTGAGCGCGATGATCCCCCACACCCACGGCGGCTGGATCCCGCCCCAGGATCCATCTGCTTCTTGACGCTCTCTGATCCAGCGCTCCGCTTCGCGGAGCGCTACGCGCCGCATTCGCCCTGGTCGAGGCGGCGGCTTTGTCCTTCCGGCGATCGCGCCGATCTCTCTGAGGTCGATGGAGAGAGGGCGCACCGGGCGGAGCGACTGCGCGACCGACAGGGCGACGAACGTCTGCCGTGCCCAGCAGGCGAAGTTGTAGATCGAGAACGGTGCCGAGGGCGGGAACAGGATCAGCTCCGGCGGGATCGGCACCATCCGCTGCCACGGCCACTGCCCCAGCAGCGCCATGAAGCACTTCGTGAAGAGGCGGCTCTTCGGTATGCCGCCCTCGCGCTGGATGTACGCGAGCGCGCGCGGGCCCGGGTCGACACCGCACATCCGCAGTGCGACGTACGCCTCGATCGACGTCGAGAGATCGGGCGGCCCCTCGAACCAGATCGACCAGGTCCCGTCGTCGCGCATCCGGGCGGCCAGCTCGTTGGCGATGCGGCGGTCGAGGTCGGGCGTGCGCAGCCCGAGCACGTGATGCCAGTAGAGGTGCTGCGCGGTCATGGTCACGTTCGACTCGAGCTCGCCGACCCAGATCCCGTCGGGGCGCTGCAGCTCGAGCAGGCGGCGCGTGCCGCCGTCGAGCGCCTCGTCCAGCGCGGTGAGCTGCGCGATGGCGGTCATGCGCCCACTCTCGCACGCGGGGTGCTCAGCAGAAGCTGAGCCGCCCGGCGCCCGCTGCGGACGGCGCTCTCCATCGTCGCCGGCCAGCCGGTGTCCGTCCACGTCCCCGCCCGGACGACGCCGGGACGGCTCGTCTCCGGCCCGGGCCGCACGACGCCGGGCCGCAGCGCGACGGTGGCGTACGGCTCCCGACTGACGCGCGACCAGAGCAGCTCGGCCCCGCCGAGCCGCTCGGTGAGCTGGCCGGCGATCCGCTCGACGAGCTCGCGGCCGCGGATCTCGAGCAGCTCGGGCACCCCGCTCGAGACGACGGTGAGGTACTGGCCGCCAGCCTCCGGCCGGCGGCCAGTCAAAGCGCCTCTGTCAAACACCCAATGCGCGTCCGAACCGAGAAGCGCAGCCAGAGGAGTCCGCAGGAGGATGCGGTCGAACCAGAGATGGACGCTGACGATCGGCGAGTCCTCGAGCTGCGGGTCTGGCTCGCCGAGCAGACGCGCGCTCTCCCGCGGTGGGACGGCGACGACGATCGCATCTGCGTCCAGGTCGTCGAGCGAGGCGACCTTCTCGTCGAGGACGACGGTCGCGCCGGCGGCGCGAAGCGCAGCGCCTGCGGCGTCGCCGTGCATCCGGCCGAGCGGCTTCGTCGGCAGCACGAGATCGGCGTTGCCACGCGGGCCGAGAAGCGCCGTTCGGACCGTGAAGAGCCCGGCCTCCGCGTCCACCTCGTCGGTGCGGAGGTTGAGCGCGGGCCGGATGAAGACGTCCCAGAAGCGGTCGATCGCCGCATCGGATGTCCGATACCGGCGTAGCAGCCTGCCGAAGCTCTCGTCCTCGCGCGCCTGCGCTTTGCGCAGTCGCCCGAGGACTAGGAGGAGACGGAGCCGGTCGCCTGGCGACAGGTGTTTGTACGTGAGCAGCGCCCCCAGGGACGGGGTGATGGAAGAGCTGGAGCCATCCTCGGCGATCACTGGAAGGGCTAGCCGCTCCCGCCGGATCGATTGCGATTCCCCGATGCGATCGAGGAAGCGCAGGTACTCGGTGAAACAGCCCAGGGCGATGTGCTGGCCGTTGTCGGGCGGCGGCTGCGGATCGCCCTCGCGCTCCGGCAGCGTCTGCACGGCTCCTCCCAGCGTCGGTCTCGCCTCGAGCAGCGTCACCTCCGCGCCCGCGTCGACGAGCTCGAGCGCGGCCGCCAGCCCGGCGAGGCCGCCTCCGACGACCGCGACCTTCACCGCAGCAGCCCCCGCGCGACGACCGCGAGCTTCGCCGGCGTCGAAAGCCGGCACGAGGCGCCGAAGACGTCGAAGCCGTTCTCCTCCATCCGGTCGAGCTGCCCGCGATAGAGGCCCGCGAACGTCGAGACGCAGAGCGCGCTGCGCCGGTCGAGCGAGTCGAGGAGGCGCGATCCCTCCTCGAGATGCGCGCGTGCGCGTTCGGCCTGAAAGGTCATCAGCTCTCGCCACGCCGGCGACAGGCGGCCGGCCGCGTCGTCGTCCTCGGCGACGCCGAACGCGGCCAGCTCGTCCTCCGGGAGGTAGACCCGGCCGAGCCCCCAGTCCTCGCGGACGTCGCGCATGATGTTGATCAGCTGCAGCGCGACGCCGAGCGTCCGCGCGTGCTCGACGTCCGATGACCCGTACACGGCGATGCACGCGACGCCGACCGCGCCCGCAACTTTCTCGCAGTAGCCGCGCAGATCGGCGAAGTCCGCGTAGCGCGTCTGCTCGGTGTCCTGGAGACCGCCGTCCACGAGCGCGGAGAGCGCGTCGCGCGGGATGCCGTAGCGTGCGCGCGCATCGGCGAGGGCGACGGCCGTCGCGTCGGACGGAGCGTCGTCGTCGAGCCACGCGCGCAGCGCCTCGAGCCGCTCGCGCTTCTCGTCCACCGGCGCGTCGCCGTCGGCCACGTCGTCGACCTCGCGCGCAAACGCGTACACGGCCGCGATCGCGCGGCGCTTGGCCGCGGGCAGCACCATGATCCCGTAGGCGAAGTTCTTCGCGCGCGCACGGGTCAGGCGCGACACCTCGGCGTAGGCCTGGTCGACGGCGGTCATGTGACGAGGGTACGTGCGGCCTCACGCGCCAGACGGGCCCGCGACGGCCTCGGCCGCTGCGTGAACACATCCCACCTGGCCGCCTCGAGCGCCTCGAGCGCGGCGAGCCCGCCGCGCGCGAAGAGCACGACGGCACGCCCGAGCCGGCCGCCGATGCGAGCGCGCAGGAGCTCGCCGGCGCCGAGCAGCCCGCCCGCCCGCTCCGCCTCGAAGCGCAGGAGGTCGCGCAGCTCGCCGCTGGGCCGGTCGAGCGCCGGGTCGCCGAAGCGGCGGCGGTCGTCTGCCGGCAGGTAGATCCGTCCCAGCTCGAGGTCGCGCGGCACGTCCTGGAGGAAGTTCACGAGCTGCAGGCCGGTGCAGACCGAGTCGCTCGCGGCGACGAGCTCCGCGTCGTCGAGGCGCCGCAGCACGCCGAGGACGAGCCGTCCGCACGGATCCGCGGAGTGAACGCAGTACTGCTTGACGTCGTCCCACGTCTCGTACTCGGAGACGCGCTGGTCGAGCCGGTTCGCCTCGATCAGGCGCAGAAACGGCTCACGAGGAAGGTTGAACTCGCGCACCGTCGGCTGCACGTTCCGCAGCACCGGCCACGTCGGCTCACCCTCGAAGGTCAGCTCGACCTCGCGCTCGAGCTCGTCCAGCGCGGCGAGCCGGTCGCCGTCGTAGGCGTCCCCGAGCTCGTCGACGAGACGGGCGTAGCAGTAGAGCGCCCGCACGTGCGGGCGCAGCGCGCGGGGGAACAGAACCGAGCCGACCGGGAAGTTCTCCCCGGCGGCCCGCGCAGCGATGTCGGACACCTCCATGCCCACAGCATTCCGGCACCGGCCGTCCCGCGTCAAAAGAGAAGCGTCACGCGGCCAACTCCGGGCAACACGTTTGAAGCACCCGGCCGAGGGATGGACGGCCACAGCCGGCCTGACGAATCTGAGCCCTGGGCGTTCCAAATCCTGCGGCTTGGCACATCTCGGGGAGAGCCGTAGTGAGGTCGACGTTCACGTTCTTCAGCCGCCGGGCATCCGTGAAGTCGGAGGACGGCTTCGGCCTGATCGAGCTCGTCGTCGCGTCGACGCTCTTCATCGTCGTCTCCGCTCCGCTCACCGGCGTGCTGCTCGCGTCGATCACGCAGCAGAAGCTCGCGCGCGAGCGCACGCTCGCCGCGCAGACTGCCGAGACGGCGATCGAGGCCGTTCGCGCGCTCCACGATCGTGCTCGAACGCGAGGTCGCCGCCGGGCCGAGCTGACCGGCCGGGACGACAGGTAGCGTGCGGGGGCGTGCAGGGGAAGCCGATTCTCGAGCCGCGCGAGTTGCGGCGGTATGCAGACGCCATCGTCAAGGCGTCGCTCGGCATTACGGTGGGCGAGACGCTCGTCGTGCAGGGAGAGCCGGCGCACCGGGAGCTGGTGGTTGCGGTTGCTGAGGCGGGCTACCGCGCCGGCGCGCGCGTCGTCGAGGTGATCTACGGCGACCCGCTCGTCCTCCGCGCGCGGCTCAAGCGCGGCCGGGACGAGGCGCTCGGAGTGGTCACACCGTGGGCCGCCCGCCGGCTGCGCGAGCTGATGACGCCGACGGCCGCCCGCGCCGCGATCACCGGCGAGAGCGAACCCGGCTATCTCGACGGGATCCCCGCGCAGCGGATCGCGACGGAGTTCAGCCGGGTCGCCAGGCAGACCGCCGCCTACCGGCGCGCGAGCCTCGACCTGCGGGTGCGCTGGACCGGCGCCGCCTGGCCGACCGACCACTGGGCCGCGCAGGTCTACCCGAAGCTGTCACCGCTCGAGGGCAAGCGGCGGCTCGCCCAGGACTTTCTCTCCTTCTGCCGCCTGACCGACGCGGACGGAACGGGCTCGAGCGGCTGGCTCAAGCACGTGCGCGCGCTCACCCGGCGCGCCGCGAAGCTGACACGTCTCGAGCTCACCGCGCTCGAGCTGCACGGCCCCGGGACGGAGCTGCGCGTGCGCCTCTCCCCCGGCACGCGCTGGCTCGGCGGCCAGGAGGAGACGCCGTGGGGCGTGAAGATCGCACCGAACATGCCGACCGAGGAGACGTTCACGAGCCCGCACGCAACCGCGACCGAGGGCACGTTCGCCTGCACGTTCCCGCTCGCCTTCCAGGGGCGTCTGATCGACGGCCTGCGCGGGGAGTTCCGGAGCGGCCGGCTCGTGCGGCTCGACGCCGCGAAGGCGGCCGACAGGGACTTCCTCGCCTCCTACATCGACAGCGACCCGAGCGGCAACGGACGCCGGCTCGGCGAAGTCGCGCTCGTCGACGCGACGTCGCGCATCGGCAGGAGCAAGCGCACGTACTTCCACACGCTCCTCGACGAGAACGCCGCCGCCCACATCGCCTTCGGCTCCGGCTTCGGCGGCACGCGCACGGAAAAGCCCGCACGCGGCCTGAATCGCTCGAGCATCCACCTGGACGTGATGATCGGGAGCCCGGAGCTCACCGCCGTGGGCGTCACGGCGAAGGGGAAACGCGTGCCGGTGATCCACGACGGACTCTGGGCGATCTAGGCGCGAGCGAGAGCCGCCGGTCTACAACTGCGACCAGGTCGCGACCTCGTCGCGACCTGGTCGCTGCCGTAAGCCGTCGCCCCAGAAGGCCCGCTCCCACCACCCATGGCTTGCGGCAGACGAGCGCAGCACAACGTAGTTATCCGCAAGCATCGTCGGGCCGTTCGCCGATAGCTCCTGCGCGGGCGGCACGGACACTCGCTGGATGACGGGCGTTCTCTCTCTGCCGGTCGTCTGGTCGGAGAACGGAAGCCCGGCGTCGCCGGGCCGGCTCGACGTGACGGCCGACACCCTGCTCCTCTCGGGCGGCTCACGCGACGAGCCGCGGACGCGCACGATCGCCTTCACGGAGATCGCCGTCGTCAGGATCGGACGCGGCGCGAACGAGCGCCTGGCCGACCGCGCCGCCCTCGTGCTCGAGCTGCTCGACGGCGGCCGGGTCTCGATCGCCGACATCCACCGTCCCGGCACGCTCCACGAGCTCGCCGAACGGCTGCAGCGGACTGTGCGTCTCAGCCGATGACGGCCGGCTGCGCTTGGGTCGCAGCCGCGATGACGGGCTCGAGCACCTCGGCCAGCGTCACGCCGCCGGCCTCCTCGAGCGTGTACGTCGCGTGTCGGATCGGATGTCGTGAGCTGATCAGGTGCGACAGGTCGATCGGCGTGCCGGTGACGACGACGTCGCAGTCGCACGCGTCGATCGTCTGGCTCAGCTCGGCCAGCTGCTCGTCCGAGTACCCCATGGCCGGCAGCACGCCCAGGTTCGGGTAGCGCTCGAACACCTCGGCGATCGAGCCGACCGCGAACGGCCGCGGGTCGACGAGCTCGCCCGCCCCGGCCGCGCGTGCGGCGACCGTACCCGCGCCGAACGCCATGCCGCCGTGCGTGAGCGTCGGCCCGTCCTCGACGACGAGCACGCGCTTGCCTGCAAGCGAAGGTCCGTCGTCCAGCACGACCGGCGACCGGGCCAGCAGGATGCGTGCGCGCGGATTCGCAAGCCGGACGTTCGCAAGCACTTCCTCGACCTGCCCGAGCTCTGCGCTCTCGATCTTGTTGACGACGACGACGTCGGCCATGCGCAGATTCGCCTCACCGGGGTGATAGGCGAGCTCGTGCCCGGCGCGCAACGGGTCGACGACGGTGATCGTCAGGTCGGGGGTGAAGAACGGGAAGTCGTTGTTGCCGCCGTCCCAGAGGATCACGTCGGCGTCGTGCTCGGCCTGGGCGAGGATCTCGCCGTAGTCGACCCCGGCGTACACGACGATGCCGAGACGTACGGGCAGCTCGTATTCCTCACGCTCTTCGATCGTCGGATGCGCGCGGTCGAGCTCCTCGAGCGTTGCAAAGCGCTGGACGCGCATCGCCTCGAGGTCGCCGTACGGCATCGGATGACGGACGAGCGCGACGCGCAGGCCGGCGTCGAGCAGGATCCTGCCGACGCGGTGGCTCGTCTGGCTCTTGCCACAGCCGGTGCGCACGGCGGTGACGGCGACGACGGGCTTCGTGGCGAGCAGCATCGTGGAGCGCGGGCCGAGCAGCGTGAAGTCGGCGCCGGCGGCGAGCGCGATCGACGCCTTGTGCATGACGTCCGCGTGGGCGAGATCGGAGTACGCGAGCACGACGGAGTCGACGGCCTCCGCGTGGATCAGCTCGACCAGCCGCTCCTCCGGCACGATCGGGATCCCCTCGGGATAGAGCGGGCCGGCGAGCGAGGGCGGATAGATGCGGTCGTCGATGCCCGGGATCTGCGCCGCGGTGAACGCGACGACCTGCGTCTCGGAATCCTCCCGGAAGACGACGTTGAAGTCGTGGAAGTCCCTACCGCCGGCGCCCATGATCACGACCTTCTGCACGGTCTCATCGTCGTCCACGGACCCCGGACACCCATCGGGCGCGGCTCTGATAGCCGCTGCGGGGAAGCCGCGGGGATCGGGGAATGGCCGCAAACGGCGTCGGCGGGGCCGCGGATGCCGGGATCTCGCCCCGGCACGACGATGCTGGCGACCCTCGAGAAGGAGGCTGCGATGGCGCTCGCCCCGCCCATCCGTGTCGCGCCGAAGGACTTCCTCCGCGTGGCCGACCTGAACCCGGCCGGCCTGACGCACCTGCTCGACCTCTCGGCGGCGATGGACGACGAGTCGCTGGCGTGGGTGGACACGCTACGCGGGCGGTCCGTCGCCTGCTATTTCGCAAAGCCCTCGACGCGCACGCGCGTCTCCTTTGCCGCCGCCGCCGCGCGGCTCGGCCTGAACCCGATCGTGCTCCGGCCGGACGAGCTCCAGCTCGGCCGCGGCGAGCCGATCGCCGACACTGCGCGCGCGCTGTCCGGCTACTGCGACGCGATCGTCATCCGCACGTTTGCGCAACGCGAGATCGAAGACATGGCGGCGGCCGCGAGCGTACCGGTGATCAACGCGCTCTCCGACGAGCATCATCCGTGCCAGGCGCTCGCCGACCTGTTGACCGTGCGCGAGTGGTTCGGCCACCTGGACGGGGTTCGGCTCGCGTTCGTCGGCGACGGCAACAACGTCGCCCACTCGCTGCTCGAAGCGGGTGCGCTCGCCGGCATGGAGATCGCCGTCGCCTCACCGCCCGGCTATGCGCCTTCGCCGCAGGTGGTCGCGGACGCACAGGCGCTGGCGCGGGCCACCGGCGCCTCGATCGAGGTCTGCGAGGATCCGCGCGACGCGGTGCGCGGCGCGCATGCGGTCTACACCGACGTGTGGGTCTCCATGGGCGAGGACGCCGAGCGCGAGCAGCGCCTGCGCGAGCTTCGCCCGTACCAGGTCGACGAGGAGCTGCTCGCGCTTGCGCGCCCCGACGCGATCTTCATGCACTGCCTGCCGGCGCATCGCGGCGAGGAGGTCACGGCGGCCGTGATCGACGGGCCGAAGTCGGTGGTCTGGGAGCAGGCGGCGAACCGCGAGCCGACGGCGCAGGCGCTGCTCTACACGCTCATCACCGTCGACTGGGGCGCGGTCTAGTAGGTCACGAGCGACGGCCCGGCGTAGCCGAGCTGCGGCGACCAGAGGCGGAGCTTCGTGCCGCGCGCGACCGTCACCGTGCGCACGAACGTGCCGCCCGGACCGGTTTGCGCAGGCGCGCCGAGCGGCACCCACCGCCCTTGGCGGACCTGCTGCAGCTCGTACGGGCGGTCTCCGGAGCCCGGACGCACCTGCCCCCAGAGCACCACGCGCGAACCGTGGCCGGCTTCCTCGGCGAACGGAAGCGAGAACGCGTGCAGCGACGGCTTCGGCCGTCCCTGCGCCGTCAGGAGGCCGCTCTGCCAGCCGCCGAGACTCGGCTCGTCGCGTACGAGGAACTGGATGAGCACGGTCGCCCCCGGCTGCTGCCATACGCGCAGGGCAGCCTGGCCGACGTACGCAGCCTGCGCGGCCCACGACACCCCGAGCAGCCGGTCGGGCGGATTCGTCTGGTACCCGTACTCGGTGAGCCAGAGCGGCTTTGGCCCGAACAGCTCCGTCACGTCGGCGCGGATCGCCGAGAGCTTCGCCATCGTGAGCGAGCTGCACGACGCGCACGGCGTGCGCGACGGCGTCTCGCCGGGCTCGACCGCGTACGGATTGTGCGCGTATGCGTCGAGCCGCGCGTGGGCAGCGCGCATCCCCTGCATGAACGCGAGCGGCGCCATCCCGCTCGGCGGCTGGCGCGGCGAGGTGACTCCGCCTGCTACGAGGTTGGCCCCACTCGCCGCGTGCAGGGACGCGTACGCCGGGTTGAGGAGCCTCTGCACGTACACGGACGGTGATACCGGCACGGAGAAGTCGCGTCCGTTCGGCTCGTTCCAGACCGTCCACATGTGCACCCACGGGTAGCGCTTCGCCGCCGCGTACGCAAAGTCGGCGAAGCCGCTCGTCGTCGGCAGCCAGTTCGGCGGGCGCCCGCCGTTCGCCCAGGCGGGTGTGCCGTACAGGGTCACGAGCGCCGGGATTCCGAGCGAGTGCAGACCCTGCAAGACCGCGTCGAAGCGGCCCCAGGCATAGGCGGGATCGTCGGGATCGCGCGGATTCGCCGGCCGCGTACCCGCGACCTGGTCCCAGCGAAGCGTGAAGCGCACGATGCCGACGCCGAGGCCGTGCAGCGTCGCCAGCCGCTGCGCGAGCGTCCCCGGCCCGTACAGCACCCACGCGTCGTCCTGGATGCCGAACTTCGCGTTCGGCGCAGCGTGCGCCGCCCCTGCGGCGAGCAGCGCGACAGTCACGGCGAGTATTCCGATAGCACGGCGCATGGCCTCTGGACCGTAGCGAGGCCTGTGTCAGCGCGGCGTAAGGTCTGCCGATCCTAGGTCAGTACGTGGATCCCACGTTCCGCGCAGAGCTCTTTCAGCACCTGAGGCCACACGGTGACGCTGACCTCGCCGAGATGCGCCTTGCGTAGCAGGAGCATCATCGTGCGCGACTGGCCGATGCCGCCGCCGATCGACAACGGCACCTCGTCGTTGAGGATCGCCTGGTGGTACGGCAGCTCGAGGAAGTCGAGCTGCCCCGACAGCTCGAGCTGGAGACGCAGCGACTCCTTCGTGACGCGCACGCCCATCGACGACAGCTCGTGGCGACGCTTGGTGATCGGGTTCCAGACGAGGATGTCTCCGTTCAGACCGTGCATCGGCCGTCCGTCCGCCGAGGTCGTCTCCGTCGTCCAGTCGTCGTAGTCGGCAGCGCGGAGCTCGTGCGGCAGGCCGTCCGCGAGCGGCCAGCCGATGCCGTAGATGAACACCGCCGGATGCTCCTGGAGCAGCTGCGTCTCGCGCTGCTTGCGAGGCAGGTCCGGCCAGCGCGCGAGCACGTCCTCGGCGTGGATGAACGTCAGCTCGTCAGGAAGCGCCGGGTAGCGCGGGTCGGCGAGTGCGGGAAAGCGCGCATGCAGGAAGGTCTCGGTTTCCTTGAGCACCTTCCAGATGCGCTGTACGACGTCGGTCAGGTACGCGAGCGTGCGCTGCTCGGGCGCGATCGCCTGCTCCCAGTCCCACTGGTCGACGTAGGCGCTGTGGTCGTGGTCGAGGAAGTAGTCCTTGCGCACCGCGCGCATGTCGGTGATCAGGCCCTCACCGGGCCCCATGCCGAACTGCGCGAGCGCCATCCGCTTCCACTTGGTCGCCGCCTGCACGACCTCGGCGTCGATCGGGTGAAGGTCGCGGTCGTTCGAGATGTGGAACTGCACGGGCGTACGCGAGCCGTCGCGATCGAGGTAGTCGTTCACCCCGCTCGTCACGTCGACGATCAGCGGCACCTGCACGAGAGTCAGGTTCAGCTCCTCGCTGAGCCGGTCCTCGATCAGCCGCTTCGCGGCGTAGAGCGCCTGCATCGTCTCCTTCGGCCCGAGCAGCGAGGAGTAGGCGGCGGGCAGCTCGTGTGCGAGCTCGGCGTAGTCGCCGATGCCCGGGCCGGCGAGGTCGCGTTCCTTGCTGGACGTCATGCCACGCGCTCCGCGGTCTGGACGTGCTGCAGCACCGGGACGAGTTGCCGCGCGCGCTCGAAGAGATCGTGTTCGAGCCAGTTCGTCTCGGCCGAGGTGACGACAAGCGCCTCCACGGCGGGAAACTCGGCGAGCGCGTCGCCGAGGGCCTGCACCGGGTCGTGGTCGCCGATCCGGCCGCGGGCATGGAAGCCCGCCGCGCGGAGCCCGTCGACGACGGCGACCAGCCGCGCCTCCGCATCGCCCCGCTCTGCCCGGTCGTCATCGACGAGATAGTGGAACGGCGACGCGAGCACGGGCGCGACGACAAACACCTCGGGTTCGGGGCCTGCGAGTGCGGCGACGATCGAGTTGCGGATCTCGAGCGCGGGGCACGTCGTGTCGACGAGGACGAGCAGCCTTCTGCGCTCGGTTCCCGAGACGGCGTCCACGTTTCGGCGCATGCGGGGGAAGAGGACGAACGCGCCCGCGGTGAGCGCGGCCGCGACGACGGCGACCACCGCGAGCCCGATCCACCCGAGCAGCGGCGGCTTCACCCAGAGCGCCGCCACGAGGACGAGAAGGACGAGGTAGGCGACGGCCGGACCTGCGATCCTCAGAAAGGTTGTGCGTGTGGCGCGCATGGCGGCACCTCCGGATAGGTCTCCACCATCAGAGGACCGCGTTTGGGCCGTCGGGGCATCGGCGCGCGCCCCGTTCGCGCGTTCGGCGAACTACGCAGCAGCGAAGAGCAGCGGTGCGGCGAGCACGAAGCCGACGACGAGGCTGTAGGCGGCACCGCGCAGCAGCGAGACGTCGTGCAGAACACGACGGTGAGGCTGATCGCGGTGAGCGTGTTGTCGCGTCGAAGTGCAATCAGCGGCCGCGCAGCCGGACCCGCTCGCCGCACCGCTCGCAGCGCTGGTAGCGCTCCGTGAGGAAGAACGGCCGGCGGCGGCGCGGCAGCCGGTGACCGAGGATGCGACAGAGAAAGCGCGCCATGTCGTCCCCGACGGCCCCGACCTATTCGGGCGTGGCCTCGTTGGCCAGCGGCAGTCCCTGCAGCGGAACGGGAGCCGGCAGCGGCACGCGCAGCGGCGCGAGCGACGGCACGAACCGCGCGACGGCGGCGACCGCCGCGACACCGCCCGTCAGCTCGTACGCAGCCGAGTCGTTCACGAGCAACGACGTGATGAGCCCGAGGCCGAGCGCGAGCACGAGGTCGCGCGTCGCCGAACGACGCGCATACCGGAACGCGAGCACGAGCGAGACGGCGAACCAGATCGCGAGCGGCAACAGCATCGTCCAGTCGTGCAGCGCCGGCGCGTAGGCGAGCGGCACGCGATTGCGCGCGACCGCGACGAGACCGGTGAGGCCGTGACTGAACGCGCTGCGCAGATGGTCAGGTCCGGGGCCGCGGAGGTTGTACGAGACGAGCGCGAGCACGACGGTCGCGCCGAGCAGCAGCAGCGTCGCGAACCCGCGCGCGCCGAGCCGCAGGGTGCGCGCGCCGAGGAACGCGAACGCGACGCCGAGCACGATCGCACCGCCGCCGTCCGATCCGAAGCGGTTGTCGGTCACGAGCACGAGCGCGAGCAGCGTGAACGCGCCGAATCCGATCACGCCGAGTCGTCTGGCCGCGATGGTGGCGCCGACGAGCAGCGGCGCGAGCAGCAGCGTCTCGAGCTGATTTCCGATTCCCCAGAAACGCGAGTTCTGTGTCGGTCCCAGCGGCGTCACCGCCACCCATTCCGGACGGGACGCGAGCAGCCACAGGTGGAGCAGCATGATGCCGACGAAGAGCAGGAGCAGCTTGCCGTCGGTTTCGCACACGCGCGCCAGCCAGAGTCCGCCGGCGACCGTCCCGATGATCAGCACCGCGAGGATGGTCACCTCGTTCGTGGCCTGCGCCGCGCCGATCGCGATGCTCGTGAGCAGCGCCGCGGGAATTGCGGTCGTCGCCGCCCGCGGACGTACTACGGCCAGCATTGCGATGAAGCAGGCGATGACGATCAGCGCGGCGAGCTTCAACCTGTTGTTCGCGTGGATCTGATGGTTGAGGCTCGTGAGGCTCGCGACCGCGTCCGCGTCCGGCACCGAGGAGAGCGAGCCGCGCTCGCGCCCGAGCGCCGTCGGCGCGATGTCGACGATCGACACGAGTCCGGGGATCCGCGTGGTCGGCGACTTCAGCACGCCGTGGTAGCCGCGTCCCAGCACGATGACGGGATAGCGCTGGTCGTTCGCAGACGGTGCGCCCTTCGGCGGCAGCTCGACGATCACGAAGCAGCAGCCGGTCGGAGTGCCGGTTGCGTTCGACGTCAGCACGAGCCTCGGACCCTGCGGCACACCGCCGAGATGCGCGTTGACCTCGGCGCCGCGCTCGAGCTGCGCGAGCGCCTGTCGCCGGTTGGTCGTCGGTCCGACGCCCGGTACGAGCAGCCCGACGGCGCCGCGTGACGCGAGGTGCTCGAACTGGCTGTGGGTCAGATGGTTGACGACGAGGACGCGGAAGGGCGGCGAGCCCGGCACGGTCTTCGCGGACGCGGGCGCCGCCGCGATCAACCCCACGCAGACGGCGAGCAGCACGGCCGTGCGGCCACGCGGGCCGGCGGCGGAGGCGCAGAGAGATCGGAACATGATGCGATCCCGATTCTGTCGCAAATCGGCCTCGAACCGAAGCGGGAACCACGCCGATCTCCCGAGACCGTGTCCCGGGGGGCTCTTGCGCTCGCCCCCTCCGAGCAGCCAGTCAGGTCAGAGATCTGAAGACGGAAGGGACTGCGCAAGCGTGCCCGGCCGGACGCCTGCAAAGAGAGCCGACGCGCGGATTCGAACCGCGGACCCCATCATTACGAGTGATGTGCTCTACCAGCTGAGCTACGTCGGCGTGAGGCCGATTCTAGCCGCCCCGCTCCGTGAGAGCAGACGGCGGAGCCGGACTGTGCTTGACTCCAAGTCGGCCCTGTGAGCAGTCAACGGGAGATCATGAGCTGGGACGACCTCGGCGCCGGGACGCGCGAGCTGGCGGGCCTCGTCCACGAGGACGGCTACCGGCCGAACATGGTGCTCGCGATCGCCCGCGGCGGGATGCTCGTCGCGAGCGCGCTCGGCTACGCGCTCGGCGTGAAGAACACCTTCACGATGAACGTCGAGTTCTACACCGGGGTCGACCAGCGGCTCGAGATGCCGATGATCCTGCCGCCCGTGCCCGACCTCGTCGACTTCGCGGAGACACGGGTGCTGATCGCCGACGACGTCGCCGACACGGGGGCGACCCTCGCCCTGGTCAAGGGATTCTGCGAGGGCAAGGTGGAGGAGGTCCGCTGCGCGGTGCTCTACGAGAAGCCGTGGAGCTCCGTCCCCTGCGAGTACGTCTGGCGCCGGACCGACCGCTGGATCACGTTCCCCTGGAGCGCCGAGCCGCCGGTCGGCGAGCCGCTCAGCGCCGTGGCAGAGGCCTGATCAAGCCACGCAGACCCCGAAAAGGGCCTGTTCAGCCCAGGTTGGGGGATGTAAGGGAATCGCAAAAATGCGATCCGGGGGAATGGACGCGGGCCCCGCGCCGTTCTATAACTCCAGAGGAGGCTTACCGGCACATCGCGGTTTCATCGCCGCGCGCCGGGGCCACCATGGCCGGGAGTCCCCCGCGGCCGTACCCCGAAGAGAAAGGGATCGAACTGAGCGACACGATACATCTGCACGACCTCACCCCCGCCGAGCGCCTGGTCGAGGAGGCCGCCGAGCGCGGCTTCGTCGACGAGAAGGAGCTCGAGGCGCTCGCGGACGAGCACGAGCTCGCCGACGACGAAGTGGCGGCGCTGCGCAACGCGCTCGAGGAGCGCGACGTCATCGTGCGCGCCGGAGCCGGCGCCGTGACGGAGCACACCCCGGCTCCCTCGGGCACCCTCGACCCGCTTCAGCTCTTCATGGACTCCGCGGGCCGGCACAAGCTGCTCACGGCGGCGGAGGAGGTCACTCTGGCCAAGCGCATCGAGCGCGGCGACGACGCTGCCAAGGAGCGCATGATCAACTCCAATCTTCGCCTCGTCGTCTCGATCGCCAAGCGCTACCAGGGCCACGACGTGCCGCTGCTGGACCTGATCCAGGAGGGCGTCATCGGCCTGAACCGCGCCGCCGAGAAGTTCGACTGGCGGAAGGGCTACAAGTTCTCCACCTATGCCACCTGGTGGATCCGCCAGGCCTGCCAGCGCGCGGTGGCCAACCAGTCGAAGACGATCCGGATCCCGGTCCACGTCCAGGAGCGGCGGATCAAGCTGAACCGGGCCTCCGCGGAGCTCCAGGCGAAGCTCGGCCGCGAGGCGACGATCGACGAGCTCGCAGAGGCGACCCGCCTCAAGCGCGAGCACGTCGAGGAGGCCCTCGACGCGGTCGACTCGATCTCGCTCAACCAGGGCCTCGGCTCCGACGGCGACTCCGAGCTCGGCGACCTGTTCGCCGACGAGACGTCGGTCGACCCGGCCGAGGAGGCCGTCGACTCGCTGCGCCGCCAGCGCGTGCAGCGTGCGGTCGCCGAGCTGCCCGACCGGCAGCGCCGGATCATCGAGCTGCGCTTCGGCTTCGGCGGCGAGGCTGCGTCGCTCGAGACGATCGGCAAGGAGCTCGGACTCACGCGCGAGCGCGTCCGCCAGCTCGAGAGCGAGGCGCTGATGCGCCTGCAGCTCGAGCTCGGCGACGAGCTGGCCAGCGCTGCCTGAGACACGGCGGCAATCGCTTCACACGAGGGCGCCGGCTGAGCCGGCGCCCTCGTCGTTTCCGGGCCGCGCGAGCCGTTCGTCTAGTGGTTCGAGCCCGTGCTCGCGCCGTTCAGCGCGACCGAGGTGTGCCCCGACGTCGTCGCGGGCGGCTGCACCGAGAGGCCGGCCGGAGGGGCGCTCCCCGCCGGCGGCGTGACGGGCGTGGTCGGCGCGGGGGGCTGCAGCGAGCCGGCCGGCGTCGCGTTGCCGGGCGTCGACCCGGGCGCAGAGTCGAGCTTCTTCGTCGCCGCCGGCGGCAGCACGAGAGCCGGGTTGGACGCGTTGTCGCCGGCCGGCGGAGCGCTGAGCGTCGTCGTGACCGGTGCGACCACCGGCGTCTGCTGGGACGTCGGCGTCGCGGTCGGCGTGGCGGCCGACGAGCCGGATGAGTCGGAGGAGTCGGAGTAGCCGGAGGAGCCGG